>WNGG01002136.1_pt1 | contig 34560 bp, 37 predicted proteins | sample 5400661 | NCBI WGS metagenome assembly WNGG01 (sample SAMN13153372, study PRJNA577476) | soil metagenome | isolation source: 100 cm soil or saprolite under Garry oak tree replicate 1 | place: USA:California | collected 2016-06-15
AGCTTTCCGGCGGCATGAAACAGCGCGTGGCGCTGGCACGCGCGCTGGCGCCGAACCCGCGTGTGCTCTTGATGGACGAACCGTTCGCGGCGCTCGACGCCATGACGCGCGAGCAGCTTTACGGCGACATCCAGCGCATGCACCGTCTGGCGCTTTTGCCGAAACCATTTCGAAACATGATCGACAATAAGCTTCGCCGGCGGCGGACCCTGCAGTTCTTCTTGCAGCGACATCAGGGTTTTTCGAACAGTCGCGAAAGATCGGGCGCGGCCTTGATGAACCCCGACCGCACAGAATTTTGTGCAAATTTCTCCACCGACGCGCGCGGAATTTCCGCACTGAAAATAATTCGTTTCCATGCATGCTCGATCAATTCCGGAGTCATGTCGCTCTTCGTTTCCGCGAGCAGTTCCGCCTTGACCAGTCGCTGCGCTTCGGCCGGATTTTTCAAAATCCAATCCGTCAGCTCTGCGTTCGCCTGTGCGAATTTGCGCACGAGGTCGCGTTGCTCGCTCAGAAATTTCGCGCTTGAAACCAGCACGGTGGTCGCCGTTTCCGGTTCCTCCACGATTACCTTCCCCCCGGCTTCCATCTCGATGCGCGAGACCCAGGGTTCCACTGTCCAGACAGCGTCGATTTTCTTTTCCCGGAAAAGAGCAAGCTGGTCCGGGTTTTGCGTCGGAATAACCTGGGCGTCGCCGCCAAGCTGTGTAATTTTTAGTCCGCCAGCCACCAGCCATGCGCGGCATGAAATGTCCTGCGTGTTCCCAAGTTGGGGCGTCGCGATTTTTTTTCCTCGAAAGTCGCCAGGCGTTTTCAGGTTTTGGTCCGGCTGAACGACGAGGGCCGCTCCGCCATTGGCCGCACCGCCGATCAATCGGATCTCGTCGCCGTTTGACTTTGTGTAGGCGTTTAGCGCCGGTCCAGGCCCAACGTAGGTAAGCTCGATCGACTTCGCGAAAATCGCCTCCATCGCGCTCGGACCCGCGTTGTAAACGAACCATTCGATTTTTGTCCCCGGGCCGATTCGCTCTTCAAACCAGCCTTTCCCCTGGCGGGAAAGTGCATGTGCCACCAACCCCTGCACATGCGTTACGTTCGGAAAATGGCCTACTCGAACTTTCGTTTCCGCCCAAAGCGGAGCCGCCGTAGCCAACGCAAGAGAAATGGACAAAAGCGTTTTCATAACCCTGATTGGTTTCATGTCGATGTTCGTTCCGTCTTAAAGATTCGGCGTAAGGATGAAGCGCGGGCGTGATTACGGCAATCGAATTACCGCAGCGGGCGTGCAACCAGAATTCCCGAATCGCTCCGGTACCGCGCGAGATAACTCGAAAGCCGCGAGTCAACTACTACGCGTCCCGAATTGCCCGGGGACGACGCGTGCATGAAATGTAGGCCGTCGCTCGTGCGCAGCGCCAGGCCGACATGCGCCGTTGAGTAAAGTCCGCTGCGGTCCCGCGAAACGATTCCGATGATGTCACCGCTACGTAATTTCCGTTCCACTGCGGTCACGCGGCGTTTTGGAATTTGATAAAGAGTGCGCGCCGAAACTCGCGCTTCCATTTGTGCCAGCGGACCCAGCAGCGTCCGGTTGTGCGCAAGATAACGATAATGCCGCCAGCCAACCGTCATTTCGCGCGCTGAATGCGGAACGCTCACCCCGCCGTACTCGCGCGTAAGATCGACAATCAATCCGCGCCGATCGTTATCGAACAGCCAGTCCTCGAGGTAATGCAGGCGCGAGAGATAATCGCCGGTGCATTCGCCGCCGCGATACCGGTCCAGTTCGATGTAATGCAGCAAACGCTCGGGCGTCCAGTTTTCCTCCGGCTCATCCAGCATTCGCGCAAAGGCCAGCGCGATCTCAAAAAACGTCCAGCAATCCATCCCTTGAAAATTCACGGAGGGCGCTTCAATCCGGTTGTCGATTTCGAGAGTGAAATGCTTGTAGCGCGTTCCCACCAGCGCTTGTCCCGCTGCCGCAGTCCGTTCGCCGACCGGCAGGGCTTTCCAGTTTTCGTTCTTCGCTCGCGAGACCAATCGATTGAACTGATCTTGTCCCTTGAAAACGGTTTTGAACGGCAGTCGCGTCTCGGCCGCGGTTGCGAGTGAGTAAATCATAATCAGAGGAATGATAAATTTCCAACTTTGCATACCTGCGCAGAACTGAAGGCGGAATTGCGGGTCAATCAACCGCATTGTAGCTGCCGCCGTCTCGGCGGCAGACATCTTGAGGCTCGCCGCTGAGGACAGCGGCGCTACAACCTGTCGCTCATCGGCCGCGAAAAATTTTACTTCATCCAGCCAAGCTTATATGCTTGCCCGAAAGTGCCGATTCCTTTTTCGAAAAAAAGCCGCAGGAACATCGTTCGTCAGAAATCGGAGGATGGCGCTTCCCCTAAACGCTCCACCCGGGTTCGCTTGCGTCCGCGGCCGGACTGGCACAAACGCAATTTCCTCACCAGCGTCCTGATTCCTTCGCTTTTTGTCAGGCGTTCCGGCGATCATTTTCAACCGCAGTTCCCCAAAATCCAGAAAGGCGAAATTTGCCTCACCTGGATCGGACATGCTTCGTTTTTGCTGCAAACACACGAGATCAATATCTTGATCGATCCGAACTGGTCGAAGTGGCTGAAGGTGATCAAACGACTGAAGCGGCCCGGGTTTGAGATTCATCACTTACCGGAAATCGATTTCGTCCTCGTCACCCACGCGCATTTCGATCATCTTGACCGGCGAACGCTGCGGCGAGTGGCGGCCAACCAGCCGATCGTCGTCCCCATCGGCGTGGGTAATCTGGTGCATGATCTCGGTTTCCACATTGTCCACGAGCTCGATTACTGGCAGACAGTGCAACTGGGGCCGCTCACTGTTTCCTTAACGCCTTGTTATCATTGGGGCGCGCGCTTTCTGGCGGACTTGCATCGCGGATTTGGCGGGTTCGCGGTCACGGTGGATGGCCGGACAATTTTTCACTGTGGCGACAGCGCTTTCTTTCCGGGCTTCAGGGAGATCGGAGATCATTACAAGATCGACATTGCGCTTCTTCCCATCGGCGCCTACGAACCACCGACCGGCCGCGAAGTTCACATGAACCCGGAAGAAGCGGTCAAAGCCTTCACGGAGCTCCGCGCGAAAGTTTTTGTGCCGATGCATTACGGAACTTTTCGGCTCGGCTACGAACCACTCGACGAACCCCTGCAGCGTTTGCAAGCCGCCGCCCGCAGCCACGGGATCGAAGAGAAAGTTCTCGTCATGACCGAAGGCAAACCGGTCGTTCTATGAAGAGGAAAACGCTCAACGCTCAACGTTCAACTTTCAGCGTTCAATTCAGAATCCCGTTGAGGGTTGAGGGTTGGAAGTTGGACGTTGAACGTTAAGGCGCGCAAAATTTTCGATGCGCGTTAAACACGTTGACGCAATTGGAGCTTTCGCTTCCGGGCTGTTAGTTCTCGCCTTCTGCCTAATTCTCCTTTGGCGCGACCCGCTCATATTTTGGAACGACGATTACGAATTGTCGGTCCTGCCTGTCTTCGCCGATGTCGCGCGCAGTTGGTCCGAAGGTCATCTCCCACTGCTCAGTCCGTACTCCTGGGTCTGCAGTAATCTCGCCAGCGAATTTCAGTACGGAACGTTTTCGATTTTCGTTAACGCGGCCGTCATTCTGATTTGGAAATTTTCACTCAGCTTTCCCCAACAGGCCGCCGCACTTTCTATCACTCATCTTTTCGTCCTTGCCGCCGGCGCGTTTCTGCTCGCGCGCGATCGCGAACTATCCGTCCCAATGTCGATCTTTGTCGCACTGGTCGCGGCTTTGAACGGCTGGATCATTTGTTGGGGCGCGACCGATTGGTTTGGCGCGCTTGGCGCGTTCGCCTGGTTGCCGTGGGCGTGGTGGGGCTTGGAGCGCGCGCTGGATACACAGAGAACTCGCTGGAGATTTTTGTGGCCAGTCCCATTCGTCTATCTCGTCGTCACCGGCGGATTTCCTTACACGGTTTTGATGCTGATGCTTTTGATCGCGTGGCTCGGTCTGCGATCGCTCATCCAAACGCGAACGATATTCTCGATCCTGCCGCTGCTCTTCGGCGCTGCTCTCGGGTTCGGTCTTTCCGCGCCGGCCTGGCTGGCAACTTTTGCTTACGTCCACGGCTCCGCACGCGAGCTGCAAACCTCCTCCGCCCACTGGCAATGGCTTGTTCCGCCCGCCGCATTGCCCGGATTTATTTTGCCGTGTTGGACGGTGAACTGGGCCGACTTTTCCACACGCATGATGCCGCATACCGCGACCGAACTGTCCTGCGGCCTTGTCGCTACAACCGCTCTCATCGCGGCGTTTGTCGCAAAATGTCCTATACGTGAATCACGTATAGCATTGCCGTTCACACTTGCGGGGGAAGCAGGGGATGACGTGCCGTTATTCCGGAAGATCCGCTGGGAGCTCAGCTTGCTCCTGCTTGTTCTTGCGATCTCGATGTTGCCAAGTGCCGGAGTTTTTCGCTGGAGTTTTCGCTGGCTGCCGTTTTTTCATCTGATTCTTGCTCTTTGTGCCGCGGAAGCGCTCCGCAGGCTGAGCCGCGGGGCGCGCCCGCAATTGCTGTCGCGCGAAATTTTTGCGTTACCCGGCATTATGGCATTCGTGCTTGTGGCATTGACCGCAATCGCAATGTCGATCTTGCGCACGAGTGGCCCGAATGCTTTTCGACTCACATGGATTTTTCTCGGGCTCTCGCTGCTTTGGGCGGTCCCGGAATTCTTTTCCGGTCAAAGCAGACAGCTTCTTGCGTGGACGCCGGCCTGCGTCACTTTTGCGGCATTGGTGGCAACTTACTTTTGCCTCCCGCTGAATTGCGGCGTGCCGAAGTACAATCTCGATCCACAATTACTCGAAGCCGCGCCGCTTGATCGGCAGCGGCTCTATTTGAGTATTTATCCGGCGGCCGAACACACCTATCGCATCGAGAAAAAATCGGGACGGGTCGGGCAGATTGTCCGGCCCGGAAGCACTTCGATGTGGGGCGGCTTGCATTTTATCAACGGCTATAGCCCGATTCTCGCCGCCGGCGTGGCGCGCGACTTCAACTTCGCCATTCACGGTGAAATCGATGCCGATTCCGGCAAATATTTGCTCACGGAACAAGCCGGGGCCGATGGCATATTGACCCGACTTGGCGTCGATGGAATCGCAGTTGCCTCGGAAGTGAATGTCAATCCACTGCCCGCGATCGAGTGGCGGCTCGTCGCGTCGACAGAAGAAGGCCGCGTCTTTCATCGGCGCCTTGCGCCGTTTGCGCGAGTGCGATCGGTTACTTCGATTGATTCCCGGCCGGGCGACCAATTTGTTTCTGCGAATATTTCACGAATTGTAGAGTCGCGAAATCACGTCGAGGTCGATGTCGATGTGGCGAAAGGCGATCGCACGGCCTTGCTGACTTTTTCGCGCCCATACTTTTGCGGCTACGTCGCGCGAATCGCGGGCCAAAAACTCATCGTCGATTCGTATCGCAGCTTATTTCCGACGGTTGAACTACCCGCTGGTTCGCACGGGCGTCTTGTTCTGACTTACCGGCCGGCGTGGCTGGTTGTCGGCGGGGGATTGTCGATCCTGTGCGCGGTATTTTTCGTCGCGGGCGTTGTAGCTGCCGCCGTCCGTAGCGGCAGACGTGACAAAACTGCCGCCAGAGACGGCGACAGCTACAACACGATGGGAATTTAATACACGTCGCGCTTGTAACGTTTGTCGCTCTTCAGTTTCTCGACGTACCCGTTTGCCTCACCGACGCTCTTGCCGCCTTGCTCCTGCACGATCCTGCGCAACGCTGCGTCGACATCTTTCGCCATGCGCCGCGCATCGCCGCAAACAAAAAACTGCGCGCCCTCGGAATCGATCCACTTCCAGATCTCCGCTGCGTTCTCCAGCATGCGATGCTGGACATAAACCTTATGGGCTTGATCGCGCGACCACGCACAATCGAGCCGCGTGAGAATGCCTTCGCGCTTGAATCGATCGAAGTCTTCCTTGTAGGCATAATCGCATTTCTCCCGTTGCGATCCGAAGAAGAGCCAGTTTTTTCCTTTTGCACCGAGAGCCATTCGTTCCTGTAAATAGGCGCGAAACGGGGCGATGCCGGTGCCCGGTCCGACCATGATGATCGGAGTGTCGGGATCTTCCGGCAGATGAAAATGCTTTGCAGAGCTGGGATAAACCGGCACGGGAACCTTGTCCGCGCGTTCAGCCAAAAATGACGAAGCCACGCCTTTGCGCACACGGCCGTGACTTTCATAGCGGATCACGTCGACGATGAAGTGCACTTGCTCGGGATGGACGCGCAAGCTTGACGCAACGGAGTAGAGCCGCGGCTGCAATTTCGTGAGCAACCCAACGAATTCTTCCGGGCTAAACTTTGCGGAGGGATGCTCATTCAAAAAATCAATCACCTCCATGCCCCAAAGATATCGATCCAAATCTTCCTTGCGTTCCAGCTCGAGCAGGTCTTTCAACAGCAGCGCAGAGTTCGCGCGTTTAGTGATCGCTTTCAAGAATTTCGGCGTCGTTTGTGTGATGCGACAATCGCGCAGCAACGCTTCGCCCAAAGTGGTGTCGCCTTTTGGTCCTTTCACCGGCTCATCGCCTTTCCCACCGAGTGCGCGAATGATTTCCTCAACCAGATCGGGATCGTTGGTCGGATAAACCGCCATCGAATCGCCCACTTCGAAGCTCAATCCCCAGCCAGTGAGATCGATTTCGAAATGACGCGTGTCCTTTGCCGATTCCGGGCCGCTCAAACGGCGATTAACGACAAGTTTGCCCGGAAACGGATTGCTCCGCGTGTAAGGTGAAGCGGACGTGGCTGGTTTGAGTGGAGTGGTAACTTCCGGCATGTCAGTTTTGTAGCGGCGATCAAGGATCGTCGCAAATGTTCATCGAGTCTTTTCTTTTGTAATCGGCGTCACAGACCGCCGCTACAGCGCTCGCTGACCTTCGCTGCCGATCGTTCTTCTCGAGTCGGTCGCGCTTATAGCGACAAGAGATTCCTCGACCTACCCAGGGATCTGCTGCCAGTAACGTTGCCATCGATCTTCGGGAGCCGGAATCTGCTATCGCGCAGTTGCGGTAGCGTTTGCGGAATTTAGAATCTGGTGCGCGTGTTCGTGCGAACGCGCTCGAACATGCCGCAAGAAAACGACCTGCCACCGAACCGCTATGATCCGCCTCGTGGCCAACGCGCCGCGATCGCACCGCTGGTCAAGCCAGAGGCGCGACCGCACGATCCCTACGCCGCGTTTCGATCCCGCGGGTTCAGCTTGTTCACGCTTGGCAATTTATTGTCGATCATGGGCCGTCAGATGCTCGCGGTCGCGGTCGAATGGGAAATTTACGCGCGCACGCATTCGGCGACCGCGCTTGGTCTCGTCGGCCTCGTGATCGCGGTGCCGGTGGTCGCGCTCTCACTGCCGGCTGGTCATCTGGCCGACCGATTCAGCCGCAAACGAATCATTCTGGTGTCGCAGATTTTCAGCGCACTGGCTTCGGTAGCGCTGGCGTTGGTTTCCTGGAAACATCTTGCCATTCCGAACATGTCGATCCTGCGGCAGGGAAACGGGATTTTGCGAGCCATTGCCGCCGTCTTCGAGCGCCACCATCCGGCGTTCTATTTCGATGATGCTTCCATTCCCGTAATTTACCTTTTGCTTCTCATCTATGGAACGGCCCGCACTTTTGGATGGGCCGCGCGCAGCTCGTTTTTTCCAACCTTGGTGTCTCGCGATGCTTTCGCCAACGCTGTGACCTGGAACAACAGCGTCTTCCAAATTGGATCGGTCGTCGGCCCGGGCATCAGCGGTCTCCTCGTCGCCCACGCTGGTTTCCCATTTGTCTACGCGCTCGATGCGCTTTGCGCGTTTTCGTTTTTCCTGCTTGTCCTGCCGATTCGTCGCGGCGCGCGATTCACGAATCAAGTCGAGAAAAATCCGTGGCGCAGTTTGATTGCAGGCATGCGATTCGTCTTCAGCAAGAAAGTGATTCTTGCCACGATCACGCTCGATCTATTTGCGGTCTTGCTCGGCGGAGCGACCGCGTTGCTTCCGATTTATGCCGATCAAATCTTACATTGCGGACCGGTCGGTCTTGGTTGGATGCGCGCCGCGCCGGCGGTGGGCGCGTTTGTGACGGCGCTCGCTGTTGCCTACCTCCCGCCGATGAAACATGCCGGCAAAGCCTTGCTTTGGTGCGTGACCTGTTTCGGAATCGCCACCATCATTTTTGGCATATCGAAGGTTATATGGCTTTCGCTGGGCATGCTTTTTATTGCCGGTGCCTTTGATAGTGTGAGCGTGATCGTCCGGGGCTCCATTGTGCAACTGGTCACGCCCGATGAAATGCGCGGACGTGTTTCTGCCGTGAACAATATTTTCATTGGCACATCGAACGAATTCGGCGCGCTCGAATCGGGGCTCACCGCCGCGCTTTTCGGGCCAGTCCTGTCAGTGGTCGGTGGCGGGATCGGAACGATTCTCGTCGTGATCGCGGTCGCGATGATTTGGCCGGAAACGCGCAAGATTGGCGTGCTCGACAAAAATTTGCGCTAAGATCGACAATTATCATGAAAATTGCCGCAGCCCAGATTTCGTGCGCACTCGGTGATCTCGACGCAAATCTGAGCAAGATTCGCGAATTTGCTTCGCGCGCCAAAGATGCCGGCGCTGAGCTGATCGTCTTTCCGGAAATGGTCGATACCGGCTATTCGATGCCGATAATTCAAAAACATGCAAAAGCTTGGGCTGATGGAGCAGTTCCCGAAGTGCAAACGATAGCGAAGGCCCTCTCCATTGCGATCGTCAGCGGCGTCTCAGAACGGGAGGGTGCGCTCATCTACAATTCGCAACTCGTTGTCGACGCAAACGGTCAAGTCGTCGCGAAATACCGAAAGACTCATTTGGTTACGGCTGCGCCGCTCGACGAGCGCGGGTGCTTCTCGCCGGGCAATGAGTTTAGCAGTTTTACCCTGGCCGGATTGCGTCTCGGACTAAGCATCTGCTACGACCTTCGCTTTCCTGAAATGTGTCGAAAGCTCGCCATCGAACATCGCGCAAACGTGTTGATAAATTCATCGGCCTGGCCATTTCTTCGAATCGAGCATCTCCGAATTCTCGCCTTGGCACGTGCGGTTGAAAACCAGAGCTACCTCATCTTGGCGAATCGGGTAGGGACGGATGACGGAGTCACTTTCTGCGGCACATCAGCGATTGTCGATCCCTACGGTTCCATTGTCGCGGCTGCCTCAGTCGACCGCGAAGAGCTTATCCAAGCTGAGATTTCAGGCGACGTAATTAATTCTGTCCGAAATCGGATGGCTGCATTTGCTCACCGACGAATGGATCTGTACTAAGGTAGGGAGAGTCTGTCGAGCCGACGAAACTTCACGAGCCGCGCCGGTGAAATGTAAATTCAGCGGCTCCGTAGAGCGTCGCCTTGCCGACACGAGTTGCTACACTTTGCTACAGCCAATTTCGGCCACAAGAGCGATCCAATGATGTAATGAAAGCGAGGAGTGTACGTTTTGGCCTAACGACTGCAGTGGCGCTGGTAGGAATGTGGCTGAGTGCAGCCGGGGCAGTCTCGGCGGCGTCAAACGAGCCGGCGAACTCCACGCCGCAGCAGGTGTTCGATGGAATGCGCCAGAGTTTTCAGGTGGCGAAAGCCAAGGGAGTGCATGCGCGCTATCAGTGGGAGTTGAGCGGCTCGAACGGCGGCGAATGGTGGATCGATGTTAATGACGGGACATTCAAGATGGGCCGAGGCAAGATCGACAATCCCAGCGTCACCTTCATCACCAGCGATAACGATTGGGTCGCCATGTCGAACGGAACATTGAAAGGCACGTGGGCCTTCTTGACCGGCCGGCTCAAAGTCCACGGTCCGCAGTCAGTCGCGAAAAAGCTCGACGAAATCTTCCCTTAGAACTTCGCCTCGATCGCGAGCCTGACGTAGGGCGCGGGATCCAATTTCGCGCTCGCTTCGGCGCGGAAAAAATCGAAGTCCCGCTTGAACGTGTAACCAGCGTCCAGCGTGATGTCAAAAGGCTTGAAGTGGGAATAGGTGGCCTGGAAGCCCGCGCGTTCCTCGCTGTATTGGACGACCGCGTTGTGGACCTGCAACTTCTTTTGCGGCGTGATGACGTCCTCGGTGCGATAACTTTCGAAAAACAGATTGCCGGCAATGCGAAATTCCCAATCGTCATTTGGATTGTAAACTAACGCCGGCTTAGGGAAGACGCCTTCCAGGCGGAGCTTGTCGGTGAACAGCCAGATCAATCCGCCGCCGGGCGCGACGATCGGATTCTGATAAATCGCGCCGCCCACGCCAATGACGCCGAAGATTTTGTCTTTCTTAAGCGGAAACGAAACGAACACTTTCCACGGCACGTCGATCGAGTCGCCGGTTATACGACTTTGAAAGTAAGGGCCTGGGTCGATCTCGATTCCCGCCCCGGCGTGATCGTGCACGACGTATTCCAGAGCCATTAGAGCGTGAACGGTCTGGAGATGATCGGGCAAACCATTGTCCGTGCCGCTGAAATCGAACCGCTCGTATTCGACCCCAGCTCTGAAGTACCAATTTCCGGTGATCAGAAAGCGATGAGCGTAACTAAAACCGTTGTAGAGAGAATCGCCGTGGCCCAACTTGCCGTGGTCATCGAAGAAATCGCTGCGAAACGTGTAGGTCGTGTCTTGCTCGAAAATGTCGCGCGAGTTTTGGTCCGCCGGGCTGGGGGCAGGTTGCGCTTGAAACTCCTCTGTGCCGGCAATGGCGGAAGCGGCTGCACTGAGAACCAGGCTGGCAAAGAACAGTCGTATATTTTTCATAGGTTAAGATGCGGACAACGTTGTATCGGATGAGCGACTCCAAATCCGTGTATCGGATAAAAAATATCCTGGCAAGAAGCAATTCAAAAAAATGATAGAGCCCGCTCTCGCGACACTGATCGCGGTGCGGCCGATTGTTCCCGCACAATTGCAAGGCTTCCTCTTACGTGCATTGTTTGGCCGGAATGCTGTATCGCAAACCAGTTCTGGCCGTGTTGCTGGGGCTGATTTTTCTTTCCTTTTTCGGAACGCTTGCGGCGAGCGCGCGGATGTTCCCGCAAAATTACGACTGGCGTTACCGCGTCATTTCCAACCTGCTCTCGCCGCGCGACAATCCAAATCATCATTGGCTTCCCGCTTGCGGAATGGCGCTCGCCGGATTGTTCATGCTGCCGTTCGCCGGATATTTGCAGCGGCATTTGGAAATAGCCTCTCCGCGGGTAGCGCGCGCAAGCGCCGGGGCGTTTGTCGCAGGAATTGTCGCGCTGATTTGCGCCTGCCTCGTTGTGCCACAGCACGCACATGCTCTGTTGGGAATTCGACGGCTGCACGAATTTCTTTCCCGTTCATCTGCGGCATTCTTGGCAATTGGAATGTTGTTCGGTTGCTGGTGCGCGTGGAAAGAACGCCGCTTTCGGGCAGGATTGTTTTGGACCTGGTCATTGGTGACACTGTTGCCGCTCGCGGGGATTTTCCTTAGCGAATCTTTGTTGCTGCTTACGCGATTCAAACCGTCGTGGGCGATGCCGATTCGCAGCGCCCTGCGACATTCCGTCTTCTGGCACTTAGGCTTTTGGGAATGGTCCGGCGCCGCGGCAGTGTTCGTCTTTCTTTGCGCGGCCGTTTTCTTAACGCCGCCGCAAGCCACGTCACCGCGAAAAATCAGAACGCTATCCGGCTAAGCCGCATCCTCGATCGCGCACGACAGCCGCGATTTTCTGGTCACTTGGCATAACTTCTTGCCACTTGCGCCTCCCAAAGCCGACGCTGAGCTCGTTCTCGTGTGGACAAGACAGTCGGTTGCAGCGCCTGGTTAGGGTGTGCGTGTGGAATCATCAACAGCGTGAATGGCTGCCCAATAAAGCGATGTGTCGGGAGGGCATTTTTTTTCTATTTGACGGGCCCTAAATGGGCACTACGTTCACTGGCTTTCTTGTGACAAACCCCTTGATTCTCCCCCAGAATTGCGTGGCTCTCGCCACGATGAACCCACTCGCCACCACCGATCATGAGGTAGCGACCTGGTTCCATGCCCATTTGACAAACACCCTGGTCAGTGTGCTGCGGGCTTTCACGGACTTTGGTGCAGCGGAGTCAATCGGCGTGGTTCTTTTTTGCCTTGTGCTCTTTTTTATCTGGAAACGCTGGTGGCCTTCGCTGGTCACGTTGATCGTGGCCGTCCCCGGCGGCATGCTGCTCAATGAATGGGTTAAAATCCTCGTCCATCGACATCGGCCATTTCTGGAAGGTCCATTTGTGGACTGGTCGGGTTACAGTTTCGCCAGCGGCCATACCATCGGAGCGACTCTCCTTTACGGGCAACTCGCTTTGTTCGTTCTCCCGGCAATGAAAACGCGCCGCATGCGCGCTCTGACCATTTCCATGGCGACGTTGCTCGTTATCCTGGTCGGCTTCAGCCGCATTGCGTTGGGCGCGCATTATCTGACGGATGTGCTCGCGGGGATTGTTCTCGGTCTTGCCTGGTTGTCGTTTTGCCTGGTTATCCTCAAGCCGATGCGCCGCAGTGTCGTTTTGCCGACTTTAGTGCCGGAAATAGCGCCCGAAATCAGCGTGGCGATCCCTGTTCCGGTCGAAGAGGCCGCGCCGCCCGTGCCGAATCTGCCGGTCTGAGTAACCGGTTTCAACCGGGCGCGCATCGCCCGGTTTTAATTCCCGCGCGATTGCAATGAGCGCGCCACGTCGCTCACGCCCGAATTGTTTTTCACTGGACAATGAAAACATCGAGTAAAATTAAGCTCACCCTTTACTTGTTTCTTTTCGCCGGAGCCGCGCTCTTCACAGTGTTGCTCATTCGTGAGGGCGTCCCGCAGGTTGGCGCCGCCGTTGCCACGGCGGGCTGGGCGATTGCGGCAGTGGTCGCTTACCATTTCTTCGTGCCGGTGTTCCTTGACGCTGTTGCCTGGTGGTCGCTCTTTCCGAAATCGGATCGTTTGCCGCTGCGCAAACTTTTTTGGATGCGTTGGGTCGGCGAATCGGTCAGCACACTCGTGCCATCGGCCGCAGTCGGCGGCGACGTTGTGCGAGCGCGCCTGGCGGCGATCGATGGCGCTCCGTTGTCGATCTCCGCGGCGAGCGTGATTGTGGACGTCACGCTCGGTGTTTTCACACAGGCCGGGTTTACGTTGTTAGGACTGCTGCTGATTGTCGATGCAACCGGCCAGAAAAATTTCGTCGGTCCAACTTTGCTCGGCACGCTCATCGCTCTTCTTGCTTTTGCCGGCTTCTATTTCGTCCAGCGGCTCGGTATGTTCCGTTTTCTCGGGCTCATCATCGCGCGGCTGGCCAATTCGCCGGAGTGGCAGTCGCTCGTGCAAAGCGGTGAGACATTGGATCGAACCATTCGCGCGCTCTATACACGCCGGCGCGGTGTGGTCTTGTGCTGCGCGTGGACGACTGTTTCGCTGGTCGGCGGCTCAGGCGAGATCTGGATTGCGCTTCACGCGCTCGGTCTGCAAGCGACACTGGTTAATGCGGTCATTCTGCAAAGCATGGTTTTGACGATTCGCTCGGTGGCCTTTCCCGTTCCCGGAGGCCTCGGCGTGCAAGAAGGCGGTTACCTTGTCGTCGGCAATTTGCTTGGCATTCCCGGCGAAACGGCTTTTGCCCTGTCTTTGATCGCCAGAGTGCGCGAACTGGCTCTCGGCATCCCGGGACTCATCACCTGGCAATGGATCGAAGGCAGCCGTTTGGTGCGCGCTCGTTTGGCTGGCGCGGGCCGATGAAGCCCGAGTCGCCTGATTTCGGTGCGAAGTTTCTCGAGCCGCCGCGTTACTTTCGCGGGCTTTGTGAAATTCGTGCGCACCTCCCACCAAATCCACGCCAGACCGCCTGGCAGAACAAGCCGCTCTCTTAACTCGGCGATCACATCCGCTTCGCCGTACGCGTTCAAGAAGCAGAGTGCGAACGGCAGCCACTGCCGGTTCGAAACGATTCCCACCATGTCGAGTAAAAAGACAAGCAGATCGTCGGCGTGCCGCGCCGTGGTTGGCAGCGATTTTTCGTGCATGATTTCGAAGTCGATCAAGCGCGCTCGATCATTCTTCGCGTCATAAATGACATTGGTCGTGGTCGCGTCGCCGTGCGACCAACTGCCGCGAAATTCGTCGCTCCAAAAGTGATGGGCGCGATGAAATTCCTTGGCTGCCGCTTTTAGCATCCGCCCAGTCAGCGTGCCGCGGTTCATGTGGTCCCATAGACTTTCGCCGGGCAGCTTGTCCTCGATCACCGTTCGCTCGCCCGAGGCAACCGCGCAAAAACGATCGCCATTAAGCATGTTGAAACATTTGATCTCCCAGCGGCGCCACACTTTGACTTTGCTCAAGAAACGAATCGGGATGGTCCAGGTGCGAAAATAAAAGTTGGCCAGATCGGCCATTTGCTCACCGTGGACGTTACGCCGCTTTAGCACCACTGGCCGACCCTTGCGCAGTTTCTCCGTGATCGAATTGATCTTTAACGCCTCGACCGCCGCGCTTGCGGCGTTAGACAAACCTTGGGGCACGAGACGCTCTTTTAAGTTGAACCCATTCTCCCAAAAAAACATTTTCCCTCCCCGATTCGACGTGCCCAGCTTCAATAATTTCAAACCTTTCCGCGCGCGCAAGGTTGTGATCTCAATTTATGATGGCGAGAGCGCGATCATCTCGTAAATTTTCGTCACTTTTGCGGCGAGAAAAAATCTTTTCATGTCCGAACTTTAACAAGACCTCGCATCGCGTAAACTCCGCGTCAATGACTCCCGAGCAACATCTCGCCGCGACTGATTCTCGCATGGCCGCGCTGATCGCACGCTCGCTTCGCTACCACATCAAACCGCCTGCGTCGACTCGACCTTTCGATGCTCTGGCCGAGTCGATTGCGTATCAACAACTCAGCGGAAAAGCGGCCGCGACGATTTGGAGCAGAGTCCGCGCGCTTTACCCACGCCGAAAATATCTCGACCCAAAGCTCATTCTCGAGACGCTGGATGAAAGATTTCGCGCGGCCGGACTGTCGCGCAGCAAAATCGCGGCATTAAAGGATCTTGCAGCCAAAACTTTGGATGGGACGGTGCCCTCGGCCCCGGCGCTCGCGCGCATGACCGACGAGGAAATTATTGCGCGCTTGACTACGGTGCGCGGGATTGGCCGCTGGACCGTCGAGATGCTTTTGCTTTTCGATCTTGCCCGGCCCGATATCTGGCCGGTGCACGATTACGGAGTGCGCAAAGGTTTCGCGAAGACTTTCGGTCGCCGAAAACTTCCCACGCCCAAACAGCTTTTGAAGTTCGGCGAAAAATGGCGCCCCTATCGCTCGATCGCGGCTTGGTATTTCTGGCGCGCACTCGATAACCAAGGGCGCGCCTGAGCTTGACTACCGCCTTTTGGTCGCCGCTGCGAATTCGGCTGCTATACGTGAATTACGTATGGCAATGCCGCAAACATCTTCGAAGGCGGTTTCCAAGGAGGCGACTGGAGCTGCGCGTGTGCGAGCTACCGGACTGGCAGACCGGCGCGATTGACTTTCCGCATTGCGTTTCATAAAACGCCAATCTTATGGCGATGATCCACGTTAGTCGGGGCGCAACAAGTCTGGGCGCATTTTCGGAGGAAGACGTGCGCGAAGGACTTCGCGCCGGGCGTTTTGCTCCCACCGATCTCGGCTGGCGCGAAGGCATGGCAAGTTGGCAACCGCTCTCGCAATTTGCAGAGTTTGAGACGGCCCCGCCTGCCATGCCGCCTCCACCAACGGCGGTAACATCGACAATCTCCCCCGCGGTCGCAGGATCGACATCGGAGACTCCGGCCCCGGGCAGCGGATTGCCGTGGGACCACCGTCAGGAACGCGGCTTTTTCAACGCGTTTCTCGAAACACTGCAAATGATTTTAGGCAGACCGACCGATGCCTTCACCGCGATGAAGCGTGAAGGCGGATTGAGCGAGCCTCTGCTTTATGCGCTGATTGGAGGAAGCTTTGGCTTGATCGTCTATTTGATTTATAGCTTTGTGTTTCAATCGCTTGGTATTTTTGCGAGTAGAAATAACCCGCTCCTTCACTTCGTCGGGATGGGAATCGGCTGGGTTTTGCTTCTGGTCTTTACCCCGCTCCTCATCGTAATCGGCGTCTTCATCAACGCGGCGATTCTGCACGTGTGTCTAATGATTGTGGGCGGTGCCAGGCAATCGTTTGAAACGACGTTTCGCGTCATCTGTTTTTCCGGTGGCTCCGTTTCTCCGCTAATGGTCGTTCCACTTTGCGGCGTTCTTATCGTGGGAGTTTGGGGAATCGTCCTTCGCTGCATCGGCTTGGCCCGCGCTCACGAAACCGATACCGGCCGCGCGGTTTTGGCGGTGTTTCTTCCGCTGATCGTTTGTTGCGGAGCCGGGATTATCCTGGCCATATTATTTCCCGCGGCCATAGCCTTGAGTCACCATCACTGATCCCGGGCGATGCAGCTTTGTCGTCGTCAGCTCGCTTTCGGCGAAACCGATCACGAGTTGATTTGGCTGAGCGTCTCGTTTGTGTCCCTCGCGGGTGCAGCGACCTGGTTTGCCGTTGGTTTACCATGGCCGCGCTGTCTATTTCACGATCTCACCGGCCTCCCCTGCGTCACGTGTGGGGCGACGCGGTCGGCAATCGCGTTTTTTCATGGAGATTTTCCTTCGGCACTGAGCTGGAATCCGCTTGTCCTCGTCACGTTGTGCACATTGTCGATCTTTAATGTTTATGCGTTTGTCGTTTTAATCACGCGCGCCCGGCGCTTACGAATCACGCGATTTACCGCCGCGGAGAAGAAATTCATTCGAGCCCTTGTCATAATTTTGTTTTTCGCGAACTGGAGTTATCTGCTTTTGCACTGGCGCAATTTCTCCTAAACGCTTAACGCATTCGTGCGCGTCCCACATCGTCTTCCGGCGCGCCGCGATGTGCCTCGATAAACGCCGTTGGATCCAACCGGCCGCGTGTGTCTGCGCGATAGCCTGGCCCAATGAACGGCGTGATGAATTCGCGCATTTCAAAATGCAGATGCGCGAAATAACGGCCGCCGCCGGTTCCCACCGTTGCGATTTGCTGGCCGCGCCGAACATTGTTGCCCGGGTGCACCAGGATTGTTTGCACGTGGCCGTAATACGATTGCACGTACTTGCGTTCGCCATTGATTGGCTCGCCAACCCTTGCGGACTTTGTCGATGTCGCTCGGCTCCCGCCGGCTCCATTTTCGATATAGGCGTGCAGGACAATGACGACATTGCCCCAGCTGGGGCCGCCATCGCGCGCCAGCAAAACGCGCCCGTCGGCGATGGCGTAGATCGGATCGCCCAGATCGCTGTTTTCGCCGCCGATTCCGTTCAAATCGTCGCCGAGGTGACGGTTTTCCGTGAACCGTTGGGCGTTGTAGCTCATCGCGCCGTTTTCGCTGCCGAGCGGAAAATCAAAACGCGCAGCGGTTGGAAGCGAGGCCAGCTCAAGCGGAGACGGAAGTCGAAACGCCGGATCAACGTATTTCGGCCGCGTTAATTCCGGCCAAAGTCGGATGGCAAGCGTTGCCGCGAAGGAAAGAATGAACAGGGCAAAGATCGACAATGCGATCTTGAACGTGGTTCTCCCCTTGCCCGGACCGAGCTTCATCTTTACCCTCGCAGGATGCGAATTCTCGTCACCGGCGGCGCTGGATTCATCGGCTCGCACCTGGTCGAAAAACTGCTCACGAGCGGTCATGACGTCGCCATCCTTGACGACTTTAATGATTTTTACGATCCGCAAATCAAGCGCGAGAACATCGCCGCCGTCTCCAGAGACGCGGCGGTCCACCCTGTCGATCTTCGTGACAGCGCGGCCGTGCGAAATTTATTTCATCAGAAAAAATTTGAGGCGATCGCGCATTTGGCCGCGCGCGCGGGAGTTCGGCCGTCAATCCTTCACCCGCAACTTTATTACGACACCAACGTCAACGGCACATTGCATCTGCTCGATGCCGGGCGCGTGACTGGGGTTGAGCGATTCATCTTTGCTTCCAGCTCATCGGTTTACGGCATTTCAAAAACAGTCCCCTTTTCCGAAGATCAACATCTTACCCAGACAATCAGTCCGTACGCGGCGACGAAAATCGCTGGCGAATTCCTCTGCTCCACTTTTTCGCACCTCTACCAAATGCGCGTCGTCGCGCTCCGTTACTTTACGGTTTACGGTCCGCGACAACGGCCCGATCTGGCTATTCATCAGTTCACAAGAAAGATTTACGCGGGTCAACCGATCGATCAGTTTGGCGACGGGTCCACGCGACGCGATTACACTTACATCGACGACATCATTCAGGGAACCGTCGCCGCGCTCGATTACGGCGGACCCTTGTTCGACATCTTCAATCTCGGCGAAAACGAAACCATCCAGCTCAAAGATTTGATCGCAACGATTGAAAATGCGCTCGGCAAAAAAGCGAAGATCAACCGGTTGCCCGAACAACCGGGCGACGTGCCGCTGACTTACGCTGACATTGCAAAAGCGAGGAAATTGCTTGGTTATGATCCATCGACCCGATTGAGCGATGGGTTGCCTCGCTTTATCGATTGGTTTCTTGGCTCGGCCCGCGCGAAATAAGCATGTCAATCTTGCAATTGCCGTTCGAGCAGCGCGCCTGTTTCATCGCCGGCCAGGCAAAATCCGGCACTACCTTGTTGGCTTCACTGCTCGACGGGCATCCTGAGTTGCTCGTTCTCCAGCAAGAGACAGCCTATTTTCCAACTGTGCTCACAAAATATGGCGAGCGCGGTCGGCGTGTGCAGTTTGATTATCTCACCGGACAATCGTTCTCGCGCGTTTTGTTCGGCGGTGAACCGAAGTGGAGAGAACACGAATATACCGGTTTCCCACAGCAGAAATTCCTCGAAACTTTTGAACGCGTTGCCTTCGATCCCGCGAATGCAGAGCGGGATTTGCTTGCACTCATGGCCGAATCGTACGCTGCGACGTTCGATATTCCGCTCGGCGGGATCAAGCGCTGGATCGAGAAGACGCCCGCGAACCGCAATCATATTCCAGCAATCTTCGCCCGTTTTCCGTACGCCAAACTTCTGGTCACGATGCGCGATCCGCGCGCGATCCTGGCGACGCAAATCGCGCTGGAAAAAACGCGAAAGACGAGACGCTTCTCGGTTTACTACGTCATCGCGCATTGGCGCGTCGCCGCGAAATTGGCAAAGCGCGTCCGCGATGGCGAGATCTCCGGTTTGGTAATTCCGTACGAGCAGCTTGTGGCCGATCCTTCCAGTTCGATGCAAAAAGTTTGTGATTATCTCGAAATCGGTTTCCATCCCGAGACCGTTCTCAAACCGACAAAGGTCGGCCGTTTCTGGTCGGGAAATTCAGCCGCAGGCGTTGACTTTTCACAAATTAGCACTGAGCCAGCGACGCGCTGGAAGCGGCAATTGTCACATGCCGAGATTGGCTGGGTGGAATGGCATTGCCGCGATCTCATGCCGCAATTTGGCTACGAACCAAAATTGAGCCGGCGCGCCTTGCGTTATTTTCTCAAACCAGTTCGCTTGGAGCGTCCGAAACAATATCTCAAGTCGCGCCTCTATTCGCTGCGCGACAACTGGATTCGGCGCTAAGATCGACATCTTCTGGCCGCTTGCAATCATCCTCGGCGCGAGTCATACTCACGGGGAGATGTCGGAAATCTTCTTCGATCATCCGGGCGTCGGCTTTCCACGGCAATTCAGATTCTTCGGAACAATGATGCGTGATTTTGTATTTTCGTTGTTTCGTTGGTTGACTGTCGCGGCCGGCGGTTCGAGACGGGTCCGTTTCCGGCTGGAGGAGGCGGAGTTTCCGGCGGCGTCGCAAAGTGCCTGCAAATTGCTTGAACGAACTTTGCGAAGTTCGCGCGCCGCGGACCGTGCATCGATTGATGCGCTCCGCCCGTTTAATAATTGGGTAAACCTTAAGGATAATCATGAACTCTCATTCATCCGGAAGACGCTCGCGCCATTCGCGCGGCGGGTCCCGACGAAGGGGCGATCGCCGTTCGCACTATCAAAACGCGGGCGCGAAAGCTCCCAAGAAAACATTCTGGCAGCGGGTCGCTGCATTTTTTGGAAACGGAAACGCGACGAAGAAACCTGCGATTGCCTCGCGCAATGGCGCCAGGCCATCGCGGTCTCCGCGCAAGCCTGAACCGGTCGAAGTTACTTCGCCCAGGCTTTACGTAGGCAACTTGTCATTCGAGGCCACGGAGAGCGATCTCTTCGAATTGTTCAACGGCGTCGGCCACGTCCAAAACGCCGAGGTTGTAAGTTACCGGCACAACCAGCGCTCGAAAGGTTTCGCCTTTGTGCAGATGCAAACCATCGAGGAAGCACAGCGCGCCGTTGAGGAATTGCACGACAAAGAATTCCTTGGCCGCAAGCTCGTGGTCAGTGGCGCAAAATCGAGCGAGCATCACGCGAGAAGTTAGTCAAGATCGGTGATTTCAATCGGGAGACGTAGCGCTTGAAGCGCGCGTCTCCCGGTTCTGTTTTTTGATGATGCGCAGTGTTTTTTCATCGTCGACCCGACCGCCTTCTGTCATTCCGAGCTGAGTCGAGGAATCTCTCAATATTAACAGTAAGAGATGCCTCGGCTCCGCTCGACCTGGCATACTGTGAAAAGCGTTTTCTTCATCGTCGGCCTAACCGCCGCCGGAAAGTCTGAACTCGCGGCCGACGTCGCGCACGATCTCGATGCGGAAATCGTCAGCGCGGATGCATTTCAAATTTATCGCGGTCTCGATCTTCTGACCGCGAAACCCGATTCCACGACTGTAGCAAGAGCGCCGCATCACTTGATCGGCACGATATCGATCGAGGAAGAAATGAATGCAGAGAAATTTCGTCGAATCGCGTTGCGCGCGCTCGACGAAATCCAAGCGCGCGGAAAACGTCCGATCGTCGTGGGAGGAAGCGGACTTTACATCAAGACGTTAACACACGGCCTTTTATTCGCTCCTGCTTCCGACCCGGCCGTCCGCGCGCGATTGAACAAGATGAGGCTCGATCAATTGCGAGCACGACTTGTCGATCTTGATCCGGAAACCGCGCGCAAGATCGACATGAAGAACCGGCGGCGATTGGTGCGCGCAATCGAAATTTCTTTGATCACCCGACAGCCCGCGTCCGCGCAGCGCACGCAATGGAAAACTGTAGGGGCCGCTGTCCTCAGCGGCCGACCCGGACGTGCCGCCGAAACAGCGGCCGCTACAGGTATCTTCGTTTTTCGTGAGCGTGATGAGCTGTACCAGCGGATCAATCGTCGCGTGGAAGCAATGTTTGAGAACGGCGTGATCGAAGAAGTGCGCGCAATTGGCGCGATGAGTCCGACTGCGTCGAGGATGATCGGGTTAAAAGAAATCCGCGAGTTGCTCAAGGGGAAGATGTCGATTTTGCAATGCGTTGCGGCCATTCAACAGGCGACGCGCCGTTATGCCAAACGGCAGTTGACCTGGTTTCGGCGTCAAACTAATTTTGAGCCGCTGAACTTATCGCTTCTCACTCACCAGGAAGCCGTGAAATGGATTTCGCAAAGGGTTCTCTCTTTCGCGCAAAGGGATGATTGAAACAAGTCCGCGCAAAAAACAGGAGCGCGCGCTTCTGATTGGTCTCGAAAAAGAAGGCGTTTCCAAGTGGGACCTGCGCGATTCGATGGAAGAATTGCGCGAGCTGGCCAGCTCGGCCGGCGCCGAAGTCGTCGACACGGTCACGCAAAAATTGCAGAAACCGACTGCGCCCTACTACATCGGAAAAGGCAAAGCGGAATGGATCAAAGATTCGTTGCAAGATCGACAAATCACCTCCGTGATTTTCAATGACGAACTTTCTCCAGCTCAAGGACGCAACCTCGAGAATTTGCTCGCGCGCAAGGTGCTTGATCGCACCCAATTGATTCTCGACATTTTCGCGCAGCGCGCCCGCAGCCGCGAGGGCCGGTTGCAGATCGAGCTCGCGCAACTGCAATATCTTTTGCCGCGATTGACTCGCATGTGGCATCACCTTTCGCGCCAGACGGGTGGAATCGGCACGCGCGGTCCCGGCGAAACACAATTGGAAGTCGATCGCCGCCGCGTCCAGGAACGAATAGCGCGTTTGGAACGCGAACTCGAAGCCGTCCGAAAAACGCGCGCCGTCCAGCGACAAGGGCGCAAGCGTCATCAATGGCCGGTGGCCGCGGTCGTCGGTTACACGAATGCGGGAAAATCGACATTGTTAAACTTGCTCACCGGCGCGGATGTCGTCGCGGCTGATCGACTTTTCGCGACGCTCGATCCCACGACGCGCAGCCTCGTTTTGCCTAACAAACAGCGTGTTTTACTGAGCGACACGGTCGGTTTTTTGCGGAAACTTCCGCACACTTTGATCGAATCATTCAAGGAAACAGCGCGTTTTACTGACCGACACGGTCGGTTTTTTGCGGAAGCTCCCGCACACTTTGATCGAATCGTTCAAGGCGACGCTCGAAGAAGTGAGCGAAGCCGATCTGCTTATTCACATTGTCGATCTTAGCCATCCCCGCGTGGACGAGCAGATGGCGGCGGTCGATGCGGTGATCAAAGAACTCGATGCCTTCGGCAAGCAAACGCTCATCGCCTTCAACAAGATCGACAATCTCGGGGACTGCGAGCTGGCCGAGACTTATGTGAAACGTTTTCCGGGCAGCGTGGCGATTTCGGCGCGCACCGGCGACGGCGTTAATAAACTGTTGCAGGCGCTGGAAAGCACGCTCGGCTCCTGGCGATTGCGTTCGCATTTTCGCATTCCATCAAGTGAATCCGCGTTACTAGCCGAAATTCATCGTGTCGGCCACGTTCTCGAGCTGAAATATGAAGGTGACGACGCGCTAGTCGTCGCGCACGTGCCGCCGGACCTTGCCCAGAAGCTTGATTGTTACGCGGCGCAAATTCTGTAGCGATTGGCCTATCGTCGTTTGAGACGCGCACAGCACCGTGGCTACAGCATTGCAAGATCGACGTCGACGGGAATAGTGTGCGAATGACCGTTCGCGAACGCGTGGCGCAACTGGTCGAGATTTTTCCGGAGGTTTATCCGGGTGCGCATTGCGAACTCGATTACAAAAATCCGCTGCAGCTCCTGATCGCGACGATCCTTTCGGCGCAATGCACCGACAAGCGTGTCAACATGGTGACACCCGCGCTATTCAAGAAATATCCGAAGGCGATTGATTACGCGAAAGCGGCCCCGCCTGAACTTGAAAACGCAATTAAATCCACGGGATTTTTTCGCAACAAGACGAAGAGCATTCGTGCCGCAACATCGACAATCGCCAGGAAATTTGGCGGTCGCGTTCCGGAAACGATGGACGAATTGCGTGAGTTGCCTGGTGTGGGACGCAAAACGGCCAATGTCGTGCTGGGCAATGCGTTCGGAAAAAACGAAGGGATTGTGGTGGACACACACGTCTCGCGATTGTCGCAGCGGCTTGGCCTCACAAAGCACAAAGACCCGGAGAAGATTGAGCGCGATTTAATGAAATTGGTGCGGCGCGAGCATTGGACGAACTGGAGTCACTGGCTGATCTGGCACGGACGGCGCCGCTGTTTTGCGCGCAAGCCAGATTGCAGCCAGTGCGAAATCTTCCGGCTTTGTCCGAGCGGCAAAATCTTCCTGCGAACAGGCGAAGCGCGAAAACCCGAATAAACGATTGACTATTCAGACTCTTCAATCCGCCTCGCCGATGCAACGTTCCGAGGATGGCTTCCATCATGCTCCGCCTTTTGGCGGATGCGCTGGAACTGTTGTTCGAGTATTTTCAGATCCTCATCGGAAAGGTTCTCAAGATCGACCAGTTCGTTTCGCGCGTCTTTGAGTGCGCGGATGATCTCGTCCAGCTTCAACTGAAATGCTTTAGCATCGCGGTTTTGTGTGTTTTGAATGAGAAATACCATCAGAAACGTGACGATGGTCGTCCCGGTATTGATAATGAGCTGCCAGGTATCGGAGAAATGAAAAGTCGGGCCGGTGAAAGCCCAGGTGACGATGATGAGGATAGCGGCGGTAAACGCCCAGGCGCTGCCGAGAATGATGGATGACTGGCGAGCGAAGATGCGAAACGCGTCCCGGATGACGCAGATAAAATCCCGGGAGTCTCGGTGTTCTCTTAACTTTTCGCCTTGGGTCTCTTGCATAATGCCATTTTAACTTCGCACGCGATTCGGAAAACGCGCGCATAAGATCGACAATCGTGCCTGAACTGCGTGGCGTGAAGCCGACGTTGATTTTCCCGGCGGTTTAAGGAAAACTAACCGCTCCAGTTCATGCAGCACGTAACCGCTTTTTCTCGGCCGCAAACCGTCCCGCCCGTTCCGGCGGCGGCGCTGCGTTGAAATCCGTTGCCGGCCGCGTTGCATATCGACCTCGATCGCGCCTGGAATCGCGACGAAATTCCTTTCCAGAGCCTCGATGCAACAGAGTGGGGGCCGCAGCTTCGCTTTTCCGCGCCGCCGCGTGTGATCGAGCATTTCTATCGCGAATACGCAACGCATCTCGCGCCATTTTTGCTTTATGGCTCCGGCGACTTCCACCACTTGACTGCACTCTGGTTGCGGTGCCTTAATGGACCAGCCGTCGTTATCTCATTTGATAATCATCCGGATTGGGACGTTCGGCCGCCAAAATGGTGTTGCGGCGGTTGGATCAATCGCGCGCTCGAACTATCAAACGTGCAACGCGTGAGCATTTGGGGCTGTGGAAATTTCGAGTGCTGGTGGCCGCGGCAACTTTTCGGGAATCGACGCGCAGAACGAACCGGTCTTCTCGAAGTTCATCCGTGGGCAGATGAGCGGCCAGTGAAAGATCGAGAACGGCGTGGCGCTATTTTACGCGAGAACTGGCGCGAACATTTCGAATTGTTCGTGAACAGTTTTCGCGGAGCCGAGGTTTATGTCACGATCGATCTTGACTGTCTGTGTGCAAACGAGGCGGTGACAAATTGGGAGAGCGGCCGCTTCACGATTGTCGATCTTGAGTGGGCGCTGGCCAAATTGCGCGACGCTTCCCGCATTGTCGCGGGCGATATCTGCGGTGCGTTTTCAAAACCAACCTATGCCCGCTGGAAGCAACGTCTCGCCTCGGAAATGGATCACCCGAACCTCTCGCGACCGGGTCCGGAACAAACGCGAGAGATCAACTACTCGGCATTAAAAAAGCTTTGGCCGCTTTTAGCTGAGTGAGACGAGCGCAACGCCGGCGCTGATCAGCAAGGCGCCAATTGCCAGTTGCAGGGTCAATTTTTCCTTCAGGACGATCGCTGCCAGCAAGCTGATCATGATGATGCTCAGTCCTTGAAATGGGTAGAGATAACTAAGATCGAAATGTTGAAGCAAGCCGAGTGTAAGAAAGAACGAGATCGCCATCGAACAAATTCCGGCGCTAAGCAGCCATATAAATCTCGGATTGCGAAAGCTGCTGCGGCTGGCGAATTCCATTGCCCTTTTCAGAAAAAGCTGGCCCGCCACGAAAGTGACAAGCGCGATAAGAATTAAGGTAAGCGAAAAAAAAGTCACAATCGTTCCTCGAAGCGCGCGACCGGTTTTGCCAGTACCGCCAGACCAATAATGACCAGTGCGATGCCGACCCAACGCCGCGCGGAAATGACTTCGCCGAGAAAAATCCAGCAGCCCAAGGGAACCAAAACGTCGACCACGCGTGACATTGGGAACGCGATCGTAAGTGGAATGTATCTCAAAACGTAGAGCCAGCTGAGAAAGCTAATAATGATAAGACCAATCGCCCACCAGACCAAAGGCGAGGCCAGGCCGCTTATTCCCGTCCACGACCAGGCGCTGGCGGGGTTTGCCGTGTCGGAAGCGCCGCGTTTCAGCAACAGTTCGGAAGCGAGGACGCAGACGACGCTAAGGGCCAGCTGAAACCAGGGATTGAAAAATCCGGAAGGTCGATCTCGCATTTCGAGCGCACTGTTAGCAAGTGCGAGACGAGGAGAAAAGAATTAAGCGACGATCAAAGCTGATCGGCGTTCGGAAAACGTCGCAAGATTGGATCGTGCCGCGTCGGTTCGAGATATTTCAAGGCGCGGCGGAAGATCGGATTGAAAAATGCTCTCGTGTGCATGACGTAAAGATCGAGCGGCACCAGTTCGCAGCCCAGGTGCAACTTTGGATCGTAATTTAAAGGGCCGCTGCAATAAGACTGCAGTCCGCCGGCAATGGCCCAGCGGATGACGTCGCGCAGCGTGTAAAAATAGAGATGCAGGTCCAACGCGACCTTGTAATCCAATCCGAGACATTCGTCGTAAATCGTGCCGTCGTGAATCATGCAACAGCTAAACGCAACGATATGGCCGAGCTGTCGCCAGATAAAAAACCGAGCCCGCTCCGGTATTCGTTCAGCAAGGGTGCAAAAAAAATCCTTTGTCAGCGTCTCAAACTTGAAGCGCGAGCGTTCATGCACCTGAAGATAGAGCGGATAAATTTCATCGACCTGCGGTGTGATGTCGCTGATGACCTCCATGTCGATCTTCGCCGCGCGTTCCGCTTTCCGGAATTTGCGGCGCAAACTTTTGCGAGTCGCGTGGCTGAGCGTGCTTAGGTATTCGTCGAAATCGCGGTAATCGAGCGCCAGACGCGTCATCGGCATACTCGGCACGCGCGCGTAGCCATTTGAAGAAAAAATTCCGAGGGCAGGGCGATACTTTGCCGGAAAGTCTTTCAGAACAATGAGGGAAGCTTTGTTCTGTCGCGCATAAGTTTTTAGGACGGCGAGCAGTGCCTCCGCCGTCCATCGCTCATCTTCCGGGCGACATGCGCCGAGATGGCCTTCGCCGGCCGCGCATCCGACCATCAAAACGCGCATCGTTAAAAAACGCGGGAATTGTTTTCGGACAAGATCGACAATCGATCGGAATTTGCCGGACACACCCTCCACCAGATTTTGCCGGACAAAAAATACCGGTTGGATCGCGCGGACTTCGCCTGATTCATCTTCCAGAAGCAAATAGCGATATTCGAAATCCTGCGCCAGCGTTTGTTCGACGATCTCGTAGAAGCGGTGATCTTTGTGCTTGTCCCGAAACGCGCGCGGCCAGGCGCCACAACTCAGCAATTCCGCGCCGGTCACAATTTTTGCGATGCCTTGCGGAAATGAAATCGGGCCGCGTTCCTCCATCGAAAAAAATCTGCCGGGTAGCGCTCAGCTGGCGCCTCCCGCACGTCGATCTTGGGCGGGGACAGTTTCTACTTTCAGAACGCCGCTGCGAATGTGCAGGTCGCGCTGCGGGAAGGCGATCTCGATCCCGGCTTGACGGAATTTTTCCTCGATGGCAAAATTGAGGTCGCTGCGATAGCGGCTTGGGCGATAACTCATTTCGCTGCTCCAGACCACCAGCTCGAAGTCGATCGAGTTGTCGCCGAATTTGTTGAGAAAAACGCTCGGAGCCGGGTCCTTTAAGGTCTGCGGATTTTCGCGGCCCGCCGCCAGCAGCGCCTCGCGCACTTTGCCGATATCGCTGCCATAGGCTACGCCCACCGGAATACGAAACCGCACGCGCGGATCGCCGTACGTCCAGTTTGTCACGGGCGAATCGATGAACTTCGTGTTCGGCACGATCATCGTGATGTTGTCGTTGGTGCGAATAACAGTGCTGCGGGCGCGAATTTGCTGCACCTGGCCGGTGATGCCCGCGACCTCGACGCGATCGCCAAGCGTGATCGGTCTTTCCGCCAGAATGACCAAACCGCTAATAAAATTGCTCGCGATATTTTGTAATCCAAAGCCGACCCCGACGCCGACCGCCCCGGCAAAAACGGTGAGCGCGCCGAGATGGATACCGGTGTTTTCCAGAACAATAAGAATGCCAACGACGAGCACGACATTGCTGACAATTTGGGAAATCGCGTACTGAAGTGCGCGATCCAGCCCGCTGTGCACGAGGAAACGGTTGAGCAGAAAGCGTTTCGTTCTCGAGGAAATCCAGAAGACGACGATGAGCAGCGCGATGAGCAGAAAAATCTGGATGAGACTGAGCGGGAGACCAGGCAGAGGCGCGTTCCAAGGCAGCGGAACGCCGGCGGCATTGATCGCGCTGACGGTAAAAAAGACCAGTGCTGAAAGACTGAGAATCGTCGTGACGATCGCGATGAAGTTATTGTCGATCTTGAAGCGGCTGAAAAAACGGCGGACGATGCCGCTCTGTAATGCGCGCGCGGTAATGAGGCCGGCTGTCAACAGGCCCGCGAATGCGATCAAGCCCAGAAAGGAGACATAGTTGCCTCCTATTTGGAACAATGGTCTTTCGAGGAGCGAGAAGGACATCGTTGTCTAGTCTGGCTCTCTAGCACTTCCGCGCAACCTCCAAGCAAAAAAACACGGCCGAAGCCGTGTTTTTGCCGAGAGGAAGCGTTACCGTGATGGCACGCCGGTCAGGTCTATTATTTGTTCGATTTTTCTTCGATGTATTTCATTACATCGCCGACCGTTTGCAGCTTCTCCGCGTCTTCATCCGGCACTTCGACGGAAAATTCCTCTTCAAACGCCATCACCAGCTCGACGATGTCGAGCGAGTCCGCGCCCAAATCTTCGATAAAGGACGCCGTGGGCGTGACCTGCTCGGGGTTAACCCCGAGTTGTTCGACAATGATGTCCTTAACCTTCTCTTCGATTGATTTTTCCGCCATAAAATGTGGTTGGTTGGTGTCGTGCAGGGAAAGGCTTAAAGCAGTCCGGGCACAGGATGGCAAGTAAATGAATTAGAGAGCTTGTCAATCAATTTCAGGCAAATGTCTAATGTTGTAGCTGCCGCTGTCCTCAGCGGTAGAATTTCGCCCGGGAATTAAGTTTCTGCCGCCGGAAACGGCGGCAGCTACAACGCGGCCGGTTTTACTTCCAGTGCGCTTGGAGTAAATAGAAATGATGCCGCGTTCCGCCGTCGAGCCGGCTGATTTGCTCGATCTTAAATTACTGCCCGCATGGGTGAAGGAGCCTGTGCAAATGCAGACCTACGCGCGTGTCCAGGGAGCGGCGGAAAGCGATCGACCACGCGCCTACCAGCGCCCCAAGCAAGATCGAGAGCGAAAACTAAAACCGCCGGGACGTCGCAGTCCATCGCGCCGAGTTCGCGACCGACCCGGCAAACCCGCGCAAGATCGAGATGGTCAAGATCGACATAAAGTTTCGCGGATGATCGCGCCGCCAGTCGCGGTGCGATTTTTGCCGCGTCCGGCGGTCTTCGAAAATGTCGTCGCGCAAATCAAAGAAAACGCAGTTGCCTATTCGCTTTTCGCCCTAGCACGCTCCTTCCTGGAAAAACCGGAACGCTACGAAGTCCGTTTGACCGCAGCGTCTGAGTCGCCTCTTTACCAGCTCGGCGAGAATGGCGCAGTTTCTTTTGATCTAGAATTTCTCGAGCGGAGGGCATTTCAACTCGCGCACGAAGATTTTTACAAAATCGAGACCACGCTGGCGGAGCCGATCAAAGGAAATTTCTCGAATGTCGCCCGTTGTCGTTTGAGCGGAACGCTTCTTGGTCCGACCAATCATCACAACTATCAACCGCAGCTTCGCGGCCTTTACGAACAGCGCTTCAGCCGGCGGATGAGTTTTGCCGATTATCAACGACAGATCGAGATCGTGACCGATCCCGCTTTGGTTGAACAATGGAAGGAACAGACGCGCAAGATCGTCACGTATACGACCATTCGCGAAGAAACTGCTTCGACTTTCAATTCGGCCGTGGAAGCCGAGCAGCATTTCCGGCAGAATTATTTGCCGGGATTGATGCGCAGTGCTCCGAAAGCTACCATCACTGGCGCCCACAGCCGGCATTTACCCGATCGCGCACTCCATCAGGCGATCGAGGATGCGTGGACGCGCCAGACCCGCTCGCCTTCGAATGTGATGCAGGAATTGGCAGGCCAGTTTCGCGAAGGCGGGCTCCACATTTTTCGGCACCGCCACGGGATATTGTTCGTCACCTCCATTCGTCCGCGGGCATTCGTTCACGATCAAGCCGGCGTGTCTCCATCGGTGAACGCGATTCTCGAAACACTGACCGCGACGCCCGGCACCACGCGGAAAGAGCTTGCCGAAAAGGTGCTTGTCGATCTTGTAAATGAAGAAGCAGAACGCGCGAAGTTGGCGCTCGCGTCCAACATGCACTGGCTGATCAGGGAAGGTTACGTGATCGAATTCAACGATGGCTCGCTCGATTTGCCGCGGGGAAAGGCAAAGCCGCACCAACCTGTAGAGGCGGCTGTCTCAGCCGCAAACGATGGTTCGACTACGAGCGCAAAGAATGAAGAAGAATTCGTCAGCTCGACGGAGTCTCGCCCTACTGAAGAAGCCGAAATCGGCGGCCCGTAGACTCCGGGCTCGGAAGTCGGCCTCGCGTGCTAAATCACACCGGCTTTTGTCAAAGCTCGGTAGGCGCCGTTTTTATTCAGCGTCTTCAATCCGCGAGCCGTCACGCGGAGGCGCACAAACTTCTTTAGCTCCGGCACCCAGATGCGGTGCGAGTGCAAATTCGGTCCGAAGACACGCGGCACATTTTTCGTCACGTGGCGGCCAACGCCGCCTTTTTTCTTGGCCATACCGCGCCGATGGATGACGCTGCCGCGCGTCACCCTTGAACCTGTGATACGACAAATTTTTGACATAAGCGCAACAAACCGCACCAAGTTCCACGTGCTGCTGCCCGGGTCAAGCGAATCTTGAACGGCGATCACGCCCGGTGGTCAAACCTATTTCGCGGAAAACGAGGCTCGACTTCGCAAGATCGACAATCGTATTTGAGGCATGGCGCAAAAGAATAATCACAAGCTGCGGATTGGAATTGTCGGTGCCGGAAATATTGTTCGCACGCGGCATTTACCCGCCCTGCAGCGGCACGCGGAAGTGGAGATTGTCGCTGTTTCCAGTTCGACCTACGAGAGCGCGGAGAAATTTTGCAGCGAAAATGTGCCGCAGGCTACGCCCATGCAAAACTGGGCAGATCTGCTGGCCCTGCACGATCTCGATATTATCTGGATCGGCACGCCGCCCTACATGCATTCGGCCGTGACCATCTCCGCGCTAGAGGCTGGCAAACATGTTTTCTGTCAGGCGCGCATGTCGATGGACCTGGCGGAAGCCGAGGAAATGCTCGCGGCCTCGAAGCGTTACCCGGAATTAGTGACGATGCTTTGTCCGCCGCCCTATGGGATGCGGGCCGATCTGCTTGCAAAAAAAATGCTCGCGGAAAATTACATCGGCCGGCCGCATCACGTGCGGCTGCAAAGTTTCATGAGCGCTTATCTCAACCCCGAAGCTCCGGCGCATTGGCGGCAAAAGATCGAGATCAGCGGGCTCAACGTGCTCACGCTCGGTATTTATGTGGAGGTGCTGCAGCGATGGCTGGGCGATATCACGGGCGTTTTTGCGTGCGGCAAGATTTTACGCTCGGAACGGCGCGGTTACGCAGTGATCGTTCCCGATTTGCTCAATGTGCTGTGCACTTTTGGGAACGGCGCCGAGGGCGTGTTGGAATTCAGCGGCGTCAATGCCTGCGCTCCATCCGACCGGGTTGAGATTTACGGCGACCATGGAACGCTTACCTACGATTTTGGGACCGACGTCGTCCGAGCCGGAAAGTATGGCGGGGAGGAATTGCACGCTGTCGATCTACCACCGGATTTGGAAAGCGAATGGCGGGTGGAGGAAGATTTTCTCGCCGCTGTGAAATCAAAGGGCCGGATTCGGCCACATCCCGATTTCGAGGATGGGGTGCGTTACATGCGCGTCGTCCAAGCGGTGGCTGATTCGCGCGCGCGCAATGAGTGGGTCGCGATTAAAAAGTAATCGACAGCACTATTTTGAGGTCTATATCGCAGGTAGACCGAATAATTCGATCTAACCTTGCTAGATGCCAGAGGACGCGCTACCAGCCGATCTGCCGATTCCCCAGGAGCTGAAGACGTGCGCTACCTCCCTTGTTCATTTAGGCGTTCGCGAATTTGCGTGGCCGAGAACGAAAGCTCTAGAAGTTGTCTCCGCTTTGGAAGGCACGGCTTGGGCGATTCTCGGCGGAGTTGTTCTCGTCCTGCGCGAAGGGGCATTTACGCGCAGGTATGATAATTGGCACAGTGATCGGCGCTCGGACGAGACATGCTCCGATTTCGTGAAGCGGAGCCACCGTGAAACCCACAGCTATATTGAGCGTTATCCAGAAGGGAATGCCGATGTGTCCTATGTGCTCGTGTTTAAGCAATGTATCTGACCAGACGATGCAGCGAACTCCGAAACATTCGCGAGCCGGCGCGATGATCAGCTTGAATTTATGAAACACATTGTCGATGCTGTGAAACCTCGCTCCCGCCCGCGTGCGGCGGGTCGCTGAGCTCCTTCTCGTTAGGCGGTAACGAAGGCGACGACCGTGCGTCATTACTAAGGGATAAAAAGTTTTAGGCCGCGGAACAGCAGGTAAGCTAAACCGCCGGAGCCAGGGATCGTAAAGATCCACGCCCAGACAATTCGTTCGGCGACGACTTTATTGAACGCGGCGGGTTGCTTGGCCACGCCCACGCCCATAATCGAAGTGGTGATGGCGTGGGTGGTGGAGACAGGCAATCCCAATTTGCCGGCGACGAGTAAGATGGTCGCGCCGGTGGCTTCGGCGGCGAAACCGTGGACGGGCCGCATTGTGATCAGCTTGTGGCCGAGCGTCCGAATGATGCGCCAGCCTCCGGCCCACGTGCCTGCGCCCATTACCACGGCACACGCAACTTTTATCCACAGGTGAACTTCAAATTTCGGTGTGTATAAAAACCCAAACAGCGGCGGCAAATGTTCCAGCTTTCCCGCTTTGGTCGCCGCAAAAGTCGCGAGCGCGATCACACCCATCGTTTTCTGCGCGTCTGCGAAACCGTGTCCCCATGCCATGTAGCTCGCACTGAGCAGCTGCAGTTTGCCGAAAGTTTGATTAACCGCCCACGGCGTCCACTTCCGAACAATCAGGAACAGCAGGATCATGATCACGTAGCCGCCTATCAGGCCCGCGATGGGCGAACCGATCATGGGCAGAACAACTTTTGGCAGAAGCCCGTCCCAAGCTGCTGCTCCTGTGTGCGGATCAACTTTAGTCAACGACCATTTGATCACGCTCCAATTTCCGGCCGCTGACGCCAACCCAGCACCACACAGTCCGCCGATAAGGGCGTGACTCGAACTCGTCGGCAATCCAAACCACCATGTGAAAAGGTTCCAAAAAATTCCCCCGAGCATCGCGGCCAGGATAGTCAGCGATGTCACATACGCTGTATCGATTAGCCCTGCGCCGACGGTCTTTGCCACCGCCTCACCCGAGAGCGCGCCAACCAAGTTGAAGACAGCGGCGAACAGGACCGCAATGCGCGGTGTCAAAACCCGCGTCGAAACAACGGTCGCAATGGCATTGGCAGCGTCGTGGAAACCGTTGATGTAATCGAAAATCAAAACGACCAGGATGACGACCAGCAAGAACAGCATGGCAATGGTGGGAGTTTTTTATCTCAAGATCATCTCTGTGCAGATGTCGATCTTGAAAGCGAGCATAACGCCGCGCAATCGTCGGTTCAGGAATGTTTGAGCACGACTTGCAGGATGATGTTTCCCGCGTCCCGGCAACGATCGATTACTTTTTCGATCAGTTCGAATAGATCGCGCAAGAAGATGACTTGTTTTGTCTTGTAATCGCCCTGGTAAAGATCGCGCAGCAAATCGAGTTCGAGCTGGTCGGCTTCGCCTTCAATCGCTTGTAATTTCGCGTTCATCTCGCGCGCCGTCGCTGCATCGGTGCCTTTACGCAGTTGTTTTACCATGGCCAGAACGGTCTCGGCCGCTTGATCGAGATGTTCCACTTGCTTGCGAAAATCGCGGCCGTGCAGATCTTGCGGGCAAATCAAAACCCGCTCGCCGATTTTCTCCACCGTCTTTGGTATTTTATAGAGCGCGGCCGAAAGCGCCTGGATGTCTTCGCGTTCGAGCGGCGTGATGAAAGTCTTGCAAAGCTGCTCGGTCAGCTCCTGCGTAATCTGTTTGTCTTTGCGCCGGCTGCGGACAAATGCTTCCAGACTTGCCGGTGTGGCCTTTTGCTCCAGCCGTTCCAGCAAATCAATCAGATGGTGCACGCTTCCGTCTGCCTCCTGCGCGCTCGCCTCCAGCAGATCGAAGAACTTCTGGTCGTGACCGAGAATTTTTTGTATCGACAACATAAGCGTGAGTGTTTTTAGAGTATTGCTCCCCGCATAATCAACAAGGCAATGCTGAAATAAATGATAAGCCCGGTAACATCCACCAGGGTGGCCACGAACGGGGCGGACGAAGTCGCAGGGTCGGCGCCGACGCGTCGCAAAAGAAATGGCAACATCGAACCGGACAACGTGCCCCACAAAACGACGCCGACCAGCGCAATCCCGACAGTGAGCGCCACCAGCGGCCAATGTTCTCCGTACGGTTG
>WNGG01000809.1_pt1 | contig 34556 bp, 36 predicted proteins | sample 5400661 | NCBI WGS metagenome assembly WNGG01 (sample SAMN13153372, study PRJNA577476) | soil metagenome | isolation source: 100 cm soil or saprolite under Garry oak tree replicate 1 | place: USA:California | collected 2016-06-15
CGTCTTTTCCCGCTCTGCTGCCATCTCGCGCGAGCGGGCGGCCGGGTCCAGGACCGGGCAAAGCCCGGCCGCGCAGCGGCGCCCCCAGGCGTCCTTGACCCGGCCGCCCGCGAGCCGACAATCCCCGCGGCGGGGAAAAGCATTGACTTCGTTACAAAGAGGTGTTCGTTCGGTACGTCTGGGTGAGTGAGCGCGATAATGGCTGCGGTCACGCAGACTGAGGCTGATCTGCGTGCGGCCGCTCGCATGGCCAACCCAGCTGCCCAGCCTTTGCACACCGACTCGCAGGCGGTCGTCCCCTACGGCGGCATGGTGCTGTTCGACGGCGCGGCCCGGCGGATCACCATCTGTGGGATCTTGCAGCGCGGGAGCATCGCTGGCTCATGGGCGCCCAGCCCTGGGCCACCGACGACGAGCCCGCCCTGCTGCGCCGGTCCTTCACGCTCGCCGATCTGGTCCCGCTGGCGGCAGCGGCCGGGATAACCGGCACCGTGGTCATCCAGGCGGCCGCCGAGGCCTGGGAGACGCCTGACCTGCTGGCGCTGGCGGCCGGTGGCGGCCTGCTGGCCGGGTGGCGGGCTGGACGGACCTGACCGCCCCCGCCGTCGCCGACACGGTGGCTGGGCTGCGGGCGCTGCAGGGCGGGGAGTTCCTGCGCGGCATCCGGCACCCGGTTCTGGTTGAGGCGGACCCGGGCTGGCTGGCGCAGCCTGCGGTGCTCCGCGGCCTGCACGCGCTGGCGGCGGAGGGACTGAGCTTTGACATCGTGACGCTGCCGCACTAGCTGCCCGCCGCGGTCACCGCGGCCCGGTCGGTGCCGGAGCTCAGCTTCGTGCTCGACTACCTGGGCGGGCCGCCCGCCGGTTCCGGACGGAAAGCACGAACGGGACGTGGGCTGCTGCGATCCGCAGCCTGGCGGCGCTGTCCAATGTGACATGCAAGCTGTGCGGCGTGCACACGCGCCCGGCCCGCGCCAGCGGCCTGCGGCCCTACTACGAGACCGTGCTGGCCGCCTTCGGCCCTGATCGCCTCATGTTCGGATCCGACTGGCCGGTATCTAGCTTCGCCACGACCTACGGTCGTATGTGACATGTGCCGGGAGCTGACCGCTCAGCTCAGCACAGCGGAGAAGGAAGCGATCTTCGAACGTACCGCCTGCCGGGTGTACCGTTGCCCGGACCGAAATCTCCGCCGCCGGACATTCGTTGAGCACGCGCGCCATCCGCTGAATGATCCGGCATTGGCGTCTCGGGTCATGCACGCGAATGCCGCGACCGCCGCAGGTTCAGGACGCCAGTCATCGCCGCCCTTTTTCGCGCGACGATGACGCCTGCGAGGCGGTTCTCACAGGCCGCACTTAACTGGCAGATATGTGCGTGGGCGAGGACACGGCCGGGTCCAAGTCTGAGCCACCCAAAATGGGCAACTTGTTTAGATCGTCGCCGGGAGCCTGGGGATCTGGGATCCTCGGGCGCTGAGCGGGGCGGACTCGCTCGCGAATCGGCTGCCGTCGCCCTGGTGGCGGAGTGGCACCACCGAGGGCTGGGACCTATCGGCTCGCCCGGGCCGAGGTGGCTGGCTCGGGCGCCGCGGCCGCCGCTGGTCCTGTGGCAGTGCGGCCCGCTGGCGTGGCTGGCCCGGGTCCGGCGGGCTGGGAGAGGGGATACCGCAGGAGCCGGACGCCGACCAGGGTGACCGCCACCACAGCGGCCGTCACCACGATCGTGGAGATGAACGGGCCAGCGCCGGTCGGCCAGCCAAACGGGCCGGCCTGCTGCCAGTACCAGGTTTTGGCCAGCGTGGCGAGCAGCGCGCCGAAGAGCGGCAGCGCCAGCGTTCCGGTGACGGCGCCGAGCACCTTGGCGCGTCTTGGCCATCGCGGTGAGAGCAGCAGCAGCACGAGGCCCGCTGCCCAGCCGAGCAGCGCGAGGACGAAGCTGACCGGCGCCAGCAGCGCGCTGCCCAGCGCCAGCGTCACCGCGGCCACGTCGAGCCGGCGCTGCCGGCGCGGCCCGCGGCCGGCCGGGGACTGCGTGATCACCGCGCCGGGCTGCGCGAAGGCGCCGGCGAAATCGGGCGCTGAGTCGCTTGCTGCCGCGGCGATCGCCTCCGGCTCGCCGAGCCGCCGCAGCACGTCCCGCAGGCCGGGCCCGGAGGCCACGCTCACGGCGCGGGCTTGCTCGATGTGGTCGGCGATCTCGTCGATCAGCTCGGCCCGCCGGTCCGGCGGGAGCCGGCGGGCTGCCTGAACGAGCCGCCCGAGATAGCCGGCGACCAGGTCGTCGTCGTTCACGTGGTGCCGCCCTTCTCGCCGGCCTGCAGCAGGCCGTCCACGCTGTCCCGAAACAATGTCCAGGACCCGGTGAACTCGGCGAGCGTCGCCCGCCCGGACGGCGCCAGCCGGTAATAGCGCCGCGGCGGCCCGGCGTCCGACTCCCGCCACGTGGTCTCCACCAGGCCCTGCCGCCGCAGCCGCGCTAGCAGGGGGTAGATCGTGCCCTCGCCGGTCACCAGCCCGTCGACCGAGGCGAGCGCACGGACCAGCTCGAAGCCGTACCGCTCGCCGTCCCCGAGCATGGCGAGCACGCAGAACGGAAGCACGCCCCGCCGCATCTGGGCGACGAGGTTACTGGCCTCGCCATCTACCATGCAGCACATAGTAGTCTGGCGGCGCCCGGCTGTCGAGACCGGCGAGCACGCGCGCAAACCGGCGGGCCGTTCATTTGAGCCGCCGTTCATCCGGTGCTAACGCCGCCAAGGTGCACGCACCGAACCGGATGTTCTGTGAGCCGCCCAGCCACAGAATGGCCTGCTAGCGGGCAGCGCCGAATCAGCGATCCGCGCGGTTGCTATCGACGAGAGACCGGATGACAGTCACTCTGCGCAGTCCTACCAGCACACGCCGCTGGCCGAATACGTGCCAGAACTGCCATGGGGCCAGGGTGTTCCCGCTGGTCAGGGCATCCAGGTGAGCGTTCTTGAAACCGCTTCCTTAGCGTGGATGGTGGGCGGATACGGATGGGAGCAGTCGGGTCGGCAGATCGGCGCTGCCTGGGGTTCGCCATTGTCAACTGGAACACCGCGCAGTTCCGCGGAGTGGCCAGGAATTTGAAGGAAGGCGACGTCCAGCGCCGCGGACACAGCGCTCAGGCGGCTCGCCCGCTTGGTATGCGGCCCGGCGTGTTCCGGGACAACGATCGCTGCGCGGCATGAAGCCTGACCGAGGTGGTGTCTCTTGAACCACGGGCTCAGCGGGGTGGCGGTGCGGATGAACTGGCGGTAGAGAGCGGCCTGCGCAATGGCGTGCCGGTAATACTGGCCGACCCGGCGCGCCCCGGACCTTGATCTCCACGGCCCACGGTGTTGCTCCGTCGCGGAGGAGAGCTGGCACTATGGCCGTTGGTCGTCTTGCGTGATCATGAAGCCGATGATGGCGTTGTCGATTACCTCGGCGCGGCCAGCGCTCATGCGGTTCCCCTGGCGTATCGCGGCCTCTATGTGGTCTTTGCACCGCCGGCCGATTTCGGCGAGGTAGGGGAACCGCTCCAGGAAGGCGCGGCGGTCACCGCCCCGGACGGCCTTCTGGCCGGTGAAGAACCGGAAGGTGCACTGCCGATCGACCGGCGGGATGAGATCAGGCAGAAACATGATGAAGCACCTTGCTCCCGGCGACGATCTGCGTCTCAGACGTGCTGGCTTTGATCGCCGAGATGACCCGCCAGGCGCGCTCCCCTACGCCGGGATGCTGTCGGGGCCGAGCTGGGTGATGTCCTGCGGCCGCAACTCCGCTAGGTCGGGCGCCGCTGCGCGCTGCGACGAGACCAGCAGGGTATGCTCGGTGACCTTCGCGCGCTGGGCCCCATCCGGTGCATGCCCCAGGCCGGGAGCACCGCGTACACGTATTCCAGGAACCGCTCATCAGCCAGCAGGGCATCGACGCTGTCATGCGAACGGCGGCGCTCGATGGCCCGCTCGCGGAAGTAGACACTGGGCCCAGTAAAGGTGTTGCTCGCCTCGAACCGCGACACGTAGCCGGCGAAACCGGCGACCAGCGCCTCGACGCGCCTGCGGGCGAGGTCAGCGCGCATCCGCTGCCGCGGCTCGATATTCCGGACCGGGACGGGAACGGCTGCGACGCCAGCCGGCATCTCGCGACGATAGCCTGGGTCCGGACCTGCAGCCCGCACGGACAGGCCGTGATCAGTACGCTGCAGCAACGCGGGTCTCTTGCCCAGGTAAGGGTGATTCTCCACGCGGTTCAGGGCGCTGGCCGTCGCAGCATAAATACGGGCCGTCACGGTCGTCTCCTTGACCTCCGGAAGTGCCGCCCGAACCAGCCCACCACCTCGCTCCGGCGGAACGGCTCATCCAGCTGGCTGACGCATTCCTTGAGCATGGACCATACGGACATAGCCACATTCTCGCGCCCCTGCACGCTCGCGTCATGGCCGCAAGCATCCGGAATCCGAAGTAAGAGGCACGAGGGACCGCGCCGTTCAATTCGCGCTCGTGCAGCCACACGTCCGGCCCGACATCGGCTCGCCCGTGCATCGTCGGCCGACCCGAATCGGCAGATCACTGCAGGCAGCGGCAGTTGCTGGCAGCGAACAGCCGCGATTCGTCAGGCAGCGGCGCACGAAGGGGCGCCGGCCGCTTCGACTTCGACAGCGGACTCCCGGGCGGCTCTCGCCGGCCATTCGCTCGCGTTGACGCGAAGCCGCATATCCCTAGCGTTCACCGCAACCGGGGAGTCAGCAGGAGCAGGCCAGTGAGCCTGAGTTCGGTAGGCTCTCGTGAGCCCAGCACCCCGGCCACATCGGCGATCGCCAGGTCCTCCCGCTTGCGCGGCGATCGCCTCCTTGAACCGCCCCACCTCTGCCAGGGCCAGGCCATCGTGGCCCTGGAGGAATTCGAAGATCCGCTCCCGAACCGGCAAGGCGGCAAATTAACGCTAGCCGCAACACTGCAGGTCAGACGCACAGCCATGGATCAAGGGAGGAGCCGAGGATATTGGCCAGCGGTTCAAGTCCCCCCACCGACACAGTGGCCGTCGCTGCACGTGCCTGCACGCCCGAGTCGGTGGTCAGTGCGTTGAGGTCAGATCGCCGCCGAGCGGAGACTGCCCCCTACCGCCGGGCAGGGGCGCACAGAATGACGGCGAGCAGCCCCACTATGCCGCGCCCGAGTCGGCGATCCGGCGCGTAGCGCGCAGCCGGGCCGAAGGCGGACTCTGGCGTAGGGGTTTCGGCGCGAGGACCGCGCCCGCGGAGTCAGCGGCGAATGGATAGTTAGTGCGCTGCTTCGTACTGCCGCATGACCTCGGCGCTGATCCGGCCCCGTTCAGATACTTCGAGGCCTGCCTGGCGCGCCCGGGCCCGCACCGCGGCACGGTCCACCCGCGGCCGGCCCGCCGCGCCGGAGCTGCGGCCGCCGCCGCCGCGACTCACCCGCCGGCCTGCCGCGATGAACGGGGCCAGCGCCCCGGGAGCCGGGCCCGGTTCGGCTGCGCGAGATCAATCTCGTAGCTCACCCGTCCAGGCCGAACGCCACCGTCTCGGCGCCCTGCGACCCGTCCAGGTCATCAGTGACCACCACGGACACATTCTTCGCCATGGCGCCAATTGTCCGAAACAGTTTCGGCGGGCGCAACGTGACACACCGCAACCGGACGCAGCACGATCATGTCCCGCGGCAACCCGGACTACAACCACGAGCAGCACCAACCCGAAGGCTGGAGGCGCGCTTACGACGGTCAGCGTCACGCTACGTGACAGGCGCCGAAGCAGGGGAAGCATGGAGGCCGCGCACACTCGGCTCGATCTGTATCGAAACGTTGCTGCCAGGCTTGGGTATCTGGGCGCGCAGAGCGGGGTTATCTGTGTGCTGGCCGAGGCTGGTCGGCGTAGCAAGCGACGCACGGCTTGCCGAGTGTGGCGGCTCCGGGGATTCCCGTGCCGCCGCACCGCCCGCTGCTTCTGCGGAAGCTGGCCGTCTGAGGTCAGTGCCTGTGGCCCGTTCCAGCTGGCCGGGCTGCCGTTGAGGTGACCACTGCCCGAACTGCGACAACAGAGCAGCGGACCGGCGAGCAACTCCATCGCCCTCCTCGGCGGCGTAGGTCGGTCGCCAGGATCTGCTGGGCCATGCCGTGGTGCATCGTCACATGCAGCCGTAGGCTGGCGCGTCCTCTGCGTTGCCGCTGTTTTGTCTTGGACTGACTGCTGAGCGTTAGATAGCCGCTGATCTGGGGCGCGTCTGACGGCGCCCCAGGTCAGCGCTTTGTCCGCGGGACGCGCATGCTTATATCGCGATTTGCGCCGCGCGCAGCCGGGCTCGTCGGTATCCTTCCCGTTAGTCACACCTCGGCCGTCGCTGACCAGAAAAGGGAAGATCAACTGGTGAAGCGAACACGAATCATGGCCCGGTGGCTGGCAGCACTCGCCGCGGTCGCCGTGCTTGCCATCCCGGCCGCGGCCTTCGCCGCCAGCACAGGAGGCCGGGTCACCATCGGCGTGAACCGGAACTACTGGACCCGGTTCAAGGCCGCCATCCCCCGCGCCCGGGACGTCCGCGTCTACTATGACGCCGAGAATGTCTTCCCCGCTGCCTGGCCCACTGGGGCCGAGGGCGCCTGGGTGACGCTGTCGTTGCGCCCCAGCCCGGCTGACCTGCTGTCCGGGAAGCTGGACGCCCGGCTGAAAGCACTGTTCGCCTCGGCACCGGCGCATTCCGAGGTGACGTTCTGGCACGAGAACGGACCCGCGAATCCGCTCAAGTACCCTCGGTCTGTCAACAGGGCCCGCACTAATGTCGCCATGCTGAGGTACGGCGAGAAGCTAGTCAAAGGGACCAGAGTCAAGTTCGGGCAAATCATCTGCGCCCCCGCTAACCAGTTGTACAAGTGGATCGCGCCCAGGCTCGATTGGTATGGCGTCGACATCTTCGCGAACCCGAACTTTGAGAACCCGGACAAGACACTCAGCAAGGCCAGGCTCTGGGTGCGCCTGAACAACGACGAGGCTGTCTTCCGGGCGAAGACCGCACGACGCTGGCCCCCGGTCCGGTTTGATGAATCGAACGCGCGACACGACTGGCACCGGAAGAACTGGTTCACGTACCTGGCTGAATGGCTGCACGGGCACGGCGGGGGCCGGCTGCTCACCCGGTGGACCCAAGCGCGGACCAAGCTGGCCGGCCCGTGGCCGCCGAGCCAGCCGGTGATCAGGCGGCTCCGCTGGCTGTCTTCCCTGTGGGTCAGATAGCCCAGGCCCGCGAAGCCGCCGTGGCGGCCTCCCTGGCCCGTGTTACCGGCTAGGCCAGCGACTCCAGCGGGACGGAAGGGCCGGCCAGCGCGTCCGTGCTGACCGGCCGTCCTGCCGCGCACGCGCCTGGCGGCCGGCGGCACCATCGTCAATGTCTCTTCGGTCGCCGGCCGCCGCGGCTGGGCCAACGCTTCGGCGTACTGCGCCACCAAGTTCGGTCTGACCGGGCTCACCCAGGCCCTCGCCGACGAGGGGGCCCCGCACGGCGTCCGCGTCGTGTGCCTATACCCCGGCGCTATGGCCACTCACTGGGGCACCTGGGACCCGGCGGATCGGTATCAGCCGAGCCGGGCGGCCCCGGCAGACGCGCTACCCGCCGGAGGATGTCGCTGACTACATCGCCTGGCCGGTCTGCGCGCCAGCGCACATGATCATCACTGATGCCGTGGTCGCCCCGATCCACGAACGTGGCTGGCCCTGACCCAGACCACGGCAGGCTTCCTCAAGCAAAGCGCTCGCCGGCGAGCGGCCTGGCGGGCCGCCGGGCCGGGCTGCCCCCCGAGCGCGCGTGGCGCCGCCCGGCAGCCAGAACAGGGACAGGGGCGGCACCTCCTCCGCTGGATTACGAGCCGAGGCGGACCGCGTCGCCGAGGTTGGAGTTGCCTTCGAGGAAGCTGAAGCCTGCCACTTCATCGGCGTGCGGGCCGGTGTATTTGAGCACGTACAGGCCGTTACGGATGTCGATGGCGTAGATCAGGCCGTCGCGGATGATGGGGTAGCTCCAGAACACGACCTTGTTGGGTCCGCTGCTGAGCGCGGGGTCTTCCAGGGCGACCTTGTTCAGCGGCTTTGGCAGGAAGGATCCGGCCTGGCTGGGGTTGGCCGGGTCGGCCAGGTTGACCTGGATGCCGCCGGAGTGCCAGTCGACGAAGGCGAGTTCGGGGAGCGCGGTGGGGTTGTGGGACGAGTAGCTGGCGAACTGCTCGGTGAGCGGGTCGTCGCGGGAGGTGCCGCAGAATGACTGCTGATCCTCGGCGATCTTGTATTCGCCCACGATGACGGAGTGGGCGGGGTCGGCGGCATTCCTCGTGTTGAGTTCAGCTAAGGCCGCGCCGGCCGCGCGGCACCGGTCGACATCCAGACAGCGGCGTCCTCCCGCCCGATCCGGCTGATCTTCACCGGCCCGCGCCAGGGCAGCGCCGCGCCGCCGAGCACGTCATAGGCGAGGCCACAGTGGCCGGACTCGTCCAGCCCGTCGTTCCGAAAATCGCCAAGATCCAAGACAGTGGGCACTGGGCTCCCGGATCACTCGGGCCCATCCCGAAGGCAGGCGATGCCCCGGCAACTGGCCCACCGCCGCCGCCCTGCGCAGCTGTCCGGCCGTCCGCAATGCTCTTCCCGGCCGCGCCGGCCGGGCAATGTTCACGCTGACCCGACCACCGTGGAAGCCCGGCTGCGGCCGCAGGCCGGCCCGGTCCCAGTGCGTGGTGCGAGCCGTCCCAGCGCAGCACGTAGCCGTTAAACACGCTGACCGCCCAGATGTTGAGGCGCTGGCCGCCGCGATCCAGCCGTGCAGTCCGCCAACAGCGCCGTGGCGCGCCAGCGCGTGCCGTTCCAGTGTTCGGCCACCGGGTAGCCTCGACTGCGGGTATTAGTGGCGAAAGACGATCCGCCAGCCCGGCTGCGTGGTCGCTGTATACCTCGTACTGCGACGCCCGTGAAATTGTGGGCACACGAAACTGCCTGCAGCAGCGTCTTGCCGACTGAGTCCTGGAATAACTGGCAGGCGGGTCTCGTCCGACGAGCAGCAAATGAACGCGGCGTGCACGCACGAGACGCCTAGGCCTGGCTGACGCCTGCGGGTGACCGGCGCTGTCGCGGTAGAACCCGCCGGCGGCGCAGTCACCCGCCGAGCCGCACGACACCGAGTTGGCGCTGGCATTCCCGCCCGCGTTCAGGGTGCCCAAGCCGGGTATCTCCATCGCGTTGCCCCAGGTGCCGTTCGTCTGACTGACCACGAACGCCTGCTGTCGCCCGATGTCGTCCGTGTAGGTCAGGCCGGCGGCGCAGTTGCCTGCCGTGTCGCACGACACCATGGTGACGTTGCCAAACCGACCTGCGTTCAGGGTGCCCGAGCCGGGGACCTCGATCGCCTTGCGGAAAGGTGCCGTTCGTCTCGCTGACCACGAACGCCTGCGCCTGACCGGTGCCGTCCGTGTAGGACCCGCCGGCCGCGCAGTTGCCCACCGAGGCGCACGACACCGAGTCGACGCTGGCATCCCCGCCCGCGTTCAAGGCGGCCGAGCCGGGCACCTCGATCGCCTTGCCCCAGGTGCCGTTCCCCTCGCTGACCACGAACGCCTGGGTGTGACCGGACCCGTCCTTGTAGAACCCGCCGGCGGCGCAGTTGCCCGCCGTGGCGCATGACGGCGAGAAGATGGCCGCATTCCCGCCCGCGTTCAAGATTCCCGTGCCGGGGACCTTGATCGCGTTGCCCCAGGTGCCGTTCGTCTCGCTGGCCACGAACACCTGGTAGCGGAAGGAGCCGTCCAGGTAACCGCCGGCGGCGGCGCAGTTGCCCGCCGCGCCGCACGACACCGAGCGCACCTCGGCTTGCCCGCCCTGGTTCAGCGACGCCAGGCCGGGCACCTCGATCGCCGTGCCCCAGGTGCCGGCCCAGGCGACGGCCCGCGCGGCCGGCTCAGCCGTGACCGGCAGCGGCGCGGTGCACCACACCGCCGCCGCGCCCGCTAGGACCATCATGACCAGACGTCGTCGCATCGGCTCTCCTCGGCACATCCCGGCCGGACCGGAACGCTCAGCAGGCCGACCCGTCCGGCACCATTACCCGGACCGATACGCTAGCCCGCCAGGAATAGCCAGAGCACAGGATTGGTGAATTCAACGGCGAAACCACCCATCGTGCCGGAGCTGTCACCTATCGTGCGCCCGGCTTCGGGGAATGGCGCCTGGGGGCGCGGCCCGGTAGCCCGAGGAGCGCACACATCCGCGCTACTTCAGTGGAAACAGGTCCGCGGCCCTGCCAGCAGCGTCCTGCAAGGCGTGGCCGCCGCCTCCGCCGCCAGCGACTTCCTCCAGGCGGTAGCCATCACCCCCACCGGCGGCGCCCTCGCGGTCGGCTCAGCGCACGGCGGGACCGGCGCCATCTTCCTAGAGTAGTGGAACGGAACAGCCTGGACCTGGCCGCGCCGCGGCTAGCTCCGCCACGCCAAGCCCGACTCAACGGCGAAGCCTCCGACGCTGAGTACGCTGCTCCGGCTGGCCGTCGGCGAGATCCAGCGATCGGGAGATGATGCGGGCATCCCTTGCGTGATTGACGATGTGGGCTGCCGCCGCTGGCACCATCAGCAGGTCGCCGAGTGGATTCCTCTCCCGTGCGGTGGTCAGCGCGTTCGGCGCGACGGGACTCGCCCGAAGTCCCGAGGCTGCCGCCGAAGTCCTGGTGAACGCGGCCAGCAAGCTTCAAGGTTAGAGGGCATCACCTGAAGGTCCTTTATTGAGACACCGCCGACGCGGATCTGGCGGCGAACATAGCCGGATGTTCTGAGCGATGGACGGCGCCGACGAGGAGCACCGTACGCCCGCCCGGATCGGCAGCGGACTCAGGGCGGAGCGATCGGGAAGCGGCTCACTCTCTGCGATGACTCTGAGGCCATGTCGTAACCTCCAGCGGGCAGGTCCTTATGGGCGCCAAGACTCGATGCCCACACTGGCGCCGGCAGTCGGTGCCGGCACCAAACCGTGAAGTTGACGCGCATTACTCCTGTCGGAGTAGTCCGCAGCGATATATGCGAGGCTGAGCTGGCAGCAGGCGTCGGTCGCAAGCATCACCTGAACCAGACAGAACCGGCCCGGGCCGATAGCCGGCGGCTCAGCCCGCCGCTGGGAACTGTCTTGTTCTGCGGGTTCGGATTGTCGTGCCCAAGCTCCACAGCTCCCCCTTCCATGATCGTGGCTACCCAGGTCAGTGGCAGCGGTTGAGAGCTAGCTGCAAAAGGTGTCGGTCTAATACCCGCCCGGGGGCGTTGTCGAGTGCGTGGGGTGCGATTGCGAATCCGGACCACACGCCGCCGCCCCGAGAGCCGTGGCTACCACCGCGACGGCCACGAACAACCCCCGCAGGATCGCAGGCATCTTCGGAGCCGTCTTCGATCGAAGTGATTCGTGCTGCACCATATTCCTTTCCACCCGAAATGCCGACCTTCTGGGCAGAAAGATATGTTACGCCGTGCGATGCCGGGCGCGGCCTGAGAACCGGCGACTACAACCGCGAGGCGCCGATCTCCGTGGGGTTCCTCGGCTCCACTGGCGGCAGTCTGTGCAGCACATCGGACGCAGGACGACCATGGTTCGCGCGTTCTCGCTCTTCGCCTGTCAGTCGGCCGCCGCCGCGACATTCCCTGCCCGATGTTGGTGCTTGACCACTGCGGCAATCTCAGCCCGATCGAGCGCTCCGCCATGATCAGCGGCAACCGCCGGCGCGCCTAACAGTCCGCCGGGCAGGACTGTTACTCGATTGTCACCTCCGCGACCCCGACGGGGGAAATTTGGCCGGCCTAGCCTGATATCTAACTATTGCGCCTGCCCACGGTGCCGACCGCTGGTCGCGTACGCCGCCCGACGTGGATGAGAGGACGTGGCCTCATGGGACTACGATTCAACCCGCCACCAGGGTGGCCGCTTCCGGTCGGCTTCGTGCCGCCCGCCGGCTGGCAGCCGGACCCAAGCTGGCCGCCCGTTCCGCCCCAGTGGCAGCTATGGGTCAGCGATGACACCGTGCCCGGCTCCGGCCTGCCCGTCGCTCCGCCCGTCACCTATCCGTACCAGCTGTACGGGCAGGCCACAGTGCCGACGAATCCCAGTTTCAACGGCTTCGCGATCGCCGGCTTTGTCCTCGGCCTCGTCAGCGCGGTGCTGCTGAGCGTCATCTTCAGCATCATCGGGCTGGTTCAGATCCGCAGGCGGCGCCAGCGCGGAAAGGGCCTGGCCGTCGCGGGCCTCGTGCTGTCGGGGGTATGGGTCGTGGTCATCGTGGTCATCATTGTGGTCACGGCCGCCTCTCAGGCGCACCGGTCAACGGCCGGCACGATCACCGGCTCGGGCCAGGTGGATATCTTCTCGCTGCGCCTCGGGGACTGCTTCCAGAACCCGCCCCCAGGGCAGGCGATGCTCGGAATGGCTCAAGTGACAGCAGTGCGATGCACAACGCCGCACAATGCGCAGGTCTTCGCGCAGTTCAACGCGACCGACGCGACCTATCCGGGTCGTCAGGCGCTGGTCCTCGAGGCCAGACATGGCTGCCAGGCCCGGGAGGCGGCCAGCCTGGACAAGTCGAAGATCACCAGCACAATGGCCCTTCACGTCCTGTTCCCGCTACCGCAGGCATGGACGACAGGGCGACGGTTGCTCAGTTGCCTCGTCGTCGACTCGACGAAGGACCTGACCTCGTCCTTGCTGTCAGCGGGCGGCTGAGGAGCTCCCCGGGCAGGCCGCGCATCGCATGCGAGCTGTCGCGATCACGCTGCGAGCGGCTGCTGGGCGGTTCACCGCCCAGCAGCCTTATCGCTACCAGTGCGACCGTCACCTTCTGAGCCGTTTCGAATCACCCGCATGAGGCGCGATGTGACGAGAACCTGGGCGGACCGTCTCCAGGCTGTGGAAGCTGGCGGGTCACGCCCGTTTCCCTTCCGGTTCGATGCCGTGCTCGCGCAGCAAGGCACGCAGGCGGTCCGTTCCTCGCTCAGCTCAGAGCACCGTTCGGCGAGGGCCGGCAGGCCGGGGTGTGCGGCGTGCCAGTCCTGCTGGAAAGCCTCCTTCTCGGCCAGCAAATGGTTTCCTGGTCACGCAGCGAGGCGGCCTGTTCGTATTCCTGGGCGTCGACGGCGGCGACTTTCTCGCCGCGGACCCGCTGAATCTGGCGGTCCAGCTCGCGCGTGTCGGCTCCGGTGCCCACCCGCTGCTCGACGGCCGATAGCCCGGGACTCGAGCGCCGTGAGCCGCGCCTGCAGCTGCGACAGCAGCCGCCGTTCGCCCCGGGCCGTCGGGCGCGGCCACGGCCCCGCGCGCGCTGCCTCCACCTCCCGGCCGTGGTAGGCGTGCAGCAGCTGGATCACCTGCTGGCGGACCCGGTTCAGGTCAGCGCCGAGCCGCACGAGCACCTGCGCGGCGACGTCCTCGCCCTCGCGGATCAGCCCGAGCAGTATGTGCTCGGTGCCGATGTAGTTGTGGCCAAGCTGGAGTGCCTCGCGGAGCGAAAGCTCGAGCACCTTCTTCGCCCTCGGGGTGAAGGGAATATGGCCAGACGGGGCCTGCTGGCCCTGCCCGATGATCTCCTCGACCTGCTGGCGCACGGCCTCCAGGCTGATGCCAAGCGACTCCAGCGCCTTGGCTGCGACGCCCTCGCCCTCGTGGATCAGGCCGAGCAGTATGTGCTCGGTGCCGATGTAGTTGTGGTTCAGCATCCTGGCTTCCTCTTGAGCCAGGCCCACAACCCGCCGCGCCCGGTCGGTAAACCTCTCGAACATGCTGGTCGCTCCGCGCTGCTCAGCAGGCACCGGCGGTGCTGGCGGCACGCCGACCAGGCCGGAGCGAGCCCGGCACGGCCGGAAGCCAGCAAAAAGGACAGTTAAACAATATGCGCCAGTGGCGGCAATCACGGCCGCCGGCGCTCGGGGCGCCCGCTCACGCGGGCACCGCGGGCCCTAGAGCGCGGCGTCCGGCCGGGCACGGGCCATGCCGAGTTGCACGTCCTCACCGGCTCCGCCCGGCCCATGCCAGCCCTCCAGACGCGGTGACCGGACCCGGTCGGTCCGTTCGACGTGTGCGGCATTCGGGCCGCGCCGTTCAGCAAAGCTCGCCGGGTCCCGGCGGCCAGATTCCGGGCTACCCTGGTGATACTGCACTCAGCCGGCTCATCGGAGCGCCCGATGCACACGAGCGGGATCTGGGCGCGGCGAACCGCCGCGCGAGTTGCCCGCGCGCGCCGTTCATGCGGCATGGTCGCCGCGGCGGTCGCCTTCGCGGTCGCGCTGACCGCCTGCGGCAGCCGGCCAGCTCACGGCCATCAGGGAGCACCACACCGCCGCCCAGCGCACGCCGCGCTCGCCGCCGCGGCCAGCGGACACCAGTCGCGCCAGCTCCGATCCCTGGTCCAGACGACACGGACGTTCCGGCTCGGCCCAGGCCGGGCAACCAGGACGTTCACCTCCCGCGAGCGGGCCGGCGTCATTCTTCTCAACCAGCTGACCGTCCGGCACGAAGTCCGTGCCTTCGTCGTCGCGCGCATTCCGCACCTGGCCGGCGCTGAGGTCTGGAGCTGGACAAGCGGGCGCCGCCCGGCGGCCTCCTGCCGGCGGCACGGGGCCTTCGACATCTGCACTCAGGGCGAGGAGTGGTGCCCGATGCCGCCGGCGACCTGGCACTTCCGCCTCGTCAAGCTCGGCGGCCCGGCAGGGCCGGTCCGGTTCGACTACGTCGTCGCCGCTCCGCCGCCCAAACGCTGAATCCAGCGGTACTCTCCCGACGTTCCAGACCGCGCCTGAGGGTCCCCGAGACGGCGGCCCGAATTTTGGGAGCGCCCGCGTCCGCGCGGCCGGCAACGGCCGAGCCGACCGCATCGTCCCTCGACCTGAACAATACGCTCACCAGCCAGGGCGAAAATGGCCCGCGTGACCGGACCCACCGCGCGTCTCATCCGGGAACCGAATACCAACGGGCCGGGTAACCCTGCAACCAGCGGTGTCCTCTTCTTCGGCGCGGAGTTCTCCGGTGGTCACGTCTGGGTTCGACGGAGCAGAGTTCTCCGGCGGCGCGGTCAGATTGACGACGCGACCTTTAGTGGCGGCGAGGTCACCTTCGATCGCGCCAAGTTCTCCGGCGGCGCACTGGTGTTCAACAACGCCCGGTTCATCGCCGCCGCCCAACATCGGCGATGCCGGCGACATCTGCCGGATCGCGGACCGAGACCGTTTCGCCGCCCGCACCGGCACCACCCCGGTTCTGTGTCGTCAGGACGCGGAATGTCTTCCGGCTGTATCCGATGCCGTTTCCGGGAAGGCAACCCTTTGGCCGCGATTCGTCCTCTGGATAAGTAGCGGTGGGAGGTGGTCGTGGACGACGGCGTGTCCGCCGAGTTCAGCGAGTTCGCGCACGGTCGCTGGCCTGGCCTGGTTCGCCTGGCGTACGGCATCACCGGTGATCGCGGCCTGGCCGAGGATCTGGCCCAGACGGCGCTGGCCAGCGCTTACGCCTCCTGGCCGCGGGTCTGCCGGGCCGGCGACCCAGACGCGTACCTGCGGCGGATCCTGCTCAACGCGCACCGGCGCGGATTCCGCAAGCGCCGGGTGGCCGAGCAGCTGCACGCTGCCGTCCCGGACTTTGCTCTCGCCGACCCCGCCGAACGGCACCAGGACCGGAGCGTGATCATCGCCGCCCTCTTGAGGTTGCCGCCCAGGCAGCGTGAGGTCGTCGTCCTCAGGTTCTGGCTGGATCTGACGGAGACGCAGGCCGCGGCCACGCTGGGGTGCACGGTCGGCACCGTCAAGAGCCAGACGTCCCGTGCCCTGGCCAAGCTCCGCGGCAGCGCGGAACTGGCGGACTGGGAGGAACGATGATCATTCGCGACGAGCACGACTTGCGGGCGCGGCTCGGCACCGCCCTCGACGGGCTCACCCCGGGCCCGTTGCTACTCACCGCCGTCGTCCGGCAAGGCAGGGCAATCCGGGTGCGCCGGCTCAGCATCGTCGCGGGCCTCGCCGTCGCCGTCATCGCCGCGGCGATCGCGGCGCCCGCGCTACTTAGCGTCCACGGCCGCCGCCCGCCGCCCGTCGGCGCCGCGCATTACCGCGTCAGCGTGCACCCGCCCCGGCCGGGCTCGCCACGGGCCCTGATCGCCCACGGCACCGTTAACGGGCGGCGGTGGCGGGTCACCGGCTCCGAGCACCGGGCCGGCGATCACATCAGCCGGTGCTTCACCGCCTTCAAGACCAGCTGCATGCGCGGCAGACCGGCTCCCGCCAGCAACGGCGGCACCCCCGCCTGGCTGCTCATGGAGACCGGCACCCGGCCGAAGTTCGAGATCGGGACGGTCCGCAGCGACGTCGCCTACCTGCGCGTCAGCCTGACCAACGCCCAGGCGCTGACATTGCGGCCGGTCAACCTGTTCGGCCGCAAATACGCCAGGTACGTCGCCTTCGCCGTGCCGTATGCCGCGGCAGTGCGGCGGATCAGCGCTTACTCCCAGGACTCCGAGCTGGCCTATGCCGTTCCGCTCACGGCCGGCGGCCACGTCATCGCCAATCGGTGGCTCCGCCCCGGCCAGCCCGCCAGGCCGAGGCCGGCCAGCTACCAGATCGGATCCGGACGCGCGTACGGCTACGCCTGGTCGACGACTCTCTACGTCGGCCCGTGGGGAGCGTGCCCGGTGAGCTCCACGGCGAGAAATGGCACCCGGACCGTCATGACCGCCTGCTATCTTCACCCGGACCGGCAGCTGGAGCTGGCGGCAGGGCAGCTTTACCGCGCCTCCAAGGGCCCGTACCTGGGCAACTACAGGACCGCCGTCATTGCCCAGACCTCCCCGGACGTCAGCTACCTGATCCTGACAAGGGCGGACGGCAGCCACGCCAAAGTCCGGGCCGTCGCCGCGGGACGCTGGCGGTTCTGCGAGTACGTGACAACCATGGCAATGACCGGCCAGCCGGTGAGCCCGGCCACCGTCGTGCGGTGGACGGCCTACGACTCCTCAGGCGCGGTGCTCGGCTCCGGTCCGCCGTTCGGGCGTTAGCGCAGGCCCGAGCACGGTCATGCGCCGCGCTCTCGCCGCAGCGGCGGACCCTCGGTGCCCGGAGGCCGCTGACCTCGGCCTGCGGCCGCAGGCACCCTCGCCGGCCACCACCATTTCAGCATCTGCACCTGACCCACCGGGCGCGACACCGAACAGTTCATCTGCATCCAAGAAAACTCAGAAGCCTACTGATTGAGTAGACATTCATAATCGGCGTTCCGGTCGCATGGCCGACCAGGCCGACGTTACTTTTTGTGATTAGCCCTGCTCCTGGCTCGCATACGCCGACCCGCCGCTATGCGCCCGTCACGTGGCGGGCAACAGAGCTGTTGGTGCAGCGCCGGAGTGGTTGTTCCGTCCCGCTCTGACAACTGGCGCTGAGTGAGTTCTGCGCCCGGAAACCGCTCAGCGCCGCACAGCGTCTAAGAGGCGTGAATGCCAGATCGCGGACCGGCTCGCGAGTTGTCACGGCGGCGCGCAGCACCCATGCTCATCGCTTGCTGGCTGTCGGGCTGGCCGGGCTGTTGAGCCTGGCGGCCTGCTCATCGCATCCGCCTAGCACAGCCACCATCACGGCCTCGCCAAAGAACCCGTCGGGCTCGGAGCAGCCGGCGTGGGTCGAGCGGACGTATTATGGCGCCGGCCTGGCGGTCACGTTGACCCAGCCCGCCCGGTGGGCGCCTCGCCTTACTCCCCGGTTTCCATTACGGCGCCACGCTGGCGTACCTGTCCAGCTTCGCGCTCCGGCCCATCTGCCGCCCCGCCCCGCACGGCCTGACCTGTGATCCCCGGCGGGCCGGTCCGTATCCCTCCGGCGGCGTCACGCTGACCGTGACGGTGGCGGGATTCGGCCCCGGGCCGATCTCCTGGAGCCAGATCTTCGCCCACGGCACCGCCATGGTCATCGGCGGGCGCCAGGCCGTGCGCCGCCCGTTCGATCCGGCCGGGTGCGTCGGCACCGGGGCCGGCCGCGCGATCAGCTACACGATCGACGACGGTCAGAAGACCGGTTTCGTCGGGCTGCTGATTTGCTGGCGAGAAGGCAGCCCTGTCCTGTCCGCCGAAATCCGATCGGTTGTCCGCAGCCTTCGCATCGGCACTGACCCCCGGCGCCGCGGACCCTGGCCAGACTGACACAGCGATGCCGGCCAGCCAGCGCTGCGGCCGACGCCGCCTGACCGGTGCCAGCCTCGTTCTGCTCGAAACCGGGAGCTACGGACCGGCCCACAAGATTGTCTTCGCGCCTCTGCTCACGGCCCTCATCGGAACAGCATTGCCAAAATGACCGCTTGCACCGTGACGCCGACCCCCCCGGGACAGGCCGATTGACGCCGAGTTGATCGGTACACGATCAGGCAAGGGGCGCGCGCTGGCCGCCGACCTGCACGCCGGTGTGGCTTCCTTCATGGCTGTGTGTCGGCGATTACGAACGGCCATTTTGTCATGCAGCCGCGCGGCCAGCCCGACTCGCTCATCGATGAGCCAAGCCGTTCGACCATTAGCGGTGCCGGTCTCAGGGCCGAGGGGATCGAAGATCAAGTTGCGGATCGACGGCAAAGGTCGGCCATTGCCACCGAACACCCGCATCTGCCGCGATGGGGTACGCCACGTCTGGACCATGACCCAGTACGGACGTTCTGCACGCTGGGTACCGGCCCCTGCGGCGCGACTGCGTTCGCGCAGAGTTCAGCGCTCGGGTGCGATCCCTGCTTGAGGCAGTGATTCGAGATGCCGCCTGCCCTGGTGCTGTGAACTGGTCGTTCTTACGTTGAGGTGGTCAATCGCTGCCGGGGCCGCTTTCGGTCCCGGCCCGCACCCGGGAGGTATCCCATGACGACCATGCCGTCGCCTGCTGCCTGGCCGTGATCGAGCCGGCGTTCTCCGAAGCGGAGAAGCTGGCGTTAGCCGGGTTCCTGGCCGGGTACTCCGGCATGACCCGCGAGGCTTACACGCTGGACCTGCGCCAGTTCACCGCCTGGTGCCGCCAGCGGCAGCTGCGCCTGTTCGCTGTCCGCCGCGCTGACATCGAGCTGTTCCCCCGCGACCTCGAAGCCGCCGGAAGAGCCCGCGCGGCCCGGCCTGGACCGGCTCGTTCTGTATGTCGGCGGGCCTGTCCGAGGTGGGTGGGGCAGCCTGCAGATCCGGACGTTCTGTCGCGCCGCCTTCTGGGGCGGGTCGATTTTTCACGGCGAACAAGGCTCGCAGCTTATGCTGCAGCGCCACCTCAAGTGCGGCAACCCCGTCCGGTCATGCTGTTATGAGCGAGCGTGCAGTGGGCCCAAGACTTGACATGCTCGTTTGCGACAGCCTCGAGTACAGGGCCTGTGCGGACGGTGGATTAAGGCGCATCCCGGAGATACGCAGCGCATTCGCGTCAGAAGCCCCATTATCGCGCTCACATGACCCTCCGGCCCGCGGCAGGAACGGAGCTCCAAGTGGAACAAGGTCGAGCACTGGACAGTGGGCCCGTCGTTGTTACCCCGGTAGTGATGGGGGTGTCGGCGTCGGGCGACACCGCCTCACGGTATCCCGGAGGTCCGGCGCTTGCGCATCGCGCGTGCCGTCTCGGGCATACACACCGGGCTGTGGCCCGGGTTCGGGGATTCGCGGGCGCGCGCTTGATACGGCCGCATGGCCATGCGGCGCGAGCTTCGATGCCGCCGGCAACTGCGGCGCTCCGTCCGCCAGCCAGTGGCGGGTCAAGGTGTGCGCGCGCTCGATCAGCTCGCCCGCGTGGCTGAAGTCGGCAGGAGCGATCCTGATCGGGCAGAGCGGGGGCACGATCCTCACGTCCGCGCGCCGGCTGTATCGCTTGATATCGGCGGCCAGGCGCTGGTTGATCGATAGCGTCGCCGCGTGCAGCGCGACGCCAAGCGCGCCGCGGGGCCTCTCGGTGAGCGCACAGGAATAACCGGCCGCCAGCACCCAGATGACATCCGCGCCGAGTCTCACCGCGTGTGAGATCGGGGTGTTGTTGACCACCCCACCGTCCATGAGATCCCGCCCGGCGATCCGCACTGGCGGCAGGACGCCCGGGATGGCGGCACTGGCCAGGATCGCATCGACGGCGTCGCCGTGGGAGAGCAGGGTGTCGCAGCCGGAGAGGAGGTCCGTTGCCACGACGTGAAACGGGACCGGAGAATCTTCGAGCCGGTCAAAGCGCAGGTGGTCGCACAGCAAGCGGCGGATCCCGCTGTCGGGAACGAGGTGACAGCGCGTGCCGATGAAACCGAGCAGCCCGCCGAGCGGCCGGGCCGGGAACACCGTATCGCGGCGCAGCGACCGCCATACGGCACCGAGTTCGGCCGGGTGTGAGCCTCCGGCGACCCACGCGCCGTTAACGGCCCCCACCGAGGTCCCTATCACCAGATCTGGCTGCACGCCTGCGTCGTCCAGGGCCGTGAGCATGCCCACCTGCGCGGCTCCCAGGCTGGCGCCCCCAGAGAGCACGAACGCGGTGGTCACGGAGGTTCTCCCACCGGGCGAGGCAGGGGAACCGCCCTCATCATGAGCATCCTCGTCAGGATGCGGCCCCGGTTCCAGCAGGTGCTGCCTGAAAGGTCGCTCCCCGCTGCGGCCATGCTCGTCATCTGTGAGCACCCTCCTGCAGACGAAGGCGATTTACCGACCATAAAGGCAGTGTTCGTCCACCACAAGACACCTAAGGCCATGACCTTGCCCGGCGCGCGTGGGTCATGGCGCTGACCGCGCCGCCCGCGGTAACCGAGAGGGCCCGGTCACCGCGGCTTGCCGGGAACCCATCCTCAGAGCCCGAGCAGCGCCTGCTCGACAACCTCTGTCAGAGCCGGATGGATGTACAGGACGCCGGTGGCCACCTGGGCGACCGTATTGCGCAGGCACATCGCCTGGATCAGCGGCTGAATCAGGATGGAGGCGTCCGGGCCGATGATGTGTGCCCCAAGCAGCAGAGCGCTGTCCGGGTCGGCCAGGATCTTCACGAATCCAGTCGTGTCCTCAATGGCCCAGCCGTAAGCCGCGCCGCTATAGGGGCGCGTCGCGCTCACGTACCGGCGGCCTCGAGCCTGCAGTTCGTGCTCGGTCGCACCGGCCGAAGCGACCTGCGGGTCGGCGAAGACGGCCGCAGGTACGACAGGGAACTTCGCCGTGCGGGGCCGATCCGGGTGCACGACGTTATGCCAGACGACGCGCGCCTCGGCGTTCGCCATGTGCTTCAGCTGGAAATGGTTCGCGAGGTCGCCGAAAGCCCAGATGCCGGGAACGCTCGTAGCGTACGTGTCGTCCGCGCGGACATGCCCGTGGGAATCAACCTCGATGCCGGCCGCGGCGACATCGAGGCGGTCGCTGTTGGGCTGCCGGCCCGAGGCGACGAGCAGCACATCAGCCTCAACCACCTGTGCTCCGGCCGGCGTCATGAACTCCACTCTGACTCGGTTGCCAGCCCGCGACACCCGCTGGACGGAGGCGTTCAGCCGCAGGTCGAAACGCTCGCGGTACAGATCGGTAAACCTGGCCCGGATATCGGCGTCATGGCGCGAGAGCAGGTGCCCGCCCCTCTCGATGATGGTCACCGAGCTGCCCAGCGAGCCGAAGACGTGGCTCATTTCGGCTGCGATGTACCCGCCGCCAAGGACGGCCATCGATTCCGGCAGCGAGTCCAGTCGCATGACGGTGTCGGACGTCAGGAACGGCACGTCGGCCAGCCCGGGTATCGGCGGGACATACGGCCGCGATCCCGCCGCGAGCACGAAGCGCTCGGAACGCAGCTCATCATCCCCGGCAACCAGGACTTTGGGTGCCACGAAACGGCCCTCAGCGGTGAACACGTCCGCGCCGCGGGCGCGTCGGTAGGCGACGGCCTTCTCGTGCACCGGGTCGATCCGGCTGAACACCCGGTCCCTGATCGCCGGCCAGTCCACGCCCGTCGGCTCGGCGCCGACGCCGAAACGCCCGGCCCGCCGGACGACCTGCGCGACATCGGCGGTATGAACCAGCATCTTGGAAGGGATGCAGCCCCGGTTCAGGCAGGTGCCGCCGAAGCGGCTTCCTTCCACCATCGCTATCCGCCAGCCATCGAACTGCCCGGCCGGCAGCATGTTCCCGCTCCCGGCGCCAATGATCACCAGGTCGTAATCATGCTTGGCCATCGCTGGCGTCCTTTCTGGAGTCCGGCTGCGCTCAATTCAGCATTGAAACCGTCCCGGCGAGTCCGGAGACCGGATTGGTGGTTAACTGATGCTAGTTTCTGGTGGGGGCCGAATCCCGGCCGGCAAGGGTCACGGCGCGGATGCGACCTGATCAGCCGTCTGCTGCCGCTCTCGTCTCGAGGGCCGTGGCGCGGCCAGGAGCCATTCGATATCGACCTCCTCGCCGCCGACATTCGCGCTATCCCAGACCCCGCTTACTACCAGCGTGTGCAGCAGCGCCCCGCTCAGGCGCTCGAGGTGGGCCCGCAGCGTCGCGTCATCCGGCAGGCCGTCGATCCGGGACTCCAGCCGGCTACGAGTCTGAATCATCAGCTGCATCAGGGCGCCGAGATCCCCTTCCCTGTCGAACTCCTCGCGATCGCCTTCCGCGATCCCCTGCGCGATCAGGTCTTTGATCGCCCGCGTATTCCCTGCCTCGTCGGTGATTACCATTTGCCGCCACGCCCGGCCCTTGTGGCGATATTGCAGCATGGCCATCACTGCTTCGTGGCGCAGGAAATCCGCATCCCGCAGGGCGGTCCCGCGGCGCGGCACCGCCAGGCATCGAGCCAACGAGATGGCCGAGGCCAGTCCGCTATTGAGCCCGCGTCCTGGCCAGAAGTGGATCGCGTTGGCCGCGTCGCCGAGCAGGAACCCGAACGTCCCGGGAGCCGTGGCCGTCCTCGGGTACAGCTGCGCCGTGAAACGGGGCCGCTGCACCATATCCAGGCGGAAGCCCGTCACGGCCGTTAGGTTTTCCGGAGGAATGCCGAACAATTGCAATCCTTCCGCCACCCGCCCCCAGAAGGCTGATCCTCTCAGCAAGGCCGGCAGAAAAAGAGCGTGATGCATAGCGCAGAAAAAATCGGCGCCCGACCTTCGTTCCATCAGGCACGGCTGCGTCTGAATGCATTCTGTGAACAGCTGCCGGACGGGGTCGATCCCGACCACCTCTTTCGCCTCCTGATCCGTCAGCCGCATATTCAGGAACCCTTCGCCCCGCAGCGAGTTCAGCAGGAAGCGGTTCTGGGTCACGGTCAGCAGGACAGCCATCGGATCGGTGAGCTCGGATTTCACCCGCAATCCGAGGACCATATCATGCAGCTGCTTGCCGTCCAGCGAATACATTGATGAATCCGCAGCACCAAATTTAGCCGCAAAGTGTTCCAGCGTGCGCGAGCGGCCTCCTTCGCAGATCGCGAGCACATGCTGTTCGATGAGGGGCTCCTCGGCCGAAGATGGCTCGAACGCCTCGGGAATAAGCTGGATGCGGTCCGCCTTTTCGTTCGCGGCGGCAAGCAGCTGATCTTCGACATACGCGATCCGGATGTTGCGCGGTCCGAGATCCTGGATCGAGTCCGGGCCTTTCGGCCACATCTCGGTCCAGCCGCCATGACTGAACAGGCACTCCTGAACATCCGGCGGGAGCTTCAAGTACTGGCGGCTCTGGATGGTCACGACCTGCTGGCGGCGAACATTGCCCTGGTCAGGGCCTTTCCACACGATCCGGTCGCCGTCGTGCATCCAGCGGCTGTCATAGACCTTAATCACCACCCGCGGCCCCATCAGGTGTTCCAGGAGCAGGGCAAAACTGAGGCCGACCGGCCCGCCGCCCGTCACGGTAACGCGCAAGACGGACCTAGGGGCTTGCGGCGCCGGCTGCTCGCCTGCAGGGATGGGGGTCGGCAGAATGGTGGTCCTGTTATCCGGCGCTTCGAAGCGGAAGATCTCGTCTCCGATCATGATCTGATCGCCGGGCTGGAGCTGACGGAAGGTCACCGAGGCACCGTTAACCCACGTGCCGTTGGTGCTGTCCCGATCGTGGAGGACGTAGCCGCCAGCCTCGCGACGAAGCTCGGCATGGACACGCGAAGCCGACGGCGTGGTCAGGACGATGTCGTTCTCGTCGCCGCGACCGAACGTGATCGGCCGGCTCCCGATCGCGAATCGCTTTCCGGTCAAACCACCTCGAAGTGCAACAACCGCCGCTGTCATCGCATCGGCTCCCGTTCCTAACTTCGGCACTCGCCGCGCCGTATTCCTCACAGTCCGGGCAGGACGATCGGCCCTGACCAATGGTCCCCAAAGACGACGAGAGAAGCAATGCCACTCCCGTCAGCCCGGTGATGCCTGGATCGCTGAGCGGCCAGCGCGCGGCCCTTCCCTCCGATTCGGTGAGCGCCACCCGCGCGTGCTGATTGTGCACATGGTCGTGCGGGGATCCGGCGCGCGTGGTGCCCTGCAACCACGACGTCACGAACGGCAGCGCCCGCTCCCACCGGCCGGGCTCGACCCCCTCCACCCGGCGCCCGTGATACCCGGTCCGGGTGAACGACCCCTGCTCATGGAGATACCGCAGGCCGCGGACGTTGGCGTCCTGCAACACCTCTGACCAGCGGGCCTCGCGGTCCCGCCACAGCGCCGCTGCCGCCTCGTCGCCGGCCAGACGGGCCCGCCGCTCGTTCTCCCAGATCGAGGCGTGCACGATGCTGATCGTCTTGTCGAAGCTCACCAGGACATCGGTGTAGGCCGGTGACCTGCGGGTCTGCTGAACGGCGATGCGCTCCAACTCCAGGCGCCGCTCCCAGGTCGCATGCGGCTCGGCCGCCTCCAACCGGGCCAGATGATCAGCGAACTTGGCGTATCCGCCCGGCGCGCGCCCCATCTTCTGCCCGGTCAGCGGGCTGACCTGGTTATACACCTGGTCGTACACGTCCCGGTCGACGACCGAGCCCTCGGCCAGGCCGGCCGCCTCAGCTCCGGCCCCGAACCACCGGCCGGGCGCCTCGCCCGCCTGGGCGGCATTGATGTAATACCCGCCTGCCGTCCTTTCCGGCTCCCCACCCAGATTCCGCCACACATAGCCGAGGTCGAACCCGGACGTGGCACTCACCCGCACCGCCATTTTCCGGGCCTCCCTTCGGCTATCCCGGCCGACCATGATCATCTTTAATGCAAGACTCGTTACGACTGAGAGCACTAAGGATCATGGTGCAGGAAAGAGAGAACAAGGCATGAGCGAAAGGACGATCAAGAGGATCCACAGAGCAGAGAAATAGCAGGCAGAAGCGGCGACAGAAGATCTTGAAATTAGGGCCGAAATTGACGGACCTACGGGCGAGCCAGCGCGGCGGGGTCACTGCAGCTCCGACACGACCCTCCCGGTCTCCGGACTGCGAGCCTGTGCCCACAACCAGGTCAGCCGCAGCAGCGTCGAAGGGAGCATGCGGGCGATACTGCGGGCGTGCAACGCCCCGGTGCTCCTGGTCGTGGCGGTGGCCGGATGCGGTCCCCGGCAGCCGCCGCCTCAGGTCCATGCGAGTCCGCCGGCGGTCCGAGCGACCGTGCCAGGCGAGGTGATCGGCACGCAACTGCTACCGGGCGAGACCGGATGGCTGCTCACCGACCGCGCGCTGTCGTGGACGGCCGATGACGGCCGGACCTGGGAGGCCATCACACCGCCGCGTGTGTCGGCGCGCTCGGTCAAGGGCGTGTTCTTCCTCGATCCCCGGCACGGCTGGGTGGTCTCGACCCGGCCTGCCCGCGGCGGCCGCGCCCGGCCGCAGATCAGCGCCACCGCCGGCGGCGGCAGGTCGTGGTCCACCTCGCCGCTAGGACAGCCGGCCTGGCAGTTCACGCTGGCCGAGCCCGCCCACATCGACTTCACCGACCCGCCGCACGGCTGGGTCGCGGTCGACGTCACCTAGAGCCCGCTGTCGCCGGCCGTAGTGCTGTTCCGCACCACCGACGGCGGCGCCAGATGGCAGCAGCTGCCGATACCGGTCAGCGGGCCGGTCGCTTTCAAGCGGACCGGATGGCTGGTCTGCGACGGGCAGCCCGGCACCAGGCCAGTCGACCGGTTCTACGTCACCACCGACGGCGGCCAGTCCTGGCACCCAGAAACCATCACCCCGCCAGCCGGGTACCGTCCCGGCCAGGCCACCTACCTGATGCCCACGCCTACCCCGCCGGCCGCGGGCGTCCTGACCGTGGCGTTCGGCGGCAGCGGCACGCGCGCAGTAATGGCCTTCCACCAGGCCGCCGACCGCGGCACGTCCTGGCACCTGAAGGCAACCGGCCCGATGGGACGCCCCGGCGGCGACGTAAATGGTCAGCCCGTGATCATCGCCCACGCCACCTGGCTGACCGTGTCCATGGACACCCGGCAGGTCGTCACCGTGACCGCCGACGGAGCCCGCCAGTCCCCGGCCCGCATCTCCGGCCTGCCCGGCGGAGGACTCGCCGGAGCCTCGTTCACCAGCACTCGGTCAGGATGGGCCGTGCTCAACATCGACAAGTGCGCAGGCTTCAAGACCGACTGCACCCAGACCAGCGCGCTCTACGCGACCACGGATGGCGGAGCGCACTGGACACTGAAGGTCTCCAGGACTGCACCCGCATAGAACCACGGGCACGCAGGCGACCGTCAGAACTCGTCCTTGCTCCGCTCGCCGGGGTGCCGCAGCCCGGCTGACGGCTGTATCAGACGGCTGTAACAACCGCGCCCGCGCTGCGACGTCCTAGTGTCATGTGGACTCGGTCGTGGCCATTGCGCTGGCCGACTGCAATGGTGTTGTGGGCCGCGATGGCTGTGTCGGCCGTGCTCGCGGCGGCTTCCTGCGGCACCGTCCCGATGAACTCCGGCCATCGGGAGCAGGCGCCGCCGGCGAGCAATGCCGGCCGGCGAGGGATCGTTCCGTGGCTGAACCGGCCAGGACGGATCATCTGGCCCAGGCCGCTGCCCCGGCACTTCATCCCGGCCACGGCGCGGCCGTGCACCGCCGCAGACCTGTGGGTCTTCCCGGTGCGCGGCAACGGCGCCACCGGCCACACGGAATCACCCTCGGCCTGCGCGACATCAGCCGGAGCGCGTGCCTGCTGAAGGGCTATCCGCGCGTCGTCGCCACCGAGCCCGACCACAAGCTAGTCACCGCTCCCGACGGCGGCTACATGGTCGGCCGCGAGCGGCCCGGCAACATGCCCCCCGGCGGCGTCACCTGGCTGAACCTGGAGACCGATAATGACTGCCCGGCCCACAACCCGGCGTCCGGCCGGTATCCCACGCGCGTCTACCAAACGGGCGATCGTGACCATTCCCGGTGGCGGCCGGGTCGTCATCCACAACCACTCGACGTGCTGTGCGGCCTCTTCACCGGCCGGTTCGGGGTGACCGAGCCGCCCCAGCGCTACATCAACCCGCCATGGACCCGCGTCCGCGTCGCCCTGGAACTGCCCGCGTCAGTCACCGGGCCGTCAACTTCAGGACTCCGCGTAACCGACGCGGGTCAATGCCGCCCTGATCGCGCAGAATCTGGATAAGAAGTTCGTCCTCACGCTCCGGGCTCAGTTCCATAGCCGCTCCCGTTACCTCGTCAAGTTCCCCGGACAGCCAAAGACGAAGTTATCCCCGATTCCCCCAGGAGGGGCCGACTGACATGAAACCCACCGTTCAGCCTGGGGATCGCGGAGCCGGAAGCTCTCCTTCGGCAGCCCGTCGTGGCGGTTCCCCAGGCGGGGAGTACGGACGGAGTCCGCCCAGGCGAGGAGGATGGGAACATCTTCGGGCGGACCGCTTCGCGTGGCCGGCAGTCACCCGCGTTGGGCGCGCTCGGCGATCATCTGCAGGTGCCTAATGACGTGGCGGCGTGATCATTGGCGTGAAAGGTAGGGATACGGCGGGTCCCGTGCCCGGACCGAAGCCAGAATTTGATCATAGAAGCAATGCGTTCCGGACCGGGAATCTGTCTTTCAGCGGGTACGGATCAAAGCGTGAGCCCAGCTCGGTCGAACCGGGCGATGAGGCTGGGCTTACGGAGGTGCGCTTCGCGCAGCGCCCTGAAGCGCCGCGCGAACGCCTGGGCCTGGTCCTCGCGCCGCGCGACTTCCTGCAGGTCCCTGAGCAGGGTGACGGCCGCGTCGTAGTGGGCTTGCAGCTTGGTGTTGATCAGCCTTTCGGCGTCGGCCCAGGCGGTCTCCGGGTCCTGGGCCAGTTCGTCCAGACGCTTCTGCCGGGCTGCCGCACGTTCTTGTTCCCGGAGGGCCTGCTGGGCGGCGGCCATGGCCGCGGCTCGCTGTTCGCGCTCCAGGCGGCGTGCCGCGGCGGTGTCCAGGAGTCCGGCGACGGTCCGCCGGGGACGGGAGCCGCGCTGGTCATCTGGGTCTGCGCGGAGGCCGCGCAGCAACTCCATCCGGGTCCTTGCCGCCTGATCTTCTGCGACCAGCAGAAGAAGCCTGTCCTTGTCGCTCACCGGGAGCTTCGCGATATGCGTGGCCAGCGCGCGCGCATCGTCCTTCACCTCGGGCCGCCCCGGGCTAGCCTCGGCCGCGACCTCGAGAAGGTCGGAGTCGAGGCGGAGGAAGTCGGCAAGGGCGCGTTGCGGAGCGGTAAGTGATCCCAGGCCGGCCGGGACCGATGGCTCCATATCGCCCTCGTCCTCATTGGCGAAGGCGTCCTCATCGCGTTCCCACGCGCCGTAAGCCGACAGCCATGCCAGATACAAAGGCCGCAGGTCTCCGGCGGCAAGTTCGGGGCGGACACCGAGGATGGCAGACAGCGAGTCCTCGGCATCCTCCACCCACTCACCTGCTTCGTCCTCGCTGGTCAGGTCGAGGATCACGTATTCGCGGGTGGTCGATACGCTCACCTGGCCGCCGACGCAGTACTGTTCGGCGATCTTCGGGTCGAGGAGCGTGCGCGGTAGCCGGAGCATGATCCGATGAGTGCCCCAGTTCGCAAGGTACAGATGCGCGTCGTAGTAACGCTGCATCATCTGGTCGGGGCTGCCTTTGAAGTCGCCCCAGTGGTATTCGTTGGTGAAGCTGGTGGCGGTGATCCTGGCCCGGGTTGAGAGCTGGCGGACTTCGGCCTGCTCGGCAGCGGTCAGCGGGCGGTCCACCGCGAGGAACTCGTAGTACTGGTACTCGCTCATCGCTGGCCCGCCCAGTGCCGGTAGGCGGTGATCCACTCCGAGCCCGGCGGAGGGGGCACCGGCAGCGGGAGGTCGCAGATCGCGATCGACTGCCGGTGCGTCCCGCGGACGCAGATCGCGGCGATCCCGCAATCCGTGAGGTCAATGCCCTCCACGGTCACCTCGACACCCAAGACCCTTGTCGTGAACGGAAGGGCCAGATTTTCCTCGATCATCGTGTAGAAGCCGGCCAGTTGCTCGTCCTCGCCATAGGCGTCCACGATGGCCTCTTCGACCAGCTCATCCAGATCCGCCTGGCTCAGCTCCACCACGGTCACAAGCGTAGTGGCCACACCGGACGCCGGGCATTGTCATGGGGACATCACGGGTCAATCCCGCCCGCCCATTACCGGCTGTGCACCCTGCCGCGCCCCCCGTAGCCAGGCCGGCCCGAGAGTGCTGCACTCATCGGACACACCTGCGCAACGCCCACTCGCGCTGACCCGTCATGCCGCACTGACCGGGGAAGCGCGCACCCCGAGGACCGGCTGACCGCCCCGGACACCGCGGTACCCCACCTCCCATGGCCAGTGGCCGCGGTCGTCGGCGTGCACCAGCTGCAGCGCCCGTATCCCGGGCCCGTAGAGCTCGATGGCGGTCACCAGGTGCGCCGCCGGCTCCACGACCTCGACGATCTCGAGCATCGGGCCGCCGCGCAGCGGGATCTGCTCGCCCGGCCGGGGAGCGGCGGCGTGCAGCACATGCGAGGCGACATCGTTCAGCAGCCGTGTGGCACGGCCGAGCGGCAAGCCGGTCACCACTAGCTCAGGCCCGCCGTTCGGGTCAGTCCCTCCGTGTACGCCCAGGGCGGATGTACCCGGTCACGCTCGACACCCTGCACGGCCCAGCCGTAGCAGGCAATGAGATCACGCATGTGCTCGAGATAGTCGAGCACCGTGCTGCCAGGGTGGTCACCCTGGCCCGCCAGCAGCCCCCGCCGGGCAGCCCGCCACTGCTGGTCGTGGCCACCGGGCCATATGCAGGGGAAGGCTTCGACTGCCCGATCCTCGACACCCTGTTCCTCGCCGCGCCGGTCAGGTGGAAGGGACGGCTCGTCCATTACGCCGGGCGCATCCTGCGCCCCCACGCCGGCAAGGCCACCGCGGAGATCCAGGCCTATCACGACGCCGCCACCGGCGTGCTCGCAGCATCACTGGCCGGGCGCGCCCCCGGATACACCAGCCTCGGCTTTCCCGACCCCCGGCGCATCACGCCGACACCGAGTGCCACAAACGGCCCGGGACCGGCGCCATCGACCAACCCGGTCTGATCGAGGCGACCCGCCGCGATCGCTGCCGAGCCAGGCCATGAGAAAACCCGGCTCCACGAGGGAAACCGCGTGGTATATATCCCTTTATAGCTCCCCGGCTTGGTGGCGTCGAGGCAGCTCACCAGCCTGCCGGGCGTGCGAATCTTCCCACAGGGTCAGGCAGCTGGCACGCGCGCAGGTCAGCCGCCGAGAGCCGCTGCCACCAGTGGTTACCCGCCGTCGGACGGCTGGCCGCGCAGGGCCGACACAGCGGCCGTGGTCGCGGTCAGCGGCGTTGAACGCGGCGACCAGCGGCCCCGTATCGCACAAGATCACGCTGACGCGGCCCCGCCGGCCTCCCGCGCCCGTGACGCGCATGCCGCGGAGCGCAGGCGGATGCCGTGGCAGGCGCTAAAGAAGGAGTATGCGTTCGAGGGCCCACGCGGCCAGGCGAGCCTGCTTGACCTGTTCGAGGGCTGCCGTCAGCTGATCGTCTACCGTGCCTTCTCCGAGCCAGGCGTGTTCGGCTGGCCCGAGCACGCCTGCCGCGGCTGTTCCCTGGTGGCCGATCAGGTCGCCCATGTCGCCCACCTGAACGCGCGTGACACGACTCTCGCCTTCGCCTCGCGCGCGCCCCAGCCCGACATCGCGCGCATGAAGGCACGGATGGGGGCCGTGAATGGGGGCCGTGATGGCAGGCAATAGGCATTCCAGCGCCGGCTCCTGGCCTGGCTGTCATGGCGCGCGCCGGAACGACCGTGACCGCTGCAGGCTGTTCCGCGGCACCCGCGGCGGCATGCTCAGCGAGAGCCTGTACGGCCGCACCTGGCATACTGCTCGCAGTGCAGCGCTCGGCCCGGCCCTGGCCGACACCGGCCTGGCCCGCCGGCCCTACGATCTGCGGCACGCCGCCCTATCCCTCTGGCTGAACGCCAGCGCAGCCGCTTGTTGATCTCGGTCTTGCTGATGTGTGCCATCTGCGGCTCGGTGAGCGTGAAGACGAATCCAGACGCAGGGAAGCCGCTGTCATCCCAGAGTGCACTGTCGAAGCCGAGGTTACAGATCACTGTCACGACCGCGGCTACGTCGTGGACATAGCCGTTGTGGTGGAACCACACCTGATCTCCGGGCGGCCGCTGCGACGGAAACCTACGCGCCGACGGCCTCGTTACCCCGCGCGACCTCAGGCAGCACCGCCATTCGACGGCGCCGGTGACCGAACGGCCACGGCTTGTCGGGGACTCGCCCTCCCGTTACTGATCGCCTTCGCCGTCATGGCTGGCGCTCAGGGCGGCACGCACGACGTTCTCGGCGGCCTCGGCCTCGGCGCGGGCGGTGATCGCGTTGGTGTGCGCCCAGTCGAGGTCGCCGAGGCTGATGCAGTCATAGGCAACCTGGGCGTCGTGCGCTGCTCTAATTGCCGCGCGGCTTCGTCCAGGTCGACGCTGATGTGAGCAGTTCTGAGATCGACATGGCTTGTCATCCTCCGGTTCTGGCCCACCCCGCCAAGCCAGCGTTATGCGCACGGCCCATTGGACCGGGCGACGAAGATCGTCAATCTCGCCCTCCGCGGCGGGCGGCGGTGCGCCAGGCCGCAGTGTCTTCGGCGCTCCCGAAGACAGCCGGGCCAAGAGCCCGAACCTGCATGCGCCGCGCGAGCCATACTGTCCAGTGCTTGCCCTCGGAGTCGGCACTCCAGCAATCCCCCGGGCGTGGTGGGTGGCGACATCTGCGAGCTTCGGCGGGCCTGGATCGCTCATTGAGCCGCGAGCACGTGGCCCCTGTGCCCCGACGGCCGAGGCGGACGCTGGCCACTGCCGCCCGCGCAGAGTTGCGTGACCGCCAACCTCGATGACGGCGGGTCCGCCCAGCTATAGGCCGCGGAACACGATTAGCGCTTGGTCATCGGCGGGCGGGCCGACTCCGAACTCATCTACTGCGCGCTGAATTCTGGCCGCGATCGCTCCCGCGTTGAGCCCCGAGCATTCGCCGAGCAGAAAGCTCAGGCCGTCGTCATCGTCTAGCAGCCGGCCGAAGGCTCGGCGTTCAGTCAGGCCATCGGTAACGCAGAGCAGCACATCGCCCGGCGACAGGCGCACGCTGTCGCTACAGAACGTGACCGCGTCCAGTACGCCGAGGAGCGGCTGGGCCTTTGCCGCTGCCTGGACCCCGCCCGCCGAACGCAGGATCAGCGGCAGCGGGTGGCCTGCGCATGCCAAGGCGATGGTGGCGCCGCCGCCCGGCGCGGGGACGAGCTCCCCGTGGATCAGCGTGACGAACGGCACCCGGGAACCTTCGCTGAGGATCAGCGCATTGAGCCGCTCGAGCACGGCCGGAACATCGTGCCCTTCGTCGGCCAGTATGCGCAGCGCGTGCCTGGTCATGCCGGTTACGGCGGCGGCCTCTGGGCCCTTGCCGCAGACATCGCCTATGGCGAACCGCCAACGGCCATCGGCGACCTCGAACACGTCGTAGAAGTCGCCGCCCACCTCGTTCCCCTCGCCCGCTGCCTGGTATGCCGCGGCCAGGTCCACGCCAGGGATGTCCGGCAGCTCGGGCGGCAGCAGGCTGCGCTGCAGCGCCTGCGTGGCTTGCAGCTGTTGCGTGTAGAGCCTGGCGTTGTCCAGGGCAAGCGCCACACGCAGGGCGAGATCCTCCGCCAGATCCAGGGCATCCCTGGCCAGTGCCCCGCCGCGCGGCGCGCCTATCACGAAGAATCCCAGGTTGCGGTCGCGGCCGCGCAGCGGAAGACACCAGGCCGGATCGGAGGCAAGCTCGGCGGCCGTCCCGGTGCGCTGCTCCGGCCGGCTCGCGGCCAGCGACCAGCGCTGCGCGCCGTCACCGGGAAGGACTTCGGGCGGCACACTGTGGCTCAGCAGGCGGGTGAGCGCATCGGCACGAGACTCGTCTGCGTGCCAGGCGCAAACCAGCCTGAACTCGCCGCCGTCATCCTGCAGCAGCACGGCACACCATGCGGCTAGCCGCGGCACGACAAGCTGAGCGGCGAGCGCGATGGTGCGGTCCTCGTCCAGGGTTCCGGCCAGCAGGTAGCTCGCCTCGGCCAGGAAGCTCATCCGCCCACGCCAGGCCCTGTCGTCCTCGTTCAGCCTGGGTAGCTCCAGCGGCTCTGCTTGTGCACCTGAGGCGGCCGGTACTGTCTGGGCAGCGCAATGCGCGGCAGCCGCTCGAGTCCCCAACTCGGCGTCCTCGTCAGCGATCAGCGGGTACACGGCCTCAGCCGCCACCGCGGCACTGGCCATCTCTGCCGTATGACTCAGCAGGCCGGCATGGTCGCCGTCGGGCCGGGCACGCAACGCGAGCCGGAACCAGACCACCTTGGCTGTAGGCGCGTAGGCTACCCCCCACGACGACGAAAGCGCCCCGGGCAGCAGCAGCCCGCGACCGCTGGGCCGGTCAGATCTGGCAGAGCCGCTCGGCGGGTCGGGGATCATCCGGGCCGGATGCCGGTCCAGGACCGACACCTCGACGCTGGCACGGTCGAGCCTGCAGACCACCTGGATGCCGGTGCCCGCATGCACGACGGCGTTGGTGACAAGCTCACTGGTCAGGAGCACCGCATCGGACACCAGGTCATCGCGGCAGGGCAGCTGCCAGGAGTTCAGCGTCTCGCGGACGAATCGGCGAGCGGCGGCAGCCGCCGCTGGCTCCGGCTGAAATGCTGCGGTAGCTACGAGATTCTCGTGTTCGTCGTCCACGTGTCCTGACTTGTGCCTCCTCCGGCTCTTGGTGCAAAGGGTGGCGTTTGCGGCTGACAGAGGGTCCCATCGTGACAGACTCGTGACGTCGACACATGGGGGATGCGCAGTCCGGTCCCGCGCGGCGCCAACGCCGGGCGACGTTGGCCGGCGGAGGAGGACACGCGATGGCTCGGGCCGCGGGCAGCTCCCGCCCCACGTTCGGAAACGGGACACGCACGGATAATGGTACAAACTCGGGCAGCCGAGCCGACGCCGGCAGCGGAACTGGGCGCTATACCGACGCCGATCTCGAGCCAATCCGCGCGGCCCTGGCAGCCTTCGCACGCGGCGACTTGCGTCCTCGCGCGCGGCGGGCCGGCGACCGGCAGAACGGTGCCATGCTGGCCGAGAT
>WNGG01001517.1_pt1 | contig 34522 bp, 28 predicted proteins | sample 5400661 | NCBI WGS metagenome assembly WNGG01 (sample SAMN13153372, study PRJNA577476) | soil metagenome | isolation source: 100 cm soil or saprolite under Garry oak tree replicate 1 | place: USA:California | collected 2016-06-15
TGCGATACCACAACGAGTTTCGATGGTGTTTGCGATGTGATGGCGTCATACAGGCCGATACGGCAACGCCGCCGGCCAATCTGGAGTCGCTCTTTCCGGTTTGGAACGACGCATCCACATGGAATCTGGCGCCGCTGGCCTCCGTCACCCGGTGGGTCTACCATAGCTTGTCGGATACGGAGCACCGATACGAGATCGTTCGCCATCTCTTTGCCGGCTGGATCCAAGACGATTGGAAAGTTCGGCAGAAGATGACGCTCAACCTCGGCGTACGGTACGACTTCGACACCAACGGGCACTCGGAGAAGGTCCGTTTCCAGCCGTGGCTGCCAGGCAATCTGCCGCGTGAGAAGACCAACTTCGCTCCACGTCTAGGAATAAACTTCGGCCTGAACGACCGAACGGTTCTGCGCGGCGGATATGGGCTGTTTTACGCTTTCGCTCCCAATGACGGCGTCCAGCAAACCGAGGGGTATCTGCACCGCTTTGAAAACCAGATTTTCTATGACGGGCGCTCGAACTTTACGACTCTCCGAGATGGGTATTGGGGTTGGTTCGACGGTCCCAAGCCAAGCTTTGAGCAATCGCTCCAGCGCGCTTGCGATATAAATTTCGTCGCGAGCTGTGTATATCGTTCGCTCACTCAGGAAATCAACTATCCCGGACGCAAGACTTCTTACAGCCACCAGGTCTCGGCCGGCATTCAGCGCCAGTTGGGAATGGACATGTCCGTGGAAGTCAATTACGTCTTCACTGGAGGACGGCGGGAAGAAACCGCGCAGCAGGTCAATCTGACGTACAACCCGGCAACCGGAGCCAACTATCCGTTCAGCGATATCAGCCGGAGAGCCTTCCCTCAGTGGGGCGCCGTGAACTTTGAGCTTCTGGAAGGCTGGTCGAACTACCACGGCGTGGACTTGACCTTCACGAAGAGGTTTAGTCACCGCTGGCAGGTAACGGCCACGACCACGCGCTCCTGGTTCAGGGACGCCGAGCCGTTTCGTGACCAGTGGTACATCGGCAGTAACGGTATTGTGGCGCGAAGGCCGATCGGCTTTCCACTGGCTCGGGATATGGGCGGCGAATATACATTCGCCGGCGCGGCCTCGGGCGGAGGGTTCCAGCAAGGCGGAGACCAGCGTCAGCGGGCTGTCCTGAACGGCATTTGGGACATCGGTCGCGGAGTCCAATTCAGCGGAATCTATTTCTATGGTTCAGGCGAGCGTTTCAGGACCCTCTTCGGCTCCGATATTCGCGACGAGGCCGGCGGAAACCCGGTCACCTTGCAGCGCTATCGAAGGGACGGCACGATCCTGCCGCGCAACGGCCTTGTGGGGTTGCCCATACATCGCGTGGACATGCGGCTTCAGAAGCGGATTTCGTTTGGTGAGCGGAGACAAATCTTCGGTATCTTCGAAGTGTTCAATCTGTTCAACCACGCGAACTACGGCGCGTACACCAACAATGAAAACAATCCCAACTATGGCAAGCCGTCGTTCAGCGATAATCTCGCCTACCAGCCGCGCATGCTCCAATTGGGTTTCCGGACGACGTTCTGAAGCCTAGGGGGATAGGCAATGTAGAAATGGATCCGCGGCTGAGTTCGTTTCAAGCGGGATTTCGATGGGTCGCTTAGGCAGTTTCGATAACGCGACACCCGCAAGATCTCACGGGCGTCACGCCCAAGCCGAGAACAGGGTTGGTCCGACGAACTCGAAGGAGCGATCATCGTACATCCGCAGCACGTGATCGGTTTGCTCGCGCGCGCGTCCGGACGCCGAGCCGGATTAAGAGCTCGTCGGATTCCGGGATGCGTGCGCTGAGGCTATGGAATCGCGCAAGGGGATGATCATCGCCTCGCCCGATATACACGGACCCCTCGCTCCCGAAGGTGTCGAAACCGAGGTGCTCAACCAGACCTGGAAGGCGGCGCCCAAAGTAGCACTGCAAGCCATGTGAGCGCCGCATCTTCCTAGAAGCCAATGACGAGCCCAACACGTGCGATGCGGGGGCTCAGGTTCTGCGCCAACGCGTTGAAGGTCGGCGAAGCGATGTTGTTATTTCGCACTAAAGCCGTGTTGCCGTTGAATACGTTGAACACGTCAACGATGCCGCGGATGGTTACCGTCTCCGCTATCTTGAACTGCCGCGAGGCCCGGAAATCCGCATTCCAGAGATTCGGATAGCGTACGTAGTCCATCGCGGGGGCCACGAGAATCTGTAGGCTGGTGTCGGCACCAAGTGCAGCAGTCGTCCCCTGGCGGTACAGGGGAAAGGGATATCCCTCCCGCCCAAACACGTTTCCGCTTAGTTCGATGCAGTACGGTGCCTGATATAGACCGCTGGCATTAAACTGCCACTTCGCGTTGACATAGATGCTGCCCTGTCCGCTACCGCTACTCCGCCGCACGAACTGGCCGCCGCTTTGGAGCGGCTCAGTCAACGTTGGCGTCGGATTGCCGTCGTTGTCGTACATGCCATCTTTTGAAGAGAAGTGCTCTTGCGCATTGTTCCATCCGAATCCGACGTGGGTCATGAACTTGTTGGACAAGCGTTTGATCAGCCCGAGCTCGAGACCCTGATAGTCCGTGTAGTAGCCAGGGATGTTCCGGACCAGAAACCCGTTTCCACCTGCCGCCACTTTCGCAGGATCCGGAATGAAGGTCGGCACGTTGTAGGGTTGTCCATTCGGGAGAGTGCCTGAAAAACCGGAACCAGGTATGTAGTCGCCATTTGGGCCGGGTCTCACGCCCACTCGCGGCGTGATGAGGAAGGCGGCGTTACCGAATAACCGCGATGTCCGAGAGTAGCTGTAATTCACCTGCAATACAAGATTCGGCGCCAGTTCGCGATCGGTGCCGATCACAACGCTCTGTGTGATCGGAGCTGGTACCCAGCGGTAAGTGGCGTATCCAGGACTGGAGCTGGGGTTCAGAAATGAGACGGTGTCATCGGTGTCAAGCTGGCCGGCATATCTCGCATAGCTCGCATGAATGACGGTTTTTCGGCTTTGATCGAGAGTATAAGTGATGCCCGCACGCGGCGACACATTGTTCCACTTGAACGGCGCGTCGTATCCGGTGAATACCAGACCGGGCACCAGATTGGGAAACGCCTTATTCGCTTGAGTTTTGCTCGGCAGCGCCTTGCCCCACTGGTGGTCATAGCGAATGCCCGCGGTGATCGTCATCCGGCCGCGCGTGATCGTGTCACCGGCGTAGAAATCGAGATAGCTGGCCCGATCGGCACCGGCGCCTTCGCGATATACCCGGGCCTGAAAATCGGTCGAGGAGTTCTCGATGGCTAGAATCATGTTTCCCGGGTACAGATCTCGGTTGGTTGAATCTACGGTGCGAAAGCCCCATCCATATTTCAGGTCATGTGAGGCACCCATTGCGCTGAAGAACGAGTCTGCGTCAATCGTGGCGGTCTTCTGTGGCCGTGTGAAGTACCGCTGGTTGATCGAGCCGAACGATTGTGCGGTCGTGAAGCTTCGTCCCGCTTGCAAGTTCAAACCGCCGATTGGATCGAGAATGAATCCGGTGTTGTAATAGGCGAATCGACCCGTAACCATCATCTTTGGTCCGAACACGTGATCGTCTGCGATTTTCCACAGGCCATGAAGCGGGAAATCCGTATACGCGTTGTCCTGATGGTAGGTTGCCGTCACCGCGTCGAAGAGGATGCCCGCTGTGCCGGGACTCCGGCCATCCTTGATTTGCCATAGTCCGAAATCTGCTTGTTGTGATCGGTCGTGGCGTGCGTTACGCCTGCGGCTGCCAATTCCCTGGGAACATTGTTGGATTCCATCGATTCGTTATCGAAGTAGCCGCGCGCTTGGCCGTGGAATTGATTTGTTCCCCGTTTGATGATCAGGTTGAGACCCATGCCGCCAGTAGGCTGCTTGATGTCCTGGCCTGACGTCGCTACCTGAATCTCCTCAAAGTTGTCGTAATTGTAGTAGCTTGGCGAAGCACCCGTCGCCGACATGTCGGTGATCACAACGCCGTCCAGCGTCCAAACGGCGTCTTGATTGCGCGTGGCCTTCGACGTGATGCTCGACTGCTGCCCGGACTCGTTGCCGCCAATGTTTACACGGTCAACCAGCACCCCTGGTACTACTCGCAGTAGCGCCCACGGATCGCGCGAGGTCGGGATACTCTGAAGTTCCGTAGCTGTGAAGTTCGTGGCGGTGCCTACCTGTTTTGTGTCTACGGTTGGACTGGCTTCCGTCACGCTGATCGTTTCGGTAATCCCCGCGACCTTCATCGTTATCGGAAGATCGACGTTCTTGCCGACCTCGACAATCACGTTCTCGCGAACCAGCATCGCGAAGCCCTGGAGCGAAAGCGTAAGGTTGTATGGCCCAGGAGGCAGATTGTAAAACCGGAATTCACCGGTCTCGGTGCTGGTGGTCGTTCGTGTTGCATCCACACCCTGTAGAGTGACCATGACTCCCGGCAGCACACCACCCTGCTCATCCTTGACAGTGCCAGTGATACTTCCTGCCGGTATCTGTGCAAAAACACTCGTAACCGATAGGAGAACAACTAACAGAACACCCACTTGTTTCATACACGCCCCCCGCTCTCAAAGATCGCAACTGAAACGTAACTGAACAAGTCCCCAATGGGAATAAAAAAGAAGAATTCGCGATTCCGGCGCACCCGTTTCCGATTCACCAGGTAGCCCGGCTCGCTCAGCCACCAGGTCATATTCCGAACCCGTAAAACGGCGTTCGCCGCCACACGGGACAGCCCGCGGAGGGACGATGGTTAGGTCATACAGCAAATTAAGATCTTCATAATGTCTGCCGCGTTAGCGCCTAAATCGTCACCGTTCTGTCGTGAAGATGTGTTTTGGCCGTGGGCTCATCTTGACCAATAACACTCCCAACGTACGTATCAAAGACACACTACAAATCGATGAACGGTAAAGAACGCAGAACCAGGAACGAATGGGACGCGCGCAAGGCGTGCCTGCTTATTCGAATTGTTTCTTGAACTGAACAAAATCCTGGCGAAGCGACTCCAGTTCTTGTCGCAGGCGTTGGATCGCCGCGTCCATGGACTCCAGGCGGGATTCATCCACGAGAATCGTGGCTTGCTTTTCGGAAGCGGCGGTGGGCTTGATTTTGGTTTCAGCGGAGAGAAGCTGGATGTATCGGTGTTCCTTTTGGCCCGGTCCTGCCGGCACGATGCGAACAAGAGGTTCCGGCGCCTGCATGAGGGACTGCAGGCAAGCCTCCACTTCCTCCGGATCGGCAAACAAATGCAATCGCTCCGTCCTATTGCGAAGTTCGCCCAGCGTCTGCGGTCCGCGAAGCAAGAGAACGCAGAGCACCGCGCTTTGGGCATCGTTCAGTTGATAATGGTCCGAGAGGGCATGTCTGAATTTTTCGACGCGCGAGCCCGCACTCCGGACCTCCAGAGCGATTTTTTTTTGCCGCAACAGCTCGAGGCCATGCACGACGACCCGTTCGTCGTAATGAACAACAGGGTCACGATTAGAGGTTTGATTGCAGGCATTGACGAGGCTGTTAAGAGTAAGGGGATAGATTTCCGGCGTGGTCCGTTCCTTTTCCAGCAGAGAACCGAGGACGCGGGTTTCCACCGGAGAAAGTTGGAGACCCGCGGTTTTGGCCTGGGCCGCGTGGGGCGGAGCGGGCTCCGGCTGGACGGCCATTGTTTCCGGTATCAAAGGATCGCTGCTCATGGTTCTGTTTTACAGCCCCGCGCGGTACGTCTTGCTGAAGCCATTTCGGGTATTTGTCACCGTGAAGGAACCGTCCCGTTGCGCGGACACTTTAATCCAATACGCAGTTCCATTGTGGACGGGCGCGGGTGCGGCGCCAGGCTGGGGCGCCGGGATTGGAGCTATCGGGAGAGCCGGCTGCTGCTCGTCGATGCCATTGGCGATAAACATTCCCGGGACCGTGTATTCCTGTCCGCTGAGCACCGAGAAATGAAGTTGCCAGAGATCCTCTAGACCGGGCGACGAATGAACAGTCTTCATGACGACAGGTTCGCCACCTTTGCGGGTGCCATTGTTCATGACGGCAACCCGCGGGTGAAGGGCATGCACAAGCACTTCCGAGTTGGAGGTAGCCTGCCCGTGATGCAAACCCAACAGCACATCGATGGCGCCGATGCGGTCGTTCGGACACATCAGCTCAAATTCCTTGTTCATTGTTAGATCCCCCAAGTGAAGAGTGCGAAATTTTCCGAACGTAATGTGGGTCCCAACGGACTGAGGATCTTCGGCATTGTTCTCACCGGCCTTGAAGTTGGCGCAATATGGATTCGGCTTGCCGGCGCCCGGCAGTGGTGTCTTGATGGTCTCACCAGCCGAAGTCACCACCCGCACATCGAGGCCGGCTACCGGGATCTTGTCGCCGGGCTTCACAATGGTGTGTTTCGCCTTGGCGTAAAGCTGCGGATACGTCTTTTGCAAGAACTCGTCGGCTGCCGCGGCGGGCTGTACATTCGGGCCATGATCGATGAACTCCCGGATTTGGATCCGAGACGCAAGTTCGGCCATGCCGCCAAAATGATCGCCATGCCAGTGGGTCGTGATTAAATGGTCGATCTGCTGGAGTCCCGCATCCTTAACGGCAGCCATGATGCGCCCCGCATCCCGAACGGCAGCCGCGCCTGCGTTTCCTGTATCGACGAGCAACGCCTCACCGGAAGGTGATACGAAGAGGGTGGCGTTGCCGCCCTCCACATCGACAACATAAATGTCCAATGTCTTCGGCGTCCGGCTCTGCGCTGTCGAAAATACGGCGGCAAAAACGGCAAGAGCGAGACCCACCACAAGAATGATTGATGTGCGCATCCTAACCTCCTCGGAACTCCCTTTTGGGTTCTTGAATGCGGGCCAATATAACAGATTCGAGCCTCGTCGGCGGCGAGAAACGGATGGTCTGAAATCCGAGGAACGTTCTAACGTTCTATTGCCGGTTCCGAGTGTCGCTTGGAAGAGTTCCCAACCTGTAGGCCCAGGGCGGGAACGCAATCAGGACGATTGCGTCATCTCATCGACCGACAAGTCCAAGCTGGAAAGATACTCAGCGTTGAATCGGTTACCGACTTCATTTTTCGGGGGCCGAACCGCCACTGAACAGCGAACGCCCGTCAGGTAACGTGACGGAGCGGCCGTTTGCCACCGGCAATCCGGACTTCGCACGAAAACCCGTGATGTCCACTACAGTTCCGGCCGGGACCGTATCCTTCTTCCAACCGAGTCGGATGAGCGCATTGGGCGCACCGAGTTCGAAACGCCAGTTGACCACGTTGCCCTCCCCGTCTTTGACATCGACATAAATCCACGCATGGGGATTCACCATCTCGATCTTCGTGACCGTTCCGTGCACTTTGACCGGCTTATCGACGTCGAACTCTGCCGCAAAGGCGTGATGCGCCGCCACAGGCAGCGCGGCCAGGAGAAGAACGAACCCGGCAACTACAACACAAGACTTTTTGCGCATCGGATTACCCTCCAAATTCCTGAGCCGGGCTCTACTTGCCTGGCGGCTCGCCGAAAATATTCACCAAGGTTTGACTACCCTCGGCGCACGCATACTCCAAGAGATCAGTCAAATTTTCAGTCTTCGAGTAAACGCCAGCCACTTTCCAAGTTTTCGTGAACAACTTTGGATCGTCGATCGTGACTTCGTAATCGATCGTTTTCGCATCGGTGATCGTGAAGCGTTCGACCGTGCGTAGGGCGTCGCTAAGATACGGTATCTCGCGGGAATACGCCGTCAGACCGTTGTAATTCGTTGTGTCCACGACCAAAGTATTGCCTTCCCAGTGGCCCACCGAGTCCCCCAAGAATAGACGGAGGTTCTTCCCAAGATGCGGACGTCCGTCCAGGTGGATGACGCGAGTGAAGTGGCTGTACTCGGATAAAATCACCACGGCTCCCGGAGGCTGTAAAAACTGATACGGGCCACCGCCCAGGAAAAGGCCGGGCAGCGCGCAACGCGCGTCTGTTTCGACATACCGCAAACCAGCAGCCGGATTCGTGTGTAAAAGAAAGTCCCTTCTTTTCGCATCTTCCTCCGGCTTCCACGGCAGGATCTTATTAGGCGGGTCTACAATGCCTCCCGGCCGTCGAGGCCCGCGTTGCCGTGCGCCTGCGCCCGCCTCACCAAATCCTCTGTCAACGTTCGCCAGCCCATCCGGCCGGTTCGAAACGGATAGTGGGTTGTTTTCGCTGGGGTCAATCGGATTTTCTGGCCGGTGTCCCTGTGCTTCCAGCGCTCCTGGGTCCAGGCCCCCGACGCCGGATCTGTTATAGATTCCCTGCATATCTGGCTGACCGTCCGGAGTGCGGTCTGGCGTCCACTTCGCCGCGCTCGCTGCCGGCCTCTGACCATGAGCCGGCGCCAACGCCGCCAGCCATGCAGCCGCAATCACAACCGCGACGCTGCTTCTTACTCTGAACAATTTAATTCTCACCTTGACGCCTCCTGGTTACCGCACGCGATTACACCACGTGCTCCACAGTTATTTTTTGAACGGAGCGTCCTTGAATCGCTCCTCCTGGAGGTAATAGACACATTCGTATTCCAACAATTTGGGATGGTTGTCCACGAGCCGATAAAGAGGCATGCTCATTTTCCAGGGTCTCGTAAAAACCTTCGGGTCTTCTATCGTCGCTTCGTAGAGGATGTGCTCAGGATCGGTGAGCGTGTAGCGTTCGACGACATGCAACTGATCACTGTGAAAATTGCCGGCTCGATCGAACCACGTCTCATCATTGAAATTCCCAACGTCCACCACTAGCGTATTGCCTTCCCAGCGTCCGCGTGACTCCCCCATCCAGCTGGGGAGTCCTTCGATATGCTTACCTCCCTCAAGAGGGATCGTGCGCAGGGCGTGCGCAAATTCGTACGAGATCGCGACATTGTCCGGTGTATGAGTAATCTGAAAGGGAAACGGCAAATAGGTCGCGCGTGGTATACCGGGTAAAAAACAATTGGCTTCCGTTGGGTCGGCCGTGATCCGCTTGGCAAAGTTCTCTGCTTTTTTCGCCAATGCCCACGGTTGGTAGGGAATTTCATTACCCTCAACGACACCCTGACCGGGGGGCACGCCTAGTTGTCCCGAGTGATCCTGAATGTCCCAAGCAGCGGTATTCAATACCTGCCAAATACCATTCAGGTCGGGTTTCCCCGCCACTGTCCGTCGCGGCGTGGAGGCTGCAGGCCTCGCCCCCGGAGTCTGTGGTGCAGCCGGAGTCTCCGCGAACCAAAGAATGAAAAGCACGGAAACCGCGCCCGGCACAAACTTTGTAAGTCTTTTCATCTGTCGTCTATTCGACCCAAATGGGTGGTTGATACTACCAACGGATGCAGCGGCGGTCAAGCCGCACACGGACCGCCGCACAGCGGCTCCTTGTTCGCACAGTGCGAAGAACGGCGACGAGGTCCTGTCCGGCAGCCCGTTCGTGGTGGTACTTCGATTGGGGCCGCGGAGCTAAGCAGATCCTACAAGTTCGGTGCTGGACACGGGCGGAGTGACAAACGGATTCCCCTCCTGGAACAGGAGGGATGGCTGCGCCATCAAGAAAATAGTTCCCGTTCCTTATCAGCGCAGACGGGGTGGTCATTTGAGATGAGATGTTTCAAGGACTGACCACCCCGTCCGCGCCAACTTTGGTGGCCTTCGGCATCATCTTCTCAATGGCGCGGCCACCCCTCCTTTGCAAGGAGGGGAATACGTTCTTGTTCAACATTCGTCCCATCAGTTTCCGCTTCACGGCAGGTTCGCCACCTGGCGCGCCGCTCCGGTGAGTTCGAGAATATGCATGCCCGTGTTCGCACGGTCGACGATGTAGATGTAACCGCGGTCATCCACTTCGACGTTGTTTGTCTGGATGGCGACCTTGCAACGCTGGTCTGCGCCCGTCCCGACGCAGCGCTTGTCCGTCTTGTCGGTAATGGCGGGGATGTAATAGGCGATTTCCTTGGGTTGCAATGGATCGCGGATATCAAGAGCGCGCACCCCGGCGTTGAAGTGAGCAATGAAAAGCACGCGCTTGTAATATATCGGCGTGAAGTTCTCGTTCGATGAATGCGTGCCGAAGCGTCCCCCCCGGCCGCAGAAGTTGCCGCCCGACTCCGGAACGGTCCAGGAAGCGACCCCGAAGGGTTTCGATTCTGTGGTGATATCCAGCATCCGCACGAGCTGCCGGTTCTCCAGACATTCATTTGCGGTTGTCTCACCGACGGCCACCACGAAGTCACGGCGGGCCTGTGTTCGGTCCGGTGCAGCCTCATCATGGTCGTGATCCACACCGGCGGCAGCAGCGGACCCTGGACGTAGTTTTTGCCTGGCAAATTCGCCGAGTTGCATACCCAGCAGCGGGAAGGTCGTGTGCGCACCCGCGTCCGGAGGTAGATCGAGCCTGGCCACCTGCGGATAGACCAGGTTGGCCTGGGTCGGTTCCTTCGGTCCCTTCAAAAGCTTTTCCCGGTCGACGATTTGCACGATGCCGTTCGCGCCGGTGCCATAGCCAAAGTACACGCGGTTGCCTCTCGGCCCGGTGGACATCGCTCCATGCAATTCGGTCGGCACCGGACCCGTCGAGCCCGGCTCCTGGCCCGGCAAGCCGAAGTTGCGGATAAACACAGGCTTCGCCGGGTCGCTCAAATCGTAGATCTGCGTCATGCGGCGCGTGCGCCAATCGGGCGGCCCGGAGACCAAGAAGGCGATACCGGTGTCGCATTCCCACCAGCTTTTGTGCGTGTCACGAAGCCCGCTGACAACAACCGTCACCCGGCTTGGCTTCGCCGGCTCGGTGACATCCCAAATCTCGTGCGCCGATCCGCCGAAGCTGCGCAGGAGGTAGACCTTGTTCTTGTCAGCGCGAGGCAGTTGGCTGCCGTCACATACGCGAACCATCTGCGCTCCGCCCGATTCGCCTCCTCCAGGCCTGGCCGGCTCACCCGGAATATGTGCAACGACCTTGGGCTGCTTCGGATCGGTGACGTCGAGGATTGACGTCCCGTTGTCCTCTTGCTTTCCGTTGAGAGGATTGAGCTGCAAGCCGCCGTGGTGGCCAACGTAGGCAATCCAGCGCGCGCCCTGTTTGTGGATCGTGGGCTGGTAAGCGCTGCGGGCCTGCAGGTCGTTGTAGCCGACCAGATCCATGTTGCGCTTTTCAGCCTTCTGCTGTGCGGCTACGCCAACACACAGCAGCACGACAATTGCGATCGGAAGGTAAGATTTCCTAAAGTTCAGCGTGAAAGCGGTCATAGAAGGACCCTCCTTCGGCACATCTTGGATTTTCGGAACCGTGTGCGGGGATCATACACCAAAAATGGATGTGCGCCAGTTTTACTGCTAAGCAAACCACGAGGCCCACGACACTGCAGCAGCACGCCGGCTCGAATTAAATCCGTTAGGAAAACACCGCGGCAACAGGGATCTCAATCTTGGGCAGAACCTCGGAACGTAATGTGTCCGCGACTTTGTAGACCGCGGTCTTACCGGCTTCGAATGACCGCACTTCGACTTCTTTTGTTTCCGTATCGACGAGCCAGAGTTCTCGCACGCCCATGGCGCGATAGGTGTCCGATTTCGTGCGGCGAGCGTACGTCGCCGTCGAGGGAGAGATGATCTCGACCACAATGTCCGCATGCGTCCAGTGACGGGGTCTCATCTGCGCCTTCAACTCGTCTGAGATGTACATGAGATCGGGTTCGAGGTACGTGTCGTCATCCACCCAGATGGCGGCGCGAGGTACATATACTTTGCCGCGATATCCGAATCGCTCGATGGCTTTGTTCAGAAGTTGGAACAGGTCCGAGGTGGCCTCATGGTGAGGATCGTCCGGCGGCGGTGACATGTAGAGCACTCCCTTGATCAGCTCCAGCTTCGAGCGGTCCGCCGGCTCGGGCAGGTCCCAGAATTCCTGGAGTGAGTAGGTTTTGACCAAGGGTGAAGTCGTGATGACCATTGCCACATTCTAGAACACGGAATTCGGGGACAGGTCACTAATTTCTGAAGTACAAGAAATTAGTGACCTGTCCCCGAATTCGTACTGCTGGTATATTGGACCCACATACGAAGAGAAGCGGACGTGGAGGGGAAATGCGGTCAAAACCGTTATTGATCGTTGGAATATTTTGCCTGCCCGTGATCCTGTGGTCGCAGGCATCAGCGGACTTCGCCAGGAATCGTGATGAGGTCGTAAAAAATCTTCAGGGCCTGATTCGCATCGATACGAGTAATCCACCGGGCAACGAAAGCAAAGCCGTCGAATTCATCAAAGCGATCCTCGATAAGGAAGGCATTTCTTCCGAGATCTTCGCCAGCGACAAAAATCGAGCAAATCTCGTTGCGCGCATTAAAGGAAACGGGAAGAAGAGACCGCTTCTGCTGATGGGCCATACCGACGTGGTTGGGGTGGAGCGCGAGAAGTGGACCGTCGATCCATTTGGCGGTGTGATCAAAGATGGATATCTCTACGGGCGCGGGTCCGGCGACGACAAAGACAACGCCGCTGTCACGCTGCAGATTCTGCTGATGCTTCACCGACAGAAGACGCCGCTCGATCGTGATGTGATCGCGCTGTGGGAATCCGGAGAAGAGGCCACGACCTCGGTTGGCATCGAATACATGGTCCGGGAACACTGGGACAAGATCGATTCCGAGTTTGCGATTCTCGAAGGTGGCGGGATTGTTACGGAAAAAGAAAAAGTCGTCTACGTCGGTGTGGCGACGACGGAGAAGGTGCCCAACACGACGACTCTGATTGCGCGAGGAACCTCGGGCCACGGCTCTATGCCGCGTCCGGACAATCCGATTGTGCATCTGGCCGCCGCCATTGCGAAGCTAGCCGAATATCAGCCGCCGATGCGGCTGAATGAAACAACCAGAGCATACTTCCAAAGACTGGCAACAGTCAGTTCGCCGGAAGAAGCGTTTCTTTACACGCATATTGAAGATCCGGTGCTGGGACCAATGGTTCAGGAGCAGCTCCGAAAAACAAAGCTGTCACAGAATTCAAACCTTCGCACCTCGATATCCCCAAGCATCATCAAAGGTGGATTTCGGAGCAACGTCATTCCCGGAGATGCCGAGGCGACGCTGGATGTCCGCGCGCTGCAGGACGAGGATATGACCGAGTTCTACGCTTCGTTGCGCCGTGTGATCAATGATCCCTCCGTTGAGGTGGTTCCGCCGAAGAACCCGGGCCGGCCAAAATCAGCGCCGTCACGGCTGGATTCCGATCTGTTCCATGCTTTGGAAAGGGCCCAGGCCAGGGTATTTCCCGGGGCGATCACCATTCCGTCGATGCTGAACGGTGCTACGGACGGCGCGTACCTGCGTGGAAAGGCCGTTCAGGCGTACGGTGTCGGCAGTTACATCGAGAACGGGGAAAGCCTCGCGCACGGCAATGACGAGCGTGTGTCTCTTGAAGGCGTCGGAAAGTTCCTGGAGTTCGTTTATTACGCCGTAATCGACGTGGCGGGTGCGAAGAACTAGCCCGTGCGGCTTGCCAATGGGAAGTCACTTCAGCCAACCTGAAGCTGACATGTATCGATTTGTTCTATTCGCGTTGTTCTTCGGGCAGCCGCGGCCAGCGCCACTGCTCCGGGTCGAGGCGCCTCCGGAACTCGCGGCGGTCCGCACACGTTTGGAGTCATTCGACACGCAGCGCCTGGCCGACATCGAGCAGCTCGTGGGCTTGACAGACCCGGGTCCCGCCATTCCAGTTGTCCTGGCCACTGAAAGTTCAGATTGGGCGCGCCAGGTTTCGCCTTGGGTCGCGGGATTTGCGCTGGACGCATCGGATCTGGTGGTTCTTTTCCCCGCCCGTTCCCCAGGCTATCCCCACGACACTTTCGAGGACGTACTGCGCCACGAAGTCGCACACGTCCTCATCCGGCGGGCTTCCGGTGGCCAGCCCGTCCCGCGTTGGTTTAATGAAGGCCTGGCGATGGCAGCCGAGCATGCGTGGCGGTTCGAAGATCAAACTCAACTCCTGTACCAATTGGTCCTTGGTCCCCGCATCAGCCTTCGCGAACTCGACCGCCTCTTCGGAGGTGATCGCAGTGACCAGACTCGCGCCTACGCACTAGCTGGCGCCTTTGTTCGCGATGCTTTCCAGCGGCATGGCTCCCCAGTCGCCGGCGAGATCCTGATACGAGTCAGGCGCGGCGCCCCATTCGACCTCGCATTTGCCGATGTGACAGGTCTGACGCCGGCCGGCGCGGAGTCTGAGTTCTGGCAAGGCCAGCGAATCTGGAGTACCTGGGTACCCATCATCACATCGTCGGCGACGCTTTGGACGGCCGTGACCCTTCTTGCAATTCTGGCCATTCGAAGGCGGCGCCAGAGAAACGCTGAGATCGAAAAACAATGGGAAGAAGAGGAAGGAAACGGCCCAGAGCTTCATTGATCCGGCCCTTTTTCGCGGACTCCTACTTCTTGACGTATTTCTTCAAATCCATGAGGAATTCGGCGCCGTATACGTTGCCCTGGGCGTCCAAAGCGACGCCTTCTGCCATGCTCGAACCCGCCGATCGGGACCCTGGAGTGGGCCAATCGTCTTTGTACGGATACGGGGCAGGATCTGGAATGAAGGACTGCACCGAACCGTCCCTGGCGCTCCCGATCCGGATGCCGCGTTGGACGCCTGGGTCATATCCATAACCCGCGGTGCCGTCCCTTGACTCGGAGTCGGCCACGTAGATTGCATCATTCTTGTCGATGAATATGCCGCTCGGCCGGCCAAACTGTTTCCACTCGGCGATGAAGTTTCCGTCCTGATCGAAGATCTGGATGCGGTTGTTCTGACGGTCGCCGACGAACAACCGTCCTCTAGAATCGAAGGCAAGCGTGTGAACGCAGTCGAACTCGCCGCGGCCCGTCCCTTTCTTCCCCCACGCCTTGATGAATTTTCCGGTCTTGTCGAACTTCACAATACGCGCGTTGTTTGTGGGTTGATTGCCGTGTCCATCCCCGACGAAAATGTCGCCATTCGGAGCGATCGCGACCTCCGTTGGCTGATCGAAGGTGTCCGGTCCAGGTCCAGCAATACCGGCCTTGCCGAGTGTCATTAAGACTTTCCCGTCAGGACTGAGCTTGAACACCTGCTGACCCCTTCCATCTTTCAACCCATTGTCGGCTACCCAGAGATTGCCAGCTTTGTCCACGGTGAGCTTGTGTGGGCTAACGAACAGACCCGCGCCAACGTTCTTGAGAAGCTTGCCGGAGGACGGATCAAATTCAAAGATCGGGTTGATGCCGGTACCGGCGCAAGTCGCTCCCCCGGCTCCGGACACTCCACATCGGTCAACTACCCAGACGCTGCCGTCCGGCCCAACCGTGACGCTCGCCGTCGATCCCCATTTCCTCCCCTCGGGCAGCTTCCCCCAGCTCACTCCCTCACGATACGGATTGGGTAAGTCGTTACGAACACCGAACGGTGACTCCTTAGGCAACCGCGGGAATTGAAGCGGGGTTCCAGCATTGGTCTGCGGGTGGGCCGTGCCTTGGGAGACCGCAAGCACCACGGCGATGGCTGTCCCCAGTGTGAATCCCAATCGAACTGCGCGATTCATCGTCAGCCCTCCTTATTCGAGTCGAAGGCGATTGAAGACGTATCGCGAATTGTTTAACGGGAAACACGCGTCTTCAAAATATGAATTCTCGAATTTCGAATCTCGAATTTCCAGTGCGGATTTTTCATTAGAACATGAATTCACCGGCTTGCCAGCAAATTGCAGTGCGAGAATCAAAGAGCAGCGATAATGATTTCCTACCACCCCGTCTGCGCCTCATGAGGAACGGGAAAATTTTGTTGATGGCGCAGCCACCCCTCCTTCGAAAGGAGGGGACTTCCACAGCTTAGGGCTCACGACGCACGTCGTTGGCAGGCGGTGAGCCATCCGGCGGGTTGATCGTACGGTTGTTGAAGTTGGGTTGGCGGCCCGAGCGGAGCGCGGTTTCCCATCGGTTGAGGACGGGGGCGCCTTGGGGCCAGAAGTTGTGACAGCGATGCAGATATTCCAAAACCGTGTCGCGCTCACCGCGTTGCAGTAGAGCTCGAGCCACGGACGTGTCCGGACCGGTCTCTTCAATGTTTCGGACAGCGGTCGTTGTGGCGGCTTCTAACAAATGTCGGCGGGCGTTGGCGACATCGCCGTTATCCAGTGCGGCTTGCGCCAGGATCAGATTGCCCGTGTAGATGGCGTTGCCGTGCTCGGAATCGCCGGAATCTCCGTGTTCGCCGAGCAGCCTCGCGGCATAGTTTGCATTGAAGCGCGTCTTCCACGGATTCGCCACGATGCGCACCGACGTGAAGATAAGCGCTGCAGCCAGGACAGTGCCGACGATGGCCCAACTGCGGCCCCGCTGTTTCCCTGCATTCCTGAATGTCTGGATCAGGGCGAGAGTTGCGAAAACGGCCACGAGCAGGCTCCAACTCCACAGCCAATCGGCGGCGCCCGACGCCGGGGATATACCATCAAGGAGGCCGAGCGGTAGCCGGTAGCGAAGGAAATAAAGCATTCCGATTCCCAGTCCCAGGATTCCGCACACGACCGAAGCCACAGCCCAAGGGTTTCGCTTTCCGATCTCCACTTTCCGTTCTGCCGGCTGGTAAAGGCGATCCAGTTCCGCTCCAAACAACCATCCTCCTCCGATGCCGGCAATCAGCCACATAACGAGGTACTCCCACGGAGATTCTCCCAACCCGGAGTGTTTACTAAGATCGAATGCAGAATGGGCGGGACCATAGAGGAATTGGAAGGCCATTCCCGCAAGTCCTCCAGGTATGGCGAATGCCTTTGCTCCGTCGAATCTCAATTCGGATGGTAGTGTCAGTACCGCGCACCCACCGGCGATCCAAAACACGAACGCGGAAACAGCTCCCGTGAAGACGACATCAAGGAGCAAAGGCGAACGCCCCTCCTGCAGGATGAACATAGAACCGATGAGCCCGAAACTTATTGCCAGTACAATCGAGAGTCCCAACCTGTGTCCATATGCGAAGCCGACAACGATTCCGCAAAGCGGACCGACTGCTAGAAAGGTGTCCACTTGCGAGTGACCCGTTGCGCCGGCGTACCAGGCTGACAAACCAAAAACGACCAGTGAGGTCAAACCAAACGCGGCAGCACCGTGCACCGCATAACGGGTCTTGCTGGCTTTCGCATCCAATTCCAATTCCGCAGACATGCGCCCCTCAGAGGGTCAGTTCTAATCCCGTTTTCGGACGAGACGGTAGCACGAATAACCAGCGCCAGCAAGCGGGCGGTCTAGACAGGGTTTATACGGGCGGCAATGCCACCGGTCGAGACATCGCCGATGCTCAACAGAAGGGGGAATGAATTAGCGTAGGTAAAACGGCTATTTGGTCAGTTCGTCAATGCGTAATTTGGTTGTTGGACAAGTACATGGGACATCGTACAGGGACATCCCAACATTTGACATTGTTCGCCGCACGCTCGAGCTGCCCACAAATGTCAAATATCGGAATGTCCATGTACGATGTCCCATAACCCAAGGACCAACTGTAGAGCAACAGTGTGGAACCAACCTATTCTTACCGGCCGGGCGGCCTGTAGTTGACCGTCTTCTTGACGGCTGCATCCATTTCTTCAGGGGTTAGAAGAACGACTGTTTTTAACCGCACAGCTCCGGTTGCGTTGATTGCGACGGAAGCTGCGGCTGCGCTAACGTTATCCGGTGCGTCCATGATGACGATCGCATCCGGGTCGCCAAAGGCAAAGTAGAGGGCATCGAGCTTGCCACCGAGGCTCTTGAGGGCCGCCTCGACAGCTTCCCTCCGTTTGGAGCCACCATCCTTGGCAAAACCTTTGACCCCTTCCAGCGTATAGGACGCCTCAATCAAATACTTGGGCATTGCACACCTCCGAATTGCTTGTTTACAGCAGTATTCGGTCGGAAGCCCCTCTGCGCAAGAATTTATTTCTCGTCTTTAGATGGATTGTGGCGGGGTACTTTCCCCTCCCGGTGCACCATTTTCTTAAAGCAATGCCGGTGGTAGTCCTTTCCCTTAAATACTGTTCTGAGGTCGTAGGGAGCGATTCGGAGGCAGCACTCCGAACACCACACTGGCCTGCCGAGCTGGTCGGACGGTTGTTTAGTTTGAAAGTCCATAGAGTCCCTCATCGGACGGTGGCCGCCAGTCCTTTAGCGCAAAAGCAAGAATTTGAAAGGAATCTTTGGGTGACCGTCAAGTTTGCGAAATCAGCGCGATACGGAAAAATGCGCCAGGGGCCCGACTTCGAAAGGAGTTTCCGCCTACAGATGTAGCGGTAATAGACCCCTGGCTGGCGCGAGCTTCCTGCTCTCCGCTTGAGGTGTTTTATCGGCAGGAGGACGCGCCGCAATTAGCACAAATTGCAGAAAAACTATCGAGCGACACCAACCCCTCTTCGCCGAGAAAGTGAAAGTGCTTATGCCGCCGACTGAGCTATAGTGCTTGCGCACAAGTCATTCACAATCTTTCGAAAGGAGGAGGCATGAAGTATTTGCTCACGGTGGCGATATTACTGACGACCGCTGTATTGCTGTATGCGGCCGCAAGTCCAGGGGCAGTGACCTATGTTGGCCACGACAAGGTAGGAGAAGCTCTGGCTAAAGGTGGAGCGTTAGCCAACGGGGAAGGCTTTACAGCTTCGGGAAATCACCGCTCCGGCCCGGGGCAGGTCGAAGTGCACGAAAAGGAGACCGACATTTTCTACGTGACTGATGGCGAGGCGACATTTGTGACGGGAGGCACGATGATCGGTGGCAAACCGACTGGGCCCAACCAGGTGCGGGGCTCCGATATCCAAGGCGGCCAGGCTCACCATCTGACCAAGGGTGACGTGATCTCCATCCCGGCAGGCACGCCACACTGGTTCAAGGAAGTTCCGAAATCAGTCAGCTATTTCACGGTGAAGGTCATTAAACCGTAATCTCCCCTGTCACCAAGAAAGCCGCGGTAGGACAGGTCACTAATTTCTGAAGTACAAGAAATTAGTGACCTGTCCCCGAATTTCTCGAATTCTATTTCTTCTGACTATCGACCAGTGGTCTCCACTTCACGATCGTTCCGTTATCAGCGCGAGGTTGTTTTCCTCGCAGAGGCACTGGCGACTCCCGAAACCGCACGTTATACTTGGCCCGCTAAAATCAGGTTTTTCACATTTCACTATTGGGGATGGTGCATTTCTTGTTTCTTGGAGGTCACATGAAACGTATTGCAGCGGATCGATCGAGCGCGTGGCTCATTTTTCTTCTTAGCTGCGCGTCTGTATGGGCACAGAGTTCCACAGCCCAGATCAATGGAACTGTGAAGGATCAAAGCGGAGCGGTTTTGCCCGGTGTTGATGTGACCGCCACACAGACAGCAACCGGCGCCAAGCGAAGCGCCGTGACCAATGAGACCGGTTCCTACACGCTGACGAACTTGCCGATTGGGCCGTACACGTTGGAAATGGCCTTGCCGGGATTTCGCACCTATGTGCGCAGCGGAATCGTGCTGCAGGTGAATGACAATCCGGTGGTAAACGCCATCCTGGAAGTGGGCCAGGTTGCCGAGACGGTGGAAGTTCAAGCAAACGCTGCCCTGGTGGAAACCAGAAGCACGGGCGTCGGCCAGGTGATCGATAACCAGCGAGTCCTGGAGCTACCGCTGAACGGGCGGCAGGCAACGGAGTTGATCTTCCTTGCAGGAATGGCGACGCCTACAGCAGGCGCCGGCTTGGTTTCGAACGTCCGGAACTATCCTACAGTCGCCATCTCCGTTGCCGGTGGTCTGGCGACCGGAATGACGTATGTGTTGGACGGAGGAACGCACAACGATCCATACAACAACCTCAACTTGCCTCTTCCGTTTCCGGATGCGCTGCAGGAGTTCAAGGTAGAGACCAGTGCGCTACCAGCTCAGTACGGGCATCACTCTTCAGCCGCTGTCAACGCTGTAACAAAGTCCGGCACCAACGAATTTCACGGCGACCTTTTCGAATTCGTCCGCAATGGAGCCCTCAACGCGCGGAATGCATTCGCGCTGACACGGGACAACCTGAAGCGTAACCAGTTTGGTGGAACGATTGGCGGACCGATCGTCAACAACAAACTGTTTTTCTTCGCCGGTAATCAAACAACGATTCAGCGGTCAACCCCAAGTGACAGCATCATGTACGTTCCGACGCCCGCGATGCTCGCTGGTGACTTTACGGCGATCACGTTGCCGGCGTGCAATACCGCCGGTAGGCAGATCAATCTGGCCCTGCCCTTTGTTGGCAATCGGATCTCACCGTCGTCGTTCTCGCCGGCCGCAATCGCTATTCTGAAACAGCCAGGATTTCCCACAACGGCAGATCCGTGCGGTGCGTTCCGCTATGGCCGGAGAGCCGGGAGTAACGAATACATTACGCTGGGGCGGGTGGACTACCAGGCGAGCAACAAACACTCCTTGTTCGGCCGTTACCTGCAGGCGCGCTTCGATCAACCGACGGACTATGATCCTAAAAACCTGCTTGCCCTGCTCAACGCAACGTTGGCATTTCGGGTCAATTCCTTTGTTCTAGGCGACACGTATCTGTTAGGTTCGAACACGGTCAATAATTTCCGCGGGACCGTCAATCGATCCGCTATTCCGAAGTTTCCACCTCAGTATTTCTCGGCAAACGATGTGGGAGTCAACATTTGGGTGGCTGTGCCGAAGTTCATGCGCTTCAGCGTTACGAGCGGCTTCAACATCGCCGGAAACAGTGCGACTCCGAGCACGTACAACACGACCTCCTTTCAGTTTTCAGACGATGTGAGCTTGGTGCGGGGCGCACACCAGATTGGAGCCGGAGTGAACTGGATCCACGGAGAGTTGAACGGCGTATCGAGACTCAACGCTTCCGGGCCCTTTACGTTTAATGGTCAAGTCACCGGATTGGGGCTGGCTGATTTTATGATCGGGAAACCGTCGGCGTTCACGCAGAGCAACGAAGCCGTGCTCTACTATCGCGGCAATTATTTTGGTCTCTACCTGCAGGACGCCTGGAAAGCAACATCGCGATTGACGATCAATGGGGGATTGCGATGGGATCCGTACTTTCCGCCACACACGAAGACCGGCACCATTGCGCACTTCGATCCTGCACTGTTTGCCTCGGGCGCGAAGAGCACCGTGTATAAGAATGCCCCAGCGGGTTTGATCTTTCCTGGCGACGCCGCTTTTCCAGGGAAGTCCGCCGGCAACAAAGACTGGATGAATCTCGCACCGCGCATTGGGCTCGCCTGGGATGCGACGGGCAACGGCCAGCTTTCGGTTCGCGCCGCTTATGGAATCTTTTATGACCTGCAGTCCCTCAACTACTACATCGGCTTCGCTCAGAGTTCGCCTTTCGGCAGTCAGGTCACGCTTCCGTTCCCACCGAGTTTTGAGAATCCGTGGACAGGGTATCCCGGAGGGAATCCATTTCCCGTTCCTGTAAACAGTAACGTCCCGTTCATAAACAATGCCTCGTATCAGACCATCCCGTTCGACGCCAAGTCGACGTACGCTCAGCAATGGAACCTCAGCATCCAAAAACAAATCGGAACAGACTGGTTGGCGCAGGCAAATTACGTCGGTACTGGAACCGTTCACGTCTGGACCGGAAATCAGGTAAATCCCGGCATCTTCCTAGGGCTGGGAGCCTGCTCCATCAATGGACAAGCCTCCAATCCGTGCTCGACAATCGGGAACGTCGATAGGCGGCGGAAGTTGAATTTGCAAGATCCGGTCAACGGCCAATATTACGGCAGCATCTCGCAGTTGGACGATGGCGGGACGGCCAGCTATCACGGGTTGTTGCTTTCCTTGCAGCGCCGGACTGCGCGTGGATTCACGGTCTCCGGAAATTACACCTGGTCGCACTGCATTAGCGACCTGGCCAATGCCGAACTCGCTGTCGCAGGCACGAATTACTTGATCCCGGACAACCGGCGGTCAAGCCGGGGCAACTGTCTGACCTCCGATCGGCGGCATAACTTCAACCTGTCAACGGTGTATCAGACGCCTCAATTCTCCGGCGGGGCAATGCGGACGCTGGGCAGTGGCTGGCAATTCTCGTCCATCGTCCGGCTCCGGGGCGGTGAGTACCTTTCGGTGGCAACTGGTATCGATCAGGCCCTGACGGGAGCGGCGGCTCAGCGGCCCAATCAGGTGCTTGGCAGTCCGTATTCCGACAGCAAGACCGTCGATCACTGGCTCAATCCGGACGCCTTTCTACAGCCTGCATTAGGTACGTACGGAAACATGGGCGCCTACAATGTGCTCGGCCCAGGATTAATTCAGATCGACATGGGTGTGACTCGAACCTTCAAAGTTCGGGAGACTCAGTCCGTGCAATTCCGAGCTGAAGCATTCAACGTTCCGAATCACTTGAATCCAAGCAACCCGGTGACGGCTCTCAACACCACAGTCTTTGGTAAGATCCAGGCGGCTGCAGATCCGCGGATCCTGCAGCTCGCGTTGAAGTACGTTTTTTAGCGGTCGAACAGTGAAATTAATCTTGAGTTATTCCAGGAGGAACGGATGTTACGGAGAAATTTCTTCATCATCGCTCTTGTCGCAGTGGTCAGTCTCGCAACCCTGCCGGCTCAGGCCCCGCAGCGGGGTGGGCCGGGACGCGGCGGTGCTCCGCAGGTAGTGGAAAAGATCCAGCAAGTGAAGCCGGGTCTTTATATGATCACTGGTGCGGGAGCGAATACCATCATTCGAGTCACGAACGAAGGGTTGATCGTCGTGGACACTAAAAATCCCGGCGATCCGACGTATGCCCGAATTATGGAGGAGATCAAGTCCGTCACCAATCAGCCGGTCAAGTACGTCCTCAATACTCATCATCATCCGGACCACATCGGGAACAACCAGAAATTCATCGACGCGGGAGCCCAGGTCGTTGGGCTCGATGCCCTCAAAACACACATGCTGAGCGATCCTCGAACCAAAGACATACCGGGCCCGCCGACGTTGACGTTTGCCAGAGATAATGTTGTTCGTCTTGGCGGAGTTGAGGTCCGAGAATACTTCTTCGGGCGCGGCCACACGGGTGACGACACGATGGTGTATTTCCCTGATCTGAAAGTTGTGATGGTGAGCGATCAGGTCACCGATGCCACACCGGTTATCGATTGGGCCAACGGCGGGAGCGCTGTCGAGTGGCATCAAGTGCTCGACGGTGTACTGAAGTTGGACTTCGACACGGCGATTCCCGGCCGCGGTGACGCCAGACCGAAGGCCGATATCCAGGCTTTCAAAACGAAATTTGACACGTTACTCGACCGCGCAACCGGAGCGGTTAAGAAAGGCGTCCCAAAGGATCAATTGGCATCGCAGATCATGACGGATGATCTGGGCTGGCAGTTCAACGCACAGTTTTACGGCCAGCTTTACGACGAACTCTCGAAGACGAAGTGAAAGTCCATGTAAGAGGGCCTCATTGAACCTCACCAAACGGAATGTAGCGGCCAAGGACAATAACCGCAAACCACAGCAGTATCGAGGTCGCCGCAATAAACTTGGCGAATGGGGGTGCGTCTTCCCGGGGTCCCAGTTGCTCCCAGACGCGGAAAGCCCCGGTACAATAAAACAGCAGTAAGTTCGATCCCGCAACCAATATAGTCAACATCTTGATCTGAAAAACGATGTTGACGACATAGAAGCCGGGCATGCCGATAAAGAAGAGAAGGCCAGTGATTATATTAATGATGAATCCCGCGATTCCCCAAGGTATGAACCGATGCAATGGAGCTAGCGGTAATTGCTTCAAAAATCCCAATATGCGGAGATTGAGTGCTCCAATTGTACCCAAAAGCAATATCAGGCCAAGGAAGTGAAGGTCCTCCAGTATTGGCCAAACCCACCTGGAATAATCGATCACGAAATACTGGATTGAAGGGATCATCTTGGAACCCACTGTTCCCACAGCCGATGTCGTTTCTTGGCCAGAGAGAATCTCCGGATGACGGATCTCACCCCCAGTGTTCCCGGTGATGGCCATGAGGCCTACGGTCACAATCGAAAAAAGCAGCACGGCTGACAAATTCCACCCTGCTGGACGGGATATCCATGGATCCTTCACCGTTCGACTAAACCGCCAGAGTCCGAGTAAGGCGACGGCGCCCGTGATCTCCATGAACACGAATGCCAGCAGCGCGGCGCCCTGATGCGCTTGAATCAAGGCCGTTGAGACGCCGGGGATTTCCTTAATTTCCTCCTCCGCAGCATTGCCACTGAGATACGTCGGGATCGCCAGGAGAGCGATGAGCGAGAAAAGTGCAAGGCTGGCTTGCTTCAGATCGTCGCTATGGACAACAAGAGAAACAAAGAATAGGCCAAGCCCAATGATAGTGCCGATAATCGGCCAGTGATTCAGTAAAAGGTGTAGATGTGCCAAATACACGTGGCAGAATTCTCCTACCCACTAAAACCATACTTCAGATAGGTGTATGTATAAGCCAGCAAGCGGCCCGCCGTGACAGCTCCAACCCAAAAGATCAGCGACCATGTCGCAAGGGCCTTGCCCTTCACCATCATGGCTGCGTCATTCAAGCTCGAATCGCTGAACACACGCTTGTTGAGCGTCTGCATCACCGTCACGGCAAGCCCGATCAGCGTTAGCTTGATATAAAAGTCCGGGTTCGTAAGGGCTTTTGTGGGATAAGCGATCAAGAGAAAAGCGCCTGATACGACCTGTATCCAGAAGCCGACCCATATAATCCCGTACAACCCCTTGAGTGGTGCCAGAGGCAGGTCGCGCGCAACGCCAAGAATTCTCAAATCAATTACGGCACTCGCGCCAACGAGCAACCCCATGCCGATAGCGTGAAAGGTAAGAACAAACCAGTATGCGAACGGCGAAGGTGAGTCCCGGATCCACGTACTAAGACCACTCTCTTCGATCGTCTTAAAAATTAGGGGAACGGCCAAGTTCGCCTCCTTAGAAACTGCTGCTGCCGGCCACCTTCTTCACAAAACAACTCGACCCCTAGAAATCAAAAACTTAAACAGGGAGCGCAATGTGTCATAGCGATAACGCCCGTGTCAAGTGTGCGAGTCGAGCGTCGGGATCGGCGGTCGCGGGGTTGGATTCTTCTAATAATCCCTTGACTTACGAAAGCTGGGCCCGAATAATCGGCATCCAGTATTCCACGGTACCAATCGGAGAATGACGGAGGCATTGATGAAGCGCAATCTTGTGATGATCCTCGGTCTGTGCATGGGGCTGCTTTTGGCTGCAGTACCCCTCCTTGCCCATCACGCGTTGGCGGCAGAGTTTGATTCGAGCAAACCGGTTAAATTCACGGGAACAGTAAAGAGCGTGGACTGGATGAACCCCCATATCTATGTCAACATCGAATCGAAAGACGAGACTGGAAAGAACGTTGTGTATTCCGTCGAAGGTGGACCGCCGAACTCTCTTTATCGCAATGGCTGGAGAAAGGACTCGTTGAAACCCGGTGATGTCGTGCAGGTCAGCGGTATGAAGGCCAAGAAAGCCGATTCGAACAGAATCGGAAACGCCAGAATCGTCACGGCAGACGGCAAGGCCGTCTTCAGAAACGGCCCTGAACAGTAACTCCCTTTTCAGCCAGTAGCGAATAGGCCGCGGATTACGCGGATTACCCGGTTGGATCTGTGTAATCCGTGTAATCTGCGGTTTATTGTTTTCTCACCGATCGCTATGCCCGCAACAACGGCCGAGTGAGGCACGTCGGCCCGCCCGCACCCGTAAGGCAGATCTCTCTACCGTCAAACTCCGAGACTCGACAGCCAGCGGCCTCCAGGCGGGCTCGTGACACTGGATTTCCACGAACCATAACGACATTGCGAGGAGACAGCACCAGGACGTTGCAGCCGAGTGTGTTGTATTCCTCCTCGGGGACGTCGATGAGTTGGATACCTCGCTCACCCAGCAATTCAAACAAAGGCACCGGGAGCAAGCGGCGGTAGACGATGGCAAGATCGTCGTCCAGAAGACTGATGAAGGACATGAGGTGCAGAACGTTCTGGGGCCCCTTCCAATAGGGCAGTGGCACTGGGATGACGCGAACTCCCAGGGGTTGTAACAAAGCGGCTAGAGATTCAACGCCGGCGGCATTGGTCCGGAATCCGCGGCCCACCAGGAGCGTTTGGCGATTCAACCAGATCATGTCGCCGGCCTCGGCCGTTGCGGAGCCATTGATGACGCCCAATATGGGCACTTCCCACTTCTTTAAAGCATCTGCGAAAGCGGGGCCTTCGCCGCGGCGGGCCGGCTTTCCGGTTTGAAAGATCACCGCGCCCCGATCGGTAATCAAGACCGGATCATGCGTGTAAATGGAATCCAATCCCGTGCGATCGTCGGCGGGAAGATACAGGATGTTCGCGCCGGACTCCTTCAACAGTAAAACGAGTTGTTGGTGCTCCTTTCTGGCGCGGTCCAAATCCGGCGGCCGCGTGTAGCCGAGAGGATTCCATTGCGATTCAATGGTCTCTAGGGATCGAAATGCCTCTTCGGGACGTTTCACGATGACGCATCGCAGGGGCGCCACCATGGTCTGACTTCCGAAGGATGAATCCACCGCTGAAATCATCATTGTCCCGATGGGAACCGAATCGAGCGTCGCAGCGACTGCATTGTCGGTTCAGAGCCCGCGAAGAGATTCTCGGGGAATCGGGCGTGCACGACCATGTTGATGTAGATAGGATCGGCTTTATAAAGGTTCAACCCCATGCCTGCCAGGTACTGCAGGCGCAGGTTTCGATCGCGATTGATCGAAGCGTCCTGCATCCAGGGCTTCAGATCCGCCGCCTGACCCGCAAATGTCGCCATCAGGTCCTCGGCGGAAAGGATTCCAATCTGGCGCAGCGATTGCGTCATCCGGGCATATTGGGGGAGATTTAGTCTTTCCTGCACCTTGTCGACGTCGATCTTTGTCGGTTCGACCTGTCCCAGCAACACCACATCGTAGCCTTGCCCGTTTACCAGATTCGCGAACACAACCCCATTTGGAAACGCTTCGAAGAAAGTTGCGATCTCGCTCTTTACCGCTTCCTCGTTGCTCTCGTAAAGCTGAACGAACTGCGTGACCACGCCACCCGGGTTCAGGTGCTGCTTCGCCAGCTCGAAGAATTCCCGAGTGTAAAGCGCTGCGGCACCCTTGACCCATGGGTCAAGCGGATCAGACGTGATGCCGTCGAACTTTTCCTTCGTTGTGAGCAGAAAATGCCGGCCGTCATCCACGCGCACGGTGACTTTAGGATTACGGACAACGTCGAAGTTGTGCTCGGCAAAATAGGTCGAAACCACACGGGGAACGAGCGGTTCAATCTCCACTATCGTCTCGTGTTCCAGCTTGGGTTCAATGCTAACCGCTCCGGCGGTCACGCCGGCGCCACAACCGATAACAAGGACGGACCGCGGATTCTGAGGGACCAACGTTGTGAGGTGCCCCAGCATCCGCTGGAGCTTCATATCCGCCGGATCGCTTGAGGCCTGGACCTTGCCCGCATTGTGGTAGTTGCGGATGCCGTCGGGCAAGTCCGAAACAGCTACAGATGCGGTCAATCCTTCGCCGACATAAACTGTTTTGTTCTGAGCGCCCCGGACGGCAGCAAACCGGCCGTATTCGACAAATCTTGGTGACAATTCTGGAACCCGGCGGGCCAGCAGAACTGTGTACGCCGCTGCAAGAATCAGGAAGACCGACAACGCAAGATTGGATTTCTCCTTTATGGATTCGGGTTCGAATGCAACAGGCATGAGCGCAAATACACCTGCCGTCGCCGAAAGGATAATCAGCAGTTGCTGGGAGTGCTGGCTGCCGATCCACGCCACCAACAGTAGACTGGCGCCGAGCGATCCCACGATCGCGCCGACGGTATTGGCCGCATAGACGCCCCCCACAAGACGCGCCGGATCCTGGCCTCGCGATGCCAGGGCCCCCAGCGCCAGCGGGAAACTCGCACCCCAGAGAATCGCTCCCGGCAATATCGCCCACAGCGTGCGGACCAGGTCCAATTGCAAATTGAACCACGGCTCCGCGGAGATGGACGGATCGATTGGCCAGTACGGCAGCGATTGAGTGAGCATATAAGCGGACCACGCAATCGCAGCACACAGCAGCATCTGGCACCAGGCCAGAGCCACGCGCGGCCGCCTCATCTGGTGCGCCAGAGTCGAGCCCACGGCGCTGCCAATTCCCAATCCAAGAAGGAAGACAGCCAGGATTAGCGAAAACGTATAAACCGTTGCGCCAAACAGCAGCGAGAGCAGCCGCGTCCAAATCACTTCGGCCGCCAGAGCCGTCATTCCGGAAATCGCAATTGTCAGATAGATCGTCCAGGACCCCGCACGCTGTCCCGTCGCCTCCATGTTGGAGTCCGACGGTGCGTACAGCGTCGCCTTGGAGATGCCAAGACTGAGCAGCGCTACGACGACATTGAGCGCGACGGCAACAAACGTCGCAAACGCAATGTCATGGACGCGCAACAAATAGAAGCCGGCAAGAAGGCTGCCGATCACGGCGCCACCAATATTCCCACCATAGAAAAATCCCAACCACGATACGCCCCGCGGTGTGGTCTCCACCCACCGGGATACCGCCGGCAGCGTCGCGCCCATCAAAAGCGTCGGTGGTATCAGGCAAACACCCGCTACCATTCCTCGAACCAGCATCCCCAAAAATCCCGAGCCCGCCCAAGCCGTATACACACCGCCAACCAGCGGCATCCCGAAAAAAATCGCCAGACCGATGAGGCCAATCCCGAGTTCCATGTACGCATACACGCGCAGCGGATGATGCAGGCGGGAGATGAAGCGCGGAAAGAGCAGGCTGCCCAGACACATTCCGCCCATGAACGTTCCCAGCAATATGCCCAATGAAATCGTGGACGAACCGATAACGAGTTCCAGTAATTGGAACCACACGATCTCATAGATCAGGGCGGAACAACCGCTGCCCACAAACAGGAGAAGCAGCAGAGGAAGAACCCGCCGCGACGCCAGAACACTTGCGGACTCATCCAGAGTCGGTTCATGGACACTCATTTCACGCATATCGATAAGAACTCCAAATCATGCTTCGGTAAATTGCGGATGGTACCACAAACCGCTATTGCACCGGATTCGTGCCTTCGCGCAGCACGCGGGCCTGACACCACTACGCAGTGCCTTACGCCCGGATTTCCCCTGTAATGCAGAGCGCCAATGCCAGTTCAACCGGGAACTCAGTTCGGCCCCTACGAAATCCTCTCTCTTATTGGAGCGGGAGGGATGGGGGAAGTCTACAAAGCCCGCGACACGCGCCTGGACCGCACGGTGGCTATCAAGGTCCTGATCGATCTGCCGGACAAACCCGAACTGACACAGCGCTTCGAACGCGAGGCGCGCGCGATTGCAGCGCTGAATCATCCGCACATCTGCACGCTCTATGACATCGGCCGGCACGAAGGCGTCGATTATCTCGTCATGGAGTACGTCGAAGGCGAGACGCTGGCCGCACGCCTGGAGCGAGGTCCTTTGCCCGAGGAAGAAGCAGTCCGATATGGAATGCAGATCGCTGATGCCTTGGACAAAGCACATCGCCACGGAATCATTCACCGCGACTTGAAACCCGGCAATATCATGATCACGGCCGGCGGCGTCAAGCTCCTCGACTTCGGCCTCGCCAAACTCCGACAGGCGCCGGACAAACCTGCGCCCGCCCTACTCTCCGCCCTGCCAACCCAGGATCGGGAGCTAACGTTGAAAGGGACAATCCTCGGCACGCTGCAGTACATGTCGCCCGAGCAGATCGAAGGAAAGGACGCCGACGCCCGGACCGATGTGTTCGCTCTCGACGTTGTCCTTTATGAAATGGTAACGGGCCGCAAAGCCTTCGAGGGAAAAAGTCATGTCAGCCTGGGCCGCGATTCTGGAACGCCATTTCCTCGATCCGTCCAGTCTCTTCCAGTTTCGATAGAATCGTCCGGCCGTGCCTGCAAAAAGACCCGGACGATCGGTGGCAAACGGCGCGCGAGGTGGTACGGGAGCTGAAGTGGACGCTGGAAGAGAAGCTCGCGGAAACAACGGTTCCCACGCCCACGCCCGCAAAAAGGAGCGCGCGCACGGCCTGGATCGTGGCCGCCATCGCCGTAGTTGGTTTGCTGGCGGCCCTCGTCCCCACATCCCGGCATTTGCTCGAACCCCCGAAAGATGTGACCGTCCGCCGCTTCACCATCGAGCCGCCGCTCATGCCGGCACTCGTCAGCCTGGCAATCTCGCCTGATGGGCGGCGGTTGGCATTCACGGCTGTCGGACCGGATAACAACACGCCAATGCTGTGGATGCGTCCTATGGATTCGCTGGCAGCGCAGGTTCTGCCCGGAACGGAACAGGGCATTGGTCCGGCCTGGTCTCCGGATAGCCGGTTTATCCTTTTTTTTCGAACGGGAAGCTCAAAAAGATCGATTTACTTGCGGGGTTACCGCAGACGCTCTGCGATGCTCAAGGTTTTGTCACGGGAACCTGGAGCGAGGACGGCGTCATTGTCTTCGCCAACCGCGACGTGCTGTACCGTGTGCCCGCGACTGGCGGGCAGCCGGCGAAGTTGACGGAGCTCGACGCCTCGAAGCAGGAAACAGCACACTTCCATCCCGTCTTTCTGCCGGACAATAAGCATTTCCTTTTTACGGCCTGGAGCAGGAATCCCCTGAATCGGGCCATTTACGTGGGATCGATCGACAGCAGCGACCGCGTTCGCTTGATCGACGCCGCTTCAATGGCGGCCTATTCACCTCCGGGTTTCCTTCTTTTTCAGCGCGATGGCACTTTGATGGCGGAGCCATTCGACGCGACGCGCAGAGTAACAAGAGGCGAGGCGTTTCCTATCGCGGAAGACCTCTCCTACTTACCCGACACTGGTCGCAGCTCTTTCAGCGTATCCAGGAACGGCACGCTGGCGCATACCACCCAAAATGCTTTGTCTGCTAACGGGCAACTCGCCTGGTACGATCGCACTGGCAAAGTCCTTGGGATGGCCGGACATCCGGACGCTTATTTGCAGGTCCGGCTCTCACCCGATGAAAAACGTGTGGCTTACGATCGAGGAATAGGATCAATCTTCCAAAACGACCGCCACCTCTGGCTCCTGGATCTGACCAGCGGTATCGCTTCCCCTTTCACGTTCGGTTCTGATGGGGAAGGGCAGCCGGTCTGGTCACCCGACGGGCGGCAGGTCGCGTTCGTTAAGGTCAAGGAAGGCAAAGGCACCATCTATCTAAAAAATGTGGGGGCTAATGAGGAAGAACTGCTGTCCGGATCGGACGGATTTCAAAATTTGGAAGATTGGTCGAGGGACGGCCAAACGCTGATAGTCCGCACCACGGCGCCCAATCCCGATGCTGTATTCGCGCTTCCTCTCACTGGCGAACGCAAGGCGACCAAGCTCTTCGAAAGTCCGTTCCGCAAACAGAAGGTCCAGCTCTCTCCCGATGGCCGATGGGTGTCATTCAACTCGAACGATTCAGGCAAGATGGAAGTGTATGTCGCCTCCTTCCCGGCGTTCACGGATAGACGACAGGTGTCCAATGCCGGTGGCGCTCAGGCGCGCTGGCGTAAAGATGGACGGGAGCTGTTTTATCTCGGCCTCGATGGGAAGTTGATGTCTGTGGACATCAAAACCATGCCTGCGCTGGAAAGCGGTATACCCAAAATTTTGTTTCAAACCAGGATCCCTGTCAGACTCTTTGCCGACCAGTACAGTCCCACTGCCGACGGTCAGAAATTTCTCCTCTTGGAACCTCTCGAGTCCGCCAGCGCCCGCCCGACTCCAATCACCGTCGTCCTCGACTGGACCGCCGCCCTCCCCACGGGGAAATGAAAAGTCGCCTCCTAATTCGGGGGCGTAGAGAGACGTATGAATCCCCGAAACCGATTCCTTCGAGGAATTCAGCACGAACCGACGCGGGCTAAAGAAGATTTGAACGAATTGGCGGGAGTGCGACAAAGCGCTGTAGGCGCCCTTCAGGCGACGGCCAGAAATTTCTGCTCGTTGAACCCTCTGCAGCCGGCCCGCCCGACTCCAATCACCGTTGTGCTCGATTGGACCGCCGGGATTTCCTCGCGGAAGCAATAAGCGAGTGCGCCGGCAATTCATCACGCGAGCGGATCTGGAAGTTCGAGCAGGCGTACATCCTCCAAATCGACAGCGCGGCCAGCAGCCTTCTTCGACGCGATTAGATCTTCTCGGCTTACGACATAAAAGCTTTGTCCCTGGTACTGCATCGTCACGCGGCGTTCCAGGCATCTTGAAAGCTCAGACCTGGCGTTCGCGTTTGAGCGTCGATTCGGACGCGGTCCTTAAAAACGGTGATCTCATTGGCGAGAATTTCGTCCTTAGTCGTTAACGATGCTGTGGCGAAGCCCGCTTCCTCGAGTGCATCCAGCAATCGCTGGGCATTACCTGGAGTGGCTTCAATCAACTGGAGTGGCTTCAATCAATATGTCGACGTCGAAGGTTGCTCTCGGTACGCCGTACAGCACTGCAGCGATTCCCCCGATTACAAGATACCTAACGTCGTGTTTCTGAAATGACGAGAACACGCCTTGAAGTCGATTCAGCATCCTTAGAGCCGGCGATATCGGCATTTTCAGAAAAGGCAAGATCGGTGAAAGCGCAAAGGAGTTCCATCCGTTCGGAAAGAGACAGGGACTGAAACCACCTGGCCTTGGCTTCAGGCGTCTCTTCGTTTCGGTCATGTGAAATGGATGGAATCATGTTCACGATTTTATCATGCTCGGACGCCGCTCTAGCCGGGAAGAGAAAAAGCCGAATCCCCCAGCGGTACCCCAAAGCTGGGGCCGCGGATTGCGCAGATGACACGGATTCAATCCGCGTAATCCACGGTTTTACCACGCCTCGGCGGGCTCTTGGCTTCTTCAGTGTCGAACACAGATTTCACCGTGATGCCCGTATCGCGCTCGAAATCCTTCAAGACCGGGTTCCGAGAAAACCTGTCCTCACTGACGTATGCGACGACGGTTTTGGCAGTCTGATCCCGGCAGGAGGAAAGGATCAAGACCTGCATCGCCATCAAGACAAGGACAGTCCGTTTACGCATACTCCGTCCTATTTTATTTACTGGCGTAGTATTCTACGGCACCCTTGTGACAAGGCTATAAAGCTAGCGAGTCTTCCCTTGAAACCTGCGCCCAGGGCTAGTTCGGCTTCGTCTTGATATTCGCGCTCCGTTACCCTCACGACTCGTCTCATTGTGAAGGATCTGGTGCCGGTACAAAATGGAACGAAGGTCTAAATCAGCAGGGCTCGCGAGTCTTGGCAGAAGGCACTCCCGTGCATTGACTGGGGAAATGCGAAACAGCGCGGCCCGGGGCTTTGCACAAAAAATTGGGGCGCTTGGCGATAGCCTGGCGTATTAGGAAAAACGTTTGCCCTTTGGAGCGAAGACATTTCACATTCGGGAAAGACATGCCCATCTTCGAGTTATGTGCAAAACCGTGGCCTGGAGAAGAGTGGTCGATCGGTCTGGTGCTTCATCCAAAAGGCTTTCCGGATCCATTTGGCGAATTTAGAAGGCGTGGCCTCCCTCTTTAGTACCGTCATTCGGCAGTACTATTACTTTGCCGGAGGATCATCGCTAAGATGGGAACCTAGCTCGATCCAATTCAGTGTTGAGTAACGACTGAAGCAGAATATAACTTAGCGGGCGCTTGAGAGCGCTTTGAAGGGAGTCGTCATGACAGACGAGACAGTTTTGGCCGTGGCCCCTCAGTGCAACTTCGACGAGTTCACCCGGACGGTCGGTGATCTCATCTTCACGAGCAATCGCATTGTCTTCGCCAAGACCGCCGGCAAGACGGACGTCACCGCCTACCTCTTAGGATTTGTCGCTGCGACGCTCGCATCGTGGAAGAGCCGCATGGTGTCCAGAGCTTTCCAGAGTCAGCCTATCGAAAAGCTCGTCGCGGCATCCGAGCCGCGGCATCGGTACGAGTACTCTTCCCTCCGGAGCATCGAAGTAAAGCCCCGCAGGCTCTTGTCATCAGTCGTCCTTATTCGCCCGCAGAGTGGAAGCGTCGTTAGGTTTGAGGGCGGGCACTCCAACATTCGGCAACTTGTCGCGGCTGCTGAGCGTCTGACGGCTGCAGGCGTACCGATCCGAGTCCTCTAGCCCCGGGGACACGCTGTAGGAGCCTCTGAAGAACAAACCTGGTGGAACAAACATCCAAGCGCTCCGAAAGTGAGAAAGGTTCGAGTTTCCATTTCCCGACTCCATTACCTCGCACCCGGCTGGGGTGCGGGGGGCTTTGCACAAAAAAGCCGGAGGTTGCGTTCCCTCCTCAATCTGAAGTCCGCATTCGCCGATACGCAACCGCCAACAAAGATGCGCAATCCCCGACAGCAATCCTTTCATACGAATTAGCGATGTTTGGCTGACTTTTTGTGCAAAGCCGGTGCGGGGGAAACCGTGACACCATGGGCCAGGGGTTGCGCGCTTCGCGCTTACCCCGGCTAATCTG
>WNGG01000955.1_pt1 | contig 34430 bp, 38 predicted proteins | sample 5400661 | NCBI WGS metagenome assembly WNGG01 (sample SAMN13153372, study PRJNA577476) | soil metagenome | isolation source: 100 cm soil or saprolite under Garry oak tree replicate 1 | place: USA:California | collected 2016-06-15
CGGACGTGGTCGCCTGGGTGCATCACGGGACCGGGCTGGTCGGCTGGGGCGAGGCGGTCAGGGTCACGCTGCCGGCCGGGGAGGACAGGTTCACCGCCGGGGAGAAATGGCTCCGCTCGGTGTTCGATGCCGCCGACGTGGATGACCGGGTCCGGGTACGCGGCTCGGGCCCGGTCGCCTTCGGCACCTTCACCTTCGACGCGTCCTCCGACGGGTCCGTCCTGATCGTCCCGCGCGTGCTGGCCGGCCGCGACGGCCGCGGCCACGCCTGGGTGACTGTTGTTAGCCGGGGGGACAGTGTTAGCCGGGGGGACGACCCCCCCATACCCCCCCGATCATGGGGGGGCTACCCGCCCCCCCATACCCCCCTGGGGGGGGACAAGTCCCCCCAGGCTCCCGGTGCCCGGTTGAGCTGGAAGGAGGGCAGCTTGCCGGGGGCGCGGTGGGAGGAGGCGGTGGCCGAGGCGGTCGCCGCGATCAAGGCCGACCGGGTGCACAAGGTGGTACTCCCCCTGCTGCGCAGGCTGGCCGGACGCTACCCGGACTGCTTCACGTTCGCCTGCGACGGCATGATCGGCGCAACCCCCGAACTGCTCGTCAGCCGGGCCGGGCACCAGGTCAGCGCGCTGGTCCTCGGCGGCACGCTGCCCCGCGGCGCCGACCCGGCGGAGGACCTGGCCCTCGGCGAGGAACTGCTGGCCTCGGCCAAGAACCACGAGGAGCACGCCTACGCGGTCGTCTCGATCCGGGAAGCGCTGGCGCCGCTGTGCGAGACGCTCGACGTCGACGCGCGCCCGGCGCTGCTGAAGTTCCCGAACCTGCAGCATCTCGGCACCCACGTCCGCGGCACGCTGCCCGGCGGCGGGACGCCGAAGTCGGCCCTGGCCCTGGCCGCGGCCGTGCACCCGCCTGCTGCCGTCTGCGGTACCCCCACCGGGGCCGCGCTCGAGCTCATCCGCGACCTGGAGCACATGGACCGGGAGCGGTACGCCGGCCCGGTCGGCTGGGTGGACGCCGAAGGCAACGGGGAGTGGGGCATCGCGATCCGGTGTGCCCAGCTCTCCGGGCGCACCGCCCGCCTGTTCGCCGGGTGCGGCATCGTGGCGGGCTCCGAGCCGGCCGCCGAGCTCGCGGAGACCCTGGTGAAGCTCCAGCCCATGCGCGGCGCGCTGGAAGGCTGAGGCGGGTACGGCATCCGTTCGGATCCAAGATCTTGAGTACCTAACGGGCCGGGCGGGCCGCTCCGGCGACCGGTCCCGCCCCGGCAGCGACCTCGATAAGAGAACTCTTAATCAGCGTTCGCCTAGGCGGCGACCAGGACCTACAGTCTGTACCAGGCGAGTACCGTCCAGGAGGGTGCAGCGGATGAGCGGCAACACCAACGAGGTCCTCGAGGTGCTCCGCGAGGTGTGGAGCGGTCAGGGGCAGTCGGCCGAGGACGTCGAGGAAGCCTGCGGGACCACCAAGTCCTGCCAGCGGATGACCGACGTGGGCTTCGGCGGCCTGGCCGAGGAGGCCGACGGTGACCTGCGGCTCGCCTGGCGGACCCAGCTGGCGCGCGAGGGCAAGCTGAATCAGGGCGCGGGCAGCGTGCGGGATCTGGTCCTCGGGCCCGAGTCCTAGCGGATGGCGGGCCCGGGCACCGTCGGCGAGCTGACCGAAACCCTGCGGCAGGGTGGCTACCTGGCCGACCGCGGACTGGCCACGGCGCTGTTCGTCGCGCTGTCACTGAACCGCCCGGTCCTGCTCGAGGGCGAGGTCGGGGTCGGCAAGACCGAGGTCGCCAAGGTGATGGCGTCGGTGTTCGGCCGCAAGCTGATCCGGCTGCAGTGCTACGAGGGCATCGACACCAACCAGGCGCTGTACGAGTGGGATTACGCCCGCCAGATGCTGCACATCCGGGCCCTGTCCGAGCACCAGCTGGCCGGACCCGACGCCTCCGACACGGTGGACAAGCTGTTCGGCCCGAAGTTCCTGCTGGAACGGCCGCTGCTCGAGGCGGTCCGGGCCGGCGACCGGGCCGTGCTGCTGATCGACGAGATCGACCGGGCCGACGACGAGTTCGAGGCCTTCCTGCTCGAGGTGCTGTCGGACTTCCAGATCAGCATCCCCGAGATCGGCACGGTCAAGGCGGCGAGCCCGCCGCTGGTGGTGCTGACGTCCAACCGCACCCGCGAGCTGCACGACGCGCTGAAGCGGCGCTGCCTCTACCACTGGATCGGCTACCCGGCCGCCGACCGTGAGGTCGAGATCGTCCTCATCCGGGAGCCGGGCATCTCCGCGGCGCTGGCCCGTAAGGTCGTCGCGGCCGTCCACCGGCTCCGCGAGCTCGACCTGGCCAAGCCGCCGGGGGTGGCGGAAACCATCGACTGGGCGCGGACCCTGGACTTCCTCGGCGAAAGCGACCTGCATGCCGGCAACGCGCGGGACACGCTCGGCGCGGTGGTCAAGGACCGGGACGACCTCGAGGTCGTCCGCGACAACCTGGAGGAGATCACCTCCGGTGCCCCCTGACCTCACCGGCCTGCTCGTCCGTTTCGCCGCCGAACTACGCGCGGCCGGGCTCGCGGTCGGCTCCGGAGACGTCCTGGTCTACTGTTCGGCGCTGAGCCAGCTGGACCCCTCCGACCTGGTCGACCTGTACTGGGGCGGGCGGACCACGCTGGTGAACCGGCACGACGACATCGGCCGGTACGACGAGGTGTTCCGCCGGTTCTTCCTCGGTGCCGACGGCCCGGACCCGGAGCTGGCTCTCATGCTGCGCGCGTCGGCGCAGGCCCAGGGGGCGCTGGCGCTCCCCTCGACCGAGCCAGGCGAGGACGCGCAGGAGGAGGACGCCGTGCTGGGCTGGATGGCCTCCGACGTCGACGCGCTCAAGCACAAGTCGTTCGCGGCCTGCACACCTACCGAACTGGCGGCGCTGCGCCGGATCATGGCCAGGATCCGGCTGACCCCGCCGCGCCGCCGGACCAGGCGCAGCGCCTCCGCCCGGGCCGGGACCCGTCCCGATCCGCGGCGGACGATCCGGGAATCCATGCGCATGCACGGCGAGCCCGCGCGGCTGTACTGGCGGCGGCGGAAGGTCCGGCTGCGGCCCCTGGTGCTGATCCTGGACATCTCCGGGTCCATGGCCGACTACTCGCGCAGCCTGCTGCAGTTCGCGCACTCGGCGAAGCGGTCCGCCGGGCGCGTGGAGGTCTTCTGCTTCGGCACCCGGCTGACCCGGGTGACCGGGGCGATGGAGTGCCGCCGGCCGGACGAGGCGCTGGAGCGGGCGGCGCGGGCGGCCTTCGACTGGGACGGCGGGACCAGGATCGGGGACAGCCTGGACGCCTTCGTCCGCGGCTGGGCGCGCCGCGGGGTCTGCCGGGGCGGCATCGTGGTGATCTGCTCCGACGGGCTGGACCGCGGGGACCCCGCGGTGCTGGCCGCGGCGATGGAGCGGCTGTCCCTGCTGTGCCACCGGCTGGTCTGGCTGAACCCGCACAAGGGCGATGACCAGGCCTTCCGGCCGAGCACGCTGGGGATGATGGTCGCCGCCCCGCACATCGACCTGCTGCTGTCCGGCCACGACCTGGCCAGCCTGGAAAGACTCGCTACGCTGCTGCCAGGGCTGAACTAAAAGGGAGTGTGCCGGTGCGGTGGAGCGTGGGGATCGAGGCCGAGGGCGACCGGATGCTGAGCCGGGAGCAGGTCGTTGAGCTCGCCGACGCGGTCGCGGTGACCGGCGGCATCGCCACCGGGATCGGCACGAACCGGTACGGGGCGCAGCTGATCGTGGAGGCGGACAGCCGCGAGGAGGCGATCGAGAAGGCGACCGGGGAGTTCTGGCGGGCGGTGCGGAAGGCCGGCCTGCCGGCGGCCCCGCTGGTGCGGACCGAGGCGATCAGCGAGGACGAGGACGCGCTCGGATGATCCGGCTCGGATCGCTGGCCGGGTACCCGTTCGAGGGGCCCCGGGTGCTGGCCGGCTGGACACCGCCGGCCGCGGCGGCCGTGTACGCGATCGCCTACAAGCCAGAGCCAGACACCAAGCCGGACCGGTACGCGGTCATCTACGTAGGCCACGCCGACGACCTGTCCGCGGAGCGGTTCCCGTTCCAGCACCCGCGCGCGCACTGCTGGGTCAAGCGCGCCGGATCCAAGTGGAAGGTCTTCATCTGCACCTACGAGGTGCCGGGCGGCGGCAGGCCGCACCGGGAGCAGATCGCCAGGGAGCTGACCGCGATCTACCGCCCGAGCTGCAATGACCAGCAGTACGACCAGGCCTGGAAGGACGAGTGGATCGGCGGGACCACCTCGTCCTCCCCCAGCCTGGCCAAGGACCCGCAGGGTCCCGGGGTCCCGCCGCTCGGGCGGTAACTTCATGATCGTGGCCAGAAATGGCCAAATAGCGACCAAAACTGGCCAGGATCATGAAACAGTCCGCGCCTTAGTCCTGCGGCGGCTGGCAGGTGCCGGTGTCGCGCTCGAACGAGATCGTGAGCGTTCCGTTCGCGTTGACTGTGGCGTGCGCCACGATCGACACGCTGCCGACGGGACCGCCTGACGGGCCGAGGATCTGGAAGTGCTCGGTATCGGTGAAGTTCTGGGCGCCTCCCGCCGTTGTGTTACCCCCGAACCACGATGCCCCGCCCAGGTGGTACAGCAGGTTGTCGCTGCTGTGCGTGAGAGTGACGTTGCTGGGTGCCACGGTGCCCGTGACGTGGTCGCCGCCTTGTGCGTCGGCGCTTTCATGGAACAAGAACACTGCGTCCCCGCTGACGGCGGTGAAGGTGGTGCCGTCGGTGCAGGTGAATTGTGCGCCGGCGACGGGCATCTTGACCACCTGGCCGGGACTTGCCGAGGCCGGCAGGGCGACTCCGAGCAAGGCCATTAGGCCGAAGGCGAGACCGGCGATTGCCATTCCGAACCGACTACGCGTTCCCATCATTGAGCTTCTCTTCCCTTGAGGGCTACAGGAGTTGTGCGGGCGCGTTTGCCTGGCACGAGGATTACTCTGTCCCGCAAGCTGGCGCTGCGCCAGTAGGCAGTCATGCATGCTACGGGTGGTGGTAGCACACCACCATCTGCCAGCTACCACCCTGGAGGGTTCCGCGTGCGGCGCCTACTGTCGCCTTATGTTCGGGGAGGCGGGCGGGCGCCCGCAGGGCGGCTGACCGGTGCCGCCGCGGCTTACCGGGCCGGGCGGAACCCGACGGCGTCGAGCAGGCGGGAGCGGCGGGTGCCTGAGGCTGGGCGGGCCGGCTCGGGCACCGCGGGCGCCTCGGGCCTGGGGGTGACGCCGGCCACGATGCCCTCGGCCATCCCGTACAGCAGCGGCAGCGCGCCGGCCACCACGCCGCCGGTCTCGTTGATGTGCTCCACGCCGGGACCGATGAGCTTGGCGTGGCCCACGATGGTGCGGACGATCTCCGCGCACTCCTCCAGGTTCCCGGCGATGCGGGTGAGCAGGGTGCCCACCCAGAACAGGTAGAACGCCAGGCCGGCGATCAGCAGCAGGACATCGATGACGGTGAAAACGACCAGCCCTGTCATGATCTGACCTTCCCGAGCACGCGGCCGAGGAACAGATGGTGCTGCAGGCCCTCGGCCAGGACGGCCTCGACGCCGGTGGCGACCTGCGGGATCAGCACGGTGTCCGCGGTGTTCGCCGCCGCGGCCTTGAGCGTGTCCCGGACGGCGACGACCCGCCGGTCGATGAGCTTCACCAGGTAGATGAGCAGGCTTAGCAGGGCGGCGACCGCGACCACCACGACGATGCCGAGGATGTTCGCGAGGGTCCAGAGGTTGTGCTCGGTCGAGGACATGGCCAGGTTGTGCATCGCTAGCCTCCCAGCCTGGCGCGGCCGCGCTGCAGGCCGCCGATGATGATCGTGGCGTGCTCGATGGTGGTGCGCAGCGCGCCGAGCGGCGCGGTGTTGTGCACGGCCTCGGTCAGCGCGTCGTTGATCTTGGGTGCCTCGTTGCCGATCGACCGGGCCAGCATCAGGATCGGCACCACGAGCGCCACCACCACGAGCACGATGACGATGCCGATGGTGTAGCCGACCACCCAGCCGGTGGTGCTTGTGCCCGCGGCGAGGACATGGACATGCGGTTGCATAGCAGCCTCCTCAGACCGTTTCGCAGAAGTCGCGGACGGGCTTAAGGCTCGCGTTAACCGAGGTCAGCCGAGCCGGTACCGTGCTCGTCAGGCTCGCGACGGCCTGTACTCCCCCGGTGGTCGCGACCAGTGTCTTCCGGATCGCCCTGAGGTGGAAGATGACCCGGAGCAGGCCGACCGCGGTGATCGCGATGATCAGCGCGGCGATGATCAGCGTCGCCCAGGCGGCAGCTGGCATGGCCGTTCTCCTATCTGTAACTGGCTTCTAGCTCTGTAGCTGGCTTCTAGCCGAGAAGCTTGGCGACGGAGCCGGCGTACCGCACCGCTCCGACCGAGACTTCCCTGACCGTGGTATCGGTGACGGCCAGTGCCTCCGGCACGCCGCCCAGTTCGCCGACGAGGGCCACCCCGCCGGACAGGATGTCGTCAGTGGCACCGCGGATCCGCTCCACCGCCGCCAGGACGCGGTTGAGCAGGAAGATGACCACGGGCAACACCACGAGCAGCAGAACCGCGTTACCTATCCACCACAGGACCATGACTGGCTCTCCTCTCCCACTGCTCAGCTCGCGGCCTGATACGGCATGAAGAACCGGCGAAAAACCCGGGTCAGGGCCATCAGCGCGGCCCGCATGCCCAGGGTGAAGCCCTTGGCCGGAGTCCCGGCGGCCGCGGCGATCTGCGCTGCGTACTCCTCCGGGGACTCACCCCGCTCGATCCGCTCGATCCGGTCCTGCATGTTCGCCGAGAAGTCGCGCATCAGCACGGCGGTGACGTCGCTGATCATGCCCCGGCCGTACTGTGCCGCCGCGCCCGACAGCTGCAGGTCCTGGGAGACGCCGACCTTGGTGCCGCGGCCCGCGCGGGCCAGGGTCGCGGTCACCATCATGCTGGCCTGGCCGCGGCCCTTCTCATCCGCGCCGCTGGCGTGCACGACCACCCGCTTGGCCGCCTCGTCGCGCTCGGTGATATCCGCGGTGCCCGCGAACTGCAGGCGGACCGGTCCCATCCGGACCGCGACCGTGCCCTTGTACTTATCGCCGCCGAGGTCCTCGGTGAGTTCGGCGCCCGGCAGGCACGCAGCCACCTGGGGAATGTTCTCGAAGAACTGCCAGACCTTCTCGACCGGCTCAGCGACCTCGAACTCGTTCTTGATCAGCATCGGGTCTCTCTCTTCACGTATGCGTCAGGGTCTTTCTCGAACGCCTGGCGGCAGCCGGCGCAGCAGAAGTAGTAGTCGGTGCCCTCGTACCGCGCCGGGCGGGACGAGTCTGCGGCCACGGTCATCCCGCAGACCGGGTCCTGCGCTGGCCGCGGGGCCGGCCTGGTCCCCTCCGGCCCAGCCTGCCGCGCGGATCCTGTGGCGGCCGTGCTCACCGTCGGTCCCGTCAGTGTTCCGGAGGCCCGCAGCTGGACCAGTTCGGCCAGGATGGCGACCGCGATCTCCTGGTGCGTGGTGCGGCCCAGGTCCAGTCCGGCCGGGACCCGCACCCGGTCGAGCTGGTCTTTCGGCAGCCCCCGGTCGGCCAGGTACCCGAGCACGGTGGCCCCGCGCCGGCGCGACCCGACCAGGCCCAGGTAGGCCGGCCTGGCGGCGACCGCGCGCTCGAGCACGTCCTCGTCGTTGTGACCCTGGGTGGCCACCACGACCATGGAGCGCCCGTCCGCGGTTTCCGGCGTGAGGTCGGGGCCGCGGACGAGGTCGGTCCGCCAGCCGAGGGTCCCGGCCAGGCTGGCCAGCGTCCGCGTCATCGGGGAATCACCCACGATCACCAGGTGCGGGGCCGGCAGCACCGGCTCGATGTAGATCTCGAGTGCTCCCTCGCTCTGGCAGGAGATGGGGATCACGGCCATGCCGTCCGGGACCGCCGCGCCGAACTGCTCCGGGGTCCCGAGCAGCAGCAGCCGGGCGGTGCCCTCGGCCATCACCCGCTGCGCTTCCCGGATCACGACGGGCTCGGCGCAGGCGCCGCCGATCCAGCCGTGCAGCTCGCCCTCGGCGGTGATGAGCGCGCGCGAGCCCGGCTGGCTGGAGGACGGGCTCTGCCGCCAGACCACGGTCGCGAGAGCGAACGCCTCGCCGCGGCGAGTCAGCTCGCCCATCTCCTCCAGCAGGCCCAGGCCTTCCATCAGCAACTCCGTGCCCAGTCGTGTCCGTGTCAGTCGTCCGAGCGCACCGGAGGCGCGCCGGAGATGTCGCGGCGGTAGGTGATCGCCTCCCACACCCGGTCGGGGAGCAGCGGCATGTCGATATTGCGGACGCCCATGCCGGACAGCGCGTCCATGACCGCGTTGACGAAGGCGGCCGGGCCGCCTACCGCGGCGCACTCCCCGATGCCCTTGGCGCCGATCGGGTGGTGCGGGCACGGGGTGACGACCTCGCTGTGCAGCTCGAAGCCGGGGGTCTCCCAGGCGCTGGGCAGCAGGTAGTCCATGTAGTTCGAGCCGACGCAGTTGCCGTCGGCGTCGAACGTGATGAACTGCATGCTGGCCATCGCGTAGGCCTCGGTGAGGCCGCCCATGATCTGGCCCTCGACGATCATCGGGTTGATCCGCACCCCGCAGTCGTCGACCGCCACCATCTTCAGCACGTCCCAGACGCCCGTTTGCGGGTCGACCTCGACGGTGACGATGTAGCAGGCGAACGGCCAGGTGAGGTTGGGCGGGTCGTAATACGCGGTGTTCTCGAGGCCGGGCTCCATGCCGTCTGGCATGTTGCTGTACGCGGCCATCGCGCATTCCTGGATGGTGACGCCGCGGTCAGGGGCGCTGCGGACGTAGAACCGGCCGAGCTCCCACTCGACGTCTTCCTCGGACACCTCGAGCAGGTGCGCCGCCAGCTTGCGGGCCTTGGCCCGGATCTTGCGGGATACCATCGCGACCGCCGCGCCGGCGACCGGCGTGCTGCGCGAGGCGTAGGTGCCCATCCCGAACGGCGCCGTGTCGGTGTCGCCCTCCTCGACCACCACGTCCTCGGCCGGAAGGCCGAGCTCGTGGCTGACGATCTGGGCCCAGGTCGTCTCGTGGCCCTGCCCCTGAGTCCTGGCCCCGGTCCGGAGGATGGCCTTGCCCGTCATGTGTACCTTGAGCTCGGCCGAGTCGAACATCTTGATGCCGAGGATGTCGTACTCACGGCTGTTGCCCGCGCCCAGCGGCTCGGTCATGGTGGAGATGCCGAGGCCGAGCAGCCGGCCCCGCTTCCTGGCCTCTTCCTGTTCCCGGCGGAAGTCCTCGTAGCCGATGGCCTTGAGGCCGACGTCCAGGCACTTGGCGTACTGGCCGGAGTCCAGCAGGAAGCCGAACGGCGTCCGGTGCGGGAACTGGTCGTCCCGGACGAAGTTCATCCGGCGGAACTGCGCCTGGTCCATGCCGAGGTCGTCCGCGGCGGCCTGGATCATCCGTTCCTGGAAGAACATCGCCTCGGTGACCCGGAACGAGCACCGGTAGGCGACCCCGCCCGGTGCCTTGTTGCTGTACGTGCCGCGGGCGGTCAGGTGCGCCGCGGGGATGTCGTAGGCGGCGAAGGCCGAGTGCATCAGGCCGATCTTGAACTTGCTCGGCTGCGCGTCGGAGAAGAACGCGCCGTGGTCGGCGTCGGTGTGGATCCGGACGCCGAGGATCTTGCCGTCGCGGCGCAGCGCCATCTCGCCATCGAGGTAGACGTCCCGGGCGAAGCCCGTCGAGATGAGGTTGCCCGACTTGTCCTCGATCCACTTGACCGGCCGCTCCAGCAGGATCGAGGCCAGGATCGAGCAGACGTACCCGGGGTAGACGGGGACCTTGTTGCCGAAGCCGCCGCCGATGTCCGGCGAGATGATCCGGATCATGTGCTCGGGCAGTTCGGCCACCAGCGCGACCGCGGCCCGGATGATATGCGGCGCCTGGGTGGTCATGTACACGGTGAGCTTGGAGGTGGCCCGGTTGAAGTCCGCGATCGACCCGCAGCACTCGATCGGCGACGGGTGCGAACGCGGGTAGTGCAGTTTCAGCTTGGAGATCACGTCGGCCTGCGCGAACGCCCGGTCGGTGCCGGCCGCGTCACCGACCTCCCAGTCGTAGATGACGTTGTCCCGCTGGCTGTCCTTGTCGTCCCGGATGACCGGCGCGCCCTCGGCGACCGCCTGCCCGGGGTTGACGATGACCGGCAGCGGCTCGTAGTCGACGTCGATGGCCTCGCACGCGTCCTTGGCGATGTACGGGTCGTCGGCGATGACGCAGGCCACCTCCTGCCCCTGGAACCGGACCTTGTCGGTGGCCAGCACGGCCTGGGTGTCGTAGGACAGGGTCGGCATCCAGGCCAGGTTCCTGGTCGCCATCATCTCGCCGGTGAGGACCAGGTGCACGCCGGGGATGTCCCACGCCTTGCTGGTGTCGATCGAGGAGATCCGGGCGTGCGCCAGCGGGCTGCGCAGGATCTCCATGTGGAGCATGCCGGGCAGGGTGATGTCGTCGGTGTAGTTGCCCTTGCCGCGGATGAAGCGGTTGTCCTCGACCCGCTTGCGGCTCGCGCCCAGTCCGCCGATCTTGATCTCGTCCAGTGCCTGTGACACGTTCTGCCTCCCCTAGCTGCCGGACTCGGAGCTGGCGGGCTCGGAGCTGGCGGGCTCGGCTCTGAGCTTGGCCGCCGCCCACAGCACCGACTTGACGATGTTCTGGTAACCGGTACACCGGCACAGGTTGCCGGACAGCGCCCAGCGCACGTCTTCCTCGGTGGGGTCGGGGTTCTCCTCGAGGAGCGCCTTGGCGGCCATCATCATGCCCGGGGTGCAGAACCCGCACTGCAGCCCGTGCTCCTCCTTGAAGCCCTCCTGCAGCGGGTGCAGCTCGCTGGCGGTGGCCAGGCCCTCCACGGTGCTGATCTCGTGCCCGTCGGCCTGGACCGCCAGCATGGTGCAGGATTTCACCGGGCGGCCATCGACCAGGACCGTGCACGCACCGCAGTTGGTGGTATCGCAGCCCATATGGGTGCCGGTCAGCCCGAGCCCGCGGCGGATCAGGTGGGCCAGCAGCAACCGCGGCTCCACTTCGGCGATCTTCTTCTGCCCGTTGACCGTGAACTTGATCCGGCGTACCGGTACGTCCGTGATCTGGCCCTCGGGGTCGTCGTAAACGATCGTCATGATCAGGCTGCCCTCTCCGCCATTTCGGCCGCATCGTTACGGCTCAGCAGGCGCAGCACGAACGTGCGCACCATGTGCCGTTTGTATTCGGCGCTGCCGCGATGATCGGTCCTCGGCCGCGCGGCCTGCGCCGCCAGCTCGGCGGCCTGCCCGATGGTGTCGGCCGTCAGCGGCCGCCCGGTCAGCGCCTGGGCCGCCTCGGTGGCGCCGATGGTCGACCCGCCGACTCCGGTCAGCGCGATGCCCGCCCTGGTCACGTTCCCGCCGCTGGTCTCGATCGCCACCGCGACCCCGACGGTGGCGAAGTCGCCGACCCGGCGCTCCAGCTTGAGGTAGCCGCCGGACCTGGTGCCCTGCGCCGCGGGAATCACGGCTTCCACCGCGATCTCGTCCTGGTCAAGCACGTTCTGGAAGGGCCCGGTGACGAAGCCGGCGAGCGGGATGATGCGGGTGCCGCGTGGCCCCCGCGCGACCACCGAGCCGCCGAGCGCCAGCACCACCGAGGCCCAGTCGCCCTGCGGGTCGGCGTGGCACAGCGAGCCGACCAGGGTGCCGCGGTTGCGGACGATGGGATCGGCGATCAGCGGCGCCGCCGCGGCCATGGTCGGCTGTGTCGTCTGCAGCAGGTCCGAGCGCTCCAGGTCGGCGTGCCGGCACAGGGCGCCGATGCGCAGGGCGCCGTCCGGGTCAGCTCGGTGGTAGTCAAGGCCGGGCACGTTGTTGATGTCCACCACGAGCTGCGGTGCCGCGAAGCGCAGCTTCATCAGCGGGACCAGGCTCTGGCCGCCGGCCAGCACCTTGGCATAGTCCCCGCCCTCGTGCAGCAAGCTGATCGCCTCGCTGAGCGACCGCGGCGCCTCATACCGGAACCGCGACGGATACATATGATCCTCCAGGTGTCGCAGGAGATTAGGCGTGCGGGTCCTGGGCTTCCGGCTCCGGGGCAGCCGCTCGCCGTGATGCGGGGTCTGGCACCGATTCCGGGTCGGCCACGGCCACCGGCAGCGAGTCCTCTTCCGGGTCCGGGCGCGGCTGCTGGTGCGGCGGCCATGGCCCGGCCACCGGCTGGCCCGCGACCTTGAGGTAGTCGATCAGCTCGGGCCAAGCCCAGACGGTCGGGCTCTTCCCGGTCTTCGGAGCGTGTTCGATCAGCTCGTAAAGCCGCGGATTACCGCGGCTGTGCCCGTCGGATTCAATTCGCATGCCGCATGCTCCTGCTCTGGACAAGCGCCATCGCCTGTAACGCGTCACATAATCCGCTGGGCAGGACCGGCTCGCAACTCACGAATAAGTGCTTGCTTAAGGCGGGTGCTAACCGGCCGCTTCGAGGATCTGCGCTGGTTCTAAGCTCCAGATCGTGACGTAGACCGGCGGGCGGAACCGGGAAGGAGGGACCCCGCCGGCCGGCGAGCGCATCAGGTGCATGGCTTCGGGCGTGCCCAGGTAGCGGCGGAACGAGCTGACCGCCGCGCTCTGGTGCTGCCGTTCCAGCAACGTGACGTACCAGCAGGCGTCCAGCTTGCAGCCGGGCAGGTCCACGCGGGACAGCTCGCCGCGGCGCAGCCGCTGGGCGACCAGGTGCTCGACCGCGGGCGCGACGCCCGTCCCGTCGGCGGCCGCCGCCCAGGCGGCGGTCTGGTTCGGGAACACCCGCACCTGGTCCTCGGGGATGCCCAGGCCGGTCAGCAGCTGGCCGGTCTCGCTGCCGGGGTCGGTGCCGGACGGGTCGACGAACCACAGCCACTGCCGCGGGCCGCCGCGCAGCCGGGGCTGGCCGGCGGTCACGACCACGAGCCGGTACTTGAAGATCGGCTCGGTCACCAGGGCCAGGCCCGGATCCTCGGGCATGGCGGAGGAGATCGCCACGTCGGCCAGCCGGTTGGCCACCAGGACGCTCATCTCCTTGGTCACCGCCACGCCGGCCGACAGCTCGACCGAGCCGGGGAAGCGCTTGGAGAACGCCTCCGTCAGCGGGCTGATCACGAACTCGGCGATGGTGGAGGTGGACACCACCCGCAATTGCTCGGGCGCCCCCTGCGCGGCCCGCACGGCGGCGTGCGCCTCGGCGCCGAGCACGACGATCTGCGACGCGGTAGCGAGCAGCCGGGAGCCGCCCGCGGTCAGCGTCATGCCGACCGGGCCGCGGGTGACCAGCTGGTCACCCAGGTGCAGCCGGAGAGCGGACAGGGCCTGGGAGACCGCTGACTCGCTGACGCCCAGCGCGTTGGCCGCCGCGGTGACCGAGCCGAGCCGGGCGACCAGGACGAACGCGTTGAGCTGAGTGAGCGTCATGTCACTGACATTATGCCCGCCTGCCGTGACGATGATGACCCCGCCGATCCGGCGCGGCCCCGCGGCCGTCAGGGCGCCGGCGGCGGGCGTTACGGAAACTGCTGCTCCAGAAACCAGTGGCAACGGCTGGGAAGGCGCATACTGGTGATGATGAAGCCTGTCCGCGCCGCGACCCGGCGCTTCCTGCCCGCGAGTCCCTTCAATACCCGGCCCGCGGAGCCGCCAATCGAGCAGTTTGCCGTGGAAGATCTGGTGACCCACGACAAGTACGGCCTCGGCCGGGTCATCCGCGTCGAGGACGACACCGCCTTGGTCATTGCCTTCGGTGCGCGTCAGGTGCGGATCTTGTCACCGTATGCGAAGCTGACCAAGCTCTGACGTCGTCCGCTGCGCGGCCACGACGATGCGGACCAGGCGCGCGGCGCGTTCCTGCGGCATGGCCCGGCGGCCGATGACTGCTGCCGGAGCGGGACAATGCCCGAAGGGCCCTGGAGGTGAGGCAGATGGACGCGCCGAATGTGTGGGTGGCCAAGGACGACGGCAGCGATATCGTCCGGGCAGCGGCGATCGTCGGTGTCGGCATCGACTACAACGGCAATATCACCGTGCGGCTCGGCCACAGCGACGGGGCAATCGTGACGCTGGCTGATCCGGGCAGGCAGCACGACGCGCATCCAGCGGAGGACTTTCACCGCCAGCTGATCCGCATCCTGGCCGAGCTATCCGACGCGTCCGGCGCGTTCCTGGTGCGGCCGGTACGTGACGAGGTACGCGGCTGGCAGTGGGTCACCGAACCCCTGTAACCGCACCTCCGGGACACTGGCCAGGACGGCGGCGACCGCGGCCGCCGGGGTCCGCGCCGCGGGCAGGCCGCCAACCACGATCAGGATCGGTGCGCCGGCCACCCCGCCATGCTGTCACAGGGCCGCTGTCCCGCCGGACGGGCACCCGGCAGAAACACCCGTTCCCCCGCAAACCCGTCATATCCGGCCCGCGAAGAAACCGCTGCTCACGAGCGTTCCTCGAACCGGCCGTCCGTCATCAGGCCGAGGCGCGGGGCGCGGCCGGCCACGGCGCTGTCGTGGGTGACCAGCACCATGGTCAGGCCGCGGGAGCGCCACAGGTCCTCGAGCAGGGCGATGATCTCGTCCCGGGTGCCCTCGTCGAGATTGCCGGTCGGCTCGTCGGCGAGCAGCACCCTGGGCTCCTTCACCAGCGCGCGGGCGATCGCCACCCGCTGCTGCTGGCCCCCGGACAGCTCGGAGGGCAGGTGCCGGAGCCGGTCGCCGAGCCCCACGGCAGCCAGTCCCTGCTCGGCGCGCGTCCTGCACTCGGCCGCGCCGAGACCGAGCGGGACCAGCGCCACCTCGACGTTCTCCGCGGCGCTGAGCGTGGGGATCAGGTTGAAGGTCTGGAAGACGAACCCGATCGACCGGGCCCGCACCCTGGTCACCCTGGCCTCGGACAGCGTGGCCAGGTCGGTTCCCTCGAACTCGACCGTGCCCGAGGTCGGCCGGTCCAGGCCGCCCAGGATCTGCAGCAGGGTGGACTTGCCGTGCCCGGTCGGGCCCTGGATGGCCAGCCACTCGCCGTCGCGGATGACCAGGTCCACGCCCCGCAGGGCCAGGATCGTGCTGCGGCCCTTCCGGTAGTTCTTGACCACGCCCGAGAGCTGGTAGACGGTATCGGCCATCACGCCACCCGGGCCAGCGCCGCCGCGGGCCGCAGCCGGGCTGCCCGCCATCCGCCGAACGACCCCGCGACCAGCCCTCCGGCCAGGGCCAGCAGCACCGCGAGCACGATGACGCTCAGCGTGACCGGCGCGGTCAGCGTCACCGAGACGGTGTGACCCGCGCCGGCCAGCGCCTGGGCGGCACCCGAGCCCAGGACGCGGCCGGGACCCGTCACCGAGGCCGCGTTGCTCGCCCCCACGGTCGCCGTCAGCTTCGGGGCCAGGGCGTCGATCAGGGCGGTGCCGCCGTAGCCGAGGCCGACCCCGAGGACCGCGCCGCCCACCCCGATCACGAGCGACTCGCCCATCACCTGGCCGACGATCCGCCTGCTCCGCCAGCCCAGCGCCTTCAGCGTGCCGAACTCCCGGACCCGGCGCGAGACCGCCGCCATGGTCAGCACGCTGGCCACGCCGAACGCGGCGGCGAGCACCGCCACCGACAGCCACCGGCCCAGGTTGGCGGCCAGGCTGGACGCGCTGGCCAGCGATCCGGTCACCTCGCCGGCCAGGTTGTCCTGGTCGGTGACGGTGGCCCCGGGCAGCACGCGGCTGATGTCGGCCTGCACCGCCGGGATGTCCGCGGCGCTTGCGGCAGACACGTAGATGGTGTTCACCTTGCCGGTCAGCTTGGCGCTCGCCGAGGCCTGGCCGATGCTCTGCGCCCTCGCCAGCGGGATGTAGGCATCCGGCGGATTGCCGCTCTGCGGCACGCTCGCGATGCCGGTGATCTTGAAGCTGGTGCCGCCGATCTTCAGCGTCCCGCCCGCGTTCAGCTTGTGCGCCGTCGCGTAGCTCGAGTTGACCAGCACGTCGTCGGCGCTGGCGTCGGCGGCGGTCAGGGCCGAGCCCGCGGTGACCTTCGCCGCGCTGAGCGGCCCGAGCGAGGTGTCCGCCAGGTCCACCCCGTCGACGGTGAACGTGTCGGTGGTGAAGCTCGAGCTGAAGCTGCCGCTGCCCGCGGTCAGGGAGGGCACGGTGCCGGTCACCGTGACGTCGGTGAGCGCGAGGCCGCCGGTCGCCGCCGACACGTCATGCAGCCCGGCCACCTGGGCCACCGAGCCCGAGCTGACGGTCCCGTACTGGCTGTCGACCAGCTGGTTGATATCGATCTTCGTGCCCGCCGCGATCTGCCCGCTGCGCACGCTGTTGATCTGCTGCCGGAACCCGAACGAGGTGCCGCCGCCCGATCCCTTCGCCGGCGGCTGCGTCACGGTGATGTCAGTGCCCACCCCGTACAGCGTGTGCAGCACCGTGGCCTGCGAGTCCTTGACGCCGTCCGAGGCCGCGGTCACGGTGATCACCAGGCCGACGCCAAGCGCCAGGCCCAGCGCGATGAGCACCGCCTGGCGCATCCGCCGCCGCAGCTCGCGCCAGAGATAGGTGAAGAACATGGGTCGCCTCCGTTTCGCCCTGATCCGCGTCCCATGCTGGCCAGCGGCCGGGCCGCTGTCGTCAGCCCGCGGAACCGGGTTTGGCTGCGGCTGCCGCGTTAGCGGAGCCCGCCGGGTACGACCGCAGATGTAGCGCCTAGCCGGGCCGGACCAGCCCGGCCTGGAAGGCGAGGACCACGAGCTGGGCCCGGTCCCTGGCCCCGAGTTTGGCCAGGATCCGGCTCACGTGGGTCTTGGCGGTGGGGACGCTCATCACCAGGCGCTCGGCGATCTCGGTGTTGGACAGCCCGGTGGCGATGAGCGCGAGGACCTCACGCTCGCGCACGGTCAGCTGTTCCAGCGCCCCGGGCGGGGGCCGCAGCGGGTCCGGCTGCCGGGCGAAGTGCTCGATCAGCCGGCGGGTGACGTTCGGCGCGAGCAGGGCCTCGCCCGCCGCGATGACGCGGATGGCGGAGAGGAGTTCCTCGGGCGGCCGTTCCTTGAGCATGAACCCGCTCGCGCCGACCCGCAGCGCGCCGAAGACGTACTCGTCGAGGTCGAACGTGGTCAGGATCAGCACCCGGGGCAGCGGCCCGGCGGCGGTGATCCGCCGGGTGGCCTCGATCCCGTCGAGCACCGGCATGCGGATGTCCATCAGCACCACGTCGGGAGCGGTCCGGCGGGCTACCGCCACCGCCTCCGCGCCGTTGGCGGCCTCGCCGAGCACGGCCAGGTCGGGCTCGGAGTCGATGAGCATGCGGAAGCCGGCCCGGACGATGGCCTGGTCATCGGCCACCACGACGCCGATGGTCATGTCGTGTCACGCCACCTGGCCGACGGCCAGGCCGGCCAGCGGCAGCCAGGCCGACACCCGGAACCCGCCGCCCGGCGCCGGGCCGGCCTCGAGCGTGCCGCCGAACGCCGCCGCCCGTTCCCGCATGCCTACCAGCCCGTGCCCGGCGCCCTCCCCCGGCCGGAACGGCCCTGCGGTGGGTACTGCGGCGGACCCGGGGCGGTCACCCGCGGGCCCGCTGCCGTCGTCGGCCACGGTGATCAGCACCCCGTCACGCCCGGTCCGCAGCTGGACCGATGCCTGCGCGCCGGGCGCGTGCTTGACCACGTTGGTCAGTGCCTCCTGGACGATCCGGTACGCGGTCAGCGAGGCGGCGGGCGGCAGCGCCGCGACCTCCCCGGCGACCGCCAGCGTGACCGGTATCCCGGCGGCCCGGACGGTGGCGGCCAGCTCCTCCAGGTCACCGACCCCGGGCGCGGGGGCCAGGCTCGGTCCCTCGCCGTCGTCGTCGCGGAGCAGCCCCAGGATGCGCCGCAGTTCCTCGAGCGCGCCCCGGCCGGTCACCTCGACGGCCCGCAGTGCCAGCAGTGCCTCCGCGGGCCGGGCGGCGCCGATCCGGCGGCCGACCCCGGCCTGGAAGGTGACCACGCTGAGCGTGTGGGCCACCACGTCATGCAGTTCACGGGCGATCCGGACCCGCTCCTCGCGGACCGCGAGCCGCCCGCGCTCCGCCTCCTGCTGCTGGCGCTGGGCCTCCTGCTGCTGGCGCCGGGCCTCCTGCTCCTCATGCTGGGCCGCCTCCTCGGCCAGGTACCTGCGGCGCTCCCGCACGCTGTCGCCGACGAACCACAGCGCGCCCGCGGCCAGCAGGCTGTGCGCCGTGTCCCGGCGTAGTCGAACCACTCGGTCTCCGGGCTGCCCCCGGCCGGCCCGCCGCGCACGCCCCAGATAGCCAGGCCCGCGGCGTCGGGGTCGGTCATCGTGAGACAGTGCTCCGGCGGGTCGGTGGCCGGCGAGACCGGGTAGCACGAGGCCTGTCCCAGGGCCTGCCCGTCCGGCAGCAGCACGGCCGCCGCGGCCGTGAGCGCGACCACGGCCCCCGCGGCGAGCACCATCTTGACCTTGCCGTTACCCATCCCGTATCCCCGTTCCGCTCGGGTCAGATCCGGGTTCCCATGCTGGCCAGCGTCTCGTCCGGTGTCGTCAGACCAGCGAACCTGATCTGGCTCCGACCGCCGCGTTAGCGGCCGCGGCGGGCTACATCCGGCGGATGGCCGCGGCGGCCGCGGCGCGCAGCCTGCCGCGAAGCTCGGCGCCTGCCGCCCGGCTGGTCCGCGCCTCGACGATCCGCAGGCCGGTACCCTGGAGGGCCTTGGTCAGGTCACCCGGCCGCTCGAGGCGCTGGTACGGCAGGCCGAACGCGGCGGCCAGGTGGTGCAGGCTGGTGCCGTGCGGAGTGCCGAAGAGCCGCTCGAACGATCCCGGGAAGGCGGCCTGCTCCAGGGTGGAGAAGATGCCGCCGCCGTCGTTGTTGACCACCACCAGGCACAGGTCGGGACGCGGCTCGTCCGGGCCGAGCACCAGGCCTGCCGCGTCGTGCAGGAAGGCCAGGTCCCCGATCAGCGCGAAGGCCGGGCCGCCGTGGGCCAGCGCGGCGCCGATCGCCGACGACGCGGTGCCGTCGATCCCGCTGGCGCCGCGGCTGGCCAGCACGCGCAGGTCGGCACGGGACGGAAGGCCGCAATCCAGATCCCGAACGGGCTGGCTTGATCCGATCCACAGCAAGGCGCCTGCGGGCAGCGCGCTGGCCAGATCCCGGGCGAGCCGCGGCTCGGTCAGGTTCTCGTCGCCGTCGAGCACGGCGTCCACCGCGTGGCGCGCCGCCTCGTCCGCCCGCTGCCAGCCGTCCAGCCAGGCGCTGCCGCCGGGTTGCCCGCTGAGCCTGAGGGTCCGCGCCACATCGGTGGCAGCACGCTGCGGGTCGGCCCAGCGTCCCGGTCCCGGCGCGACGACCACGTGCCTGCGCGCGCAGCCAGCCCCCCCTGAGCTAGCACCGAGGAATGCGAGCTGCGCCCGGGAGAGCCCGGGCCGGCCGGCCGAGACGATCAGGTCGGGCTGATGCGCCCGGACGAACTCCGGCGTGGCCAGCAGGTACTGATAGGCGGACAGGGCGTTGGGCCCGCGGCGGCCGCCGGATGAGGGCTCGGCGAGCACCGGCCAGCCTGCCCGCTCGGCCAGCTCGACCAGGGCCAGCGCATCGTAGTCGCCGTCGCCGCAGACCACGGCGCCGCGTTCGGTCCACGGCAGCTCGAGTCCGCCCCCCGGCGCGTCTTCGCCCTGGAAGCGCGTCCACGGCTGCCCGCCCGGGCGCCCGTCCGGCGACTCCGCGCCGCCGTCCCCGCGGGCGGGCACCAGCGGCTCGCGGAAGGGCACGTTGAGGTGGACCGGGCCGGCCAGGCCGCCGACGTGGCCGGCCGCGTGCGCCCAGGCCTGGCAGGCCAGCGAGCGCCAGTAGCCGGACATGCCCGGCCGGGCCTCGGGCAGGCCGGTCTCGCAGAACCAGCGCACCGCGCCGCCGTACAGCTTGATCTGGTCGATCGCCTGGTTGGCGCCGATCCCGCGCAGCTCGGGAGGCCGGTCGGCGGTGAGCACGATGAGCGGGACGGCGGACTCGTCGGCCTCGATCACCGCGGGGTGGAAGTTGGCCGCCGCCGTGCCCGACGTGCACAGCATCGCCACCGGGCGGCGGCTGGCCTTGGCCAGGCCGAGCGCGGTAAACGAGGCGGAGCGCTCGTCGATCCGGACGTGCAGCCGCAGCCGCCTTTGCTGTCCGGCCTCGAAGAACGCCATCGCCAGCGGCGTGCTGCGCGACCCGGGCGCCAGCACCACCTCGCGCAGCCCGCACCGGATCAGCTCGTCGGTGAACGTGACGCCGAACGCGGTGGACGGATTCACCGGCGTCACGACGCGCTCGCCGGGCCGGGCCGGGCCGGCGCGCCGGGCAGGAAGCGCGCCGCGGCCGCGGCCCGCTCCCGCCAGGGCACCGGGTCGGCCTCCCAGCGAGCCAGCTGGTCCGGGTCGACGGCCGGGCGGCGGACCGGCAGCGATCCTGCCTCAGGAGCCAGCGGGCTGGCCGTGACGTCGCCGGCCAGCAGCGACATGGTGCCCAGGCCGCAGGCGTAGGGAAGCTCAGGGAGCGCGGCGGCCAGCGCCACCCCCGCGGCCAGCCCGACCGTGGTGTCCACGGCGCTCGACACCACGACGGGAAGACCGCAGGCCGCCGCCACCTCGAGCGCGGCGCGGACCCCGCCGAGCGGCTGGACCTTCAGCATCACGATGTCGGCCGCGCCCGCGGCGCGCACCCGCAGCGGGTCCTCGGCCCGGCGGATCGACTCGTCGGCGGCGACCGGGATATCGATATGCCGACGCAGCTCGGCCATCTCGTCCAGGGTGGCGCAGGGCTGTTCGGCGTATTCCAGCCCGAACCGCGCCAGCCGCCGCAGCATCCGCACCGCCTGCCCGGGCTCCCAGCCGCCGTTCGCGTCGACCCTGATCCTGCCGTCCGGGCCGAGCGCGGCCCGGACGGCCTCGACCCGCTCGATGTCCTCCGCCTCGGCCTGGCCGCGCTCGGCCACCTTGACCTTGGCGGTCCGGCAGCCCGAGCGGGCCACGATCGCGGCGGCCTGCTCCGGCCCGACCGCGGGCACCGTCACGTTCACCGGGATCCGGTCCCTGACCGGCGCCGGCCAGCCCAGCGTCGCGGACTCGACCGCGCTGGCCAGCCACCGGGCGCTCTCCCTCGGCCCGTATTCGGCGAAGGGGGAGAACTCCCCCCACCCGGCCGACCCCTCGATCAGCGCGCCCTCCCGCATCGTGATCCCGCGGAACCTGACCGGCATCGGGATGGCGAACGCCCGCATCCCCTCGAGCAGCCCCGCCAGATCCGCCGCCATCAGGCCCGTTTCCACGCTGAGCAAGGCCCGGTCATCGGGTCGTGAGAATGATCACAGCGGGGCGGGCGGGCGGGCGCCCGCCCCGCCGTTCGAACGAGGGTCCGGGACGAAGCAGGTGTCGTACTTCAGGGCGGTTTATGGCGATATCCGCGGTCCTGGAAAGGGTGCCGGATGAATCCCCCTCCGGTTCCGGGCCAGACGGCCGCCATTCGGTCACTCGTAACCTCCCAGAGTCAGGGTTCTAACCTTAACGATCGTGACATTGCGTCCTCTGCACGCGGTCCTGGTCGAGCGCGCGACCCCGCGGCTGGTCGAGTTGCTGGCGGCGGCGCTCGACGGCAGCGGGCCGGCCATCCTGCCGCTCGACGCCGGGCTGCCGGCCGGCCGGCTGGCCGGGCTGATCGGCACCCTCGGGCCGGGCTCGATCGAGGACGCCGAGGGCGTCAGCACCATCCGTTCGGGACTGAATGAAGGCGTCGCCGAAGGTACGGCGGTCGTCGTCGGCACCTCCGGGTCCACCGGCGCGCCCAAGGGGGTGGAGCTGAGCGCGGCCGCGCTGCGGTACTCGGCGCGGGCCTCGCTGGACCGGGTGGGCGCCCGCCCGGGCGAGCGCTGGCTGTGCTGCCTGCCCGTCACGCACGTGGCCGGCCTGCAGGTCCTGGTGCGCTCGCTGGTCAGCGGCACCGAGCCGGTGCTGGCCGGTCGGGCCGACGCCGAGACCGTGGCGGCCTCCGGCTGCGCGCACGTCTCGCTGGTCCCGACTCAGCTGCAGCGGCTGCTCGAGGCGGATATCGATAGATCGACACCGCTGGCCGGCTTCTCCTCGGTGCTGCTGGGCGGGGCCGCCGCGCCGCCCGGCCTGCTGGCCGCCGCCCGGGCCGCGGGCGTGCCGGTGGTGACCACCTACGGCATGACCGAGACCTGCGGCGGCTGCGTGTACGACGGGGTGCCGCTGGACGGCGTGCGGGTGCAGGTCCGTGACGACGACGAGGCGCAGGGCCGGATCTGGATCGGCGGCCCGGTGCTGTTCTCCGGGTACCGCCCCCCCGGGGGGTACGGGGGGGCGGGTAGCCCCCCCGTGCGCGGGGGGTCCAGGGGGGTCGCCCCCCCGGACGATAGAGTCTTCTTCCGCACCGGCGACCTGGGGCGGCTCGACGCCTCGGGGCGGCTGACGGTGCGCGGCCGGGCGGATGACGTCATCAACACCGGCGGCCACAAGGTCGTCCCCGGCGAAGTGGCGGCGGCGCTGCAGGACTGTCCCGGGATCCGGGAGGTGGCGGTGCTGGGGCAATCCGACCCGGAATGGGGCGAACGGGTCGTCGCGGTGGTGGCGCCGGCCGATCCTGCCGACCCGCCGGGCCTGGAATTGCTCCGTCTGCATGTGCGCAGGCGGCTGCCGCGTTACGCTGCTCCAAGCAGGGTCGTAATGGTCGATGCCGTACCCATGCTCCCGAGCGGGAAGCACGACATCGTACGACTCAGGCTAGAGCTGCTGCGGCGGGAACAAACTGAGGCGGAGAACGTTACTTTATAGTGCCCGGACAATGTCTCCTGCTGAGGACTACGCGGGGCGGCGGAGGGTACTTGGTGGAAGCCCAATTGAACGGCGTAAGTAATGCGTGCGTTGTTACGAGGAGGAGGGAGGTGTCTCATGCCGCGGATCGCCATGGCGACGTCAACCGTCGAGCGCATCGCCGACTCGGATGACGAGGCGAGCACGACCCGGGTGGATGATCTCATCCAGCGCGGGCGAAGCCAGGGTCACCTGTCTCTTGCGGAGCTGAGGACGGCCTTTGACCAGGCAGGACTCACGCCGGCCGAGGGACGGTCCATTCTGCGCGAGCTGAGCGAGGCCGGCGTGCGCCTGGCCAACGAGCTGGCCCAGCCCGAATCGGCAGTGAGCAAGGGGGGTCCCAAGAGCCGTCCGGCGCGTTCCGCGCCCGCCACGGCGCGAGCCGCCAAGGAGGCGGACGTGGTGGACTCCGCGCCTGAGATGGCCGACGACGCCGATGCCGACCTGGCCGATGCCGATGTCGTGACCCTTGAGGCGGAGGCCGCCGCGCTCGGCGACGCCGACAAGCTGGCCGAGGTTGACCTGGACGACCAGACGCCCGCCATGGGTGACTCGGTGCACACCTACCTCAAGTCCATCGGGCGCACCAGCCTGCTGACGGCCGAGCAGGAGGTGGACCTCGCCAAGCGGATCGAGGCCGGCCTGTTCGCCGAGCACAAGCTGGAGACCGCCACCGGGCTTGACGAGAACTTCCGGCGTGACCTGGAGATGGTCGCCGAGGACGGGCGGCGCGCCAAGGCGCACATGCTCGAGGCGAACCTGCGCCTGGTCGTGTCGGTAGCCAAGAAGTACAGCGACCGGGGCCTGTCCCTGCTCGACGTGGTGCAGGAAGGGAACCTGGGCCTGATCCGTGCGGTCGAGAAGTTCGACTACACCAAGGGCTACAAGTTCTCCACCTACGCCATGTGGTGGATCAGGCAGGCCATCCAGCGCGGCTTCGCCGACTCGGCCCGGACCATCCGGCTGCCGGTGCACGTGCTCGAGATGCTCAGCAAGCTGAGCCGGGTCGAGCGTGACATGCACCAGCGCCTGGGCCGTGAGCCCACGCCCGAGGAGCTGGCCGTCGAGCTTGACCGGACGCCGGACCAGATCGAGGAGCTGCTGCGCACCAGCCGCCAGCCGATCAGCCTGGATTCGACCATCGGCGAAGACGGCGAGACCAGCATCGGCGACCTGATCGAGGACGTCGACGCGCCCGAGGCCTCGGAGCTCGTCGACCGTCAGCTGATGGCCGAGCAGCTTCGTTCGGCGCTGGATGCGCTGACGCCGCGCGAGGCGACGATCATGGCCATGCGGTTCGGGCTATACGACGGCAACCCGCACACGCTCGACGAGATCGGCCGGGCGCTCGGCCTGACCCGCGAGCGGATCAGGCAGCTGGAGAAGCAGTCACTGTCCAAGCTGCGTCACCCGAGCCGCGCCCAGCCGCTGCTGGACTTCGCCAGCTGATCATCGTCTTAAGTTTCGCCTCCCGACCGCGATGCCGGGCCCGACCTCCCGCCGGGCCCGGCATCTGGCTGTCTGGGGACGTAACCTCGGTCCATGGGCGGTAACACCGTACGGCGGCGGGTGCTGCGGCTGACGGCAGGCGGCGGCGCGGAGCACCGGGCCGACCTGCTCGCGGCCGAGGAGCCGCTGGAGATCCGGGTCGACGGCGTGCCGCTCACCGTGACGATGCGCACTCCGGGGGACGACATCGACCTGGCCGCCGGGTTCTTGTTCACCGAAGGCCTGCTCCCCCGGCTCGGCGACGTGCACGAGATCAGGATGTGCGACGAGAACGTCGCGGCGGTGACCCTCAAGCCGGGCCGGACCCTCGCCGCCGGGCCGGCGGCGAGCCGGAACTTCCTCACCACCAGCGCGTGCGGGGTGTGCGGCAAGGACAGCATCGAGGCGATCCGGGTCCGGTCCGCCTTCGACGTGGCCGCCGACCCGGTCCGGGTCTCCCCCGCCGTGCTGGCCGGACTGCCGGACCGGCTCAGGGATGCGCAGCGGGTGTTCAGCCGCACCGGCGGGCTGCACGCGGCCGGGCTGTTCGACCCTGACGGCACGCTGCTGGTGCTGCGCGAGGACGTGGGCAGGCACAACGCGGTCGACAAGGTGGCCGGCTGGGCGCTGCGCGGCGGCCTGCTGCCGCTGGCCGGTCACGTGCTGGTGGTCAGCGGGCGGGCCTCGTTCGAGCTCGCGCAGAAGGCGGTCATGATCGGGGTGCCGGTGCTCGCCGCCGTGTCCGCGCCGTCTTCGCTGGCCGCGTCCCTGGCCGAGGAGAGCGGCCTCACGCTGGTCGGCTTCCTGCGCGGCACCAGCATGAACATCTACGCCGGCGCCCAGCGGGTCGCCGCGGCCGCCCCGGCTGACGCCGCCGGGGCCTAGGTCACGGGCGGCGCCGCCTGGTAGACGTCGGCCCCGCTGGCGGAGACCTCCCGGGTCAGCTGCCCGCGGACGGCGAGCACCTCCAGGTGCGCGGCCGTCTCGTTGACGGCCTGCACCCGGCTGAACAGGTCAAGCTCGCTGAACAGGCGCTGCCGCCGGGTCCACTTGATCGCCCGCGCCACCTCGTACGCAGTGGCGTTGCCTGCCAGCACCGCCTGGTGGGCCTCGGCCAGGCGCAGGTCATGGTGGGCCAGCAGTTCGTTGATCCGCTCGTGGGTGCTGCCGGTGACCGGGCCGTGGGCGGGCAGCAGCCGGGCGTCGGGCAGGGCGAGCGTCCGGGCCAGCGAGCCGAGGTAATCGCGCAGCGCCATCCGGTTGCCCGTGGGCTCGAAACCGATCGAGGGGGTGATGTGCGGGAGCACGTGGTCACCCGCGAACATGATCCCGGCCGCGGCGTCGTGGAAGACGATGTGGCCGCGGGTGTGACCAGGTGTATGCACCGCGCGGAGCGTCCGGGTCCGCAGGTCCAGATCGGTCCCGTCAGCCACCCAGCGGTCGGGGTCTTCCCAGTCGATGAGGGCCGGGGGGTGTCCGTCCTGCGTGGCGAACTCGTCGGCCAGTTCCCTGGCGCCCAGCCGCTGCAGGCCTTCGATGCCGAAGAACCTGGTCCGGCTGCCGTTGACCATCTCCCTGGTGGCGATCAGGTTGGCGTGCTCTTCCTCGCCCAGGGAGATCACGGTGCGGAAGGTCTTCCGCAGTTCGATGGCGAGGGAGTAGTGATCGATGTGGATATGGGTGACGAAGAAGTTGCGGATGTCGCCGAGCTCGTACCCGATCTGCCGCAGCGCCGCGGTGAGCCGCTCCCGGGCCGGCACCAGCGCGATCCCGGCGTCGATCAGGTCGACTCCGCCCGGATCGGCGATCGCGTAGACGTTGACCGCCTTCAGCCCCTCCATCGGCAGCGGCAGCGGGATCCGGTGCACGCTCCCGCCGAGGTCCTCGACCGCGGGTTCGGTCCAGGCATGCCTGTCAGCCGCTGCATGGCTCATCGTGTCGATGATCCTTTCCTTCGGACCCAAGACCACGCAAGCCCTGAGCTACTGCTAGGTAACGATACCGGAGGGTGCCGCCGTTTCCGCGTCCCGGCTGTCCCCCGCCTTCCAGATGGTAGGTCCTGCCTGGAAGGGGCCGTCGGCGTGGGTAAGCATCAGCAGCGCGCGTTCCATCCCTAGCTCGAACATGACCTCCTCGTCAAAACCGGGCCACACCGTGCCGTCCCGTTCGGTCAGGACCCGGGCGCGGACCACGTGCTGCACCGCCGGGTCGGTCACCTCCCGGGCCCGGCCGGCCAGCGCGAAGCCGTCGTCCTGCCGGGGCGGCGGGCAGGTCTCGCTGTGCAGCGCGTAGCGCCCGTCCCGGCGCAGGTCCGCCCGCTTCGGCCCGGCCACGATGAGCAGGTGCAGGCCCGCCTCGCTGATGACCGGGCAGACCGGATGCACCCTGGGGCCGCCGTCGGGCCTGACGGTGGCCAGGAAGGCGAGGCCGATGCCGATCTGGTAAAGCTGCCTTCGGCCCGCGCCGGCCAGCGCGGGCTGCTGTCGCTCGAACTCCGTCCAGGTGATCATCCCAGGGACGTTACGCCGCTATCGCTGACATCTTCTGTCAGTGATAGGTCTACTCTTTGCTCGTGCGCGCCGACCGCCTGCTCTCCCTGGTCCTGCTGCTCCAGGCGCGGGGCGGCGCGACTGCGCGGGCGCTCGCCGCCGAGCTCGGGGTCAGCGTCCGGACGGTCTACCGGGACCTGGAGGCGCTCGGCGCCGCGGGAGTTCCCGTCGTCACCGAGCCGGGACCGGGCGGCGGCTGCCGGCTGATGCACGGCTACCGGTTCCCGCTCCGCGGCCTGCGGCCGGACGAGGCGGAGGCCCTGCTCATCCTGGGCGTGCCGGCCGCCCTGCGCGAGCTCGGCCTGGAGGCGGCCCTGACCGCGGCGCACCGGCAGATCCGGGTTACCGCCGGGCTGCCCGCGGCCACGCTGGTGCACCTGGACATGCCGCGGTGGTTCGGCGGTCAGGAGGAGGTGCCGTGCCTGCGCGAACTGGCCCTGGCCGTGCGGCAGGGCCGCAAGCTCGCCCTCACGTACCGCTCCGGGCACGGTGACGGCGAGCGGCGCGTCGTCGGGCCGCTCGGCCTGGTGAACAAGGCGGGCACCTGGTACCTGGTGGCCGGGAACGGGGACGTGCGGGTATTCCGGGCCGGGCGCGTGTCCGGCGCCCGTGTCCTGCCGGAGGCGTTCGAGCGGCCGGCGGGCTTCGACCTCGCCGCGTTCTGGGCCCGGTGGTCGGCCGAATTCGCGGCCAGCCGGCCCCGGCTCCAGGTCAGGGTGGCCGCCTCGCCGCGGGCGCTGGCGGTGTTCCCGGAGGTCTTCGGGCTGGCCGTCATGTCCGCGCTGGAGGCGGCGGCGCCGCCGGACGCTGGCGGCTGGCGGGTGCTGACGCTGTCCTTCGAGCACGAGGCGGCCGCCGTGCACCGGCTGGCGGGCTTCGGCGACCAGGTCGACGTCCTCGACCCGCCGGCGGTACGGGCCAGGCTGCTGGCCATCGCACGTGAGATCCTCCGGCGTTACGATGCTGCGAGGTAATGCCGCCATGCGCGATGTCTACACGTATACGAGCCCGGAGGATCCCGCCCGGCAGGACGACGGCCTGTTCGGCCCCGGGTCGGTGACGTGGTGGCTGATGGACAGCCGGATCATGTGGGTGGCGGCCGTGCGCGCGCTGGTCCTGCAGGCTCTGCATCCACGCGTCATACGCGGCACCCTGCAGAACGCCACCGCCATCACCGAGCCGGTAGAAGCCTGGGCCCGGCTGAGGCGGACCAGGAAGTTCATCGAGACGTGTACCTTCGGGACCCTCGCGGAGGCGGAGCGCGCGGCAGGCCGGGTACGCAGGATTCACGAATCGCTCACCGCCACCGACCCCGACGGCACCCCGTATCGCGTGGACGAGCCGGAGCTGCTGCTCTGGGTGCATTGCGGCGAGGTGGCCTCCATCGCCGACGTGGCCACGCGGTGCGGCATGGCGGTCTGCGCGGCGGATCTCGACGCCTTCGTCGATGAGCAGCGGCGGCGGGCGGGACTTATCGGCCTCGATCCCGGCGCCGCGCCCGCGTCCATGGCCGAGCTCGATGCCTACTACGAGCAGATCAGGCCGGGGCTGTACGCATGCGACGAGGCGAAGGACGCGCTGAGGCTGCTGGCCCGCCCGCCCGTTCCCGACGGCAACCGCGCGCTGAAGGTGGCGATGCCGCCGTTCAACGCCCTGGCGTTCGCGACGCTGCCGGGCTGGGCCCGGAGGATGTACGGCCGATCCGGCGGCCCGCTGACCGACATGGCGGCGACCGCCGGCCTCCGGGCCGCGCGCCTGGCGCTGGGGCGGCAGAAGCTGTTCCTGGCCGCCATGCGCGCGGTCCACCGCGCCGAATGGGCAGGCGAACAGGAGTTACAGCCGCCAGGCTCGGCCGCCGACCCGTGCCTCAGCCGCCCGGGGTGACGAAGATCTCCCTGACCTCGCGGGCCGCGTAGTAGACCAGCAGGTAGCCCGCCGCGGGGTCGGCCCACCACCAGCCCAGCGCGGCGTTCAGGACCAGGCCGAGCAGCACGGCCGACGCCAGGATGCCGTCGACCATCGTCACCCGGCCCTCGGTCCGCAGCACCGGGTTGTCCAGAGCCCGCCCGGCCCTGGCCTTCCCGGCGGCCAGCGCGAACATCGCCACCGCGGTCACCGCGGTCCAGATGATCCCGGGCCGCGAGTGCCGGGGGTGATATCCGGTGGCGAGCACGACGGTCGACTGGACCAGCAGGTACACCGCCAGGGCCGTGAACGCGTACCCGATCAGCCGCAAGGCACGGCGCTGACGCCGCTCGCCGGTTCCCGACAGCTCCCAGATCACGACCGTCGAGGCACCGATCTCGATCAGCGAGTCCAGGCCGAACCCGGCCAGCGCGACCGACCGGGCCGCCATCGCGGCGATGGCCAGCACCACGATCCCGGCGACGTTCCAGGCCAGCGTGGCGTACTCCAGTGCGAAGCCCCGCCGCAACAGCACCTGCCGCGCCCGTTCGTCGGTCATCGCCACGGCCCGAGTATGCCAGCACCGCGGCTAGGAGCCGGTCAGGAAACTGGGGTAACTCTAGTCCGCTCGGCATCACAGACCTCATGAGCACCAGGTAATCCGCTTCGGCCAGGTCGCTCACGCTCCGCCTCCCGCTGGCCGCAGGGTCCTCACCAGGCGTAGTGCTCCGGCGCGGGCCGGTAGCCGGGGAACAGGTCGTCGAGCCGCTTGAGCACGTCGTCGCCGAGCCCGAGGGTCGCCGCGTGCTGCGCGCCGTCCAGCTGGTCCTTGGTGCGCGGCCCGATGATCGGCCCGGTGACGCCTTCCTGATGCAGCAGCCAGGCCAGCGCCACGGCGGCGGGCTGCTCGCCGAGCTCGTCGCAGAGGTCCTCCCAGGCCGCGATCTGTTCGCGGTTCTGCTCCACGGCCTCCTTGGCCCGGCCCGCGAGACGGCGGCGGCCCTCGCGCTCCTTCTTCAGCACGCCGCCGAGCAGCCCGCCCTCGAGCGGCGACCACGGAATGACGCCGACGCCGTACTCGATCGCCGCAGGCAGCACCTCGAGCTCGATCTCCCTGGTCAGCAGGTTGTAAATGGACTGCTCGCTGACCAGGCCGAAGAACCCGCGGGCGGCGGCGGCGTCGTTGGCCTGGGCGATGTGCCAGCCGGCGAAGTTGGACGAGCCGACGTACAGGATCTTGCCCTGGGCGACGAGCACCTCCATCGCCTGCCAGATCTCATCCCACGGGGTGTCCCGGTCGACGTGGTGCATCTGGTACAGGTCGATGTAGTCGGTGCGCAGCCGGCGCAGCGACGCGTCGCAGGACCGCCGGATGTTCAGCGCGGACAGCCTGCCCTCGTTGGGCCAGTCCCCCATCGCCCCGTACAGCTTGGTGGCGAGCACGGTGCGCTCCCGCCGGCCCCCGCCGGCCGCGAACCACTCGCCGAGGATCTCCTCGGTCCAGCCGGGATGCGACTGGTCGTGCTGGGCCAGCTGGCCGGGCGGGCTCTGCGCCCCGCCGTACCGGTTGGCGGTGTCGAAGAAGTTGATGCCGATCTCGTGCGCGTGATCCATGATCGCGTGCGCCTCGGCGGGCGGGGTCAGCGGCCCGAAGTTCATCGTGCCGAGGCAGAGGCGGCTTACGCTCAGGCCGGAGCGGCCAAGGTGGATGTATTCCATCCTTCTACCTTTTCACGTCGCCCCGGTGTCACTCGTCCTGTGCCGGGCCACCCGCTCGCGGGTGGCGCAGGTGGCCGAGCAGTAGCGGCGCGCGGCGCCCCGGCCCACGTTCACGAACGGCTTGCCGCAGGAATGCGACGAGCACAGCCCGGCCGGGGGTGCCTGGCGCTCGGCCAGCAGCACGGCCAGGGCCAGGCAGGAGGAGGTGAGGAACCATTCGGCCCAGGGCGCGTCGTCGCTGCTGTCCACGTGCAGGTGCCAGCCGGACTCGCCGCCGTGCGTGGTCAGCCGGGGCGGCCGCGCGCGCCCCGCGAGCAGGCCGTTGATTCGCTCGGCGGCGGCGCCGGTGTCCCCCGCCGCGAACACCTCGCGCAGGTCGAGGGCGGCCTGGCGCAGCTGGGTCAGGTCGGCCGGGGAAATCTCGATGGCCCCGGTCTCCCCGTAGGCCCGCAGCACGGCGGTCAGCCGCGCCCGGTCATCGGGCGGGGGCGGCGGGTGCGGATCAGCCTGCCTGGGCACCAGGACGTCGATGATGTCCGCGGCCCGCCGCGCGGCGTCGTGCACGCTGCCGCCGAGCAAGGCCTCCTGACTTACCACAGACGTTAGTGTAACGTGTTTTTGTGAAATCCAGTTACCTGGCGGGGCGGCGGGCGCAAGGGTACCTGGCGGGGCGGCGGGCGTACTGGCACCTGGGGGCGCGTGGGCTGCGGGGGTACCTGGCGGGGGCCGCGGCGGCCCGGAGCGGCGACGAGATGTCGGGCCCGGCGCTGCTGCTGCTGGGCTTCGCCGTGACCGGAGGGCCGGGAACCGGCTCGGGGCTGCTGGCCAGCCTGACCATCGCGGGGGCCGCGGGCGGGCCGGTGTTCGGCGCGCTGCTTGACCGCAGCCGCCGCCCGGACCGGGTCCTGGCCTGGACGCTCGCCGCCTACGCGCTGGGCATCGTGGCCATCCAGGCCGCCGTGGGCCGGCTGCCGGCCCCGGCCGTGGTGTCGCGCTGACCGCGGGGCTGTTCAACCCGGCGGTGGCGGGCGGCTGGACCGCGCAACTGCCCCGCATCGTAACCGGGCGCGAGCTGGACCGCGGCTCGGCCTTCGACGCGCTGACGTTCAGCGCGGCCAGCCTGGCCGGCCCGGCCCTCGCGGCCGTGGTCGCGGCCGGCCTCGGCGCCCGGACGGCGGTGTTGACGGCCGCGGCCCTGGTCGTGCTGGCAGTGCCGGCGGCCTGCTCGCTGGCGCGGTATCCCGCCGCCCCGGGCCCGGTGCTCGCCCCGCACCGGCAGATGGCCGCGGGGTTCGCCGTGATCACCACCCGCCGCCCGCTGCTGCGGGTCACCGTGACCTCGGCGGTGTCCTACGCCGGGATCGGCATGCTGCTGGTCTGCTGCCCGGTGCTCGGCGCGCAGCGGCTCGGCGGCCCGGCCCGCGGCGCGCTGCTGATCAGCGCGATCGCGGTCGCCTCGCTGGCCGCCAACGCGATCCTGGCCCGCCGGCCCAGGTTCGGGCAGCAGGGACGCGGGCAGCAGGGACGCGGCCAGCCGGACGCCCGGGTGCTCGCCAGCACGCTGGTGATCGGGGCGAGCCTGGCCGCGGCGGCACTGGCGCCGGGATGGCTCACCCTGGCCGCGGTCGCGCTGGCCGGGGCCGGCGAGGGACCGCAGCTGACCGCGCTGTTCGCGGTGCGGCACCGGGAGACCCCCGCGCACATGCGGGGACAGGTCTACACCACGGCGGCCAGCCTGAAGATCGCCGGCCTGGCGGCGGGGGCGGCGCTCGGCGGGCCGCTGGCCGGCCGGTCGGTGACCGCCTGCCTGCTGATCGCGGCCGGCACCGAGCTGTGCGCCGCGGCGGCCTACCTGTGGTCACCGGATCCACCCGGCCGGGGCGGCGAGGGGCAGGGGCCGGCCCGGCCGCCGTGCCGCCCACCGGGGCAGGCGCGGACGCGGACACGGACCGCCCGGCCCGTTCGGGATTATGCCTTGATTTTTGCTACACTGAACGCATGCGACATGTAGCGCAGTGGTGGCCGACCCGATAGGGCGGTCGTATCCTGCGTTAGCGAAGGGCCGTCCGGATGGACGGCCTTTTTTTCGTGCTCCCATCCGGACTGACGGGAGGACGGATGACCATGACCACGACGATTGCGCACCGGCGTTCGGCCGAACTGGAGGAACTGATCGGCCGGGATGCGGCGGTGTTCCGGATCCTGACCGGCGACCGGCCGCGGAGCGGACCGTCATCTTCGCGCACAGCGCGGTGCCCGCGCTCAACCAGCTGCTGTTGCCGTTCCTCAGCCTGGTGTCGGTGCCCGAGCTGAGCCGCAACCCGACGGTCAAGGACGAGATCGCGCACTCCAGGCAGGAGGCGGTCAGCGGCCTGATGCTCACCTATCCCGTGCACCAGGCCGCGGACATCTTGTTCTGCAAGGCGAACCTGGTGCCGGTCGGCCAGGACCAGCTGCCGCACCTGGAGATCACCCGGGCGATCGCGCGCCGGTTCAACGAGCGGTTCGGCCTGCCGGTGTTCCCGGTGCCGGACGCGCTGCTGTCGGCCGCGCCGCTGCTGCTCGGCACCGACGGGACCAAGATGAGCAAGAGCCGCGGCAACACCATCCCGCTGTCGGCCACCGCGGACGAGACCGCCCGCCTCATCCGCGGCGCGCGGACCGACGCCGAACCGCACATCAGCTACGACCCGGCGGCCAGGCCCGCGGTCTCCAGCCTGGTCCTGCTGGCCGCGCTGTGCCTGGACCGGGATCCGGACGAGGTCGCGGCCGAGATCGGCGGGGGCGGGGCCGCGGGGCTGAAGACCGTGCTCACCGCCGCGGTCAACGACCTGCTCGCCCCGATCCGGGCGCGCCGCGCCGAGTACGCGCGGGACCTCGGCTACGTGCGCCAGGTGCTGCGGGACGGCAACGACCGGGCCAACGAGATCGCGGCGGTGACGCTGGCCGAGGTGCAGGCAGCCATGGGCATGCGGTACTAGGAGCCCGGCCCCGACCTTCCCGTACCCGCCTTACTGCCCCCGCGCCACAGCAACCACCAAGGCCTGAATCCCGGCACAGCCCAATCAGCAACCAGCTAAGTTAGGCCCCTGAATCATCGAGGTTAATGGCGCCGTTCCCTAAGTATTTTGTATTCACGCAGGCACTGACATTAATGATCTTGGACATGATCCAAGATCACAATTAAGCAAATCACCTCTGCGCGGTCTATGAAGTTTAGAAGCCAAGTACTACACTACGTACGACTGGGTGGGGTGAGTAGCCTCTTTGGCTGCTCAGTAACGGGAACGAGGTCAGGCTGCTGTGGCACGTGGGGGTCGTTTTTCCCTTTTGTCCTTTTTCTGCCTCGCGGTACTTAGCTCGGCGATAATATTCGCCGCGTCGTCGCCTGCATTAAGCGCATCCGGCGGCCCGGGCCAGGGCGCCGAGCCCATCACCACCGACATTGTCGTGCTTGCCGACGAATCCGGCAGCCAGACCGCATATAGCGTGCGCCAGGAAGCCGAAGCGGCCCAGACCATTGCCGAGGACGCGCTCAATAGCCGCAGCATGGTCGCCGTGGTGGGCTTCGGCAGCAACAATGGCCAGCCGGGTCAGCAGGCGGCTAGGCAGGTCTGCCGGCCCACGGTTATCGATAGCCCGCCCAGCCGTCAGTATCTCGCAGATTGCGTCGGCGGACTGCACCGCCGGACACAGGCAGAGGGCTGGGATACCGACTTCGCGGCCGCGGCGGGACAGGCACTGAGCTATCTCAGCCAGAACGCGCCCGCAAACGCGGTGAAGGCCATTTTCCTGGAAACCGACGGGGTGCTCGACGTCCATGACAGCCCG
>WNGG01001484.1_pt1 | contig 34397 bp, 23 predicted proteins | sample 5400661 | NCBI WGS metagenome assembly WNGG01 (sample SAMN13153372, study PRJNA577476) | soil metagenome | isolation source: 100 cm soil or saprolite under Garry oak tree replicate 1 | place: USA:California | collected 2016-06-15
CAAGGCGTTTCCAGCGTCTAATGATCGCTGTGGATGGTTCTGAGAGTTCTAAGAGAGCATTTCAGGTAGCAGTTGACTTGACGATGATGCTCAAGGCTGAGCTGACAATACTAAACATCATAGAGATTCCAACGTCGATCTATTTTCCAACTGAGCCGGTTGAGGTTGAGGTTGACAAGATAGAGGGGAGGGAAATGACCGAGGCGGAAAAGCTCGTTTCTGAGGCGGCCTCAGTCGCAGAGTCAAAGGGAGTCAAGGCAAAACAGAAGGTCATGAGACACATGGGGTCCGTAGCTGAGGGAATTAGGGAGTACGCCGACAAGAATGGTATCGATCTGATAATTGTGGGGACGAGGGGCTTGGGCGGTGTCAAGAGACTGGTTTTCAGCAACGTCGCCGGCGGCGTCGTCAGCAACGCAAACTGTTCAGTCCTAGTAGTCAGGTAGAGTTGTCTACCTTCAAAAGCGACACGGATGCGGAGAAATCTCGATGCGTGAAGTCAGACCACAAGCTTGACGAAAATGAATAAGCTCAGCGTAAGAGCTAAAGGGTCAGGTTTGTCGGTCCGCTCTGTTTAGGGGCCGTCGTCTAGCTTGGTCCAGGGGATTTAGCCCCGCCCAGAGGATACCAGAGTCCATCATTGGACGGTGACCCTGGGGCGCTGGTGACTCCGAGAAATCGGGGCCAGAGGTCGTGGGTTCAAATCGGTTCAAATCCCACCGGCCCCACCATAAATCGGGTATAAATCCTTATTACAGAGACGGCCTACGATGTCTTCAGGACTGTTTTGAACGAGGCGGGACGTTCTCCTTACAGTAGCCTGCTTCAGGATACGAATTTTCGACGTTGGGTGCGGAACATTGAACGAGGAAGCGTGGTTTCTGGGTATGAGATGCTTCGGCGGCTGGGGTATGTCGGCAGGCGGTTCGGCAAGTCCCCGCAGGGTCTCGCTAAGATGTCGGTCAAGGGGGCTACTGACTTCCTTTTGGATATGGTTGAGGAGCTGGAGAAGGAGGGCCGCAGCGGTTCTTACATTGCCAACCTGGTCAAGGCGGTGCGTAGCTGGCTTGACTTTAACGATGTCCAAGTGGTCAAGAAGATACGCATCGCTGGGAGGGGCCGGCTTACGAGGCTGGCTGATGAGAAGCCTCCCAGCCCGGACGAGTTCAGAAGCATTCTCAACGCTGCCGATCTCAGGGCTAAGACCGCGTGCTCGATAGTCGGATTCTCAGGGCAGAGGCTGGAGGTCCTGGGCACCTATCTGGGAAAGGACGGTTTGAAGCTCCGTGACCTCCCCGAGCTCTCCATCTGGAGGAAGGATGTTAGGTTCAAGAAGATACCTACGAAGATTCTGGTTAGGCCTGAGCTGTCAAAGAATGATCGTCAGTACTTGACCTTCCTCTGCGACGAGGGCTGCGAGTACCTGAAGGAGTATCTGGAGTGGCGGATCTCTCGGGGCGAGAAGCTGACGCCTGATTCTCCGCTAATTACCCCTCTACAGTCTCCTCTGGCCGGGAAGCATATTCGAACCACGAATATTGGGGATATGATGAAGAAGCCTATTCGAATAGCGAACCTGGACTTTCGGCCCTATAATCTGAGACGGTATTTCCTCACAAGGTTGATGGTGGCTGAGGCGGACGGCTTGATCATACGCGACTACAGATTGTTCTGGGCAGGTCACACGGGCGACATTCAGCATACCTACACTGTCAACAAGGGACTGACGGATGATGTTGTAGAGAAGATGAGGGATGCCTACGAGAAGGCCGCGGAGAAGTACCTAGTCACGAGAAGACAGGAATCGGTCAGCCAGGACACTGTAATCGCCACCTTCAATCGGCGGTTCCTGTCCATGGCCGGTTACGGGGAGGATGAGATCGATAGGATGGGTGATCTGTCCAAGCTAGAACCGCAGCAGATCCAGGAGCTCATTCAGAAGAAGTCGATGGTGAGCCTTGGTCTGAGTGGTAATAGCCGGCAGAAGATTGTTCCATTCAGCGACGTGAAAAACCGTGTGGTGGAAGGATGGGAGTTTGTCCAACTCTTACCGAACGGTGAAGCAGTCGTAAAGTTGCCCTAGAGTTGCTTGGACCAGATTTCCAGAGATTCTTGGCCTAGGAACTGTCCAGTTCCCTGTGTAGCAACCGAGAGAACACTTCCAGTTTTGCGATGGCTAGCGGCCGAGGAAGTGAATCTGGCTCTGACAAGATCAAGCCCCGGAGGTGGCTTGCTACCGGCAGCAGATTCATCGCGAGCTGTTTCAACTCCACAAGGCTCACGGTATCGCCCGGCTGTTGTTGGCCTTGGTCCGAAGGGTCTGGATGTTCGTAGTATCCCAGCCCTGTTCGAAGCTTGCTGAGCTCCCAACCAGGCCGTATTACGAGTCGACTGATCCCGAATCCGTTCTTGGTGTATTCGGGCTCAAAATGCCAAGGCCCGTCAAGAGTGGCAAGCTCTTCCTCGCTAAGCATTCTCCCACGCAGCTACTCTCGGGAAGTGGCGCTTAAGACATTAAGCTAAGTTCGTACTCGAAACCGGTTGTCGCTGTTTTGAGGATAAAGATACCGGACCTCTTATGAGGTGACTCTTCGAGAGGGAGAGAAAATGGGCGAATACTATCCCTAAACTGGGAGAATAACTGACTTCCGCTCGAAGAAATAGAGCGAGCTAGGATTTCATATTCAGAGCAGAATTTTGTCAGTCATTCTCATGTCGCCATTAGGACCAGGGCCGGCCCGACACATAAACCAACCTAAAGTTCACTTTCCTACGGCTTGATTAGGCCGGAAGAGCGGGGAGTGCGAGCCAACGGTGCCACGCAACATTGGTGGTATCCCCGACTCCGGCATTTTAGAGTCGAGGACTTTGGAATTAGCTGTGAGAGTGCGGAGAAAGAAAGCGGGAGAGCAAAGGAGCCGAGGGTGGTAATCCAAAAGAAACCTGATGTGCCAGGTCTTCCTGGCTCATGTTCCTTCTACCCTTCTATACGTGATTTGGAAAGATAAGCGTTCTTGTCACGCGAAACCGATGACTAGGTGGCGCCCTCCAACCGTCTTCCTCTCTGGATCCAATAATCGCGTAATCTGATTGCTAATCTTGTTCTATCGTTAAGGTGTTGGCGTGCAGGCGTGCTCTTCCCATGTTGTATTTGGGCTCAGCTGTTTGGGGTAGTGTAACATTCGGTGTCGTCGGATCGGGTCGGACCCGTATGATGTTCTGTGTGTTGAATAGCGGACAAACGATCATGCCAATCGGTCAAGAACTGAGGACGATTCAAAGACTGTCGGACGGTTCTGACAGTTCAACCAATCGAACCTCGATAATGACGTAGGCTCGGGACAGGGATAAAGGTAGCGGATTTCCGCGGTTATGGTCCAGTTGCGCCTCTCGGAATTCCTGATGTCCTCCGCCCTCCTCCATTTTTAAGTGCCTTACTCGCGATCATCGTTGTTCTTTGGCTCGACTTTCGCAGGTATTCCAAATTGAGTTAGTCCTTCCTTAATGACAAACTCAATCGTGTTTGGCGGAATCCCTTCGCGTGAACTGCCCATCACTTCTACTCTAACCTTTAGAGTTGCCCCAGCGTTTATGAGGGGTTGAATAACAGATTCGTGAAATTCAGCCCATTTCTTCCAGTCAAGGTCCGCAGACACGACCACCTGCTGATACCCCGCGCTACGAGTTGAAGGGATTGCTCTAGTTGACGTGCTTTCGTTACCGGTCCCTGTAGTGTGAGTTGGTGGTTCGAGTGTAGGGGTGCCTAAGATCTTGTACGCCTCTTCGCGTCGGAGGAGGAATGCACCCTCTGCGAAATCCACGAGATCCTTTTCAATTGTCGATCCCAGCTTTACCACACTTGGCTTCTCTCGTGGACCTCGTGCGTACGCAAAGTCACCGGCCGCGACTCCCTGGATTATTGTATCTTTCAACACTTCGATCGATGGAATCATGGGAAGGTAAGTGTAACTAAGGAACGCGTCTCTAAGCTCCTTCGTCAGTAGATCTCGTTGGTTGTCTTTCCAGACGGCGAACTCTGTCGTAAACAGTCTTGTCGGTCCTATCTTGGGTGCGAGCCGCTCCTTGTCTACGAGCTCTTCCCATATTGCGTCGCCGATCTTCCGTTCAGCTCTTGGAATCTGGCGGCCCAGATCATACATTTCGAGTTGATCATTAGGACCTGGAGTAATGACGAACCTGTATGCCTGCCAAACCGACTGGGTAAGTGATTTTTCCGCGTTATCGATCATATCCTCAAGCTGAGACTTTTGCGACCCGGAGAGCCTATTCGTTTTTCCGAAAAGCCGATCGATATCTCTTAGAGCGATCACCGTCCGAGCTGCTTGTCGAATAGTGTGGTTTTCTGCAGTAGCCACAAAGATCAGACAGTTACGGTTGGTGCGATATGCAGCCCCCCCTCTGAGAATTTCATGGATCTTCTCATCAGTATTCGCCCGCGTATTTTTTCCGTAACTTTCTTCCGGACCTAACACTACGAGAGTAAGCAAGCCTTGGTCTGGCGCATCTCGTGGCTCCTCAGGAAACGGGATCACTCTGAATCTAGACCCCATCTGTTTCTGGATGGCATCCAGGGCCAGCCTTTCGACTTCATCGTTTCTGACGGCCGCTTCGCGCTCCGCGAGAATCATGTTAAGGTTCGGTGTTACAGTGAACCGATGGCGGTCAGCTTGGACATCAAGATAGAACAAGCCTGTTATGGGTTTTCGGAGGAGTTGCAGTGCGTCCGCCACGAATGCGGGCTCAAGGCCCGGTCTTAGCGCTGCCAGTCTCATTTGAGAAATAGTGGCTGCAGGTTCCCCGCCTGAACCACCGAACGAATAGAAGAAGATGGCTGTCGCCACACCCTCAGCAATGTGTTCTCGTTGGTATGTGGGCTCCCCGGCCTCGTCAATCTTTGCGGCCCGAGCTCCCGTTCCAGAGATGTCGGATTCTATTACGGCGTCAAACTGCCTAGCATCAAGTTGTTGCAGAACCTCGGATCTGAAGTCACGGATCGAGAGTTTTGCATCTGACAACTGAATTAGAGCAGATGTGCTTGTCCTGTAAAGTTCGCCAACCAGTAGAGCCAACATTCGAAGGACCCCCCTAGTTTTCTGGAACTGAGGAATAGACGACCATCGCTCGTTAAGAACGTCGAGAAATTCTGGATGGAAGGGGTATGCTCGCTTCAGCCTGCTCAAGTAAGGTGGTGTGGCGACCGTTTCGGGAAAGGAATCTCGGTGCTCCTTGTAGTAGTCGAAATATGCATTAGCAGTCTTGGAATGTTCTTCGACGTCACCAAGATTTTGAAAAAGACGTCTTCTAACTATTTCGTAGATTTCATCGCCCTCGACTAGCCTTCGCGTCCGTTGAACTCTCTGAAACAAATGAAGTAAGCGCTTGTAATCCTGCTCGTCTTCTCTAGCCATTTCGAGAAGACTCGCTGGAAGAGTCACCACCAGGGCAGATCTCGGAGAATTAGACACGGCTTCCGTCAACGCTTGGAAGAAATTGAATGTTTGAGCAGCGAGACTGCTCTCATGTACAGGTATACTTCTAGCTCTGCTTACGTATCTCACCGCTTCATCTACGAGTACAAGGTTCGCGGTATTGAGGGCTAGGACTTTGCTTATTGTTTCGGCGGACGGCGCAGACATGGATTCATCAGTTTTCTTGACGATGGCATACCCATCCTTTCCACCCAACTGCCACGCGAGTTCACCCCATATTGTACGCCTTTCCGGCTCCCCACCTTCGCCTTTCACCCCTCCAGCTGCGTCGATGTCTTCTCCAGATAGGACAGCGATCTTGGCCTTTGGAATAGATTTGAGTTCAGCTTCTCTAAGAACATCGTTTGTTGCCGACCAGTCAATGGCTTCTCGTCTGCGGCTGACAAGATGATACAAGCACACGAGGGCGTGCGTCTTGCCGCCTCCGAAGGATGTCACCAGATCAGTCACTGGCTCGGAATTTGGTTTTCCGTCCAGGCGTCTCAGGACCGCACAAACAAGCTCTCTCAGACCCTTAGTCAGAAAAGTCCGAGAGAAGTATCGCTCAGGATCTTGGTAGTCTTCTGGTGCTCTCCCCCGATAGACAGCGTATATGTTCGCAGCAAACACAGAGGGATCGTATCTACCTTCGATAATGTCGTTGTGCGGTCTTGCCACGTCACGCCAGAGGGGAGGCTTCTTGAAACCTGGCACTAGGCTTTGCTCTCTCCTACAAATTCGTCGAGTCGCCTAGTATCGGGTGACCCAACAACAGACAAGCCATGGTGCCCCAGCAGCCCGTCCAGAAGTTGTTTTTCGCGTGAATTTGGTGGGAGAAGGTTCGAGAGTGCCTGAGCCACTCTCCAGAATGTCTCATCACTTCTACCACCTGATTTGTCAAGATATTCATCCAAACTCCCGTGGTTACCGGTTGCCCACAGATTAAGAGCTCGATGGACCATGTCGATTACGGCTGGGGAAGATCCGTCTCGGAGCGCCTCGCCCAGCCCCTGAACCTTACTTCGGTCGTCCGGTCCTACGACATTCACGTATTCCTTCTCTTGACTGAGCAACCCTCCAGGTTCGAGAAGAACCTCGATTTCAGCCCCGACTGACCGAGCAAGTTTGAGGGCCTCGTCAAATGGGACCAAGACATTATTGCCGCTGGGTCGCGCGTCCTTAGAGGCACTCGCATCAGCAACGCCAGACCTCTGAGACCGAGTTCCGGATTCGAAAGTCCATTTCCAAAGAACGTAGAATGCTGTTTCGGGATCTATCTTTCCAAGTTCCTGTTCTGACAAGACAGTAGTGAGAGCATGATGCGCGACCACTTCCCTAACCTTATCCAGGAATTCCGACACGCTAACAGGATCACCTGTTACCTTCTCGACCCGTTCATATTTCCCAAATACCTCCAGGGCGGGCCCGATCGCAGAAAGAATTGCATCGGCACCCCTTATCCCCTGCTGAACAAAATACTCTAGCCTCTCTCGGATTCTTGTGCTCAGCTCATCTTGAACTGATCTCCATGAGCCTATGCCAGCGTTCGGATTGCGTCTTCGGCATATCATCCAAACACTGGAGGCTAGGGCTGCACTCCCATGTGCGCGAAGCCGAGCTTTCCTCTCTGTCCGGATTGGCCAGGAACCGGTTACACGAAAACCTGATCCTAGGACTGCAGAGATTAACTTCTCCCATGCAGTAGTGGACTTGTGTGCGAACGCCACTACACAGATACCGTTTGGCTTTAGGACCCTAAACGCTTCTTTGAATGCCATCATCATTCCGGTCTCGTAGAACGCTTTGTCTTTGCGTCTTCTCTGGGCGGAAGTAACCTTGTCTGACTGTTCAACCAACTCTTCAGTTTTGGGAGTTAGAGGAGTAGAGAACAGGCTTCCGTATAGGTCTCCAATTGTTCTCTTTAGCCACACGTAGAAAAAATCGCTCAGATCGGCGTACGGAACGGCGTCATAGTAAGGAGGGTCAGTTACAATCACGTCGAAATACGCATCTGGATAAGGGAGTCGTGTTGCACTCGACTGAGTTACAGAAGCGAAATTGGGGGATAATGCAGAGCAGTGTTCCACGACTCTTCGTATCCATCCAACAGAATTTTTCCAACCGCCAGAGGCCTCACTAAAGGGATTGACCTCGCAGTAGTCCCAAGCGATAGGAATCGCTTGTCGACCGAACGTGCCAGCAACGAATTCTCCGGAGATAGTCCACACACATGCTGTGGAGTTATAGTCGACTAGCCTGTCGAGGCAAAGAGCAAGATATGTCGTGACAACCTTAGAATATTCGGCGTCATATCCAGCTCGCAACATCTCCTCGTGAGCCTGTCTAATCTTCTTTACGAAAGTTGTGAGAGCAAGGTTTTGTCTTGAATTGAAGATGTCACGCCACCGCGTAAGCCCGAACATTGGGGGTTTGAGAACCCAATCGTAATCAGTCGATATGGGCTCATTCGGGAGAAGGCTTGGACTTCCAGTCCAATTCGATTCTTGGGAATCCAGCTTCGCTCGTGCTTCGTCAAAGCCCTGTAAGTCTCTTGCATTGAATAGACGGTATCTTCGCCCTCCTTTGTTTGTTCCACAGACCACTGCAAGCGGTTGCTGACCGAAGCCCGACTTTCTTGCGGCAGCTTTGATCTCGAATTTGTCTAGGGTTCCTTCTTTGCATACGGGGCACTGCATGGACCCAAGCCGAATGGTTCCTAGACCTGGTTCCCATTTCTTCGTCTTGCCCTCGACAATAGTGAATGACACTCGCTTAGATTTTGTGTCAGCCTGCATCTTGAGCCCCAGAGCGCTGTCTTCGTGCTTGGCTAACCACAAGTGTTTCACAAGGGGAACCTGTGCTCCACAGGCTGGATTGGGGCACTTCAGCGTCCGCGCCCATAAATATGCCAAGGGGACCTCATCATTCCCGGTGCTCGGATAGAACTTCTCGATCTCATTCCGAGCTTGGTCCAGCACCCAATTCGCCCACTTCTCGAAGTCATGAGCCAGCAAATTTCGAACCGAGACTCCCGTCCCTCCCGTCATGCTCGATTGGGTGGACTGAATTGCGCCAGATGTCCCAAATTTCATCGGGTACGCAACGGTCGCGAGGAGAAGGGTGATCGCCACGGGGTTGAGTTCGGATGCAAAAGTTTCGCAGCCAAGTCTAAGAGATTCCAGCGGAATAGCTCCTCCTCCAGCAAAGCAATCTAGAACTCGTGGAGGCGAGCCGTTGCTTTCAATGACGAGGCGTCTCGCTTCCTGAATGAGTCGCTGATCAGTTGAAGCATCCCATCTGCAGAATCTCGTAAGAAAGTTGGTAAGAGTTTTGCGCCCTTGTTCATTTCCCGGATCCCTAAGGACAGAGCCAAGAATAGCAGCCCTGCAGACGACCAGTGGTCTTCGTGCCCACCAGATATGAAGTGTACTTATGTGGCCATGCCGTACGCTCTTTTCCTTTTCTGCTTCCGTCGAAATTTCCTGGAGCGGCAACGTTACTTCGATGAGTCGATTGTCAGAATCCGGCAAGACTCCCGGCTGGATTCCCAAGTCGTTTGGAATTTGTGTCAACTCTGTCTCCTTAGAATAGTCGGCAAGGCCTTTTCGAGTGAATCTTGGGAAACAATGTATCGGACGACTTCTCTTTCCTCAACAACTGGAAGGCTGTGGAAAGGGTCCTGGACTTCTCTCAGGTCAGGCGATGACTTAGCATGGAAAACAACGTAAAGCCAGTAGTCTTCGTTGAACCGGCCGGCCATATGCCATTCATTAGGTGTTAGCCAGACTCCTCCTTCGCTTGCCCTACCTTTCACTTCAATGCACCGAATCTGATCTCCCGGACCGGCCGAACGAATGTCAAACCCTAGATTTTCCTTCGAAACGTCCGTCGGTTTCCTTCCTTGCTTCGCCTCCCATTTCATCACGAATTCCATTGCTGCTGCTTCAACCTCCTCGTCCCTCACCATTTCTGCAGTCCTAGGTTGGTGCAACATAGGCAGGAGAAGTGCCATGCCAACGAATTCAGGTCTTGAAAGGCTGAGATTTTTTTCTAGCCCAATTTCCTTGAGCCGCCTCTGCAGCCGTTCTTCCAGTTCTCGCTTCCTATTTTCTTCTGATGCCGTAGCAATCGCCATGTCCTGACCCCGCTCCTGTTGCTTCCTGTATTTCATGATCTTGCGTTGAGACTCCGCAATGAGTGAGTTTAGCGATATCTCTACGTGTCGTCGTGCAAGGGATAGATCTCGGGTCCTTCTGTTTTGGAGCTCCTCAAGATAGGGACGAAACACTTCCTTGTACCCCCATTCAAGTAGGGGAGCGTCGCTCACAAGACCTAGGTTCCCAGAGTCAGGCTTCCAAGAGTCTACAGGCTTGCAGTCTATCAAAAGAGAGGGATTAGTCCTCTCAGGTGGTTTTCCTTTCGGAACCTCTAAGGCCACCAGGCGGTCTCCCGCTACCCGTCCTCTTCCGTCCCGAACAGGCACTCTGAAGAAGGCCACAACCGATTCTTCCTTTCTATCGGGGTCGAAGAATGCTGCTCCGCTTCTCACATCACTGTCATAGATTGTGACTATTCGCTCAACCACGGACTCAAAGAGTGGTTGGCCAGGCCCGAAGAGCTCTGCGTCAGGGTAGCGCTTTAGTTGCTCCTTCTGAAAACTGAGCTTCTTGTATTCTTTCTCGACTGGCCCGAACCTTCTCTTGAATTCAGGCGAAACTTGTCTGAGGTCATAAGGGACCCGTTCTATTCTAAGGAGTCCGTCCTGACGTTTCTCTATTCTTCCGCCCAGATTTTCAAAGGCTTCTCTGAAGAATTTTTCTACATATTCGGGCATTAGTCTCTGTTCTTTCGCCCGAATCTCCTCTGCTTGTAGGCTAGCAAGATCGATGTGTTGGGTTGCTAGCCCCAGTCTTGTAGCCTCTTCAAGCGCGGACCTAACTTTCTCAACGGAGAAGTTCTTGTCAACGTAGTCCAACAAGTTCTCCCATGTCTTTTGCTTCGACAATGCATCTCTGAATAGCTGGTCGAGTCTCGCACCAGGAATTACCTCAGAGATTACATCGTAGACCCTGTCCGTTCCTAAGGCCCGTCGGATTTCCGTAATCTTATCCAGGAGCCTTCTCATGACGTCTCCCTCACGGGTGTCCTCCGCAACTAGGTTGAAGATGATGACATCTCGCTGCTGTCCGTATCTGTGGATACGCCCCATTCGTTGCTCCAAGCGGTTCGGGTTCCATGGCAAGTCGTAGTTTACCATGGTCCAACAACTATAGTGGAGATTGATTCCTTCTCCGGCTGCTTCCGTCGCGACCATTATTTGGGCTCCTTCTGCATCGCGGAAATCCTTCTCGGCTTGCAACCGGGTGCGCGGACTTTCAGGGTCGCCTAATTTCATCTGGCCATGGATTTGCGTGACCTTGAATCCCCATCTCGTTAGCTTCTCAACGAGGTAATCCAACGTGTCCTTGTGTTCAGTGAAAATCAGAAGCTTGGTCGTCGTTCCGAAAATCTTTTGATCGGTAAGCAACTCCTTTAGTCTCGTGATCTTTGTTTCTTCCTCGGCTTTTTCTACTCGTTTCGCGAGGTCGATCAACCTTTCCAGCTGACGGCACTCCCATTGGAGTTCTTCTCTATTCTCGGCGACAGTGAACTTCTCAAGCCGTGACTCGATTTCCGCTCTCTCCTCTTCAGGCAGATCCTCGAAATCCTCAGGAATCTCAACTCCCTGTTGCTGGAGTTCTTCCATGTGGTCCTGAAGGGTACTGAGTCGTTTGAAGCGGCGTTCCAAAGAACGTCGGATAGCTCGGGAACTCGATGCTAATCGTCTCTGAAGAAGTGCAAGTGTGAAACCCAGTAATCTGCCACGTTCACCCTTTTCTGCGGCTCTTTCAGATTGTTCTTCCACGTAATCTGTTACCGCCTCGTACAGTTCTCTCTCTGCCGGAGACAAGTGATAGGTTGAGGTCGTTACGAATCTATCAAGGAAAAGCCGGTGGCCGCTGAAATCCACCATTTCTTCTTTGATGCGTCTTATGAACAAGGGCATTTGCTTGTTGCCAAGTGCAAGATTGAAGCCTTGAGCGCTGTCGAACATCTCCTTGTCTAGAAGGCGCATTAGGAGACGAAAGTTCTCTGGGTCCCCTTTGTGAGGCGTGGCTGTCAGCAGAACCAGATGGTCGCCTCTTTCTGACAGGAGGTCACCCAGGCGGTACCTGCCGGTTCTCTTGACGTCTTCCCCATAGACATAGGCCGCCATCTTGTGAGCTTCATCGACAATTACAAGGTCCCAGCGGGGTTCCTGAAGAGTCGGCAGAACCTCTTCACGTTTTGCAAAGTCAATAGAGGTGATGCACTGCGAGTTCTCCGTCCAGACGTTCCGTCCGTAGAGGTCGTCTATCGTGGTCCTCCTAACGACTTGGAAAACCTCGCCAAATCTGTCTTTCATTTCGCGACGCCATTGGTCTGTCAAGTTTGCGGGAACAACTATCAGAACGCGTTCTGCCAGTCCTCTCAATTTCAGCTCTTTGAGGAGCAGCCCCGCCATGATGGTTTTCCCAGCGCCGGGGTCATCGGCCAGCAGGAAGCGGATTCTCGCTCGTGGCAGCATGTAGTGGTAGACTGCCTCAAGCTGATGCGGCAAGGCGTCTATTTGTGAAACTGATACTGCAAAGTGGGGATCGAATTCGTAAGCCAGCCGGATCCTAAGAGCTTCTATTCCAAGTCTGAATTTCACAGGGTCTCCGGAAAATCTCGCGCCCGTTGGTCTAGTGACGTGGACCCTTTGTTCTAGCTCTTGTCGAGGAAGCAGGTCAGAATAGGCGCGGCGAGTACCTACTCCTCGCGATTCTATCTGGATTAGATCTCCTATAAGTTTGACAGCAATAACAACGATAGGTTCCGGCCACAAGTCTCCTTCCAGAACATCTCCCTCCCGAACCGTACTTACTTCGATAGTCATGACGAGTCCGCCTTCACGACTTCGTGCTTAACCGAAGAAGGCTGATAAAGTCTGACTCTCCATTAGTGGGAAGACACCTTTTGCAAGAGGGAACCGTAGACAGCACGCGCCATCTGCTGTTTGTCTCTGAACTCGGATACGAATTGGGTTTCTCCCATCTTAGGAATATTTTCTAAGCCTTTTAGCGCAAATCTTTCGACGATAGCTAGCGCGGATGTCCTTCTTATTCCCGCAACTCCTAAACCCAACAGTTTCTGAGCGATCTCATCGTCCGTCCCAAACCGAAGATATTGAAGCATCACGTCTATTCGTGACGTGATGGAGTCACTGATCGGAATCGCACCCTCTCGCGCGCATCGAGCGAGGAATCCCAGAAGCCAGAGCGCATTCTGTGGGATGTCCTGCTCTACAAATCCGTAGTTATCTTGGGGAAGCCCAAACTTTTCGAGTATCGCCTCTGTTCGCAATCCTCGCGACCAGTAAAAGAGAATGCCGGCAATAAGGTAGGCTCGCGAGTCTCGCAACAAGTCTGGAGCTCCCTTTGCTTCGAGCATCGACTTAATTCCTACGAGAGCATCCGATTTCTTTGGGATGCTTGCAGCAGGGCCGATGTGTATTTCGTGCGCCAAACCGATAACGTACATGAGGTAAAAGTCAACCTCGTCCACTGATTGGGCAGTACAGCGTGCTAGCGCAAATAGCATTCGCATTACGCTCGTTGGATAGATGAGCGATACACTGATTCGTTCTCCTAGCCTGGTCAAGAGATATTTGCCCCGCTGCTCGGCCAGCTTCCGGTCGATTAGGAAACCAAGTTCTTGGCCTACTAATCCCTCTGCGTTCTTCAGCTCAGAAGGACTAAGAAGCTCAGACAGTTTGTGCCAGAGCCATGTCTCCTTTACAGTAGAAATTATCGAGGCAAATTCCCCATCAGACGAGTTTATGATGCTCAGTAGATTAGAAAGAAATCTTCCTCGGCTCTCGTCGAGAACTGACTCAACTCTGTGAGGAATGCCCTTTTCTTCATCGTTTGGAAAAATTGTTTGGCTGAGAAAATACAGATCTCCGCCCGCTGCTAACCCTGACTCCTCCATGGATTGCACGTCGCGGAATGACTCGGCGTCATCAGGTACTCGAATGAAATAGACTGATTCGCCCCTTTCTGAATATCCGGCCCTTCCAGCGCGTCCAATCGTATTCTTGTAGGCTGCACGCGCAGTGTCAATGTACCTTGAGTATGCGTATTTAAGAAAACGATTCCTTTCGCGTACCTTCCTGACCGGTTTCACTTGGTCCGCTTGTAGAAGACGACTGACTAATACGGTGTCCACCGGAAAGTTCACTCCCATCTCCAGAGTTGTTGTCGCTACAACAATGCCCACCATTCGGTTCTCAATGGCGTTCTCCACGATTTCTCGCAAATCGTGAGGCAGGCCCGCGTGATGAAACACGACCGAATTTGCGAGAAGTCTAGTTGCAAATGAATGGAGCTTTGGGCTCACAAGCTCCAACTCCTCAATTTTCCTAATGTGTCCTAACGCTTCTTTCCTCGATTTCTCCAGTCTCTCAGCTATCTCAGCATCGTTTATGAGAGAATGATATGCCCGGCCGGTCAATACCTCGGAGAGATTGCTTGCGAGTTTCTCCGCAGTGCGACGACTTTCGACAATCACCAAAACGATCTTGCCTTCGCGGAAGAGATTCACACACTCTTCTACGACTGGATCTCGTTGAATTTTTCCGACAGGCTTTTTTTGGAATCCAAATTTCTCGTAGAGCTGTAGAAACTCTTCCGGATCCATCTTTCGGTCGGCATAGTACACTTTCTGGTCAAGTTTGGTTCTTCTCCATGGTCTACCGTAAGTTAGTGTTCGTTCAATCTTCGCCCAATTAGCAAAATTACCTCTATCTTTCTCTGGAATTACAGCGGAAAGAAGCAGCCGTTGGGTCGGATTTGTGCTTCGAAACTTCGAGAGGAAAAAGTCCAGAGTGATTCCCCTGTTCAGACTGGCTATGGAGTGACATTCATCGACCACAAGGAGAGGAATGTCATTTTTGGTTACAAGCTTCTGGCGTAGAATTCCGTCAACTTTCTCATACGTCCCGACAAGCACTTTGCAACCGGACAGTTGCTCTTTGCCAACCTCCTCCTCCCGCGTGAAGACCCTCACAGCGTTGGGCTGATCAGCATACGCCATTCGCGTAATCTTGTTGTAAACTTGGTAAGCAAGAGCCCGTGATGGAGCTGCATAGACCGCAATCCCGGGAGCATTCCTCTTGGAAGCTATTGCAAGAACTCCTAAAGTTGTCTTACCGGTGCCAGTCTCGCTCGATAGGATAACATCATCGCCCTCAAGGATCTGGTCACATGCAGCGATCTGAGGTTGGAAGCAAACTGCCACGCCCGAGCCAGTAACACTGCGAATGTTGACACAGTCGAGACCATGATTATGGAAGAAAGTGTGAAAGGATTTCGACTCAACTTGACGTTCAGCAAGAGCGTAGAAGAGATAACCCAGCCACCTCAGCCATGGAGGAACTTCGCTATGCTCAAGCTCGTTCCTTAGACTCTCAATGTCTTTAGCGAAAGCTCCGAGAAACTCGCTGGGCTTGTACCGCTTGACATCGACGCCCATCAGCCACTGCGAACTCTCCTTGCATACTGAGAGAGTATCGACCAGAAGGTTGAGTTCGTCTTCGTTCTTGAGTTTAAGGTACGAGTGTCGTAGGTCGGGATTGGCCGCGAGCTTACCGACAAAGTCCAAGAGTTCGGATGCTTGTCTGGAGGCGCTCGGGAATTCTTCGTCACAAAAGTCAGTGAAAGCCTGCATCACCGACTTAGAAAGAGAGGGAACAAGAATATCGTCGAGCATTAGGTGCGAGTTCGTGCCTAGTTCGCGTAGGTCATCTAGGACCCTCTTGAAGTGATAGTCTCCCGCTATGGAATAGCAAAAGGCGGAGTATAATCTTGCAAATCCTCCCAGCCTCTCCGAGACTCTTCCGGATCGATAGGCGACTTCGAGTTGATCTGCAATCTTGTAAAGCTCCGTGTCGACTATCTTTCGTCTTGCAAATGCGTCCGCAATGTCGATAAAACCCGCAGGACGATCGGATGTCATAGGATAAGAACTCACAAGTGTGCGAGCAGTTTGTTTTGATCTGCCAAGTTCAAACTCGTCAGGGTGGTTGATCGAGCAGGAGGATCAAAGGCAGATGTTTCGAGCAACTCGTTCTGGTCAAGGCCTCTATGGTCAAACGGGGCACTAATGAGATCGAAACAGTTTCCACTTTCGAAGAGTTTTTTCAGTTGCTCAGCGTCCTTGGGGGTCGCCCGACCGAAGGTTTCGTTGAGGAGTATACGAAAATACACGTCAGAGAGCTTCATTTCAAGCTCGGAAGGATCCTCGAAATAGGACAGTGCCTTCCGGACCCTCTGCACTAGGTAGGATTGGAAATTGTTCTTGTTGGATTCTCCGGTCCCACAGAACTTACTCTCCACTAGTACGACCTCCTCTTTGTCCACGACCCCCGCAAGATCAATGCCGTATTGGTTAGCAGTTCCAGTGTGCTCATAATTTACGTAAATGACTCTGACAGAACGGCAACAATCCTCGACGAGGAGTTGAGTAACGATTTCTCCGAGTAACCCCTTTCTTCCCTCGGAGGCGAGGTCACTTGCTATCGACGCTCCGAGGTCCGAGTATTTGGGCACATGGAATTCACGCATGCTTCTACTTCGCGATGCCTTGATGCGCCGGGTCTCTCTACGTAACCTGGCGGCTTCCCATTTCTGAACAAAGTGGCTGTTCAGTTCGTCGGCATCAGGACCTATGGGTTCAGTCGCTACACCCTCGAAAGGCGGGCTTGGATGAAACGTCTTCCTCTTCAAAACTCTGAACTTTTCCCCTGAAGTTACAGGCACTGTCATCGTCGTGGCCTCGAACACACACAGGCATTAGCATAGCCATAAGGTGTGGTCTCGAAAGGCAAGAACGCCCGGTTCTCTTGAAATAGCCTCGCTGACAGATATGGACAAGAGGAGAGAGAAACTACTAAGCAACCAGGTCTTGCTAGTTTCTTGCTGGATGCAGCTTAGGAGTCTCGGCCGAGACTTTGTCGCCCATCTTCTTGAACCTCTCAGCTTGCAAGGACCGTTCGGACTCCGTAGCTTCCCGGACTCCTAAGATCAGAGCTTTCAGCCTTATCGGCTCGATCGCTGGAGGACGCGACCAGTCCCCGTTCTCGAAATCAGCGAATGATAGCTGAAGTCTTGTATCAGGGGAAATGTCCACGTCTTTAATATCGAAATCTGGACCGAAACCCTTCGAGCTAAATCCCGCTTTGTGCAAGCGCTTGAGTCTTGCGTCTATCAATTTGAAGGCTTCAGACTGCTTGTGTTCATGAGCATCGCGGCCTCCGAAGACCGCATGTCCTACCTTTACCGTGTCTGTGTTCATCTGTTCGTCGGATCGCTTCCGCGAGGATTATCGCTTTTCCCAGTTCTTCGATGGCGAACGTGAGAAGCATCGTTGCATTCTGAAGTGATCCCTGACCAGTAGTTTGAGGATCGATGAGCCTTTGAGCATCTGAGGAGTATTCGGTCACTCTGTTGAGGCAGAGGTGATTCCGGTCTCGATCTTCTCTCGCGGAATTCGTTTTTCCATGATACTCCGGTACATGTTCCAGATCTTAAAGCTGAAAAACTGCCGGCATGTGACTCAAGAGTCATAAGGTTGCGAGCGCAATTCCAGTAGATTTATGGTCCTACGAAAGCAAGGTCTATCCGAAGATTGAGTCCGCAGGAATGCGAGACGAAAAATCGGTCGAAGCGAAATGGAAACTCGGAGACGGTTACAATGTGGCCTTGAAGGTGGAAACATTGGACAAAGAGACCCTTAGCAATTCTAGGACAGTCAAGCCTTCGAATTTGATCTTTCGGGTTAACTTCTGGAAAGATAGAGAGTTGCCTTTCTTAAGAGTGGATACCGACAACGGGTTCCTGCATTTACATCTCTTCTGGAATGGGAAGAAAGTTGCGGATCATATTCCCTTGCCCGAAGGAGAATTCTCGGTCTCGCAGCTGATATCGAACGCGTTTGAAGCAACTCGCGAGTTTCTTAATGCGAAGGGTGCGACGATGCTGAAGGGGAGTGATTTCGTAGGCTTCGCATAGATTCTGGCGCGAACCGAATTCATCGTGAGCCTACGTTCCCAGCATCTTGCCCGCGGGATTCTCTTTTCTCGACACCCAGAGAAACTTAACCTCAATTTCCTTTTCTTTTCGAGCCTGAAACGCAAGATTCCAGACCTTGTCAGCGATCTTCAAAATAGTCTTCTCCCTGATGCCGGCCTTGTGGTTGAGCTGGTTTACGACTACCTGTCTATCACAATACAATTCGACCGTCTCCTTCTCGCCAAGTCTTTGGAGGACATCATCAAGTGCCATCATTACAGCCAGAAATTCAGCTTCATGGACACCCCTCTCCCTTCCAACCCGATGTCTGCCAATCTCATTCGTGGTCTTATCAAACCATCTCAATTCGCCCTTCGGCGAACTATCAACGTAGACTTGGTGAAGCACATTCCTCACCGCAGTAAGTGGCTACAAAGGATTTTGGCGAGCGATGCGAATCTACGCTGTGAGATGGCAGAGAAGCGTAATTGGCAGATGACAGAGTTGCTTACTGGGACCGAATCGTAGAGATCCACAAGGCCAAAGGCAAGGATCGCCCTAGTGGAGAACCTGGCCTAGCCGCGATCCAGACTGTCAGGAGGATTCTAGGTTCAAGATGGCGACCAGGAGGATTCGGCACCCCGTACTCATGGCCCCAACAATTGGAGAGTCGGCTCTCAGTCATTTACGAACCCAACTACAAGTGGCTGATCCACTTTGCCAAGAAACTCGAAGCGCTGGAAGAGATACCGGGCTACGAGAGTGTGCTAGATCAATTCGGTTTGCCTGACAGATATCCATCTGCTTTGATGGAGATGGATTTTGGTCTCAAGCTCAAACTGGCAAGTATCTCTTGCAAGTATGACTTTCAACGGGGCACCCCGACTCCTGATCTTGTAGCCCAGATCGATGGAAAAGTTGTTGACATAGAAGTCACCTCATTAGCCCGTCCCACGGACGACACTGCTGGAATGGAAGCAATGTCGGCATTGATTACAATCGCAATCCAAGGAAAATGTGTAGCCGGAGGCATCTGGGCAAAAGCTCCGAGCCGAGTGGAGCTAGAGCGGATAAGGAAGAAAGCCCATGCTGCAGTCAATGAGGCTAAAACCGAACGGAAGCTGGTTGAATTCAACGAGCCGGGAGTACTCTCTTGTATAGTATGCCCGGAAGATATGGCGACTCAAGTTCAGCAGCCACCTTGGAATCTGGGAAGCTTTGTAATGAGGACCCCTCAGCGATTGCCCAAGAAAGATCGTCTTGCGCGCACGATCGAGAGGAAAGGTAAGGAACAGCTGTCTAGGGAGCGACCGTCCATTCTCGTGGTGTACGACAGGTTCTCCAATCCCGACGAAGCGAGAGGGTTCGTGAATGAGAAGGAGATCGAACTAAGCGTGGGAGCATTCTCCAACCTGGCTGGCGTGATACTTGTATGTCCGTTCATGGTGACCAGTTTGATGGCTGAAGAACAACGACCCTCCCCGACAAGAAAGGAGACAAAAGAAAATCGGACACTCGTCGAGTACATGCTTCCAGACGGGGAGGCTGAGATATGCACGGTATGGCGACACCCGATGGGAAAGCATGCTGCTGTGATAGAACGAGTTCTCCAGGGCCTAGAGGGCTTTCCTAGAAACCTGAGTTCACTATTCGCAGAACATCAGGCTACAATGGACGTGTAGGATAAGCGGTTTTCTCGGCTTCCTACTTCGCTCGTTTACGAGCCTTGATGCCGAATATCTCGAAGCTTTGATTGGTAGGCGTTAATCGAAGGCAACGGTAAGAGTAGTTCGCGCTAATCGATGGCAAAAGTACGAGTAATGTAGCCCACTCAGCTTAAACTGAGCCGAAGCTCCGTCAAGAGGTTAGGGTAACTACTATCGAGTATGTCGTTCCATCATCCAGAGTCACGTACAAGTTATGCGCACCAATTCTCATAACCTTGGTACTCAGATTGAATATGTACTGGCTGCCTGCCGAGTCGTATCTGAAGTAATTGCCAGTGTTGGCAGACCCGCTGGATATTCCCGGATTCGTGATAGAATCCACCCATATCTGCGCCTTGGCTGTGGAAACGAAATTGCCCGAAGCATCTTTCAGCTGGAACCTAACAGGAAAAGTGCCTCCAGCTTGGAAACGATTGTTAGAGGGCTTGGGGGCAACGATTGCGAAGACATAGTGGACGTCATAGTGAACTGCAAGAATAGCGGGGTTTCCTGCCAAGTCGGTTGCGGACACCGTGTAGAAGTGTGGCCCGACCGTACTAGTGTCAAGGGGTCCTGTTGGCAGGGTGCAAGTATCCACTCCTGACAATGCATCAGTACACTGAGCATTCGCAAATATTGTCTGGCCAAGTATGAAGGCCTGCCCCTCTTGTACAGATCTTATCACTGGGGGGGTCTTGTCAATACTGATACCACTGACGGTAGCGTTGGCTATATTGCCAGCTAGATCTGTTGCTGTTCCGGATGCCGATTGGTTTTTTCCTTCATGGGTCAGCACAATATTAGACGGACATGAGGCTACGTCAGAGAGAGTATCGACACAGTCGAAGTGCAATGTAACATCAGCGTTATTCCAGCCGTTAGTGTTGGGACCCGGGGTCCTTGAGCCGATTATGGTGGGAGGGGTCTTGTCAATGTTGATTCCTCTAAGGGTTGTCGAGGCTGAGTTGCCGGCTCTGTCGGTGCATGTTCCCATTGCGGTCTGGTCTTTGCCTTCATGACTAAGGACATCAGTATCTGATACGGAAGCTAGTCCTGAGACCAAGTCTGAGCAGAGGAAGCTAACAGTGACGTTCTGGTTGGTCCAGAAGTCTGGCGGAGTTTTGTTCGCCGTAACTGTTGGGGGTGTAGTATCGACCACCTTAATATTCACAAATGCAGGATCCGAGTTTGTCCTGCCATCATTCACGACCAACCTTACTGTGTTCGCCCCCGTTTGCCAAGGACAGAACACTATAGGGGCGGGGCCAGTTGCCGTTCCACAATCACCAGACCAACCGTACGTCAGTGGACTGCCATCAGCGCTGGATGATCTAGTCCCATCCAAATGAACATTAGCACCACCAACAGTATTGCCCTCGATAGAGAGGTCAAGCCCTGCGTTTGCAATTGGGGGATGACCTCTAACCTGGAAAGCGACTTCCGGCGGAGACAGGGAGACGCCCAACGTGTAATTAATGACTTGTCCCGTGGAAATCTGTCCTTCTAGGCTTGCACTCGCCTGACCCATTGTAGCCGATAATTCAAAGCTGCCCTGGTCTCTCCCTGTGAGAGAGATTGTGTATGTCGTGCTGGTTAATTCGACGATTGTCAGGACTTGGGGTTCAGAACCAGAGCCGGTGTAGGTCGCTCCTGGTATCTCAAAGAATGTGCCAAGACTGTTTGACCCGATTCTTTGGCCATAGGCATCAGTCACCATGACGTCGACGGGAGATCCTGCTTCGATCTTGAGTACTGGTGTGCTTACCTTAGCGAAATATGCGTCGAACCCATGCACATTTCTAGTATCCGTCCACACAAGATAAGTGGCATCGGCAGTTGATGTGATTCCCTGGTAATCCGGGGCTGATGAACCAGCAAGCATGGCTTCAGGGTCTGATGGATCCTCGCTTACCTTTACGTTTGCAAAGCTAATGCCACCGTTCATTGATGTCGCCAAGTATGCATCCATTACTGTGTTGTCCTGACTATTCCTCCTATCAGAGGAGATGATGTCCACCCTTCCGTTCGGCGCAACGCTTATCCAAGGCAAGAGCTGGTCTTTTCCATTAACAGTCCCGGTTGCCTTATCGTTATTGACCTGTATGGTGTCCCTTGAACCGTCAATCTTCCATGTGACACCACCGTCCGTTGATCGTGTAAGTAGTATGTCATCATCGCACTGCGTGAAGATGAAACCTATGCAAGTTTGGTCAGCCCAAGCGACATACACCGATCCTCGATTCGCCCCGTTACTATTGTCAACGGCGATGGTGGGGAGGCTTTTGGTGCGGAAATAATCCTTGCCGGTGCATGCTATGTCCAAAGCTGGTTTTGCTGTTGGAGATAGTGGACAAGGTATTTCGTTGATTTCGCGAAATAGAGCGTGTATGAAAGTCTTGCCGAAGTCAGCAGACTTCGCAACCACGACGAAACTCGCAATTCTCGGAAACGGCAGAGGGACGATAAGTTCTTCCAACCACGCGACGTACAAGACCCCATTGGGACCTACCGCGGGAACAGAGCCGAGTGCGTTGATTACCGTCCCAAGAAACAATATGCCAACGCTCGACGGAGAGGCGGGAAAGCATTCAGGAAAGGCTGAAGAAGCATTCTTACAAGCCGAAGTAACTATCTCTTGCGTACCGAGTATTCCGAGTTTCGACCAAGCTATGTATAGATTGTCGTTTGCCATGTCGATAGCAAGGTAAGGTTTGTCATTCGCATGGCGGCCAAGCAAATCATTACCGTCTACTGTCAGCAGCTTAGCTGAGTCAAAACTTCTTCCTCCATCAGTAGAGCGAGCCACTAGTACGCCAGAGTGGGAAGAGTTGGTTACGAGTTCTCCCAAGTAGATATTACTTTTACCGTCGAATGCTAAGCTTGGATCAGTTACGGAGAACGTGAGAGAGAGATTGAGAGTACCGAGTAGCGGAATTGCATAAATCACGTTATAACTAAGCCAGCTTTGGCCTTCATCAAATGATGCAAAAAACTTCCCCGAGCCTCCATAGTTAGACGCGCCCACTATATGATTGGAATTATTTGGGTCAACGGCGGTGGCAGTTTCACTTTCTGCCTGGTCGCAGGCAAGCGCGATGTTGTTTTGTCCCTTTAGAAGACAAAGCTGGGAGTACGAATCATGAACCGTCCCTCCACTAACACCTTGAATATGAAGCGAGTATTTAGAAGGGACACCGATGGTGGACGCGGCCGCCACGCTGAGTTCGGACCGGAAAGGCGGTGTGCCTGAAATTGCACTCAAACTCTCATCTGTTAGAATCCCTGCGGGGAGAGATTGAACTATCGAAAGTGTAACGGGACTTGGAATTCCCGAAACTAGGTCAACCTCGACATCATAAGCGGCTGTACCTCCCGCCACAATAGATATGGTAGTGGGCGCAAGCTTCAGAGAAAAATCAAACGGCGTAGTCGCTCGAACGGGATGAAAGAGACTGTTACTCGGCGCTACTAGTAAAAGCAGGAGGCCTATTATGAATGGCCTAAGGAGACGGAACCCGTTCACGCGCAATCCAGAAATCTTTCGCGCAACCACGGCCCCGCGTTCAGCGGTGAGCTCTTAAGATTTCGCCATGACCTCTCTAATCGATGAGCCGCATCTATCGTCCCAGTTAAGACTCAAGACCCGCCATGATCAGCAGGAGCCAGAATCGCTCCGTTTTGCTGTGAAAAAAAAGGTCTTGAGAGAACGGAAATTAGCGTGATTAATTCGCGCTACTCTAAGTGAATAATCCGGACACTCTCATACAAAGTCTCGCGGCCAGAATACCGGTGCGGTGCTACATGTAGAAGCAGTAGTTGACTATGGAAGTCCCGGTATTTTCTTGCCTGCGTCAGGCACAGTAGGATAAAGGACCAAATGCACAATTCTCCACATGAAAATCAGATGCGAGAACAAATGCCAAACGTCTTCAAGTTTCAAAGAAAGCTCACTAAACTCCTCTATGGTGAAGGATTCACTGTACGTCTGCTTCCCCGTCCATGGGTTGACATCCTCAAAGTGCATGGCATTTGTCTTTTCATCGTAATAATAGCGACAGTGCGCGATTGAGTTTCGCACATGGCCGTCTTTCCATCCTTCGAACAGAACGTCTACATTCGCTAGTTTTGAGAACTCTTCTTTGACCTTCGCCACATCAAGCCTGCTCAACTCAACTATGTCGATAGGTTTGCTCAGAGATTCCAATTGAAGGCCGTACAGTAATCGGACTGCGTTGTCAAAGATTCCTTCCGCGTTCGTCAAATACACGAGACACATGCCATAAAACCTCTCTTTTCCTGGATCGAACTTTTTGAAAGCATTCCCTATAGGGAGGAGATTTTGTGCACTTCTTGATAGGTCCTCGAAAACAGGCAGAAATTTCAGCTGTTGTTTGCCTAGCTTTGTTACCATAAATTTCAGGATAGGTTCGACGGTTCGTATGAGCTTGTCTCGAAAGGCACTCCCGCTCCTAAACTCAGACTTGAACGTGGTGAGAGCGTCTTCTAGGTCGGCGACAAGACTTGCTGTTGGTGTCTTCTGCGACATCTTCTCCTCAAAGTATCTTATCCACTTCGCCGTTTCAGAATATCCTTCGAGATCGAAGAACTTCGCCTTATTTTCCATTTCTGCAACACGTAGCTTCCAGTCCGACCACATAGGTACACAGAATTCATGCGGTAAATGTTCCTATTATGGTAGCTTGCGAGAAGTCTTGTACATGAGTCTCTAAGAAAGCCTAGATCTCGATTTGTTTGAGAAGAGGTTGACGGCTCCTGTGATTAATAGGCGCTACTGACTGGGCCCCTGTGCCTTTCTACGGGAATCCAATAATTGCCGAGTCTCACTTCTGCGGCTTATGTCATTATAGGTTATCAGGTAAACTAAGGCTTTTGATGAGGTCAGGAGTCCTCAATTGGGCATTCTCCCGCAAAATTCAGAAGCGAAGGCTTGTTGCATTCTCGGACTCCAAACCGTACTCGGTCGCGCAAGTTCTGCTTCGAGTTGTTCTTCAGTCCAAGTCTTCGGATACCAAGAATCCGCATACTTGAGATAGAACCCCGCTTTGAAACTGTCTTTGCCAAACCGTTCAACGAGAACCCTGTAGATCTCTTGAAGAACCGGAATCGGAGCCAACCGAATCATTCGCACTCTACCCTTTCCGGCTTGCGAGTGATTCCATAGCCTGCTCCAGGGCGTGGGGTGTAGAGCGGCCGACGTATTCATTTGTTGTGGTCAGGTTTCTATGTCTCATCAAATCGCGGATCAGGAAACTGTCGAATCCGCGGTCTTTCGCGTCGGTTGCGAAGTAGGCTCGAAGGCGGTGAGTTGATACTCGCTCCCAATCTTGGATTCCACGCCGTTTCGCGTACCCTTTGAGACAGAGAGTGATGGCCCACTCTGTAATTGGGAAAATTCGGTCGGTCGGATTCTGGTTATTACAACCAATGTACCTTCGTAGGTCGCGGAGTACGCGACGGGGTAGAGGGTAGAGGGTTTCTGTACCACCTTTTCCGAGTATCCGGATTCCGTCGGTTCTCAAATCCATGAGTCTGATTCCCCGTAGTCTTCCTCTACCCACAACTTCCCCAATTCGCAACCCGTACCGACAAAGCCTGAAAATCTGGAAATCACGCTCTCGACGCTTCCGAGCCGCACGGAGTATCGCATCAACCTGCTTCTCCGAGAGCCAAATTTTCGGCTTCTTGGGAGTATAGCCCAACTATCATACCTGCTCAACGTAGAGGTATCCGTATTCAGCGGTAATCTTGAACGTAGTGCCGTCGCTGAAATCATGATAGTCGGAGTCGATACCACCCGCTCGAACAGCCCATGATCTCACCCATGATCTCTTCAGATGCAGGGGCTGGCAGATGGATGTTAGAGGTCTGCGAACCTCTTAGCGAAGGCGTTTCCATACTTCTGACCGAAGGTGGCAAGTCAGATAGCTTGAGTCTCCTTCCTGTTGCGAGAGTGTAAATGTTCTTCGCGGCTCGTACACCCTTCGAAAGGGCCCCAACAGCAGGAATCTCTTCGAGAACCTGCTGGGGTAAGGTCGGCACCGGCTACAATTCGATTTCGAGTGTTGCTGTTCAAGTTTCTACTGTAAGCGTTCTTTGATCTCGTAGACCACCGTGGCTCCAAACACTATGATCAACCCACCAATGTCCAGTGCCAGGAAGAATGTCAGCAGAGGGGCGAGCGCGGGAGCAAGCGCGATTCCCATTCCGGTGAAAACGAGTAACAAGAGAAGGATAGCTGCGATATAGCCAATCTTCCCCATGAAAGTCTCCTGCATTTCAGCCCCGCATGTGTTACTCTCACGAGCCAAATATTAGCTTTCGAAAAATCGGCATGTTTTGACAAGGCTTCTTTCCTTTTCCTGAACCAACACGAACGCTCTTTCGGTCCGGTGAAGCAGATCAACGCGGGCGTCCTCAGCATTGGATACGCCGAGGCTGAATCCATAGGCCGCCAACACTTTCGCCAACGCCAACGCCAATGTTGGCACCAAGGTCAATATTTTGGGTCCTGGGATCTAGGATAGTGGCCTCTCTAGAAGAATTTCGGGGGCCTTGCCTCGTGGAAAACTCGTCCATCTGGGGGTGCGGTTGCAAGCAATACTGGATAACCCTTCTTACTTATGGTCTAATCACTAGAAGAGAGATACCGGGATATTGGGCTATTCGGCGAAGGGTTTCGGCCTAAATCCGAGACTGTAGGACTTGACTTAACCTATGCAGGCGACGTATTTCGGGGAGTACGATGTCTACGAGTTCTCGGTCCGTGACGCCTATCATCCTTAGAATTTTTCCCATATCTTCTGGACTTCTGCCTTGTCTCTGGCCAATCTGTACCACGTCGAGCAAATGTAGCCTTCTCTCTTCCGCGGCCTGCCTCGCCTCCTCCTCACGCTTCTCTTTGTAGTATTCTGGGAACAACCACTCAGGTGGGTCTATGATGACCTTTTTTCCCTCGAAGCTTGACATCAGCATCTGCAACTCCAGACCTTTAAAGTAGGCTTTCTTGACGTCTAAGATGCCGCGCTCTAAAGTCCACGGCTCCGGTTTCACGATATGAGTCGGAGAAGGTTCGTTATATTTTGAAGTTGGCTCATATTCGACGCGTCTCGTCTTCGTCCCTTCAGTCCTCCGAGCATTCATGATGGCTCCTTCTACATACTCGTCAGGACTGTCGTATCCCGCTTGGTTTGCGGCGGCCAAGAGCGCGACAATTGTTTTTCGGGACAGTTCCATTGGAATCGCAATGCGTACCTTCTGCTCCAATCCATCGGACATCGAACTCAGACTTTCAGAGTTCTCTAGAAACGCATCATCTAGTTGAGGTTCTTCCTCTCTGACCGGGACATCGTGAGTATGATGCCACGCAGTCGCTTCGTCAGTTCCAAAATGGTTTCCGATCTTACGATAGGACCAGCGTTCAGCTCTCAATTCTCTCATCTTAGCTATAGCACCAGGCGGAAACCGCGCGGGTGGTCCACGAATCCCGTTGCTCTCTGACAATGTCCCAGGTCGAACTTTGGCTCAATGCAATAAAAGGGTAACTATCTCTTTTTGGAGTCTGGATTTATACCCATTTAGGTCTAAATCCCACCGGCCCCACCACAGCAACCCGGGCTTTTGTATCGCTTCGACATCCTGATGGACTAAGTCTCTGGAGGGTGCGCCCTCAGCCTCCGCAGGCGGTAGTCTTCGTGGTCGGCGATCCTCGCATGATTCTCTAGAAGGGCCGTGGTATGGATATGTTCCGGGTTGCGACCCCCAGCGCGGATGTATTCCTTGATCAGCTCTATGCTCCTCGACCGGTCCGGACCCAGAGGTCCGCGCTGGCGTAGGCGTTGCAGAGCTTCTCGACTCCCAGGCCCTGGACTTGGTTTTGAGTGTCGACGTAGCGCTAGACCCGCAGCTCTTTACATGCGGCTACCCGACTTCTTGACAAGCCCTGCTCGTCTGTAGCCGTTCGGGACATAATAGTTCGATTTCTTACTGAATCCTCAGGACGTCTTTTGCTGCCGGACGCCTGTTGTTCCTCAGTTTGTTCAAGAGGGCTGCGGTTGCCAGGCTTCCGAGGAGGACCAGGGCTGGAACCACGAGTGTAGTCAGCAATCCCGCCTTGTCGACTGGTAACACTATTCCTCCGACGCTGGGGTCGGCGGCTACGCGAACAGTCTTCGACACCTGACCGCTACCATTTGAAGAGGAGAACGTTAGCATCACATGATAGAGACCCTCTGCAGAGTACGTGTGGTCCACGACTGCTCCAGACGAGTTCGTCCCATCGCCGAAACTCCAACTGTAAGTGGGCGTAGTGTTTGTGCTTGGGTTGAAAGTGCTGCTTGACGCGTCGAATGTAACCGGCTCACCGGCCGAAGGGCTTGACGGTTGGGTTGTGAACTTGGGATAGACCTGTGGCGATACCATTTGGACCGTCGTGTCCGATTGGCCAATGGAATCTTTGACGGCCAGCGTGACTTTCCAAGGAGTGCTACCGTTTTGATATGTCAGGTAGTCGTGCGCAGCACTAGGATTCGTACTATTGAATTGGTTGTTTGAACTCGAAGGATCACCAAAGTTCCAGATGTAGAGGACTATGGGCCCGTTCGGACTCTGGCTGAAGCTCGCATTGAAACTGGCGGGAAACCCGGGAACCGCGCAGCCCTGTTCCTCGCAGGAGTCGTATGTGAACGCGGCAAGAGGACCGTTGGCGCCGTGAACAGGCCCGCCAATGTTGACTGCGTCTAAGAACATTGCCGTTGCTGCCCAGCTATCGCAATTGAACGTCAGATTCTGGGGAGAAGAGACTTGTTGATAGTAGAGGTCCCAGTCAGTTTCTCCGTCAGGGCTTCCCTGACCGTAGTACGGAGTATAGACGATAGTGAACCCTGGTTGGGTCGTACAAGAAGGCCCATCCCCGATCGAAACGCTAGCAATCACAAAATCAGATGTAGATGTTGTCCCACTCGTGGAGCATGAACCATTGCATGTTGCGGTCGCTGGCATCGAAGGGCTAGGGTCGAACACAGCATCAGGGTTGACCCCGCTGATTGCGAGAACCATCATTTCCATGAAGCAGCAATAAGGGGTCCGGTAGAATTCGACTGTGATATTATCTGATGTCAGGGTTGTAGGGGCGAGGGCATAGTATTCCCAGAGTGGAGAGTCTGATATGCGCTGGGTGAAGTTTAGATGGTTCTGGTCGAACACGGAAGCAATAGTGACGTTGGGGCAGCCTCCGAAGCCGCAATCAGCCAACACTATTATCGCATCACCACTATTGCTTGTGCTGATCGAGTCAGACACACAATTGAGGAACGGAGAACTGGTCGAAGGACCAGTTTGGCAGCTTATGCTGCTTCCGACGCCATCCAAGCCCGAGGGCGAGGCATGTGCGGGGACAACCGCCCTAGTGACGATGGCCGGGGCCAACACTACCGCGGTGACGAGCAGTAGCGCAAGGAATAACTCCAGTCTCAACCGGTTGGGCGTGGTCGGCAAAGTTGAAAAACATTCTGCTTAGACGTGCACACAATTGCCTACAAATGGCTACCATTTTTCCACTGTCTCCAATACATCTTACGAGTTGCATCAACGTAGGAATAGCAGGATCATTCGTCAGTACTAGGGTCAACTTTCGGCGACAAACAGATCAACAAGATCATTCACTAGCTCTACATCAGGGCTAGGTTCGCAACAGAGCTACCCGCGGAAAACAAAGATGGAAAACTAGGGGACGTCAAGAACACTCGGGCAGCCGAGCGAGCTCCAGCGGTCCCGCCACTTTACGGGTTCTGTTCCTGTGTAGGATCTCGTCATCTGAGAGACCAGCGTTTTCTTGAGTAGAGAGTGTGGGCTCGCGTAAAGAACCCAGTCGAATACCACCTGTCATGCTTCCTACTGATTCAATCCAGCAAGAAAAAAAAGTGGATTTCAAGTTCTCCGTTGGTAGCGAATCCTCTCGGCAGCACCGCCACTTCTTAGAACTCCCCGCCCATTTCTTTTGTGGCTTTGAACTGGCGTCATAAGCGAATAATAGCACAAATAGCCTACGTCGGCACGGGGCAGAGTACATCCAGTCGATTGAAGAGTTTCTAGACTTTCGCCAAGAAAGGAGTCGGCCTGAGACTCTCAAGGCCTTGAAATTCGTCGACATAGCTGCGGGTCCGCCCCCCCCCAATTTGACTGCTCTGGGTTCGAATACTTTCTCTCCTGTCAGCAACTCTTATCTCGGACGAGTCTGGGTAGCCAGAGCCTATGCAATCCGTTACCAAAGTGAGACCCGTGCCTCAAGGCTACCATACCGTAACTCCATACCTGATCGCCGAGGGAGCCCCAAAAGTGATCGAGTTCTTGAAACGTACCTTCAACGCGGAACAGAGGGACTTCATGAGCGGCCCCGAAGGCCGCGTGGCTCATGCCGAAATGAAAATCGGAGATTCCATCATCATGATGGCTGATGCCACCTCGCAGAACAAGGCAATGCCAAGCCAGCTCTACGTCTACGTAGACGACGTTGACACGGTATACAAGCGAGCGTTAGAAGCAGGTGGGACGTCGATCAGCGAACCAACAAACCAGTTCTACGGTGACCGGAACGCCAGCGTTAGGGACCCGGTCGGCAACATTTGGGGAATCTCAACTCATGTCGAGGACGTGCCGCCTGAAGAAATGCAGAGACGAATGAAAGAACGCGCAAACCAGTAATACTCTAGACCCTTCAAAACTTGCAGAGGGCTCAGGTGCCCTCCCTGCCTATTAGCTGCTACTTTGAGCGATAAAATTCGGGTCTGACTGAGCACTAACAAATCGATTGGGACGCACCGATCATGATAATCAGCATTGTAGCCGGCATCGAGGCTAGCGGCTCCTACTCCTCATCACAGAGAGAAGGATTATGTCATTCTCTTGACGAATAGAACTCGTGCAGACGCAGCAACAGCCCCCTTCAATTGAGCAGATTCGGGAATTTGTTATCGTGGGCCATGGAAACCTAGACAAGGTCAAACAGATGCTGGCTGAGAATCCACAATTGCTCAATGCTTCGTATCGGTGGAATGAGAATGATAGAGAAACTGCTGTTCAGGCTGCAGCACAAGTAGGAAGCGCTCAAGTCGCTAAGTTTCTCCTTGAGCAAGGAGCACCACTAGAAATCTGTACTGCCGCCATGCTTGGCCAACGGGACGCGGTCGAACGCCTGCTGAAGGATGAGCCTCAGAGCGCCACCGCTACAGGGGCTCACGGAATACCGCTCCTACCGCACGCTGTCTGGAGCGGCGACCTCGAACTTGTCCAACTAGTCTACAAGTATGGCGCAAACTCGGGCACAACGCTGGCCTTGCACAATGCAGTAGCGAGGGGTAATTACGATATTGCTGGATGGCTCCTTGAGAACGCCAAGCCAGATATCGGCTCGAAGAATTTTCAGGGGAAGACCCCGCTGATTGTGGCTACTGAACGGAAGGACGAGAAAATGGCTCAGCTCCTTAGGGGATATGGCGCCAACTGACCGAAGGTCCATATTTCTTCAGACGGTCCATTTCTAGCCCATCCTAGTTTTTCGCGAAGTCTTCGATAACCCTAGCTACCCACTTAGCTCCCTGAACGAAGACGTCGATCCTCTGATTCTCGTCAGGCGCGTGAGTGTTGCTCCGAGAGTGGTTACAGCCAATGGCAACAGTTGGCAAATGTAACGTGTGTGTGAAATAGTGCATGGGACCCGAGGCGGCCGAAGTCACCAGCGTCACGGGCTCTTTGTGAAACACTTCCTTCCCCGCTCGCGCTGCTATCTTTGCTATTGGTGAGCTGATTGGAGTGCGAGCAGCTGGATTCTCAGCTTGCAGGCTGACTTCGATGTCTCCAAATCCGTGACGGGCGATCTCGCGACGGAGGGAAGGACGGTTTTGTGTCCTGGTCCCGTGTATCCGGACCAGATTCCTGCGATGTTGGCGGTGGGGTTTCCGTAGAAGGCTTTCTTGAACTCGAAGCCTGTCAATCCGTAGAGGAAGCTCTTGATCCCAAGTTCGTCCCTGATGCTATGCTCTTCCGGCGGCATTGCTCTGATTGCTTCTAGCTCTTCCGGAGTAAACGGTTTGACGTCATCGTACCATCCTTCGATTAGAATTCTGCCATCTTCGTCCTGGAGCGTGTCCAGCATCCTTACCAGCCGCCAGGCAGGGTTCTCAACAACCGCCGCTCTAGCGGAGTGTGAGTCTTTCAAAGCGGTCTGTACTTTGAACTCGACGTATAGGATTCCTTTCAGACCGAGAGTGACCATCGGCCGATCTTCATAGTCGAGGCCGCCGAACTCCCAGATCGCCGAATCTCCATTCAGTCGTTCCTTGTACTTACTGATGAACTCGGCAAAGTGGGGACTCCCGATCTCCTCCTCGCCTTCGATCACCCACTTGATGTTGCAGGGAACATCTCCCCTTGCTTTCAGGAGAGCGTCAATCGCCATGAGACGGGATACGATGTTTCCCTTGTTGTCGCTCGCTCCCCTAGCATGAATTCTACCGTTTTCCAAGGTCGCTGAGAATGGCGGATGCGTCCACAATTCGACTGGCTCCGCGGGCTGAACGTCATAGTGGTTGTAGACTAGCAACGTCTTGCCGCCATGTTTAGAGAGTAGTTCGCCGAAGACCACTGGTGGCGCATGTGTTGGCACGTATGACTCGACTACGAATCCTTCGGCTTTGAGAAACTTCTCAACGAGCTCGGCCGCTTCGGTCATGCCGAGGTTCTGAGCCGAGACGCTAGGCTGTTGACAGAGTGTCCTCAGTTTTTCGACGAACTGGTCTTTGTTGAGGTCGATAAGCTCCGAAATATCATTTTGGCGCGTTTCGACGTGTGGAAGTGCTTCGGACATTATGACCTGCCCACCGGAACATAATCGGGTCCAGTTATCAACAAATCGGTCGATTGGGATTGAACGGCGCGTTGCGCTTCGGCTCCGTTTCGATTGCCCTTTTATAATATGAGGTGGGCGTCCGTTGCCAAACTATCAAGGGAGGGAATATCCCCGCCACGATTGCCACTCAGAAAGAGGCTGGAGCGCACACAATCGGCTGCCAAATCTGCCGTCACCGTGGCTAGGATGGGCGTATTAGCTGTTGGTTTGAGTGCTCTCGTCTTTCTTGTTGTTCTGATAATTCTTAGCGGGGCTGCAACCCCGATCATCAATAACAATGAGACCTCTATGCTTCCTTACTTCGCCTTCAGAACCCTATCCCGAATGACACTTGCGTACGGTCTCAGTCTCGTGTTCGCCCTGGGATATGGTATCGCTACGGCCATGAATCATCGCGCCTCCCATGTCATGCTTCCCCTGCTCGACATTTTCCAGTCGGTCCCAGTTCTCGGATTCCTGCCCGTCGTTTTCCTTCTGGTCTTGAAAAGGCTCCCCGGGACCCCCGGCCAAGAACTAGCATCGATCATAATGATCTTTACAGCAATGGCCTGGGCCCCGACTTTCGGAGTCATAGCCGGAGTGAATGCGATTCCAGCGGACATCAAGGAAGCCTCCCTGGCCTATGGCGTCCGCGGATTCAAGTATCTTCGCCAGATCGTGCTCCCGGCAGTCTACCCGGAACTGATCTGGAGCAGCATTCTCGCTTGGGGTGGAGGATGGTATCTGATACCCATCGAGGAATACATCCCTGGAACCAATCCACCGGTCAACCTCCCAGGGCTAGGCTCTTACATTGCAATAGCAGGCCGCACGGCAGATCTCGCCTCTGCTCTCTTCGGCCTCGTGATCCTAGTTGGAATAATCTTCGCAATAGACCAGCTAATCTGGCGGCCACTAGGAAGGCGAGCAGAGAAGTACAAGTATGAAACCGTCGCCTCGCCTACAGCGGAAACTCAGAGAAGCATCGTTGGGGAGGGCATGAGAAGATACGAGGGCCGCCTCATATCGCCAGTCACGTCGTTCCTCAAATCAGAAAAATCCTACTTCAACAGGGTTGTTGAAATTACCCGTCTGAGGCGACTGCTCCACGCGAGAGAGAGGCTGCGATTTCCTGAACGAATTATCAGAATCCCCCTCTGGGGAAAACTCGTCAGCTACGCAATCTTCCTAAGCTTAGTCGCTGTCGCGCTCGCGATCATTATCCCACCCAAGTCTCAATCAATAGAGAATGTTATTGCAACCAATTTCTCTTTACTGGCGAATAATGTAACCGCACTAGAACTTTTCTTGAGCACTCTGCTATCGGTTTCCCGTTTGGCCACTGCCTATTGCATAGCCCTAGCCTGGACGCTCGGCGCAGGAATTCTAATCGCCAGGAGCTCTCGGCTCTCCCGCTGGCTAGTCCCCATTTTCGACATCGGACAATCCATTCCAGCCACCGCCCTCTTTCCGCTGGTTATCATTCTGCTCGTAGACCCATTCAGAAACACGCCTTACATCGGACTGACGCTAAACATTGCCTCGATAGTGCTGATTCTCACGGGTATGCAGTGGTACTTGCTGTTCAACATCGTAGGGGCGGTGAACAGTGTTCCCAACGATCTTTTGGAGGCGACTGCCGCCTATGGAGTTCGAGGAGGCAGATTCGTCAAGGAGATACTGGTTCCTGCATCGTTTCCTGCAATACTGATCGGCAGCATCCAGGCATGGGGTGGGGGATGGAACGCTCTCATAGTCTCAGAATACGTCAGCGCGGACGCTAATGTTCAAGGGCTAGGATCGTTTCTGGTGAAGGCGACAAACCTTGAGGCGGACCCAGCGCTCGTCGCCTTAGCCAACGTGGAAATATTCGCCGCTCTGCTTGTCATGACTGCCACCGTGCTCATCATTAACAGACTCGTATGGAGAAGAATGCTGCGGAAAGCTGACAAGTACAAGTTCGAGGCATAGTCACTGACCCAGATCAGCGAGCCGCTGCTAGAAATCAAGGACATTACGAAGACCTACCCTGGGGAGGGAAAGAACACCACGGTACTGGACCATATCAGCTTCAAGGTCCAGAAGGAATTCCTCTGCATCGTCGGCCCCTCTGGATGTGGCAAAAGCACACTTCTACGAATAATCGACGGTTTAGACAAGCCAACCTCCG
>WNGG01001614.1_pt1 | contig 34390 bp, 31 predicted proteins | sample 5400661 | NCBI WGS metagenome assembly WNGG01 (sample SAMN13153372, study PRJNA577476) | soil metagenome | isolation source: 100 cm soil or saprolite under Garry oak tree replicate 1 | place: USA:California | collected 2016-06-15
GGGTCGAACACGACATCGTCTGGGATGGTTAGTTTTGAAATGACATGCTCTGCCTCTACCGGCGATTGCTCCCAGCCATTTAGCGCTTTACTTGGTGGCTGAGATTCTATCAAGTCTGGAATAGAATCCAAAACCTTCAATCTGTTGCCCTTTACAAACCAGAGGAGTGGTTTCCACATTACATACACGTGATGATTTTGCAGGAGTCTAGAACTACCATTATGTTTTACCACCATTTCCCACCAATATTTTAACCCGGAATTTTTCATGTATTCAAAGATCTGCGGTAATGCGTAATGTCCTGCATACATGACTAGACTTCCGCCTTCCTTCAAAACTCTACAGGCAAGCTTTCCCAATGGTTCATACATTGGCAGCCACTCCTTGTGATAAGGCGGATCCGTAAAGATTAAATCAATACTTTTGTCCCCAATTTTAGTAGTATCTATGTATTGAAAATCTCCTTGACTCAACTTTACCCTAGAATGGTTTTCTTTGCCATGTTGAGATCTACTGGCGGCTTCTTGAACCTGTTTGATTAGATCTTCTTTCTGTTCTTGTCTTCTTATCAGACTATACACCTTGGTTATTCCTATAGTATCTTTTCTGAGACTATTTTTTTGGTCTTCAGTACCTTTTTCGATAATCTTCTTGCCTCTCTCGTATGTGGCAGTAGAGACTCCGATCTTTTTAGCAATTATCTCAGATACTTTTCCTTTCTCCTCACATGGTTCAAGGGTAGCATCTGTAGATGCTACCCTTCGCTCTACCTCATTATTATTGTCGTGGTCCTCTTTTTTGGTGGCTAGTCCTACTATATGACCACCAAGGGTCATCCTCCTCTTCGCCCTCTCTTTTTCTATATCTTCTAGCGTGTAACCGATTTCGACTCTCTGAAACTCATTCATCTGGCGCCTTCTAAGGTTAACATCGATTAGATACTGCTTCTCTTTGCATTTCTTGGTGATGTATATGAGAGGAATTCCAAGCTCCTTACAAGCTCGGAATCGATGATGCCCGTCGAGAACGACTCCCTGTTTGTTGATTATTATAGGTACATGCATTCCTTCTTCTTTGATTGATTGCTTTAACAAATCGAATTCTACTTTAGACAACGGAGGAATTAGATTCAAGTATCCTTTCTTGATTGACAGAGCGTGTATGGTATCACGGCTACTTGTGCTACTGTTGCTATTATTTTTTGGACCACTTATATTACTCATGACCAATGGATATAGAGATTCATTTTCTAAAAAAGAACTCACATCTAATTTAGACAGAAACGCTTTTATAGTTCGTCTGTCGATTCGTTTCGACTATATATTATCGACAGAATAAGAATGTAAATTTTTAACTCCCAAAAACAAAGAGTAATAGTATTGGTGCCAATTAAAGAAAGATACAGGTGTAGACTCAAGAAGAATAGGAATGATAGATTCCAATCTTCAGTATCGAAATCCGATTATATTGTTAACCAAACGTGGAAAGGACTAGGGCGGGCTGGTTCGAATATTCCATTGCAAAGTACAAAGGAGAGCACAAAAGAATGGTATATTATGTTTCGGTGATTTAGAGATTGCAGAGAAGACTAGGGTTGATTACAGGTATAGCGAATTTTCAGCATCAAGATAGGCACAAAAAAGGAAAAATCCAACAGGAAAAAGAATTCAGAAAATGACAATAACCATAAGAAGAAATCCAGAGTTTACTAACCTTTTACAGAAGAACCTCAATAAAAGATATGAGGAAAGACGAAGGCTTGGTGATTCATGTATTCATGTTTCAGATATCCTACCTACTAATTGCATTAGAAAACAGTATTATTCACGTAAGTTTCCAGAAATCGACCCTATCTCAAATGAATCAGTACATCATTTTGTAAGAGGAGAAGCAAGCGAATTCGTCATAACTAACCTCGCGAATATGGGTGTTGCACAAGCTGAATTAGAGATGGATGGATTGATTGCACATCCTGATATTATGAGTGAGGAAAAAGGAGAGGGAGGAGAAGAAGTAGAAGCAACGGAAGCAAAAACAAAAGGACAAAGCGTAATAGTAGAACTAAAAGATACAGTCAACGGTAGACGTCTCGATATTACAGATCAGAAATTTACTTCTTATCTTAGACAGCTATTGTACTACCTTGTTATGACAGGAATAGAGAAAGGAATAATTTCTATAAGATATAATAGTCGGGAATTAAGATGGACCAAAAGCAATTCTGAAGGCGATTATTTCTTCAGGCCTTATAACGGAAGAGATGTTGGGATCGAAAGCTGGCAAGTCATTTTACCTAAAGAAGACATCGCAAGAGAAATACTGAAAAACGAAATGATTAGACGCAAGTCCTTATTTCTAAAAGCGCTTCAAGAAAACAATGTCTCCATCTTACCAAGACTAGCAGAAGCCATAAGAAATACCAAATGTCCGTATTGCAAGTTTTATCAAAAATGTATGAATGAAGATAGCGAGACAGAAGATGCTAAGGAAATGGCAAAAGAGATAGATTTGTTGGATATAAGTGGTGTGGTTGACTTCAATATTTCCGCGTCTACAGATCAAGAATGAAGGCAGAACAATTCTCTACAACAGCAACTCTACAATTATCACATCTTAACATTAGACTGGTCTAGTGTTAGTAGTTGCTTGTCCAGAGTATTAGTAGTTGCTTATCATGAGATATGGCACCCAAACAATAGGAAATCTTCATGAAATTTCGTGGAAACTATAGATTAGCCTTATTTGGCAAAACCATCCTCCCAGTTGAACACGATGTAAGGAGATATCTACGTCCGGAATCAAACTCAGCTTTTTGAGCGCGACGGCCTGTAAATATCATCCTAGTATTGTATTATTATCGCCAGTGATATTATAGTAAATAAAAAACCATAGGATTGATTTTTGGCTGCTAATTCAAACTTTAAACTTTTGTAATTCAGAAATAGTTGATTTCAAGAATACTTCGGCCCCATCAAACGCTTCTACCTCTGCTTTTGGTATCTTGTACTCACCACGTGCACCCTCAGTGATTATTACCACAGAGTCTTCATCTACCGCATCAACATTTCCTACGTCTGCTCTATCTTTGGATCTGACGTTTTTATGAACGATCCTATCCCAATCCAATACTGGTGGTTCTGACAATTTCTTATTTCGTTTATACGTAGGATTCCAAATATATAAAGTAGCTTTCTGCGGTTCCGGCTTTTCTACTTGATTGAATTATATTTCGCGAGGGAGAGTCAGACTATTAGACGACTGACCATGTCTTCCTGCATGCAATTAAAATCCTTACTTTTTGGAATCTGTTCAGACATCTAAGCTTGCTTACGTCTACAACCTTGGTTGTTGGGTCTTTTTGCAGATCATCTCTGCGTCCTCACCTGAAGTATATTTGTTACTTTATCAATTGCCTAAACGTAAGAAATACTAAGTAACTCGCTCCTAACTGGGGAAGAGTGCCTTAAATAACTCATATAGATTTTCCACAAGTGGTTACTCAATTAGAAATTGTTAAAAAACTTGATCAGATTTTAGAAAAAATGGATGAAAATATATTTTTGTGAGTGAGTCTGCTATCCTTAAAACTGCAGTATCGTTAATAGGATCTCTGCCTATAACGTTTGCATTCTATTGATTCCCATCAATAAAACTTACGTCAACAATAAAAAGACCCTTGTAAATTGTGTTAAAGATTTGTACAGGATGGGTTTTACATCGCCTGTATCAGGTAACCATAGTATTAGAATACAAAACAAAAAATGGATGTGGATAACTCCTTCAGGAATTCCACGTTACAATTTGCAAGAGGAAGATTTGATCAAAGTTCATTTAGAAACTGGAAAGACTCTTGGAAGACTAATACCGAGTATAGAATCGTATATGCATGTATCTATCTACAAAAAGTTAGGAAAAGTAAATGCAATTGTTCATACCCATAGTCCATATACACTGGGTATTGCTATATCTGTAATCAAGTTCCAACACGTTATAGAAGAGGCCAAGATAGTAGTAGGAAATCCTGTCATAATACCAAATAAACCATCAGGATCAACAGAATTAGCAAATATAGTTTCCGAGGCATTTGGACACGGCTGTGAAAAGGTAAGAGCAGTTATAATTAGAAATCACGGAGTTGTAGCTGTTGGATACAACATTCATCAAGCGCGTGCTGTTGTCGAAGCACTTGAGGAATGGGCTAAAATATTGACAATATCAAAAATTTTTGGTGGGCCAAAATATGTAATTGATTGAGGATGATGTTATCAAAGGGATATCATGACGGATTTGAATCCGTAGTATGATCATCGGGCACATATGGGATACGAGAACCTGTTTTCAAACTTCCTATGAAGATGAGAATTTTTAACTTGTTTTCATCGAAAAGCTTGAAAAGCTGCCTTCAATAACAGGTCATAACCTCTTTGTGACCCTCCGATGTAACAAATCCTCTCGTCAGTGGTATTACAATGGGAATAGATAGATATCAGTGAAAACAGGAGAAAAGATATGAAAGCAGCAAGAATTGTTAAAGTGAATGAAAAACTTGAGATACAGCAGCTTGAAACTCCAAAACCAAAAGGTTCTCAAGTTCTTGTAAAAGTTCAATCATCGGGTGTTTGTCATAGCGATATCCACCTGTGGGAAGGTTATTATGAAGGCATCGGCGGACAACCATTAAAAACTACGGATAGAGGTGTAAATTATCCTCTTACCCCGGGACACGAGGTGGCAGGAATAGTTGATGCTTTAGGTGAACAAGCCGAAGGATTTAGCAAAGATGATAAAGTTCTTGTCTACCCATGGATAGGAGAAGGATTATGTCCTGCTTGTAGAATTGGAGAAGAAAATCTATGTGATAAACCTAGGTCATTAGGTGTATACATGAATGGAGGTTATGCAGAATACGTATTGATACCAAGCTACAAGTATTTAGTAAAAATAAGTGATGGAATGGATATTGATGCAAGTGCCACTTTATCATGTTCTGCCCTTACAGCATATGGTGCAGTAAAGAACGCCAATCTAAAACCGGATGATAACGTAGTGATTGTTGGTGCAGGGGGATTGGGCTTGATGGCCATACAACTGGCAAAAGCAGTTACTGGAGCTAGGATCATTGCTATGGATCTAGATGACAAGAAACTAGAATTTGCAAAGAAGGAAGGTGCAGATACTACTGTCAATTCAAAAAATGAAGACCCAATAAAAGCTATAATGGAGTTAACTGATAAGATGGGTGCAGATGCAGTAATTGACTTTGTCAATGCTTCAAAGACTGTAGAAAGTGATATGCAATTCCTTAGAAGAAGAGCCAGAGTAGTACTTGTTGGACTCTTTGGTGGCGAACTGAAATTAAGTCTAGTCAGCATGCCAACAAGAGCATACAAGTTAATCGGATCATATACTGGGACTATAAGCGATTTGATAGAATTGGTTTCCTTAGCAAGGAGAGGAGTAATCAAACCCGTTGTTTCAAATCGATTCAAACTTGATCAAGCTACGGATGCATTGACAATGTTGAAAGACGGCAAAATACTTGGGAGAGGTGTAATAAACCCTTGAAAGAAAAAGGAACCGTAACAGAGGAAGTCATTAATACATACAAGATAATGACTAAAGACCAGATAAATGAAAAAGTAAAGAAAGCTCAAGATACATCTTGCGAGTGGAAAATTGTAATTCAAATGTTTTAATCTTGAGATTTCTTCTATACAACATTAGCAATTGCCTTCTGCCGTGAAAGCTCTTTTGTGATATTACAAAATCGTTAGTACGTCATCGGTTTTAGCCGCACAACAAAAAAGCTAGAACAACAAAATCGGTTTGTCTCTATGCCTTTGGCTTATTTCGTTTCCGCCTTTCGGCCTTGGCATATTTTTTGCTTCTTGATCTATACGAACTATAAGCGTGTGTTTTATTTTTTTTTCTATCGGGTTTCTTATGTATCGTGCCCTTACGCATTACATGTACTGGTACTACGGAACGATATTATATACTATGGGATGGAACATAAATTCTTCTTGTTCGTTCACTCGATGTGACCCTTGCATAACCATCCACAACAATTGGGCAAGCTAAAAACAAGGCATCCCTATCACCAACAGGAACACCTGTCACACCATAACTACCGATAACTAGCAGTATTCATCACAACCACCATAATTAAAAATTATTTTGTTTTGGGCCATCAACAATACACTCATAGAAATCGAAGAATATCACATAAAAAAAATAAAATAACAATAATTAGATTGAAGTCATCCAAAGCAATCACATGTGAGAATATGTATACAACTATAGAGGCCGTGTCCACAGTTCCTAAATATTTAACTTACGTATTACCCGTTATGGCACACATGCTTTACAGGCTCTTCAATACAGCGCTTAGATTTCCTTCAATTTCAAAAGAGGAGAAAAAGTAGGTTTTCGGTGAATGAATTACAGAGACAAGACTGACATATCTGCGAGAATCCTAGAACTCGCAAATGGTGGAGCATCTAAATCCAAAATAATATCAACTGCATTTCTTAATCACTCGAGCAGCCTGCAATATTTTAAGATGCTTCTTGAGAATAAATTGTTGATCTATCAAAAAGAAAAGCGAATGTTTAAGACCACTTCTACGGGTATCCAATTTTTGCAACTATACCATCTAATGAATGAGTTACTTAAGTGAAAATCATTTTGTAATTTGTCTTTCTGAACTAGCTACTTTTTATCTGTAGGAGCAGGTTTAGTTTTATCTTCAACTAATTTGAATCTAGAGAGCTGCTTGTATGCTAGAAATACTATGAATGCAATATTATAAAGTTGATTATATTTCCAATTAGATCGCCCACCATGAAAGTAGAATGCCCCACAGTAAACTTCGCTGCGTTCAAATCTCCAGCAGGCAAAAACAGTCCAATAAATGGCGTCACAATATAATTAACAAACGCTGTAACCAATTTAGAAGCTGCTTGGCCTATTACAAATGCAATAGCTAATCCAATTATTCCAAATATCATAAGAAAGTCGAAAAATTCTTGCGAAAGGGACTTCTTTACTGGAGGGGGTGATTCAGTCGCAGTAATCTTTACTCAGTTTGATTATTGTGTACAAAGCCAAATTATACAGAAACATTACAATCTACTCAAATAATTATACATTGTTACCAGTCAAGAGCATACAGACCTTTTTAGAATAAACCTCGAAACACTTCCTAATTAATTAAGCAGTCATACAATAGGTCAAGGTAACAACAAGAGTAACAGAGTCAGTATGCTATTTTGTGATTTTAAACCTCAGGGATTTATATGCCAGAGACACTAATATTCATTGTATGAAATTCAATCCTTTTGATAGGAAAAAATTCAAATGCAATATGTGTGACGAGAAATTCAAGACTGGAACTGAACTGACAGAGCATAATCATATAAAACATGGGCCAACGAAGTAACAGTAGTATAGTAGTGCTAATCCTACTGTTCCTCACTTTTTTCTTTCTATTGGCATCGCAAATGAGAGCTGGTACCCATCCGGGTCTAATATATGAAAGAATCTTTCACCCCATGACGCATTTATAGGTTCATTTTCAAATGATACTAATTCTGATATAGAAGCATCATTCGTAAATCGTGAGTAAAGTTCATCTACATCTTCGGAGTAAAATATTATCCTACCAAAATCCATTTTATCACTATTGTGCTGGTTAGTAGAATTAATGTTCCTCTTTACCTCCAAGTTGAGATACATTTTGTATGTACTTTCCTCACAAATCTCAAACGTTGTGAAAGAATCACTATAAGATCCCCCATATGCAACCTTAAAACCAGGTATGTTGGAATAAAATTTGCATGACCTTTCCATGTTTTTAACTGATAGCGTAACTGCAGATATCTTGTATACTCTCACGATATTTCTTTTCTGTTACCAATAGTGTTAAATTTTTCCTAATCAAAGGATGTAAATTGCATCGGACGGTATTTGTACTGTCCACACTCGTTTCATGGATAAGATTTGATAAAGAAATTATTGCATCTATGAATGGCCGCCAAACTGAACCGGAACTCCATGAGAGCGTCAATAGATGATTTGGGTATAATTTGGGTATTTTCTTGAATATTTGACATGAAAAGAATAAGATATGTTAAGCAATGTAAGATTGTCAAGACGACTTAAGAATTTGGAATCTAGACCAAAGGTCGTGATTTTTGGAGCTATGGTAACAATGACAGTAGGGATGGTTGTAACTATACTTACCCTGCTATCGCACGCGACATAATGAAGCACTTCTGCCAGCACCATCTCATTTTATGTGTCGCCAAAATTGGAATTTATCTAACACGAACTGGAATATGAATATTCAAAGTTATGATATGAATTTATCGTAAGAAGAGAATCGTCGAATTAAGTTACAAACGGCTATGGTCGGCTATGGCCGAGCTTTCTAGTTCATTTTATAAATGGCCATCTAGGCAACTTCTCTTATACTATCATTGAAAATTACTACTTATCATTGGCTATGACTACAATTCTTCTTTCTATGGGACCACACATGGAGTTTAATTCTTTATATTCATGACCTCACAAAGACCAAGTAGATTCCTACCTAGATAATTGATAATAATATTGGGAGAAACCCTGGCCAGTACATACAAATTTGTTTATGCAAAATAAACTAAACTAATAAAGAATATCATTTGACATTCAGGAAAAGGATATAGACATCAAAGCCTTCATAACTGACCCCGACTTTATTTTTCGTTATTGCAACAGTAATAAATCTACGTGGGGCAATGTTTTTAAGTTATATGTTTAACAATAAACTAACAAAAAGAAATTGGTGGAGAATTCTCAGATTCAACTGGTGGAAAATCCAAATCTAACGGCACCAGCGTTAAACCGCTTTGTAAAACCAAATGACATCAACAAATTAGTTGCACAGTACGGCACCCCGCTTTATTTAATTGACGAAGACACGCTACACGCAAAAGTCAAGGAATTACATACATCATACTCAAAATTCAGTGGACCTCTAAAGATCGCCTACTCTATTAAAGCTAATTTTAGCCCGGCAATCTTAAGGGCCTTCATAGCTGACGGCATAACATTCGATTTAACATCGATTGGCGAGCTTCATTTTATAAAACGATGCAAAGCAGTTCCTGAAAATATCATTTATACGAGCGTTACAGAGGAATTCGAGGAGTACCTTGAGGTATTACAAAGTGGTGTAAGGAGAGTTGTTGTGAGTTCCTTTAATGGGATGACGAATCTAGCAAAAGCAGCTAGCAAAATAGGTGTCAAAATACCAACTATGATCCGAGTGAATCCAGAGGTAGGAGTTAAAGCTGGAGTTCGTGCTTCATACAGAAACGGTAAATTCGGAGTTCCATTCAATGGTGGAACTATCGATAGCGCAACCAAAATGATCAAACACCTAATGGATAATGATTTACTTAGATTTGAGGGCTTCCACTTTCATCTAGGGTCGCAAATTACAGACTTTTCATGTTTCATACATGCACTTGACAAGATGGATGCATTTATGACGAAAATGAAGAAGGAATATCCAAACTTCCAGGTTACTACATTTGATATCGGGGGAGGAACTCCAGTTTTCTATGATGAACCCATATCAAGTCCCATGCAGATGGCTGAAAACCTTGTCTCTCGACTCAACCAATTAGTAGAGAGTCACGGAAGATTCGAATTGATGATCGAAAGCGGTAGATTTCTTGTAGCTGAATCATCGATCTTGCTTTCTAAGATAGTAAATACTAAGGAATATAATGAACACAAAATTGTCATAGTAGATGCAGGGTATCATTTATTATTAGATGCTGCTCTTTTAAAACAAGAATATCCACAAGAAATAGTTTCAATGCCTAAAAACAGACTGAAGACAACAAGTCTAATACACACAAAGAACATCCATTTGGCAGGTAGGTTATGTGATACGTATGACATATTTCCTCTATCGAAAGCATCAAGCCTGAACGAGGCAGATGTTGGAAGGTATATAGCATTCTATAATGTAGGAGCATACTCCCTCGTATTCAATATGCCCTTTCACTGTCAGATAAAACCACCTGTCATTATGAAGACTGCCAAGGGAGAATTTAAAGAGGTTAGAAAAGGAACATCATATGAACGACTCTTTACAGAAGAAGGAGGAGATATAATCTAGCCGCGCTATTTTATTTCCGAATAGAGTTTATATACATTTTACTTACAGAGATTGTTAAATATATTGTCATCTTCACCCTCCTCATTTACCAGAAATGGCCATGACAATAATAACAAGAAAATCAGAGCACATATTTTAATACTTGGCAAAGTCCAGGGCGTGTATTTTCGACAAAACACTCGAATCGTAGCTACTAGACATGGCGTTACGGGTTGGGTACGTAATCTAAGAGATGGACGAGTGGAGATCCTTTTAGAAGGATATTCCGCAGATGTGGGACAGGTGATTGAATGGTGTCATGCAGGTCCACCAAAGGCAACAGTTAATGATGTTGATATAAAGTACGAAAGGTATACTGGAGAATTTGAAGGATTCAGGGTCAATTATTGAATTGGACTAGCATTAGGTGTCAGAATGACTTACTGTTACATAATATAACCAGAGATGCTGGCATCTTCTGAGAATACTTCCATGTTACTTAGTCACCTTATTGATATTCGTGTAGATACATCAAGCTGTTGTAAAGACATGGGTTACTAGAGAGCTCACGAGTACAGATAAAATGCTCAGCTAGTAGGGAACAAAAGCAATACACTAGAGATCAATTGCTCTTAAATCATGCCTTAGACTATTCTCCTTCATTTAAACCAACCGGGTTATCGATTAAGACATTTCATATCCTGATAGTCAATATCAAAGCATTGTCACAGCTATAGCAGAGAGCAACTAAATCATTTGAAGATACCAGCTGGATGGACATCATCAGAGTATAAAATTTCCAACCGTATAACAGTTTTAGTCCGAAGACCGCAATCTTCTAAGATTTGTAAATCTCTGGTGTAAACTCGATCACTATACTTCATTTTTTTTGGCCCGTGTCTACCTGTAATATAATGTGTTCTGCGGATCTTTTCATTTTTAGTATTTCATAAATATGACGTGGATCATTTAAGTGTAAATTGAAAATGTTGACAAATTGTACTTTTTGTAAAATTGTCGATGGAAATATTTCTGCAAGAATTATTAGTCAGAATGATAATGCTATTGCATTTTTGGATGCTTTTCCCTTATCCTTAGGACACACCCTAATCATTCCGAAAAGACATTATTCTAAAGTACAGGATATGAATAGGGAATATTCATCTGCAGTGTTTGGCTTGCTGAGGGTTGTAATTGCAGCAGTAGAAAAGGCAACTGGAGTCAAAGCATCAACTATAGCAATACATAATGGCGTAGAAGCAGGACAGGACATATTACATGTTCATATCCATATTATTCCACGCACCAGTCGTGACGGAGCAGGACCAGTCCATTCAATGTTTAAGAAGAGGCCAGACGTTAGATCTGAGAAGATGGATTCAATACTTGTCAGGATAAAAGAACTTCTCGAATTGTCATAACTCTATTTCATAGCATTCAGTTATTCGGCGAAGACTATTTAGCCTCTACTACAGCACAAAATGCTGATGCAAGGATTGGTTATTACAACGAAACCTTGTTCATAAATCCGAGATAATAACCATATTTACATACGTAGGACTAATGTCATGCTTATTCCATAAAGGGGATGGTTGTCAAATTTCCATTTACTACATTAGGAAATAGCTGTAAGTTATGACATGATCTGAAGTTTGCTAAGGACAAGGCTCTTGCAATCGATCCGTTTGATTGTTCAGTATCTTACAAAAGGTGCATTCATCTCTACCAAGTTATGTAAAATGGTTGATGGCTCATTGAGCGAGCACCTTGCTCTCACGACCGGGAATTTTTTCAATTACTTCACCCACCGTCTCATTCATAGCCGCTTCTGCTATATCACTTGCATGTTCCGCAGTTCTTCGTATGTCTTCCAAAATTAGCTTGATATAAACATTTGTAGATTCGTGCAAGGTTGAGGAAGAAGCCTTTTCTTTGTCAAGAAATATAATTATCTCATTTTCCAACGAACGTATGCCATCTGTTTTATCTACAATGCTATCCGCCAGATAATAGTCTCTTCGTAGAAATGCTTCGACTGAGTCGTTAAGTAGTGCCAGTGATATTCTACTCATCTTGTCTAGTTTTTGAAATACTTCTTTCGAAATTTTTTCCGTTATCTTGAGGCATTTAGCTGCAATACCGGCAGCGTGGTCAGCCACACGCTCGATACTTCGTACTGCAACACGATAACTCAGGCTGTCAGAGGGACCCTTTAATCCTATTTCTTGAAGCATCCTCTCGTTCTTTGTTGCCATCACGAGGTTTCGCAGTATGTAAAGACTAAATCTATCTACTTCATCATCTGATTTTAATATTGTTCTTGCGAGATCATGACTTTGTTCAGCTAGAGAAGCCATCGCATCTTTATGCATAGCAGTTGAAATCAAAAACATTCTTCGGACAGCAGTATTGACAGAAAGTTCTGGTAAATTGAGCAAAACCTGGATTGTGATCAAATCCGATGCATCAGCAATTATTTCTGTTCCTACCAAGTTTCTTCGCACCACTTCTCTGACCGCATCGCGCTGAGGAGGATTTATTCTTCCAGTCTTTGATTTCAAGTGCATAATATTATATCCTGCCAAATACATCGACACAACCTTGCGTTTTAGAGAATTGCCACTTTCATCCTGCAACATTACTGCAGTTACTTCGTTATTTGAGCTAGGACTCCTTACCGCATTAGGGACTATGGACAAGGAATTATTGGCTTCACGAATAATTGTTACAGGATCGCCAGCCTTAAGATGCATGTCATTCATCCATCTTTTAGGCAAGGACAATATGTATGTAGATCTACCTGTAAACTGTATCTTACGCACTTCATTTTCTTCAGATAGTCGACTCAATAAGGATCTTGAAAAAGGATGCTTTAATAAACATATTATGATAATTAATCATTTAGCACTATGTACGGTATAATACACTATATAGTTAACGTCTGGGACTTGACCTTCCTGTCATGATATAATGGATGGAGTCGCTAATATAGCAGGCATGGTCTGAAATTCGCTCCAAATACCTCAATATTAACAAGGCAGAGATATAACAACGAGGATCCATGTCCTTTTGGTCTTGATCGTTTTGCGGAGTAATAACCTCGTGCAAATACTTCCTATATAAGGCGTCAACAGTATCATCCATTTCGTAGAGTTTAGCAGATGCATTTTTATCTCGTAGTTGCAACGCGTGTACGCTGAGCAAGATCATTTCCCTCACCGTACTTGCCATCCTAAGAACAGCAGTCTTATCGCACTCATTAATATGACCTATTGTTTCAAGGACCTCTACAATGTCATATGCATAGCGTCCAAATCTAGAAAACCCATACGCAATTTCCATGCAAGACCTAATAAACCGCAGATCAGTGGCGACAGGCTGGTAACGTGCAATTAATTCGATTGCGAGATCGGCTGTTTCATCTTGAAGCACGCGAAGCTTTTCCGACCATTCAAATATTTGTTTTTTTAAATTGGTTCCTTTGTCATACGATTCAATGGATGTGAACACTGATTGCTCAGATAATCTTGCCATATCCATTATGATATTCCGAATACGGTCTATGCCCAGATCTAAGAGTCTAGTCAAAAAAAATGATGCCTAACCAAATTAGATTTCTAACCAAATTTACCAGATATATAGCGCTCAGTTAGCTCCTTTTCAGGATTCTCAAATATCTTCTTCGTTGGCCCATATTCTACAAGCTCTCCAAGATACAAAAAAGCAGTATAGTCAGATACTCGGGCGGCCTGTTGCATGTTATGCGTCACAATAATTATTGTTAATTCTTGTTCCAAATCATGAACAAGTTCTTCAATTTTAGAAGATGCCATTGGGTCTAGCGCAGACGTAGGTTCGTCCATTAGCAAGACTTCGGGCTGCATAGCAAGTGCCCTCGCAATGCACAGACGCTGTTGCTGACCACCAGACAACCCCATGCCCGGCCTGTCTAGTTCATTTCTTACTTCCTCCCACAGGCCAGCACCTTGGAGACTTTCTTTAACAATTTCATCGATAAGTTGCCTATCTTTGACACCGTTAAGCTTCAGTCCTGCGGCAACATTATCATAAATACTCATGGTAGGAAATGGGTTTGGCTTTTGAAACACCATTCCAATACGTCTTTTAATAATCACGGGATCTATATTTCGGTCATAAATATCAATCCCGTCAATAATAACTTGACCCTTTGAGCGTGAGCTCGGAGTCATCTCATGCATGCGATTCAGACATCGAATAAGTGTAGTCTTACCACAACCTGAAGGTCCTATGATTGCGGTAATGGTGTTCTCTTTAACATCCAAGTTAATATCTTTCAACGCTTGTTTGGTTCCGAACCATGCTTCCAGCTTCTTAATAGAAACCTTGTAAGGTTGCTGCTTTTGCTCTGCCTTCAAAGCATTCTCAGTGCTCTTGTAAGCAAGTTCCTCCTCGTTACTCAACTGCTGTTGATAATTGTCCGACGTGTTAATTATTTGTTGCATATATAGATAACATAGACAATATAGTCTCTTTTTATAAAACAGCGGTCGTCGTTCTTATTCAAAATGCTCTTTGTGCAAACAATCTCACACTCACGCTCAATCTAATGACGAGGAGTTATCAGAACAAGGCAGCCCCACCCAAATGCCTAAGCGGATTCATATGGTTGTGATGCTAGCCTTCAGATACTCGGTGGTAGCGTATCAGCTGAACCTGTCGGGGTAGTGTATACTCCTAAATGAAAACCATATGAATTGGTCAAAGTATAGATCACTCGTAGTTCCAGTATGCTTGATTCAACTACTTATCTATGTGCCTATGTCTAAGTAGAATCTTTCGTCCAAGCCCTAAGTCATTAGCTAATTGCGATTTAGAAAGTCGTCAATTTTTTTGCAAAATCCGTGCCGATTTCTTCAATAGATCTATTTCCGTATATACACACAAGACCATATCTTTTTTGCATTTTGCGAAATTTCCTTGCGACCAAGCGCTGATAAATCAGGAATGTTTCAAATATACTATAAGAAAGCCAAATGTCTGCTGAGTCATAGCCACTTTTCAAGCAACCGAATCTGAGTAGATTTTCCTGATCCGTCGATACCTTCAACCACGAACAGATTATCTTTTGACTCAAATTTCTTACTTTGCAGCACTATTTTCATCTTTTATGGACTCTTTACACACCAATGACCTGTGGCTTAGTTAAGACTCTACTATGGATAAGAGGGAGAGAATAAGTGACAGGAATGTTAAACGCTTCCTTAAAGTCTTTCAAGACACTTTCTATCAGAATTACCGGAAGAGTGTTAGTCTCTGTACTTCGTATAAAAGTCAATACAATTTCCTTTTGGCTACATTTAACAAATCTGACTTTCGATTTAACCCTTTCGAGAATTTCTGAGAGGGAAAGACAGGCTGCAATTTTTTCGATAGATTTTTTATTCTGCGGCTGCATGATTGAGCTATATCGTGCAAAAAGCGTATTTGCGGTCTTTGCCTTCTTCGTACGAACTATTGATATTGCCAAAATCAGCTGTTCTCGATGACTAAGATGTGGGTTATCCTCATCAATTATCATATAAAACAGATTGTGTAGGTTTGTGGTAGGAGGCAATCCTGAGATCTGCCTAATAGCGTGAGCCAAGATCTCATATTCTCGTTCTTTCATTAATCCTAACGAGTAGAATGGTTTGACTAGAGTAGAGGTAAATTCTGGAATTTTCTCTGGTTTGCAGCAATGTTTAACCTGCCTCTGAATTTGATTTTGATTGATATTCTGTAAATAGTAGCCTTTAGAGCTTTGCAGGAAAGCAGAGAGAATGCCTTCCCTAAGGCCCTGTGCGCTAACCAAGATATTTTCAAATTCAAGCTTTTGCATTAATACCTTCATTATACATGAGCCGGCCGTAATAGTTTCTGCTCGATTGGCACCCACAGCATCTATCTTGGCAATTTCATATGAAGTCATTTTACGAAGAGTGCTGTTGATTGAGTGAATATGGTCAAAGTCCAATCTATAGTTGTGAATTTTATCAAGGGGGTACTTCCTTGTTTCTTGATCGTATCTTGCCATCGCTCGTAATGTTCCGCCTACGCCTACGAGTGTTGTGTCAGGGCTGATATCAAGTCCTTTTCGGTCAGGAAGGTTTTTAATTATGTGTTCTTCCATTCTGGAATAATTCTTCTTGGTTAACCTTCCTCCGACGTCACTGTAGAACTGTGACAGTCTTAACGCCCCTAAAGGCAATGAAATCAACTTTTTGATCTTGAAATTTTCTGTGTATACTAATTCCAAACTCCCGCCACCTAAATCGAAAAAGAGAGCTGTGGGGATGCAGGTTGACTGGAGCGCTCCGAGATAAGAATAGAGAGCTTCTTCTTTTCCGGATAATACTCTAAAACGAAATCCTGTGCTTTGAAGAACTTCATGAAGAAAATCATTCTTATTGTTTGCCTCCCTTACCGCACTCGTTGCGATTGATAATACATACTTTACACACTGAAAATTGACTATATCCCGGAACAACTTCAAGGTATGAATTGTACGTTGTATGGGTTCGCGGCCGAGGATGCCAGTGTGGTGCAGATCTTGGCCAAGTCTGACTTTCGCTCCTTCCTGTTCGTAAGCCTTGAACGAATTGTTCTTGCGATTTACATGATAATTCACCAATTTAGCAGAGTTAAATCCCAGGTCGATGATTGATACCTTCAAGTCTGAATTACACTCGGCAGAAGTAATATAATTGGTTTTTTATCGTAAGGTAACAATAAATTTAACCCTTATCTCATTTCTAATAATTGTATATAGATGATATAGACCATATTTGAAAATCGGTTGCAATACTTTTATTTTTGTACTTATGCATGCCGTCTATCAGATGGTTGGATTTTTTTATTAACAGACGGAATCTTTGAAGCGCTTTCTTTTTGCAATATTGATGTTTTTTTGGAATCATTTATTTTGGCATAGTCAGACGAATTATAAGTATGATCATAAAAAATACTGTTGCAGGTGAAGTCTGGGTCCATTACTCTTTTCTTAGAAATACATGTATTTTCTATGATCTTTTTTGTAATATGTTGGCTTAAATATTAGTATTCAGAAAGAAATAGTAAAAAGATGATCGAAGATCTGGATGCCTCGTTTAGGTTAAGGTTAAAGTTGAACGATATGAGATATACTTTTTTGACTATTATGTATTAGGGTCATCTCACTCATATAATGAAAAGAACTTTTCTGTAATTTTTCTTAAAGTGTCTACGTTCTGTTCAGCCTCTATAACTACATTGTTGTATTCATATTTGACATTGAATGATTTTAGTACTGTACGAAATAAACTAGATTTTTTGCCGTCCTCCGTTATTTCAATTTTATCAACTATAAGCAACTTCTCTTCAACGAGCCATCTCATCTTTCTATAAGCAGTAGTGTGGGATACATTGGTTTCGTGCATAATTTGATTAACTGATTTAGATTGGTACATGACAGCATCCAAAATCTTCTGTAATTCGGTGTCAGCCAGAGCAGCAAGGATCGCACGTTTTAGTCTCTCGCTTCTAATTATCATCCTTCTAGTTCAGGTTCCTCTTTTGATATCAACGCATCAGAAAGACCACAAAAGCGAGGTTACATATTCGAGCATATGAGGGTTCTAAGTGTTAACCGAGATCTTCTCTGTGTACATTACCCTGTTTGTCAAGGCGATGTAAATACTCCTGCTCCATGTAGTCAGTTGCTCATCACTTTCAAATCATAAATTGTCACTTAGATCATCGACCATCTCTGCATAGGTCTACGAAGCTCCATATTTATAAATAGTATCGGACACCAGCTCACGATTAATCTCGCACCCCAACACACCTATAGTCCTGCTCCTTCGATGATCGCCTAAAGGAGTAACATATAATGTTAGATCTTGTTCCTTCAATTCGAGGTAATTAATTGGCCAAGATCTGTTCTAGTATCGCAGTACCCGTACCTATTCCTGGGATGTCAATTCTTGATGGACTTGGATCGGGACCAAATGAGTCAAAAGTTACGAATCCTTGATGTGTTTCCCCTGGAAGACCGGTGATTATTAACTCATAGGTATCGCTCACCACATCGAACATCGGTATTGCAGTACCATTACCTATTCCCGGGATTAATATCGAGAATCGACAATGAAAGTTATTGTTACTTGGGGAACTTGGCTCTGCCTGTCCTGGCAGGCCTTGAATTGTTACAGATGCATTACCGATACAGTCGCCATTTGTCATCTTACCGCTGCTTGTAATGACTAGTTGTCCTGACTGTTGGTCATTATTGTTTGCAGCAAATATTAGGTTTGATGTTATTATTGGATAAGAAAGTAAGATCACAATCGCTGGAATCCCAAGAACTGTAACTATTTTCGCGTTCACTCTTTTCTCAAGATAGACTCACTATTAGATTCTCTGTATTTTGCATAATTGTTCTATGAAGTATCTGCGGAAGACATACATTGCTAAATGAGTCTAAAAATGTTCTTAAAGTGAAGCGCGATCTACTTTCTGTGTTTTTAAGAATTGGCAAACTAGCGGTATCATTCCATAATCTTAAAAATACATTTGCACCAGGCAACTATGAATCGAGTTGTCAAAAAGTACCAAGGTTATTAGACAAGCGGTGTTCTTTCCTGCAAACCATCAATAGATGAGAATAGTAGATGAGAAACAATTCCTTACCTTCTCACCATTTCAATCTCATTTATCGTATACAATTAGTTACTTACCAATCATTCTAAGTGTCCAAAAATCCAGAAGTCATGAAAGATGCTGCCAAGTGTTATAGTGTATAGTTGGAGGGTAATTTAAATACGTGTAAGGATAATAAATGAATGTATGAGAAGAAAGTTTTCAGCAGGTTTTGGCTCTAGATGTGAATGCATGTGTCATAAAAGAACAGATACTAACGGTTACTGTGGGTATTGCTCTGGCTCCCATGCAAGAAGTAATAGGAGTTAACGTTCTGATTTTACTACACGCTCTCTTGTCTATGAATTCTTTGGGTTTGAAAATCATGACGGTATAAATTTAAATTATCACATATTAGTTCTCCATACATACAAAAGGTTTTTTATTTTCAGGTCTTGTCATAATCTGTGCGAAATGATATAGGTACGGCTGAATTTTTTAATCAACTTTCGTTGTCTACATTTGAAGATATGGCAGGAAAAAGCGCTGAAGATATATTCTCTAGGCTTAAATCTTTAGAAGTAAGGTTTGGGAATGACATTAAAGAATTAATAGAACTCTCGGTTGGAAATCAACCAAGGACTAAGCTACTCCGTTCTGCGAGTGTAGAACTCATACTAAAAGGCCTGGTTAATGAAACCTCTTTAAGGACGCAAACAGAGTATGTTGATTATTTGATCTCAAAATTAATGCTTTGTCAAAAAACTGTTATATTACTTGTGAACATTCTTATAAATAAGCACAATCGTTTCAAATTTCTGTGGAAAAAACCTGAGGAAAAGGAGAATTGTAACGCAAGAGATGAACGATATCTCTTTCACATAATCTATGAATTATATGGACAAATTTACGGAGTATGTCAAAATATAGGAACTGCAATTCGTGATTACTTTGATTTATACCAAAAAACAAAATCCAGTATATCTAAAAGAAAAAAGGATTTCAAAGCTTTGCCTGTTCAAGATCCGGAATTTCAAGTGTCCGAAAGAGCCGATGAGATAATTAGAGAAACCGAAAACTGCCTTCTAGTCAACCCATCAGAAAGTATACTGGGGCTTTCCGCAGTGAGCATTGGATTAGAGAGTCTTATTATTATTCAAATTGGAGATAAGATAAAACAGCATATTAGAATGAAATCTCAAACTAATAATGTAAACATAAGATTCACTTCTAAATTCAAAACCGAAGATGTATCTTATATAATTAATGAACTTTTTCCAGATCAGAAACAGTATGAAGCTTTTGATAAAATATACGGTATGTCTAGCAACATAGTTCATCGAGCAATTTCTTCTCCCAACTATATCAGCTGGGGATGTTTTTCATTTGTCAGACAAGAATTAGAAAAAATGATAGTGAAACTGAACCCAGATGATGTGAAATTAGAAAACATTATCGCACAGTTGCAAGATGAAGAAAAGCTCTGCGTCATCTGACAGTTATAAAGACATCCAGCTTGACGAACGTCTCATAATAGAGATTTGCGAATGTGGGAGATAAAATGTGAAGGATCAGCCAGAAATCAATAATAGTTGCAATAATCACTGGCCGCAATACATCGCTTGCTGCTTCTTTTGATATATCGTTTGCGTATGTTGTAATGAAATGCGCTTGTTGGGACGCCGAACCGTCACCAGACAATGAATTAGAAAACACAATAATTTACGAATGCAACGAATGTGGCTTTAGCAACTCTAGACTTAAGGATATTTGTTAGTTACGCGGTCAGAAATCCATATACGGTATGAAGGGGATATTAAATGCCCTCTCTCACGGGATATTTGTTAATCAATTCTTCTTTGTGACCAGTCTTAAGCTGAGACATTTCTAAAGCGAATTTCTCTAATAGAAGCACACCTTCAAAATCGGCATTTATCCTGTACATGTTTGTCTTGCCGATCTTTCTATTCTTGTATATGAGCTCTTTTTTTTCTAGATTCGGTATTTCTCTGAAAACCGTTCTGATAGCCAATCCAGTCTTCTTTGCCACTTCTAATGGTGAATAATCAAATTCTTTATGATCTAGGAAAAAATCTAATATTTGACCAACAGAGGCAGAACTAAAAATTGAACTTAAAACACCGGAATAGTTATTGAGATCACTATTTTCATTAACATTACCATCGTTTACAAGCCTCTTGGTATATTGCACACTATTAAGTTGATGTTGTCATATTTGTCTGTTTCTCTTGCAATATATTACAATTCAACTATTGGCGTCGCGACAAAATAATAAATAATGATCCCATGCATACTGACATGTGAATAGATTTGAGTTAGCTATTCTACGTATATTAGTCAAGAGGCAAGATTCATTAAGAGTATCTTCTGTGATAGAAGGATTTCCCGATTATTACTTAGACCACGTCTTGCTTGCAATGTCAAACTTGAATTACAGGAGCTATATTTTTTTTTCTACTTATGATTCAGTGGTGCATATATCATTAAACGCAGACAAAAGAAGAGAAGTACTAGAAATTGTCGATCCGTTTTCAGATCCGCAGCATATCGTAAAAAATGAGCAGGTAGATCCAGTAGCTTTTTGGCATCAAAATGCTGACAATAATGTAAAAAACAAGAAAGGAAAAAGATTTTTTACGACAGCGATTAAATCACCCCTTACAATACAAACGGCCGCGGTTGTTTCCTTCTTTATTCTTGGGTCCATGAGTATCGTAGGAGTTTTGCCTGCCGGTGATAATTTTACCAATTTGAATTTCAATCACGGAATAAATCCTATTAAGCAAATACCAATGGTATTCGAGCGAGCCAGTCATCAGTATGAGTTAAGCAAATACCAATGGTATTCGAGCGATGATGTAGCCACTAATCACACTTTGTTTGCCGGACATAACCACCCAGGTATGACTCCTTCCTCTCACCAGTCGTTGATTCCTAACCATTTGCAACGTATTTCATATTACTGTAATGAGTATAGAATTCAGTCCGATCTGAACGATTAGATAATCCTTATTTTGATGTATTCTCATTGCGTGAGGGTACTGCTTGTTCTTCCTATACCCAGATATTGAGACAGTTCGGTTCTTTCAATAATGTGATGGATCTTATCTTATTTTCAACAGCATCCTTCATACAGTTCAAAGTCTCTAGCTCGAATTTTTAAAAGTAGATCAAGCCTTCCATGCATTTCGTGTATTTCTAATACTTCCTCCAAGGACAGAATCGATAGATGACTGCATCTGCAAACCCTGGTTCGACATTTATTTCCAGAATGTTGTATCCAGAGATCGTAAACCTACTGATGATACCAGTATCTTTAAATTTTCTAACCGGACTGACCGTTGTATCAGATATTCCAATCTGTTTGGCTATTTCGACAAATGGCGTTCAAGAGTCTTTAGCAAAGATGTCTCTTGGCTTGAGCAATATCTTCTACTGAAGCGTCGTTACTCTAATTGTTTATTGCAACGCGCCTTTCCCTTTTTTTTGTGAATTGAGGACGATAAAAATGGCCGTAGGCCGAAAGCTATGTAGGCATATATATTGTTACATGCACATAAAACTCATGACAATATTGGCATTGTAACAATGAATAACTTTCACATATATGATAATGCATATGTCTATATAATGCCATATTTGGCGTTACTTTTATATACTTTCATGATCAAGTAAACATTAATGATACACTACTTAATGCCACGGATTGCTGTACTGGCAATCGCAGCTTTGACAGTTGGAGTGCTATTAAGCGCGTTCAATTTACAAGTGTCAGGACAGCTCAATGAGACTAGTTCAAGGAACACGACAGGAACAACAAACCAAAATAATGGTGCAAATCCGATTAATATCACAGGATCCATACCACTCAGTTCCACAATAACTAATGCTCTTTCTTCAAATGTCAAAACTCCACTAAACGAAGCTGTATTGACAGCTCAGAAAGCGGTAGGATCAAATTCTTCGGCGATATTAGGATTCTTGCGGCCATTAAACGGATATCTTGTATATGACCTACACGTGATTAACAATGGCAATAAGACTACATATGCCGTTATAGTGGATCCAGGAAATGGAAAAGTTCTATTCAAACAGGCGTTATCCTCATTGTCATCGGCTCGCAGTCCATTTCTGTTTGGAAGAGGTGGAGTAGAAGCAGGACCATTCTTTGGAGGGTTTAGAGGAGGGCATGTCGGTCATGGGTCTGGTGGCGGATTTACGAATAATGATGGTGGTGCTGGTTGTTTCCATGGAAGTAGAATGAGCGGTAGTGATTCACACATGTTGAACAATGGTATAGGCCTCCGAGTGTAATTCTAGCGACCTCACTGAGAAATTATTAAAGCTACAAGTTGGAATAATCGTATGCTCAACAATTGTGCTAAGACAACAAAAAGAACAAGAACCAAAGTTGTATACGTAGTAAGTTTAGAGGTCTAAACATCGGATCAGATTCAAAAAGTAAGGATGTTAAAATGGCTGCAAACAGGGTGATAGACGCTAGATTAGTAATTTTAGAACAAATCGGCAAAAGGCCGGGAATAAGATACAGGGAACTTCTGAGATCAACTGGTTTGAGCAATGGCGTACTTGAACATCATCTGAAAATATTGGAAAAAACTCATAAAGTAAAAGTTGACAGTTCAGGCGGTAAGAGAACAGGATACTATTCAATCGACATTCTAGAAGATGAATCTCATATACTGGCAGCTATCAGAAATAATGTATCAAGACAAATAGTCACTTTTATACTTGTACATGAGCCGTGTACTTTTAACGAAATTCTTGAACACACTAAGAAGGCGCCATCTACAATCTCTTGGCATTTAAAAAGACTTTCCAGGGCTGCAATAATATCAGTTACCTACGGACAGGAGTATCAGCTTTATCAGGTTTTAAACAGTAAATTTGTAGAAGGAATATTGTACAAATATGGAGAGAGCTTTAGAGAACAGGTTGTAAACGGACAGTATCCGATATTTGAAAGGCTTTAAACACTATGAAATATGAGGTCTTAGAAGAAGTAAGTTTCAACATGCTAACAAATCTAGATCTTCGGACAGGACGAATTTACAAATTAAGGCAAGGTTTAATGATTTTAAGATTCAGAACATTTTCTTCGGAATAAAGATTATCCTGTTAGCTGATGAACCAAAAGAAGGCGCAACCTAACGAAGTATCGAAGCAGAGAGGAAATACTCTCAACCATTTTGAAAGTTGTTAGTGAAGGAGGGGCAACTCAGTCAGATATTATGTATAAGGCTTCAATGAACTTCCGACTATTAAAAAAATATGTGTCTTTTCTGTTGATTAATGGCCTACTCATAAGAGAAGGAGCAAATTATAAAATAACTGATAATGGCATTTTTTTTTGAAAATATATAACCAATTAAACGAAATGATTTGAAGAATAGAAAGGACCAATTCACCAGTTCTTCTCTCCTAACTGAGGCAATGAAATAGATAGTGCGATCTAGACAGAAGGAGATTTCATTAATTGTTGGATTGATATTGAATCGCTAATGAGAAAAAGGGTATTTGAACTCAAAAACCCAAGCACAGAATGCCGATTTCAGCGCCATAGAATCGTTGACCGTAGAAGCAAGGGTTGCTGTGCAGAAATTCGAGGTTAAATTGTCTGCTTTTGACATGAGTTGTGCATTTTAGAGTATCTGATCTTCAGTGGCAGTAAAGATACTGACACCAATTGATAGATCTGAATATAGAGAAAAAGTACTTGTGGACGCAATATCTCCGGGGGAAAGCATGGGGAGCTGAAATAACAACCTTACATGTTATTGATCCAGGGTGCGGTGTCCCGGGGGCAAGGTTAAAGAAAAGGAAAGAGAGAGAAGAAGATGCAAAACGAGAGGCTGAAACGTTAGTACTGAATGCCATTGATCCTTTGATAAGGAAAGACAGAGTTAATATTAAAAAAGAAGTTGTCGAAAATTTGATTCTATTGCGAAATCAATAATTAGTTACGCTAAAAAATAACTTCGAAGTTATCATCATAGGTACTAGCATCCCATAAATATGAGAAACTATTAATAATAAAGTCCGTCTTATCCCATACACTGAACGAGCCACGCAATAACTGTCTTGTAACTATACATGGTGATTGGAGAGATGTAGAATGTCCTTGTGGAAGTACCTTTCACTTTTTTGATGGCAAAATAGATGACTTGTTTAAATGGGAAAGGATTCATCTAAGGCACATGACAACAGATTATGCCAATCACGATATGCTTTCGTTTTATCCAATAGATATGGTAATTTTTTATCATTCCAAAACTGGTTATACAGTCGAAAGAAGAAGGCACAAAATAGACGATATTAGCAACATATATCAAGCAGCAATTTATGATACAGCAAAATTGGCCGGAGTTTAGCCTACAAAAAAAGCAGATAGGAAAGCTGATCGTTAGATGATTGCATTTCTAAGTTTTGAGATTATCTCTTGATAAGGAGCTGATGATTCTAAATATATACAAAGATACTTATCATTCTTTTCTGTTAGCGGAGCCATAGCTAACCTTACATTATTCTCTATTTCTGTTATTTCAAAATGAATTTCTTGTTGTTGTCGTTGTTCTTCTTCGGTATAGCCTGCGCGACAAGGGTGCTCGAGTCTTCGTTTCTTTATGGCAGCAACCACGTAATCCAAATAGAAAAGGTAACTTGGGTCATGATCATAATATGCCTTTCCTAAATTCGCCGACAATTAATTTTCCATTGTTATCAAGAACAGCTGCAAACTTCACGACTTTATTGGAAAATAATGCAGTCAAGCATACTTCATGTAGGAAATCTAGTTCTTCCAATAACGCGTAACATAATAAGGAAACATAATATTAAGTCTTTGAGATAATGTTTTAGTAGACTTTAAGAGAAAGAAGATGAATATATAAAAAATAAGCAAAAACACCTAGATATTGAAATATTTTATAATTTCTATAGATGGTAAATAGATCCCAGTTTCTCGATCTAGAATTATAATAACCCTCGATACAAACTTGGTATCGGATCCAAACTAGTGGAATTATACGAAGCATCTCCATTCTTTCTGGCCCCGAAACGAATTCTGATTCTTCAAGCTTTACCGCAAGTGCTTAGCGAGTTAGATTAAGAACTAAACCACGCAATCCAAAATATAAGTGCAAATTGTGAGCAACTAAAAAGAAGACAATAGAGGATCCAAAAGTATTACATCAGCAACCACTTAGTACAATCCATAATTTACATCAAATGAAGTATTAGAAATATCCTTGACTACTAGTCCTTCTTACCGCTGTTAGTAGAGCTGCTCTAACAGGCCAAGGAGACCTAAACTTAGTAGATCACGTCATTGAAATATTTCTGTGTGCATATATATAGGCGAATGGCAGCAGTTTTACCATTATGGTAAACATGGGAGCTATAAAAACAGAGTTTGGAGATATAACAATAGAGCTTTATACAGACGATGCTCCAAAGACCGTTGAAAACTTTAAGAAATTGGCAAATAGCGGCTTTTACGATGGATTGATATTTCATAGAATCGTACCAGGTTTCGTAATACAAGGTGGCGATCCCTATACAAAAGATACCTCCAACAAAGCTAAATGGGGGACTGGAGGACCTGGTTGGAACGTAAAAGCAGAGTTTAATAAAAATACACATTCACGTGGTATATTATCTATGGCAAGATCACAGGATCCGAATAGTGCAGGTTCACAGTTCTTCATAGTATTGAAAGATTCGAAATCCCTAGATGGAAAATATACCATCTTTGGAAAGGTGACATCTGGGATGGATGCAGTTGACAAATTGGCCGCTATAAGAACAGACCCTACTGACGCACCGATTGATATTGAACAAGCCAAGATGATAAAAGTTGCTATCATCAATTAATCCTAGCCAGGACCCTTAAGTTAAGGAGTAGTAGTAGGCTGCAGAGAGAAATAAAAGTTGACCATTCCTCTATCCCTCCCCACCAACCCTCTAAACAGATTGTAGATTATACCCAGTAAAACAAGATTGCTTATGGTTCTTATTCATATCGCACTAAGCCTTAGAACATTCTTTTTTTTGGGAAAGCAACGAGGTGCACGCCGGGGCCCCATTTACCTGCGAGGTTCACGCTTTGCAGCGAGTTGTATAAATGGCAGAAGAAGAATCCAGCGATCACGGCCTTAATTTCCTTAAACATGTGAACAGGTAGTTAAGTATCGGCTAGCGATACGGCGACACCAGCTTGTGGGGGCGTGCTATAAGCTGAAAGAATTGGAACAGGAGGAAATTCCTTTGCAGATACCAACGGAATTAACTCACGCATAGTAATCATTTCAATTTTCTTTATGTCGATAATAATAAAATACAAGCCGCTGCAAATAGTGGCTAGTTTTGTATTATGAACCAGGATCGGCTGCCGCTAACAGTTGGAATTGTAATCTTCGATCAAGTAGAAGTCTTGGATGTTGCAGGGCCTTTCGAGGCATTTTCGGTAACGCGTTTGAACGAAGAGCGCCGGCTGGAACAATCATCACCATTTCGAATCCTCCTGGTCTCAGAAAGAAAAGGCCAAGTCTCAGCCATTGGCGGCCTACGCTTCACCCCAGATGTGACTATCGATGACTGTCCGGCTCTGGATTTACTGATCGTGCCGGGTGGCTGGGGGACACGTAAGGAAGTAAAGAATGACACTCTCCTGAGGTGGATTGCGGATCGGGCCGCTAAGACAAGGTTGACGGCCTCAGTATGCACAGGTTCAAGTCTTCTCGGGAAAGCAGGTTTGTTGGACAGACGTGAAGCAACCACTCACTGGCGCGCTTTTGATTTCTTACGGGACGCCGCACCAACAGCCCTAATTCGTCAAGATGTTCTATTCACTTTGGATGACCCGATCTTCACCACCGCAGGCGTTTCTGCTGGAATCGACTTGGCTCTACGCATTGTGAGTCACTTTTTCGGAGCAAAGATTGGGCAAGCCACCGCTCGCCAAATGGAATACCCTTATCCACAAAACGATCAGCGCAGGCGCGATACTTAAAAACAGAACTTTGCTAATATTTTTTTGGACCTATACCATGTTTGAGATAATCTTACACGCAGTTTGGAATTCTCGACGACATAGATTTAGATCCTTTAAAAGTCTGCATTCTGCTTCTTTTGCAATATAATTTCTCTTGCTGCTTAAGATATTCTAGATACCAATTATATTGGACTGTATTTTATCCTCCGATGCGGAAAAGTGTTGTTGCTGATCCGGTGATCCAACTGTAGATCACGAAAGTCTATTTCTTGTCTTATGTTTGTCACAAAGATTCAAGGAAGGTACATTATTCATTATTTTGTTTCCTCGAATAGCACAGTACATAAGTATGCTATGAGAAAATAAAAAAGTTCCCGTTGGTTAGAAAACAACAAGAAAAACTACTTACTATGAAAAAAGAGATGTTGTAAATGCATATGAAATTGTGCCTTCATAGCGTGACTACTCTTCCACATCCTGTTGGAGTTGCAAGAGCGATTACAACCGGTACAGGTTTCCCTGTATTCTATCGACTGGCACACTCAAATGTAGCTTCCAACTCCCGCAGGGCTATGCGGACAGTCTGCCCGATCGAGATGTATTCTTTTTCTCTGGCCTATTCCACTTCGACGTGTCGATGCCTATGAGAGATATCAGTAGAGATGAGATTTCAGAATAAACCTCAATAACTTTTATTTCTTCTGCGTATAAAGACTAAAGTTGCACTTTTCGCAGAAATAGTTAAGCCTGTCAAAATCAGAACATAATGTCATGGTATCGTAGCACCGAGGGCATTCGATTTCAGATTGCAGGTCTGTTTGTTTTGATTTCTTTCTATTTTGTCGATGATAATACAGTGAATCATTGGTAGTCATCCTTGTTGTTAGGATAATTTTTGTTTGAGCTTTATTTCTTGCTGATATAGCTAATCGGAGCTACTTCGTCAATTTTGTTTTCTATATAGAATAAACGTATACCCTTCTCAGATGTCCCGTAAGAGCGTATTCAGGGCTTATGATCTAGGTCATGGCTTTGACCTTTCTCTGAATCTGTCTCAAGAGTGGTCACGTTTGTACAGCTGAGTTATTGGTGAAGGCGACTAGTATTAGTGTCACACACTCAAAAACTCAAGTGCTGGTGAGGAGCGAAGCCTCTAAAAAAGCCTTTTTTGATCGATTAAAAGGTCTGGAGATACTTAATAATATGTTTTTATCTCCATATATTATTCAGAAATAATAGTTTTAATTTCATTATGTAGCTCATCAAGAATAGAGGATATTTTGCTCCCGTCATCGATATTCCCCATAACCTTCTTCATTGCTTTGATATCGTATTCCCATAGCGATTTCGCTGGTTGTCCATCAGCTAAAGTTGATCTCCTAATTGCAATATGCGAAAAATCCTGTTCTTTCCTTCTTGAGCCATGACAATGTAATACGTTTGGTGGAATACAAACGGTATCTCCAATCTTATTTAGAAAAATTGTCTTACCAATATTATATTTTGGATTACCTCCATTCGTATTGCCATCTTTCTGTATGAGAGTAACAAAACCTCGTCCTATATCTGAAGAGCTAGAATCTGGTAAAGTGGGTGTAGCAATCAGTATTTGTTCAGATTCATGTGTATGTATTTTTGTCATTCCTCCATTTTTGAAAGTAACATGATACATTTCCTGCTCCTTTGAATCTGATTCAGTCAAAATTCGCCTAATTTCATAACTGCCAAGGAATTTGTTTACATAAAAATCAGGTTGTTCTCCTTCCGGTTGTCTTTCATCGGTTATGTAGATGTTTTTCTTATTCAATGTTATCCAGTTTTTCGTATTATTCCTCCCTTTATGAATGATCAGTATTGCCAGGCATCTTTCAAAAATATTGCCACCGCATGAAAAACTAATCCCGTATGTTCTTCGACTGTTCATCCGATTAGATTACCGAATTTACCTTCGTAGACCGAGAAACTTGAATCAAGATCAAGGGCAAAAACAGGTGAAACAGGGTGATTAAAAAGCGCTCCTCTTGTTGCGAGTAATGTGGCTGACAGAATATGATAAATCTAACGTCTTACAATTTTTTTTATTACTGGGGGTTCTCTATATTCTTCATCCTTATGGGATATAGCACACCCGATTCACCTTTGCAAAATTAAAAAGAATCAAACTTTAGGCGGCACCATATTGACACACTTTTGACGAGAACTATAGTTATGTTTAAAATCAAAATTAAAAGCATCTTCAAAACCCTTCTCCTGTTTGTTGAGATACTCTAACTCCAATCAAAACGTCTAATACATTTGTTATTACGAAAGTCCCTCCATCACGCACTGATTATTTGTCATTGATTAGATTCGCAAATATTAACAAGCATGTCGTGGACTTCTGGTCTCCCCATTTATTATCGATCTGGCTGTTTGAAAGATATTAATCCACATTTGCCACGTCAATGTACCAGTGTTAGTATTTCTTCTACTTGGATGATATGAAACTATCAAAGTCTTTCCATCAGAGAAAGGATATATTTTATTATGACCAAACACCAATCCTTTAACATTGCAAATATTGCAATATGCATCAAAAGCAATCTTTCCAAGAGCTAAGATAACCTTGGTTGTCTTCTCGAGTAGTTTTATTTCTGCTAGGAGGTATTGAGAACAGTTGGATATTTCAGATGGATCTGGTTTATTTTGAGGCGGGACACATCGTACCGCTGAAGTCAGATAAGCATCCTTTAAAATTAGTCCATCATCTCTTGATACACTTGTATGTTTATTTGCAAATCCAGTTTCAAATAAAGCTCTTACAAGCCAATCACCCGAGCTATCCCCTGTAAATATTCTCCCTGTTCTATTCCCACCATGAGCAGCTGGAGCCAATCCAATAACTAATAATTTGGCTTTAGGATCTCCAAAAGTTGGGACAGGTTTTGCCCAATAAACCTGATTCGTAAACCTCTTGGTTTTAGTTTTTCTCACTTCTCTAGTGTATTTTAATAATCGTGGACATAATTTACAATGTACCACTGTTTCGTTTACCTTGTGCAATAACCAATCTTCTTCAACTAACTTACCCTTTGACAATCCTAGCTATTCTTTATCTGAATTCTCTATATTAATTTGTACATATCTTTTATTCAGGGAAGAATGATTTGCCTTCCTAGTATGTTTAATCTCTCTGTTCTGTTTGCACACACTGCAAGAATCACTTTTCAAGAGAAAATCTCGATTTTTGCAATCATCGTTTTAGTCCGTTCTGATTACTATAAGTAATTTTCCAATACCGCAATTATTAGGGGAGAAAGTCAAAAATAGTGAGAATAAAAAGCAATAACTACCACAATACCAAACTTCTAAACTGAACTTCAACAGTCCACATACCCCATTGTGTGCAACTTTTTAAGAACGAAGCAAACAACAGCAGAGGCAGCGGCAATAATAATGACATCAACACTGCATCGTGTGATATAGCATGCCAACTGTTATTAAGTCAGTTATTATCGTGTGAGGTTCAATTGGAGAGAATAACACAATTAGCACTTAGAGCATATAGAACAGATATTTACTTTTATAATCCACAATTTATATAGATATTAACTTGACAAATAATCCTGTTGCAGTCTTTGATTCAGGAGTCGGTTCATTATCTGTAATTAAAGAATTAAAAAAAGAGATCCCCCACGAGGACTTGCTATACTTTGCAGATAGATTTCATTTTCCTTACGGAAATAAATCTCATCAGCAGTTGTACGAAATTATTCTGGGATCGATAAAATTTTTACAGAACTACAAACCCAAGGTAATTGTACTCGCATCTTTCACTCCCTCTGTCCAAATATTACACAACGTCAGAACAAGAGTCAATACCCCAATAATCGGTGTGATGCCACCTTTAAGACAGGCAGCAAGGTTATCAAAGAAAAAACACATAGGCATTATGGCAACTGAAGGAACCGTGTTCAGTCAAGAACTATCGGCGCTGCTTCGAAAAGAGGTATCTCAAGATGTACACGTAACCAAATTCAATGCATCACCAATAATAGAGCTGATAGAAAACGGCACCTACATCGTTAATGAGAGAAAGACATTTGATACCATATCACACATACTAATGGGAAAGCTAGAAAAGGAAGATATAGATGTAATAATTCTATGCAGCACCCATCTTTCATTGGTACGCAATTATATTGGTTCTCTTTTTCCACTGGTAAAATTTATGGATCCCTCCAATATTGTAGCCAAAGACGTAAAAAGATTCCTTCACCATAATAGAATGCGGAGGAGGAGCGGAATAGGTCGGCTGCAAGTGATCGCTTCAGGAGGAAGAGATCAGTTTGAACAAACTATCCGTTTGATGGGTATCAGAGAGCCAATTAAAAGAGTGAATCCATGAAATCTTCTCATAAACAATGAATACACCTATATGCTACCAAAAAAGTTGGGATCTACAACTGCCGACGATGAAATTTCTTGTAAGCCCTGTCTGTCTAATTATAGAGAATGGCCCTGAAGTTCCGCTTGTAAGGCAAGTTTTTTTATCATAAACATACAAAAAATCTAACCGTTTTTAAGATTTGGACATCAAGTTCGAATTGTTTGGAATTATAAGTACTAACAAGAAATAGATTGAAAATTCAAAGAAAAAGGCGAAAGTACAACCAAGACCGGTATTACAATACCCAAAGCTATGCGCGCCTTCTCATTCATACTCTCTTTCTGTTCTAAATAATCATGCATTATTGCTTGTTGTGACATTTTATCAGGGATGAGTGCAGAAACCTGGTGGCATCATGACCTTACTCCAACGATGTAAATTTATCCATCTAAAAATACTCCATTTTACCGTACTCTAATATGTTCTATGAGTGTTGGGTGTAGATTTGATCCGCGCTGTGTTCTAAGCTTAATTCATTATCATTGTCCTGGTTAAGGATAATAATTGACTAAATCGGAATGGCTTTATTAATAATTTAGCCTCGTTAATAGCACATCATGCTTTGGGAAATGTTACCAGTAAATATATAAAAACAATGTTGTTATTACCACTTTATATCCGTGTCTTCAGAAAGAATAGTATCATTCTTACCTAGTTCTACAGAAATACTTTATGAAATTGGTGCAGGCTCTCAGATAGTAGGTGTAACACATGAGTGTAAGTATCCTGACGACGCCAAAAGGAAACCAAGAGTAATAAATTCTTCCTTTGATGCTAGTAAAATGAATAGTAAGGACATAGATCAGAAAATTGTAGAACTAATGCAATCTGGCAGAGATATATATTTAATAGATGACGAAAAATTAAGAGAAGCAAACCCGGATCTCATTATTGCTCAGGGTGTATGTGAGGTATGTGCTCCATTTACCAAAGAGATAGACCGTGCTACTTCTGTATTGGGTTACAACCCAGATATCCTTGTACTTGATCCTCATGATTTAGATGATATTTTGATAAGTATAATGGATATTGCAGAAAGAGTCGGTAAAGTAACAGAAGCACGTAATCTGGTAGTATCGTTACAAAAGCGTATTGATGACATAAGGGTGAGAGCCGGCAATCGAAGAATTGGTGGTGATGTTTATAATATTCTACCAAAAATACTTTGCATTGAATGGATTAACCCTTTCTTTACTGCTGGTCATTGGGTTCCTCAAATGGTAGAGATTGCAGGAGGTATTAATGGTCTAAGTTCCCGCGCACAACCTTCACATCGTATACACGATATTACTGAGATTATGAAATTTAATCCAGATAAAATAATTCTAATGCCTTGCGGTTTTGATTTACATAGAACATTGAGAGAAGCAGAGACATTGGAAACCAACAATAAATGGAAATCCTTGCAGGTTGTTCAAAACAATGAAGTGTATGCAGTTAATGCAGGAGCGTATTTTAGTAAACCTGGACCTAGAACAATAACAGGGTTAGAAATATTAGCAAAGATAATTGACCCAGAAGGTTTTCAAAATATTAAAGTACCAACAGATTCATATTGTAAACTAATTAATGAATACAATATACTTAAATAACTATTCATACTGCAAAGTATACGATTGCAAATTCAGTCATATATTCAGTCTTATATTCAGTCCGTTGAATGTATGAATCATTTAACCGCTGAAATCTATAGCAAACGCATAAACAAGTTCAACGCTTTTGCCGAATCGGAATATAAAGCCAGTGCTGATAAGCTTATAGATATAATCAGGAATGAACAGGACCCATTTAATATACTAAATAAATATGTACATTATTTGAAGTATAATCACAATCTATCTCCTTTATCGTTGAAGCAAGAAGTAGTTACGGTTAAGAATTTGCTTGAATATTCAGACATAGAGATTAGCCCACGCAAATTTAAGCTCAAAGTAAAACTGCCCAAAATAATCAGGAAAACTAAACAAGCTTTATCAAAAGAAGATATAATTAATATTCTAAATTCATGTGAAATACGCCTGAAAACTTTTGTCATGCTTTTAGCCTCAACCGGTATGCGTGCGGGTGAGGCTCTCTCTATACGAATTAAAGACTTGGATTTGGACTCAAATCCGGTCAAAGTCCAATTACGAGGCGA
>WNGG01002637.1_pt1 | contig 34326 bp, 33 predicted proteins | sample 5400661 | NCBI WGS metagenome assembly WNGG01 (sample SAMN13153372, study PRJNA577476) | soil metagenome | isolation source: 100 cm soil or saprolite under Garry oak tree replicate 1 | place: USA:California | collected 2016-06-15
CACCGGTGACTACCGGCTCGCGTTCGCGATCTTCGCGGCGGCCTTCGTGGCCGGCGGCGGGGTGGCGCTGCTTGCGAAGCCGCCGCGCTGACACGACGCGCTCGGTACAGTATCCTCCGGCGCGTGAAGCGTGGAGGACACGCGCATCTCGCCCGCGAGCGGCACTCCGCATACCTGCGATCGCTGGGCGCCCACGCGATCGCGGTGGATCGCGTCCGGCGCCGGGGGCAGCCGACCTACGGCGTCATCGCGCTCTTCGACAAGCGGCCCCGCGCCGTGCCGGAAACGCTACCGATCAAGGCCGGCGGCAAGACGGTGGCGGTGCCGCTGGTCGCCCGCAAGGCGCCACGCTTCAAACTCGAGTAGCCGGAGAGGAGCGCCGAGCCGTGCCACCCCTCCTCGTGACGAGCGCCGAGACCGAGTCGCCGCCCGAGGCCGCCAGCCTCGAGCTGGTCCCCCGGAATTGCACGCTGAAGGCCTACACGAAGACGAGCGTGCCCGCATTCAAGATCGCCGGCGATTTCCTCGCCTACGCCTCGCCCGACTCGACCTACGCCGTCACGCGACGTCTCATGGACAGCGCCAACAGCGAGATCATCATCGGCATCTACGACTTCAGCGCCGACTACATGAAGGACCTCGTGCTGCACACGATGAAGCGCGGCGTGACGGTCTACCTGATGCTCGACATCGACAGCAAGGATGAGCAGGCTCTGTTCGACGAGCTGAAGAAGTTCGGCTGCAAGGCGGTGCCCGCGCCCTCGTGCGCGGCCAAGACGAACCGCTACTTCCCGTCCTCGCACGAGAAGGTCATCGTCATCGACCGCCTGTGGACGCTCGTGCAGAGTGGCAACTACTCGGCCAATAGCATCCCGTTCAACGCGACCGACGGCGGCGACCCCCAGCACTTCGTGACCGGCAACCGCGACATGGGCGTGGCCATCCGCTCCAAGCCGCTCGCCGCGTTCTTCGCCAGGATCCTCCGTGCCGACATGAAGCTCGAGCTCGGCGGCGGCGCCATCGAGGCCGCCGAAGCGCCGCCGACGCCCGCCCATCCGGACCTCGTGGAGGCGATGCCGAAGAACATTCCGGCCGAGCTCTTCCCGAGCAAGCGGTTCACGTCCAGCGCGGCCATCAGCGTCGCGCCCGTCCTGTCGCCGGACAACTACATGAAGCGGGTCCCAGACTTCCTCCGGTCGGCGAAGAAATCGATCCTCATCGAGCAGCAGTACATCCGCAGCGAGCATCCGGAGGTCGTGATCCTGCTCGACGCGATCAAGGCGGCGCGCCAGAAAAACCCGGCGCTCGACGTGCGGATCGTCCTCGGCAAGCTCTTTGCCGCCAAGGACGTCCCCAAGGAGAAGAAGAACCTCGACACCCTGCGCACGACGTACGGCTTGCGGCTCGGCCAGCACATCCGGTACATCGACGTGAACCGCTTCGTCCACTGCCACAACAAGCTCGTCATCGTGGACGGCACAGCCGTGCTCGTGAGCTCGCAAAACTGGTCGCGGACGGGGGTCGCGCAGAATCGAGAGGCGGGGCTGATGATTCGCTATCCGGCGCTCGCGCGCTACTACGCCAAAATCTTCGAGTCGGACTGGAAGAGCGGCCTCAAGAAGGTGCCCATCCCCGGCAAGACGTCGACCATCGCGCCAGAAGCCGTGGCCAAGGGCAACTTCGTCGAAGTCAGGGCCGCCGACTACGCGGAAGTCTAGGCGCGGCGCTCACGCCACCAGCAGCCGCGTCAGCGCCTCCGGCTCGCTCAGCATCGGATAGTGGCCGGTGTCCAGCTCGTGCCACGCGGCCTTCAGCCGTTCGGCCGTGCGCCGCTGGTGGTGCTCGGGGGGATTCGCCGCGCGGCGGCAGCGGATCACCGTGGCCGGCCACGCCTGCTCCCAGAACGTGGTCGGCTCCATCGGCGCCTCGAGGGCGGCGATCGGGTGCGGCGTCACGCGCGCCAGCGCCCACGCGCGCAGCGCGGGATCGAGGTCGCGGAAGAGCCGGCTCTCGGCGTCGGCTTTCGTCGGTCCCGTCGTCAGCTGGGTGATCTCGTTCGGCGCCGGGCGCTTGACGATGTCGTCGACCTTTTCGCCCGGCATCAGCACGAGCGCGTCCACGAACACGAGCCGCGCGACGCGCTCGCGCGCCAGCTCGGCAGCCTTCTGGACCACCATGCCGCCCGCGCTCGTCCCGACGAGGACGACGTCGGTCAGGTCCTCGTAGTACAGCCGCTGCGCGATCTCGCGGGCGTGCGTGCCGACGGTGATGCCGGCGCGCACGAGGTGGCGGCGCTCACCGCAGCCGTCCAGCGTCGGCGTGAGGGCCAGGTGGCCGGCGGCGCGCAGCCGCGTGGCGACGGGCTTCCAGATCCAGCCTCCCTGGTACGCGCCGTGGATCAGGACATAAGTGGCCATCGAGCCTCCTTGGTCGGAATTGAGGCATAGTAGCGCCCATCGAAACGAAAGGGGAACCGGCCGCCATGAGCTACGAATGCCTCCTCTACGAGACCAAGGATCGCGTCGCCACGCTGACGTTGAATCGGCCCGACCGCCTCAATGCCCTCGGGGGCACGCTGCGCGAAGACCTGACCGCCGGCCTCACGCGAGCCATCGACGATCCGGACGTGCGCGTGATCGTCATCACCGGCGCGGGCAAGGGCTTTTGCGCCGGGGGCGACGTCAAGGCGATGCAGGACGCGAACCAGGCGGGGCGCGGACGGCCGCTCATGGAGCGCGTGGCGCCGTCGCGCGATCGCACCGTGTTGCTCATGCGGGATTCGCCGAAGCCGCTCATCGCGGCGGTGAACGGCGCCGCCGCCGGCGCCGGGATGAACCTCGCGCTCGCCTGCGACATCCGCCTCGCCTCCAGCGCCGCGAGGTTCTCGCAGGCATTCGTCCGGCGCGGCCTCCACCCCGACTGGGGCGGGACCTACTTCCTGCCGCGCGTGGTCGGCATGGCGAAGGCGTGCGAGATGATCTTCACGGGACAGATCATCGACGCGGACGAGGCGCTGCGCCTGGACATCGTGAGCGCGGTGCACCCACCCGAGCGGCTGCTCCCGGCCACGTACGAGCTGGCCGCGAAGATCGCGCAGGGGCCGCCCATCGCGATCCGGCTCGCTCGGCGCGCGCTCTATCGCAACGCGGAAGCCGATCTCCAGTCGTCGCTCGAGTTCGAGACGTTCGCCCAGAACATCTGCGCCGAGACCGACGACGCGCGGGAGGGGATTCGCGCGTTCGTGGAGAAGCGCGAGCCGACGTTCTCGGGCCGCTGAGCGACTACCCCCGGCGGCCTCCCGCCATCATCCGCAAGAATGCGGGCGACAGGCGCGGGTCGAGCGTGTCACGAATGCCGTCGCCGAGGAGGTTGAACGCGAGCACCGTCACGGTGATGGCGAGGCCGGGGAAGAAGGCCAGCCACCACGGCGGGACGAGCGCGGTGATCGAGTCGGCGAGCATGTTGCCCCACGTCGGCGTGGGCGGCGGCACGCCGACGCCGAGAAAGCCCAGCGCCGCTTCGATGACGATCGCCGCCCCCAGATGCGTCGTGGCCAGGACCAGGTAGGGCGCGATGCACTGGGGCAGGACGTGGAGCGCCATGATCCGCAGGGCGGAGGCTCCGCTCGCCCGCCCCGCTTCCACGTACGGCATCTCGCGCACCGACAGCGCCACCGAGCGGATGACGCGCCCACCGAACGGGATGCGCGTGACCGCGATGGCGAAGATCACGGCCTGCAGGCCGGTGCCGATGGCCATGGAGATGGCCATGGCCAGGATGAGATCCGGAAACGACTGCAGGATTTCCATGATGCGCTGGCTGTAGAGGTCGAAGCGTCCGCGCAGATAGCCGCAGGCGACGCCCCAGAGCGAGCCCACGGTCGTGCCGAGGATGACGGCGGAAAACGCCACGAACAGCGAGGTGCGCGCGCCGTAGATCACGCGGCTCAGGGTGTCGCGGCCCACCTGGTCGGTGCCCAGGAAGCTCTGGGCGTCGGGCGGCTTGTTCATGCGCCGGAAATCCGCCTTGAGCGGATCGCGCGGGGCCAGCAGCGGGGCCGCCAGCGCAATGACGATGATGGAGAGGCCCACGAGGCCGCCGACGGCCGACAGCGTGTTGCGGCGGGAGAAGCGGGCGAGCTCCACGAGCAACGCGGACTTGATCACAGGCTCGCCTCGCCCGTCGAACGGGCTGCGGCTCGCAGTACCATCAGCCGTACCGGATGCGCGGGTCGAGCCACGCGTAGCTGAGGTCGACCAGCACATTGACCACCACGAAGATCACGGCGTAGAGCAGCACGAGGTTCTGCACGACGATGATGTCGCGCTCGATCACCGCGATCACGAGCGCGCGCCCCAGCCCCGGCACACCGAACGCCTGCTCGACAGCCACCGACCCCCCCAGCACGAAGCCCAGCAGCACGCCGGAGATCGTGACGACGGGCAGCAGCGCGTTCGGCAGCGCGTGGCGCATCACGACGATCCCCTCGCGCAATCCCTTCGCCCGCGCCGTCCGCACGAAGTCCTCGCCGATGACCTCGAGCAGACAGGACCGCGACATCCGCGAGATATACGCGCCCTGCGCGAGCCCGAGGACGAGGGCGGGGCCGATCACGATCTGGAAGTTCTGCCACGGGTTCTCCCAGAGGTGGACGATCACGATCGGCGCCTTATAGCCGAACCAGAACAGCGAGGCGAGCACGATCAGCATGCCGAGCCAGAAGCCCGGGACGGCGATGAAGAGGATCGACAGCGCGCGCGCGACGCCGTCGGGCACGCTGTTCGGCTTGAACGCGCTCAGGATGCCGACGGGGAGGCCGACCAGCCACGAGACGAACAGCGCGAGCACGCCAATCTCGGCGCTGATCGGTCCGCGATGCGCGATCAGCTCGGAGACGGTGTCGCCGCGGAAGAACGACTTGCCGAGGCGACCGGCGGCGATGTCGCGGAGCCAGTGGACGTACTGGAGCGGCAGCGGGTCGCTGAGCCCGAGGTCGGCCATGATGCGCACGCGGTCCGCCGGGGTCATCCGCGCGTGCCCCTCGACCCCGAGGATGGCCACGAGCGGATCCCCCGGCAGGATCCGGAGGATCACGAAGATGCTCAGCGAGACACCGAGCAGTGTGACGGCGGCGTACACCGCCCGGCGCGCCAGGTACTTCCGCATGCTTAGGGTGCGACGGGGGATGTGGGGGGCCCCTCGAGGCCCCCCACGTCAATCAAGCGAGCCAGACGTTGTCCCATCGGACCACGTCGTAGATCCCGAAGTAGGTGGACGGGTTCTGGCCGTGGACCTTGTTGTACCAGGCGTCGTAGATCTGCTCGTACGACACCGGGATGAGCGGCGGATCGTTCTCGAGGATGTCCTCCGCCTTGCGCACGAGCATCCTGCGCTTGTTGTCGTCCAGCTCGCGCTCGACCTGGTTGGCGATGTCGTGGAACACCGGGTTCGTCCAGCGCGAGTAGTTCTGCGGGCCGTCCTTGCCGTACCACGCGCTGAAGATGTCGGACGGGTCCATGAGCGTGGACACGATCGCGCTGATGGCCAGGTCGAAGTTGCCCGCCTGCGCCTCGTCGAACCAGACCGAGGTCTGCACGACGCGGAGGTTCGACTCGATGTTCAGGTGCTCCTTCAGCATGGCCTGGATGGCCACCGCCCACAGCTTGAAGGTCGCGATGTCGCGCACGACGAAGTCGAGGTTCTTCAGACCCTGGCCGTAGCCCGCCGCCTGCATGAGCTTGCGGGCCTCCTGCACGGCCGGCTTGATGTCTTTCTGGTAGCCGAGCTTCTTCTCCAGCTCGGCGCGCGGCGTCGACATCTCGTGGAACGGATAGACGAAGCCGCCCACCTGCATGGGGGCGGTGTCCTTCACCACTTCGACGAGCGTGTGGCGGTCCATGGCCAGGTGGATGGCCCGGCGCACGCGCGGGTCGGCCAGCGCCTTGTTCTTCTGCATGTTCGTCCAGAACGCCTGGATGACGCTCTGGTTGAACGCGGCCGCGGTCACGCCCGGCATCTCCTTGGCCTTGCGCCAGGAGACCGGATCCAGGAGCCGCGCGTAGTCGACCTTGCCGGACAGGAACGAGGAGCCGAGCTCAGGCGAGAACGGGAACATGTGGTAGACGTCGAGCTTGTCGACGAGCGGCAGCCCCTTGTTCCAGTAGTCGGGGTTCCGCTCCATGTGCCAGACTTCCTTGTCCCGGCGCGCGACGTGGCGGAACGGTCCCGTGCCCGGATAGTTCATCACCTGCCGCAGGTTGCCCTGATTCTCCTCGAGCGTCTTCTTGCGGACGATGATGTTCCAGCCGCTCGCGAACGCGCCCAGCATGTAGGCCTTCGGCCGCGACTCCGTCAGCCTGAACTCGATCTTGTGGGGGTCGATCACGACGATCTCGCCGACCGTGGAGAAGAGCGGCGTGCGCGGGATCACCACGCCCTTGGGCGGGTGCGCGATGCGATCGTAGGTCGCCTTCACGTCGTCGGCGGTGAAGTCGGCGCCGTCGTGGAACTTGACGCCCTTGCGCAGGTAGAACGTGTACTTCTTGCCGTCCGGCGAGATCTCCCAGCGCTGCGCGAGGTCAGGGATGATCGTCTGGCCGTCCTTCGGGCTGCGCCGCAGCAGCGTGTCGTACATCGGGCTCTGCGGACCGATGTTGGCGACGGTGCCGGACTGGTGAACGTCGAAGTGGGCGGGCGCGTTGTGCACGGCGTAGCGAAGCGTGCCGCCGCGCTTGGCGGCGGGATCGGGCCGGACGGTCATGTCCTGTGCGGAAGCGGCGCCCGGGGCGGGCAGCCGCGAGGCGATGAAGGCGGCGGCGCCGGCGGCGCCGGTGCGCTTCAGGAACGTTCGTCGATCGAGGCTCATCGTGGTCCTCCTGCCGGGAACGAGAGTGACGGGACGATAACAGAAGTCCGCCCGGGTCGCCATGGTAAGCTCCGCGCCACTATGGGCACGTACCTGATCGCCAACGCTAGGATCCTCGACGGCACCGGCAAGGCGGCCTTCGCCGGCGCCGTGCGCGTCGAAGCCAACCGGATCACCGAGGTCACGGCCGGCACGGCGCCGCCGCCCCGCGGCGCGACCCTCATCGACGCCAGCGGGGCGACGCTGATGCCCGGCCTCGTCGAGTCGCACGCGCACCTCGGCTTCGCCGACATGCCGTCCCAGGAGCTGACGCGCCTGCCGCCCGAGGAGCACATGCTCGTCACGGTGCGCAACGCGAAGCTGATGCTCGATTGCGGCTACACGAGCGCCTTCTCCGCGGCGGCGCCGAAGCCGCGGCTCGACGTCGTGCTGAAGCGTGAGATCGAGGCCGGCCGCGTGCCCGGGCCGCGCCTTCTCGCCAACGGCCCAGAGATCACCGTCACCGGCGGCCTCGGCGACACGAACATGCTGCACCTGCCGCACCACGAGACCCCGACGTTCTGCTGGGTCGCCGACGGTCCCGAGCAGATCCGCCGCGTGTGCCGGCTGCTGGCGCGCGAGGGCGTCGACCTGTTGAAGCTCAACCTCTCCGGGGATGCCGGCACGTCGAGCTATCCCTCCGACGAGACGCCGATGAGCGACGCCGAGGTCGCGGCGGCCATGGAGGTCGCGCGCGCGGCGCGGCTGCGCGTGGCGGCGCACTGCCGCAGCGCGGAGTCCGTGATGATCGCGCTGCGCCACGGGATCGACGTCATCTACCACGCGAACTGGGTCGACGAGCGCGCGCTCGACGCGCTCGAGGCGGCCCGCGATCGCATCTTCGTCGGGCCCGCGCTCGGCATCACCTACAACCTGAGCCAGGCCGCCGGCCAGTGGGGCGTGACCGCCGAGCGCTCGGCGGCGTTCGAGCGCGAGCTCGCGGTGACCGTCGAGGCCCTGAACCGTATGCGCAAGCGCGGGATCCGCGTGCTGCCCGGCGGCGACTACGGCTTCCCCTACACGCCGCACGGCACGTACGCGCGCGATCTCTGGATCTTCGTCAAGATCCTCGGCTTCCCGGCGATGGACACGATCGTCGCGGCCACGCGTTTGGGCGGCGAGCTCATGGGCCTGCCCGGTGAGCTCGGCGTGATCAAGGCCGGCGCGCTGGCGGATCTGCTGCTGGTGGACGGCGACCCGCTCGCCGACATCGCTCTTCTTCAAGACCGCAACGCCCTGCGCATGATCATGAAGGATGGGGCGCTTCACAAGGCGCTCGAGACGAAAGGGAGGCCCTGATGCGCATCTACTCGAGGAGCCCGGCCGGCGCCGCGCAGGCGCCCGGCATCGTCGTGATCATGCACGGCCCCGGCCTCGACAAGTTCATCGAGGACCGCGTCGACGACCTCGCGCGCCACGGCTACGCCGCGGCCGCGCCGGATCTCTATCACCGCCAGCCCGAGGACGGCGCCGACATGATGACGCGCATCGGGCGGCTGCGCGACGCGGAGATCCTCGCCGACGCGGACGCTACCATCGCGCACCTGCGCGCGCTCAAGGACACGCGCGTCACCGACCTCGCGGTGCTCGGCTTTTGCATGGGAGGGCGCATCACCTACCTGCTCGCGGGGGCGCGGCCGGCGGCCTGGCGCGCGGCCGGCGTCTTCTACGGCGGCAACATCATGAAGCCCTGGGGCGAGGGGCCGGCGCCGTTCGACCTCACGAAGGCCGTCGCGGCGCCGATGATCGGCTTCTTCGGGCTGGACGACACGAATCCCTCGCCCGCCGACGTCGACACGATCGACGCCGAGCTGTCGCGCCACGGCAAGGCGCACGAGTTCCACCGCTACGAGGGCGCCGGCCACGCCTTCCTGAACTTCACGAACGCCGAGCGCTACCGTCCCTCGCAGGCCAAGGACGCCTGGGAGAAGATGCTCGCCTTCCTCGGCCGGCACCTCAAAAAGTGAAATGACGGCCGCGGCACGAGGGCCGTTCCGCGCCGACCACGTCGGCAGCCTCCTGCGTCCCGCCGCGCTCAAGGCGCTGAGGCTCGAGAAGGAAGCCGGACGCGTCGGCGCCGACAGGCTGGCGGCGGCCGAGAACGCCTCCATCCGCGAGGTCGTGAAGCTCCAGGAAGAGGTCGGGCTGCAGGGCATCACCGACGGCGAGCACCGCCGCAAGTCGTGGCACATGGACTTCCTGCTCCAGCTCGACGGCTGGTCGAGCCAGGGCCAGACGATTCCCGTCACGTTCCACGGCAAGGGCGGCGACCTCCACTTCACCCGGCCCGACCTCGCGATCACCAGCCGGGTGACGCGGCCGAGGCCCATCTTCGTCGAGGCCTTCAAGTTCTTGAAGTCCGTCGTCACCCGCACGCCGAAGCTCACGATTCCCTCACCCAACATGCTCTACTCCCAGGTCGGGCGCGCCGGCATCGACACGCGCGTCTATCGCGACCTCGACGCGTTCGTGGAGGACACGGCCGCCGCCTACCGCGCGGAGATCGCCGATCTCTACGCCGCCGGCTGCCGTTACCTCCAGCTGGACGACGTGAGCCTCGCCTACCTCTGCGACGAGGAGCTGCGCGCCCAGCTGAAGGCGCGCGGCGAGGACCCCGACGCGCAGCTCGCGCTGTCGGTGAAGATGATCCGGGCCACGCTGCGCGACAAGCCCGCGGACATGGCGATCTGCACGCACCTGTGCCGCGGCAACTTCCGCTCGGCGTGGCGCGCGCAGGGCGGCTACGCGAGGATCGCCGAGACGATCTTCACGCAGATGCCGTACGACGGCTTCTTCCTCGAGTTCGACGACGCGCGCTCGGGCGACTTCTCGCCGCTGCGCCACGTCGGCAAGCGCGTACGCGTCGTGCTCGGCCTCGTCACCAGCAAGGTGGGCGTGCTCGAGAACACGGACGATCTGAAGCGCCGGCTGGACGAGGCCGCGAAGCACATCGCCATGGACCAGCTCGCCGTCAGCCCGCAGTGCGGCTTCTCGTCGACGGTCGAGGGCAACGAACTCACGATCGAGGCGCAGAAGGCCAAGCTCGCGCTCTGCGTGTCGGTCGCCCGCGAGGTCTGGGGCGGGCTCTCGTCAGAATAACAACTGAGGGCACGGCGTCTGACGGGGTGGAGGAACCAACGATGCCCCTCGTCAAGCTCGCCGGATCGATGCTCGTCCTCGGCCTCGCCGCGCTCGCAGCGGGCTGCATCGCGGTGCCCGTCGGCCCGCCGGTCGCCGTGGCTCCCCCGCCCGTGGTCGTCGCGCCCGCTCCCGTCGTCGTCGCGCCCCGGCCCTACGTGGTGGCGCCCGCGTATCCCGTCGACAGCTATTACCGCCCGTACGGCTACTGGCGGCGGTGGTGAGCACGATGACCAAACGAGTTGTCGTCGTCGGGCTGATGCGCGTGCTCGCCGGCGTTGCCATGTCCCGCGTGCTCGACGTCGGCCCGGCGGCGGCCGAGACGCTGCTGGCGCAGCGCGGCCGCGCGAAGCCCGCGCCGTCCGGGCGTGGCGGCGTCGGCCGCGAGCCGACGGGCTCGGGGGACGCCCGCACGCTCGTGAGAGCGCAGGTGACCTCGGTGGATCCCGCGACGGGACGCATCGAGATGGCCGCCGACGGGATGACGCTGGCCGCGACGTTTCCGCCCGCCGTCGTCAGCGAGGTCAAGCCGGGCCACGTCGTCTTCGTGACGGTCAGCGTGATCGACACACGCGTCGCCACCGTGACCGGCTCGATCGCGGCCGTCGATCAGGCCAAGGGGACGGCGACCGTCGCCACGCCGGGCGGGTCCTTCACGCTGACACCGTCGCCCACCGCGCTGGACGGCATGAAGCCGGGCGACGACGTGCTGCTCAAGCTTGGGCTCGTGGACGTCGGACCGCCCGCCTGACTGCTTACATGGGGGGCCCCGACATGGCCCCCCATACCCTCCAACGCTCGGAGCGCCCCGGGAAACCCGTGGCGCTCCTCGGTCACACTGTGTCGATCGCAATCGGTGGCAGGCGCTGACCGGGTACGGGGTTGGCGACGGCGTCCTCCAGGCTCCGCGCCGGCCGCCACTCGCTCGCGGGACGCGACCCGCCGGTCGTGCCGACCTGGTCGATGCCCCAGTAGATCTCGAGGTTGTTGCCGTCGGGGTCGCGGAACTCGATGGCGAGCTGACAGCCGGCGCGCCGCCGTCCCTCGAAGACGATGGGGACGTCGTGCTTGCGCAGCCAGGCCCGGGCGCGGAACACCTCGTCGGGCGAGCCCACCTCGAACGCGAAGTGATTGAGCGTGCTGCGCTCGAGCTTCGACGCGCCGCCCACCAGCGCCACGCCGTGATGGTCGGTGCTCACGCACATGAAGACCATGCCGCCCGGCACCATGCTGTCCGGATAGCGATCGCTGATCGAGAGCCCGAGCACCTCGGTGTAGAACCGCACCGAGGCCTCGAGATCGGTCACGTTGAGCACGACGTGGCCGAGCTTGCGGAGCTGGAACATGACGGTCTCCTTGCGGTCTAGGCGCGCGTGGCGGCCTGCGGCGCCCGCGCCAGCACACTCTTGCCCACCGGCGTGTCCTCGAGCCGGAAGAACGCCAGCATGTTGCCCGCCGCGATCTTGAAGGCCTCGTCGGCCGGCACGCCGGCGAAGAGCCGCTCGGCGAAGGGGCGCGTGTTCGGCCAGTCGCACTCGATGTGCGGGAAGTCGGTCGCGAACATGATGCGCTCGACGTCGATGTGGTGACGCAGCTCGACCGCGACGCGCTCGACGTGCTGCAGGCTGAACGAGACGTGCCGGCGCACGTAGTCGCTCGGCCGCTGCGTCAGCGGCTGGACGTGCAGCAGGCGCTGCGCCCAGTGGCGGTGGCGCTCGTACCAGTAGTCGGCCTCCTCCATCCAGAACGGTACCCAGCCGAGGCGCGACTCGGCGAAGAAGATTCGGAGGTCCGGCAGGCGATCGAAGACGCCGGACATGACCAGCTGCGCGAGGCTGATGGCGGGCGGGATGTTCAGGAACGGCAGCGCGATCCACTCCACGATCTTGCGCGGCCCGAGCTTCTTGAGGACCTCCGGATCGGCGCCCGGGTACTCGAATGTCGGCTGCGACGCGCGCGGGCCCAGGCGATCGAAGGCGACGTGCACCGTCAGCGGCATCCTCATGTCGATCGCGGCCGCCCAGAACCGGTCGTCCTCGGGCAGCGGATACGCCCTGCCGTTCGGGAACACGCCGAGGTTGACGCCGCGGAGCCCCAGCCTCGCGCAGTGCTCGAGCTCGGCCACTGCGTCGTCGAGGTTCGTCCACGGGATGACGCCCAGCCCGATGAGGCGGTCACGCGAGACCGCGCAGTATTCCTCGGCCAGCCAGTCGTTGTACGCGCGGACGGTCGCGCGGTACACGTCGTCGTCGGTCAGCGCGCGCCAGAGCCGCGGGCCGACCTGCATGTTGGGGAAGATCACCTCCGCGAGCAGACCATCCATGTCCTGCTCGCGCAGGCGCTGCTCCGGCGGCCCCACGCCCGCCGTGCCCTCCACCGTGGTGCCGAATGGCTGCCACGTCTCGTTCGTCCGCCCGGCCCGGAGATCGAGGAACGGCGCCGGATACGGCGGCTGGCCCTCGACGAGGATCGCGTCGCCGCCGTCGGAGAGCTTGACCGTCCGCGGCGCGCGCTCGCGATACTTCGCGGGCATGCGCGGCGTCCAGCGCTCGGGCAGGACCTCCAGGTGACCGTCGCTCGAGAGCAACGGCGGAAGCGTGGGTGCTGTCATGCTGGGCGCTCCTTTGCGTCGCGTCGCCGGGAGTGTACCATCGGGCCCGCCTGATCAGACCGCGCGGAGGCGCCCATGCTGAGTCGGGACGACAACGAGCTGCTCTGTCGGATCGGACCGGGAACACCGATGGGCAACCTCATGCGGCAGTACTGGGTGCCCGCCGCGTTGTCGAGCGAATTGCCCGAGCCCGACGGCGCGCCGCTGCGCGTGCGTCTGCTGGGCGAGGACCTCATCGCGTTCCGCGTCTCGTCGGGGGCCGTGGGCCTGATCCAGAACAGCTGCCCGCATCGCGGCGCCAGCCTCTTCTACGGCCGCAACGAAGCCGAGGGCCTGCGCTGTGTCTATCACGGCTGGAAGTTCGACGTGGGCGGCCGCTGCGTCGACATGCCCATCGAGCCGGCGGAGAGCAACTTCAAGCAGAAGGTCCGGGCCGTGACCTATCCCTGCGTCGAGCGCGGCGGGCTCATCTGGACGTACCTGGGACCGCGGCCGACGCCGCCGCCGATGCCGGAGCTCGAGGCCACGATGCTCGCCGACAACCGCATCCAGGTGTACCAGCGCGACTGCAACTGGATGCAGGCGCTGGAGGGCGACATCGATACCGGCCACACCGTGTACCTGCACCTCGGCGGCGTGGACGCCTCCGAGGTGCCGCCGGACAGCTGGGCCCGGTACGCGCTCGCCGACCGCGCGCCGCGGTACGAGGTGACCGACACGGACTCCGGCGTCATGTACGGCGCGTATCGCCCGGCGGAGGCGGACACGAACTACTGGCGCATCGCCAACTTCCTGTTCCCCTTCTACGCGATGATCCCCACGGGTGTGCTCGGGCTCGAGGTCCGCGTGCGGGCCTGGGTGCCGATGGACGATGCGCACACGCTCGCCTTCCTGATCACGCACGGGGCGCCGCCACCCCCCAGAAACGCCGGCCGCCAGGCCGTGGCGCCACCCGAGACGCTGCCGAACACCACCGACTGGTATGGGCGCTTCCGGTGCGCGGCCGACGGCACCAACGACTATCTGATCGACCGCAAGGCGCAGAAGACGGTCAGCTTCACCGGCATCGGAAGCATCCATCTGCAAGACCAGGCGGTGACCGAGAGCATGGGGCCCGTGTACGACCGCACGCGCGAGCACCTCGGGACGAGCGACGCGATGGTGATCCGCACCCGCAAGCGGCTGCTCGACGCCGCCAGGGCGCTGCGCGATCGAGGCCAGATCCCGCCCGGCGTGGACGACCCCAGGGTTTACGCGGTGCGGTCAGGCGGCGTGGTGCTTCCGCGCGGCGCCGACTGGATCGAGGCGACGCAGAAGCTCCGCACGGCGTGGACGGAGCACCCGGGGCTCACGCGGTCGGTGCTGGGCAACATCCCGGCCGTCTAGTCGCCTTGTCCCCACCTCGCCCTGACGTGATCCGGCACGCTCATCGCGTGGGGAAGCGCCAGCGAGTCGCGCCGCGTGGGAAGCCCTCGAGGGTCCAAGCAAAGGCCGTGGTGGGCCGCAACGCCCAGAACGGCCGGAATGGGGGCTCATTTCCGGAGAAGTGAATGTGAAGGCTCCGTGACGTATTCGGCGGTGCCTTCGAGGATGATCGCCTCGGCTTCGCTCGAGAGATGGGCGGAGATCGAGGGATTGATCATTAGATTTCGCACCCAGCGCGTCTCCGGCGATCCACCGAAGCACAGCGCGCCGTCGACCCACACGCCATCGACGGGCCGCACATGCGGCCGCGCGTTTGGACCAACCGTCGTTATCCAGTAATTCGACGCGGCCCGAAGACGCTCCTCGACGTAGCTCCAGGGAAGAAGACTCTCCGGTCCTCCCGGCGCGCCGTATGCAGCCGGAAAGCGGACAGAACGAACGGAACGTTCAGGAGTCGTCATCCCTTTCAGAGATTGGCGTTAATTCGCCGCGTACGGCGACGACGAGGGCAGCGGCAGCACCGGCTCGCGGTGCTGCAGACTCTTGGGCCACACGATGTACGGCTTGTCGTCGACGTACTGCACGATGACGGGGAACGCGCGGTCGTTCTGCCCCGCCATAGGCCCGTCACCCAGGAAGTGCACGCCGAAGCCGAGCATGGTGGCGCCCTCGGGCAGGTTCACCTCGAGCGCGGCCTTGCGCAGCGAGTCGGCGTCGATGCCACCGTACTTCTTGATGGCCTTGGGCAGGACCTCGGTCATGAAGACGTAGGCGTTGCTGGCGGCCATGCCGACGTGGGCCGACTTCACGTGCGTCCCGGGTCGCGCCTTCTCGTACTCGTCGCCGATCATCTTGATCATCGGGACCAGCTCGGGGCGCAGCGCCTTCTCGTTGGCAAGCCAGATCGAGATCGGGTCGACGTTGAAGACATAGTTGACGTCCTTGCCGACCGCTTCCTTGAGCTTGTCGTACACGCCGTAGCCGGCGCCGTGGCCGACGAGCGCGTGAAAGCGCAGACCCTGCTCGCGCGCCTGGCGCAGAAACAGCGCGATGTCGGGGTTGTAGCCGGTGTGGAACAGGACGTCGGGGCGGGCGCGCTTGAGCTTGATCACGAGGGACGAGAGGTCGGGCGCGGTGGCCGAGTAGCCTTCTTTCAGCACGACGTTGAAGCCGGCCTTCTTCGCGCCCTCCTCGTTGCCCTTCGAGACGTCGATGCCGTACGCGCCGTCCTCGTGGATGATGGCGACCTTGAGGTCCTTTGGCTCCTTGCCGAGCTTCGCCCTGGCGTTCTGAGCGATGAAGTCCATCGACATCAAGCCGAACTGGCGGCCGCTCGGCTGCACCCGGAACACGTATTTCAGATTGCGGTTCTCGAGCACGGCCGAGGAGATGCATGTGGTGATCCACATGAACTTCTTCAGTTGCTCGACGCGCGCGGCGACCGGGACGCACTGCGCCGACGAATAGAAGCCGAGGAGCATGTCGACCTTCTCCTGCTCGACCAGCCGCACCGCCTCGTTGATGGCCACGTCGGGCTTGCTCTGAGCGTCCGCGTAGGTTGCCTCGATCGCGTAGCCCTCGACGCCCCCTTTTTTCGCAAAGTAGTCGATCATGATCTTCGCGCCGAGCGCGTGCAGGTCCGACCCGCCGCCCGCGAGCGGCCCGGTGTAGTCGTAGATCACGCCGATCTTGAGCTTCTTGCCCTGGGCGAGCGCCGGTGAGACGACCGACGCGCCGGACATCAGCGCCGCGACGACCAGCACGCACGCGAGGCTCAGCGGCTTCTTGGGCATGGCATCTCCTTTTTCGGCGCCGGCCATTATGTGATACTTGCGCCCCAACGTCCACGCAAGGGGGGTTGAGCCATGCGAGGAACGACGCGCCGCGACTTCCTTCTCTCTTCGGCCGTGGCCGGCGCCACGGTACTGCTGGATCGCGCTCCCGCCTACGCCCAGAAGCGCGAGCTCACGTTCTTGAGCACCAACCATTTCGTTCCGGCCTCCGACGACGAGCTCCGACGGCAGGCCGAGGTGTTCGGCAAGCAGGCCGGTCTCACGGTCAAAGTCGACACCATCCAGGGCCTGCAGCTGCCGGCCAAGCGCGCCGCCGAGGCCCAGAGCCAGTCCGGCCACGATCTCGTCCTCCTGAGCCACGCCGATCCGTACCTCTTCGAGAATCTGCTCATCGACGTGGGGCCGCTGGTCGACACGCTCGGCAAGAAGTACGGCGGCTGGTATCCGTTCGCCGCGGAGTCGTGCCAGACGGGCTCGGGCTGGCGTGCGGTGCCCTGGTTCTGGGTCGCGTTTCCCGCGACCTACAACATGGCGCACTTCGCGAAGGCCGGCCTCGAGTACCCGAAAACATGGGACGAGCTGCTGCGGCAGGGCAAGGTCCTCAAGCGGCAGGGCAATCCGGTGGGCATCGCCATCAGCCACTGCGGCGACTCGAACACGAGTTTCTGGGCCATCTTCTGGTGCTACGGCGGCAAGGTCCTCGAGGTGGACGGCAAGACGCCGGCCATCGTGTCGGACAGGACCGCGCAGGTGATCGAGTGGTACAAGGAGCTCTATCGCGACGGCATGGAGCCCGAGGTGCTGTCCTGGGACGACGCGTCCAACAACCGGTTCATCCTCTCCGGCAAGGGCTCGTGGATCCACAACCCGATCAGCCCCTACAACACGGCGCTCGCCAACAAGATGCCGATCGCCGACGACATCAACCACCATCCGAGCCCGGCCGGGCCCGCGGGCACGCACAGCGCGCCGGGCATCAACGGAATCGGGCTCTGGAAATTCTCGAAGAACGCCGAGCCGGCGAAGGAGTTCGTCCAGTTCCTGTTCCGCAAGGAGAACTTCGACGCGTGGATCGTGGCGTCCAATGCCTTCAACCAGCCGCCGCTCCGCAACCTCGCCGACCATCCGATCTGGGTGCGCAATCCAAAATTCGCGATGCTCCCGAAGGAGGCGGAGTACGCGCATCCCCGCGGGTGGCCCGCGAAGCCGAACGACGCCGTGCGCCGGATCGAGAACAACTACGTGCTGCCCGACATGGTCGCCAAGGCGATCCACGGCATGCCGACCAGGCGGGCGATGGAGTGGGCGCAGGAGCAGGTCGTCCAGGCCACGCGCGGCCAGCTCAAGCCAGCGAGCTAAAAACTCGGAGGGGGCCTCGGCGGCCCCCTCCGATGCCTCCCCAAGGATCCGGTTGCGCCGGCGAAGCCGGCGCTCGAACGGCGCGAGTCGGTGCTCCTTACACGGCGCTCGTGCGCCCTTCGTTTCTGGGACAGAGCGTCATCGTAGCCGGCTAGAGGTCGTCGGGGCCGGCGGACTTGCGCCGCCGGCCCGTCCCGCGATACGGTCAGGGCCTCCCGGAGGACCCAACCAATGAAATCGACGACCCGGATCATCGTGACGTCGCTGCTGCTGCTGATCGCCGTCGCAAGCCCCGCGTGGGCGCAAGCCAAGTCGGAGCTCACGGTCGCGCTGTCGAGCTTCTCCGCCGAGACGCTGGACCCGGCGCTCCAGGGCCACAACGTGAAGTACTACCTCTCGCTGATGTTCGATTATCTCGTCGGCGTCACGCCGGACGGCCAGCCGTCGCAGGCGGGCGGGCTGGCCAGCAAGTGGGAAAGCTCGGCCGACCACAGGCGCTGGACGTTCCATCTCCGAAAGGGCGTGAAGTTCCACGACGGCAGCGACATGACGTCGGAGGACGTGAAGTTCAGCCTCCAGCGCGCCATGAGCAAGCGCTCCACGACGGGCTATGCGGGCCCGCTGCGCACGCTCATCGCCGACATCGAGACGCCGGCGCCCGACCGCGTCGTGATTGTCCTGAAGGAATCCACGCTGATCATTCCAACGTACTTGTCGCGATCGCTTTCGACAGAAGGAATGGTACTTCCGAAGAAATACATCGAGGCCAACGGCGATGATGTATTCGCCCGCAAGCCCGTCGGCACCGGCCCCTACAAGTTCGTCGAGCAGGTGGTCGGCTCGCACATCAAGATGACGGCGGTCGACAACCACTGGCGCATCGGCGTGCCCAAGTACAAGAACGTGACGTTCAAGCTCGTCCCCGAGGAGACGACGCGCATCGCGCTGCTGCGCCGCGGTGAGGCGGACGTGGCCGACGTGAGCCGCGAGCGCGTGAAGGAGCTGGAGAAGGAAGGCTTCCCGGTCCACATGCGGAGGGAAGAAGCCATCATCCACATGTGGTGGATCCTCGGCCCCGAGGGCCGGACGCCGCCCACCAGGGACAAGCGCGTGCGCGAGGCGCTCAATCTGGCCATCGATCGTGCCGAGATCGCGCAGTCGATCTTCGGCGGCTACGCCGAGCCGGCGGCGATTCCGATGGGGCTGTCGTGGGCGTTCAAGGAGGTCGGCTTCAAGGTGACGCCGGAGATGGCCTACCCGTACGACGTCGCGCGCGCCAAGAAGCTGCTCGCCGACGCCGGCTACGCCGGCGGCTTCACGCAAGACGTCTACGCCTTCCAGCTCCCCGGCTTCGCCGAGGGCAAGTCGTTCGCGGAGGCGGTGGCGGGCTACTGGGAGAAGATCGGCGTCAAGAGCAAGCTCATCCCCGTCGACTACCCGGCCTTCCGCAAACAGTGGGTGGATCGCAAGGCGCCCGGTGCGGTGGGCTACTACAACATCGCCAACCGTGACTGGATCGGCACCTACGCCCTGCTGGAGAAACAGGCCTACACGCCGTCCAAGCTGAACGACACCGTCAACGATCCGGAGATCGACGGCATGATCGCGCAGGTCATGCGCCAGACCGACCGGGAGAAGATCAACGCGCTCATGCGCAACATCTACACGCGGATGCGCAGCGAGCACCACGGCGTGCCGGTCGTCTACGTGCACTCGCCGTACGCGACCTCCAAGACGCTCGGCAAGTACAACCCGGGCGCCGTGATGTACGACCTGTTCATCGACGAGCTCGCGCGGAAATAGGCGCTGGGGGGGAGTTGGGGGGGAGCTCGGCTCCCCCCCAACCTTCAACAACCCGTGCTTCGCTTCGTCCTCTTTCGTCTCCTCCAGTCGCTGGTGGCACTGGCGATTCTGTCTGTCGTGGTCTTTGTCCTCGCTCGCGCCACCGGCGACCCGCTGCACATGATCCTCCCGATGAACGCCAGCGAGGAGGACTATGCCAACGCCCGCAAGTACCTCGGGCTCGACCGACCGTACGTCGAGCAGTACTTCTCGTTCGTCGGCCGCGCGGTCACCGGGGACTTCGGCACCTCGATCCGCGCGCGCCGGCCCGTCATCGAGCTGCTGCGCGAGCGGCTGCCGAACTCACTCAAGCTCGCCGCCTTCGCGATGGGCGCGTCGCTGGCCATCGCCTTTCCGCTCGGCGTGATGGCGGCCGTGAAGAAGGGCACCGGTGTGGACCGCGCGGCGCAGATCGTGGCCGTGCTCGGGCAGTCGCTGCCGACGTTCTGGGTGGCCATTGTGCTCGTGGAGTTCGTCGCAGGGCGCTGGCAGTGGCTGCCGGCGGGCGGCGCCGACAGCCTCGCCTCCTACGTCCTGCCCGGCCTCACGCTCGGCTGGTTCGTGGTGGCCGGCATGATGCGCCTGCTGCGCTCGGGGATGCTCGAGGTGCTCGACTCGGAGTACGTGAAGCTCGCCCGGCTCAAGGGCGTCGCCGAGCGCAAGGTGGTGTGGGTCCACGCGCTCAAGAACGCGCTCATCCCCGTCGTCACCTTCGCCGGCATCTACTTCGCGATCCTCGTCACCACGGCCATCGTCGTCGAGACGGTGTTCGCGTGGCCGGGGCTCGGGCGCCTCGCGTACGACGGCATCACCTCGCGCGATTTCCCGGTGATCCAGGCGGTCGTGCTCACCACCGCCACCATCGTGGCCGCCGTCAACCTCGGCGTCGATTGTCTCTACGCGGTGATCGATCCGCGCATCCGGTATTCGCGGTGAGCATCGTCGTCCTTCCCGAGCGCGCGGCGCGGCCCGAGCCGCGGGCGCGCGGGCGCCGGGTGCCGGTCGTCTCCATCGGCATCATCGCCGTGTTCGTGCTCATCGCGCTGCTGGCGCCGCTGCTCAGCCCCGGCGATCCCTACGAGCAGTCGCTGCGCCTGCGCTTCCGCCCGCCGGTGTGGGAGGAGCGTGGCTCGTGGGCGCACCCGCTCGGCACCGACCGGCTGGGCCGGGACATGCTGACGCGCATCATCTGGGGCTCGCGCGTCTCGCTCGCGGTGGGCGCGCTGGCCGTGCTCCTGGCCGGCGCGGTCGGCGCCACCATCGGCCTCGTGGCCGGTTACTACGGCGGCCGCGTCGACGCGGCGCTGATGCGGGTCACCGACGCCACGCTCTCGTTCCCGGTGATCCTGCTCGCGCTGATCCTGGCCGTCACCGTCGGCCCGAGCTTCACCAACGTCGTCATCGCGATCGCGGTAATCCTGTGGGCGCGCTACGCGCGCGTGATCCGCGGCCAGGTGCTCACGCTCATGACGCTCGACTTCATCGCGCAGGCGCGCATCGCCGGCGCCGGCGCCTGGCGGATCATCACCCGGCATCTGCTGCCCAACACGCTCAACACGCTGGTGGTCCTGGTCACGCTGCAGGTCGGCTACGTCATCATCGTCGAGGCGTCGCTGTCGTTCCTCGGGGCCGGCATCCCGCCGCCGACGCCGGCGTGGGGCTCGATGATCGCCGAGGGACGCGACGTCGTGACGAGCGCGTGGTGGGTATCGTTCCTGCCCGGGCTGGCCATCCTGCTCGTCGTGCTCGCCTTCAACCTGCTCGGTGACTGGCTGCGCGACACCCTGGACCCCAAGCTGCGCCAGCTCTGAGCCGCGTGTCCGCCGTCATCGACGTTCGCGACCTCCGCACGCACATCGTCACCCGCTGGGGGACGATCAAGGCGGTGGACGGCGTCTCCTTCGCGCTCGGCGAGGCCGAGACGCTCGGCCTCGTCGGCGAGTCCGGCTCGGGCAAGAGCATGACGTGCCTGAGCATCGTCCGCCTCGTGCCGCGGCCGGCCGCGCGCATCGTCGGCGGCGAGGTCCTCCTCGACGGCGAAAACCTGTTGGCAAAGAGCGACCCCGAGATGCAGCGGATCCGCGGCCGTAAGGTCGCGATGATCCTGCAAGACCCGATGTCCTCGCTCAATCCCGTGTTCTCCATCGGCATGCAGATGCGCGAGCCGCTGACGATGTACCACGGCCTCCGCGGCCGCGCCGTGCTCGCGCGTGCCGCGGAGCTGCTGGCCTCGGTGAGCATCCCCTCGCCCGCCGCGCGGCTGCGCGCGTTTCCGCACCAGCTCTCGGGTGGCATGCGCCAGCGCGTGGTCGGCGCCATGGCCATCGCGGGGCCGCCGCGCCTGCTCATCGCCGACGAGCCGACGACCAGCCTCGACCTCACGATCCAGGCGCAGTACCTCGGGCTGCTCAAGGAGCTGCAGCAGCGCCACCGCTTCGCGATGATCTTCGTCACCCACAACCTCGGGATCGTGGCCCGCACCTGCGACCGCGTGGCGGTCATGTACGCCGGGCGCATCGTCGAGATCGGTCCCGTGCGCCGCATCTTCACCCAGCCCGCGCATCCCTACACGCGCGCGCTGCTGGAATCGATCCCGCGCTTTGGCGCGCGCCGCGAGCGCCTCGCGGCCATCGCCGGCCAGCCGCCCGACCTCGCGACGCTGGCCGCCGGCTGCGCGTTCGCCCCGCGCTGCCCGGCCGCGTTCGAGCGCTGCGTCGAGGCCCCGCCCGAGACCGAGGTCGTTCCCGGCCACGCGACGCGCTGCTGGCTCCATGTGCTCCCCTGATGACATGGGGGGCCCCGACATGGCCCGCCCATTAGCCTGGGGGCCCCGAGATGGCCCCCAGACCCCCAACGCTCGTCGCGTCCCGGGGAACCCGTGACGCTCCTCGACAGCCGTGACGCCCCTCGACTACCGTCCCGCGCGCTGCTCGAGGTCACGAACCTCACGAAGCACTTCGTCGTGCGCCGCGGCGCGCTCGGCTGGTCGACCGGCCTCGTGCGCGCGGTCGACTCGGTGTCGTTCGAGATCCCGGCGGGCTCGACCCTCGGGCTCGTCGGCGAGTCGGGCTGCGGCAAGACCACGACGTCCAAGCTCATCCTCGCGCTGGAAAAGCCGACGGCGGGAAGCATCCGATTCGAGGGCCGGGACGTGTCCACGCTGGGCGGCGAGGGCGAGCGCGCCTACCGCCGCTCGGTCCAGGCCGTCTTCCAGGACCCGTTCGCCTCCCTCGACCCGCGCATGCGCGTGGGCACCATCGTCGCCGAGCCGCTCGTGATCAACGCCGACCTCGACGCCGCGGGCCGCCGTCGCCGCGTCGCGGAGCTGCTGGACCTGGTCGGCCTGCCGGAGCGCGCGGCCACGCTCTACCCGCACGAGTTCTCCGGCGGCCAGCGCCAGCGCATCGCCATCGCGCGCGCGCTCGCGCTCTCGCCGAAGCTCGTCGTGCTCGACGAGCCGGTCTCCGCGCTCGACGTCTCGATCCGCGCCCAGATCCTGAACCTCCTCGCCGACCTCCAGCAGCGGCTGCGCGTGTCCTACCTGTTCATCGCGCACGACCTCGCCGCGGTCGCCCACATGAGCCGCACCATCGCCGTGATGTACCTCGGCAAGATCGTGGAGGTGGGCGACGCCGACGCCGTGGCGCTGGCTCCGAAGCATCCCTACACGAAGGCGCTGTTCGCCGCGGCGCTGCCGATCGATTTCGATCGCCCGCCCGACGAGGTGACGCTCTCGGGCGAGGTGCCGAGCCCGCTCGCGCCGCCCGGCGGCTGCCGCTTTCACCCGCGCTGCCCGTTCGCGATGCCCCATTGCGCGACGCAGGAGCCGGTGCTGCGGCCCGAGAGCGGGCGGCTGGTCGCGTGCCATCTTTATTGATATCCTCGGCCCCCGCGGAGGGGCCGTGATGCGAATGCTTCTCGCGAGGAGGCAACGATGAGAGCGACAGCGGCCGTCCTGTACGAGGTGAAGAAGCCCCTGGTGATCGAGGAGGTCGAGCTTCTGGATCCCGGTCCCCACGAGGTGCAGGTGCGGTGGGTCGCCAATGGCGTATGCCACAGCGACTACCACCTCATGAGCGGCGACGTGCCCCACCCCTTGCCCGTGGTGCTGGGCCACGAGGCCGCCGGCGTGGTCGAGCGCATTGGCCCCGGCGTCGAGAGCGTGGCGGTCGGAGACCACGTGTGCTCCTCCTACATCCCGTCGTGCGGCAAGTGCGGCTACTGCATCGGCGGCCAGCCGACGATGTGCGCGCTGCGCGACAAGCCACGCTGGCTCATGCTGGACGGCACCACGCGGTTCCGCAAGAACGGCACGAGCCTGAACCACTACCTGCAAGTCGCCGGCTTCGCGACGCACTCCGTCCTCATGGAGGAGAGCGTCATTCCCATCCGCAAGGACGCCCCGCTCGACGTGGTGTGCCTCGTCTCCTGCGGCGTGCTCGCGGGCGCGGGGCCCGTGTTCAACCGGGCCAAGGTCCCGCCCGGCGCGAGCGTGGCGGTGTGGGGCTGCGGCGGCGTGGGGCTCAACACGATCCAGGCCGCCAAGCTCGTCGGCGCGGGCAAGATCATCGCGGTGGACGTGATGCCGCAGAAGCTCGCGTGGGCCGAGGAGTTCGGCGCCACCCACGTCGTCAACGCGGCCACCGAGGATCCCGTCGCGCGCGTGCAGGCGATCAGCGGCAGCGGCGGCGTGGACTTCGCGTTCGAGCTGGTCGGCACCCAGGCGACGATCGAGCAGGCGGTGCTCTCCACGCACCGCGGCGGCACCGCCGTCGTCGTCGGCGTGTGCCCGGCGGGCACGAAGGTCTCGCTCGACCCGGCGCTCTTCCTGCAGCAGCGCGTGCTCACGGGCTCGTCGTTCGGTGCCGGCCACCAGCGCACCGACGTGCCCATGCTCATCGACATGTTCATGAGCGGCAAGTACAAGCTCGAGGAGCTGATCTCGCGCCGCGTGCCGCTGGGCGACGTGAACCTCGCCTACGACGCGCTCCTCAAGGGCGAGGTCAAGCGCAGCGTGGTGCTGTACTAGTAACTCGGAGGGGGCCTCGGCTCGAACGGCGCGCGGTCCGTCTGGAGACGATCTGGGTGGGGATCGGGGACCAGCCGTCCGTCAGGTGGTCCCGCTCCCATTTGCGCTGCCAGCGCGACGTCGTCGTCATGACTCCGCCCTCCCGTTCGTCATACTATGGAGTGCTCATGGACGATCTGTCGATCCGGGGTGGCCAGCTGATCGACGGCACCGGCGCGCCCGGCCGCGAGGCCGACGTGAGCGTGAGCGCCGGCCGCATCGTCGCGATCGAGCCGCGCTCGGCCCGTCCGGCCCATCGAGTGGTCGACGCGCGCGGACACGTCGTGGCTCCGGGCTTCATCGACATCCACACCCACTCCGACTTCACGCTGGCCATCAACCCGCGCGCCGAGTCGAAGATTCGCCAGGGCGTGACGCTGGAGGTGGTCGGCAACTGTGGCTTCTCCGTCGCCCCCGCGCTGCCCGGGCGCGCGGCGATGCTCCGAGAATATCTCGCCTCCAGCGCGCCCTGGCTGCCGTTCAGCGAGACGACCTTTGCGGACTACGTCGCGGCATTTCCACCGACGGCGGTCAACGTCATCCTCCAGGTCGGCCACAACACGCTGCGGCTCATGACCGCGGAGATGGAGAGCCGCGCGCTCACCGCCGCTGAGCTGGCCACGATGGAGCGCCTGCTGGCGGAGGCGCTGGCCGCCGGTGCGTGGGGACTCTCTTCGGGCCTCTTCACGGCGCCCGGCTGCTACGCCGACGCCGCGGAGATCCACGCGCTGGCCCGTGTGCTCCGCCGTCACGGCGCCGCCTACTCGTCGCACATCCGCGACGAGGCCAACCGCGTCGGCGAGGCGGTGCGCGAGGCGATCGCCGTCGCAGAGGCGACGGGCGTGCACGTTCAGATCGCGCATCTGAAGCTCTCGGGCGTCGACAACTGGGGCGGCGCCGACAAACTTCTGGTCGAGATCGCGGCCGCCCGCCGCCGCGGACTCGCCGTGGACTGCGACGCCTATCCCTATGACACGGCCAGCAATCCGCTGCGCAACCTCTTCCCCCGCTGGGTGATGGACGGCGGAATCCCGGCGATGCTCGAGCGCCTCGGGCGGGCCGACGTGCGCGCGCGTCTCCGCGCGGACATCGCCCGGGACGGACTCAACAACTTCGGTCGCATCCCCTCCTGGGATGTCGTGCGCATCGCTGTCGCGCCAAACCTGCCCGAGGAGGCCGGTCACACGCTCGGCGACATCGCGCGGCGCCGGGGCGTCGAGGCGTTCGATGCCGTGTGCGACTTCGTGATCGCCGACCGCGGCGAAACGCGCATCCTGGTGACGTCCATGAGCGACAAGGACGTCCACGCGATCAGCGCCACGCCGTGGGTGACCGTCGGCTCGGACGCGAACTCGCTCGCCACGTCCGGCGTGACGAGCCAGGGCAAACCGCACCCGCGCTCCTATGGGACGCACGCGCGCCTGCTCGGGCCGTTCGTGCGGGATCTCGGCCTGCTGACGCTGCCGGCGGCGATTCACAAGACGACGGGCGCCGCCGCGGCGGCGCTGGGGCTCACCGACCGCGGAGTGCTGCGCGAGGGATGCTGGGCCGACGTGGCGGTCTTCGAGCCCGGGCGGATCGCCGATCGCGCGACCTATGACGAGCCTCACCGCTACGCGGTCGGCGTCTCGACGGTGGTGGTGAACGGCGAGGTGGTCGTCGACGGCGGCGACCACACCGGCGCCCTGCCCGGACGGGTCGTGCGACGGTCATGAGACGCACCACCCTCGTGATCGCGCTGCTCGTCTCCGCCTGCCAGACGAGCCCCAACACCCCGCTTCGGCCAGAGGCCGTCGGCGATGGGCCCGTGACCTTCCTACGACAACTCGGCGGCCAACCCCAAGAACCCGAGCAAGCCGCCGCGGCCGGTCTTTTCCGGCTTCGAGACCACCGACGAGATGTGCCTGGCGAGCGTGCTCGGCACGGCGAGGATCGTCCGCCGCTGACGTCTCCGGCCGCTCACCGCTTCTTGAGCCGGACCTCTTCGAGCGGCGCCGACCACGGATAGGGGTCGATCAGCATCAGCGCCGGCTCCTCGACGCGCGGCCCGATGCCGCTCGGCCAGATGTACTGGAAGATCGGCGCGATCCGCACGCGGTCGTAGACGATCTGCTGGATCTGGTGCAGGAGCGCCTCGCGCTTCTTGCGGTCCAACTCCCGCGCCTGCTGCTTGTAGAGCGCGTCCACGTCGGGGAAGCCGCCGTAGGCGAAGCTGCCGTCGCTCGGGATGACTTCCGACATCCGCGAGGCGGCGTTGCCGTAGAGCGCGCTCGAGCAGACACACACGCCCTTGAGCTTCTTGGCCTGGAGCGCCGAGAGATAGGCGGCGCGCTCCATCGGCCGCATCTTCGTCCGGATGCCGACGGCGCCGAGATACCCGACGATCGCCTCGCCCAGGCCGAAGTACGGGGGCAGCTGGTGAAACTCGCCGGCGTCGAAGCCGTTGGGGTAGCCCGCCTCGGCGAGCAGCTTCTTCGCGCGCGCCGGGTCGTACGGGTGCGGCTCGAGCGGCAGCGCGAACTCGAAGGTGCGCGGCACGAAGTTGCCGGCGGGCTTGGAGGCGCCGAGCGTCTCCGCCTCGCTCAGCGAGCGGCGGTCGAGGGCGAGGCTGGCGGCCAGGCGGACGCGATGATCCGCCCACGGCGACTTCGGATCCCACATGTCGAGGAAGTCCAGGAAGAAGACCGCGATGCCCCCGGAGAAGGCCAGCTTCAGATTCGGATCGCGCTTCAGCTCGATCGCTTGCGGCGCCTCCAGAAGGTAGGCGATGTCCACCTCGCCGCGCTTGAGCATGGCCACGCGCGTCGTGGGCTCCGGGACCATCTTGAACACGACACGCTTGACGCTCGGCGTCTTGCGCCAGTAGCCCTCGAAGGCCTCCATCACCAGCTCGACGCCCGGCGAGTGGCTCACGAACTTGTACGGGCCCAGGCCGATGGGATGCTTCTTGAAGCCGTCGGGACCGACCTGCTCGACGTACTTCTTGGGCACGATCCAGCCCGCGCCGCTGACGACCGTCCCGTAGTAGCTCATGAAGTCGGGCCACGGCTCGTGCAGCGTGAAGCGCACGCGGGAGGGCGAGACGACGGTGACCTCCTTGACCTTGTCGTGCAGCAGCTTGCCCTTCGCGCGGTCGAAGCTGAACTTCACGTCCTCCGCGGTGAACGGATCGCCGTTGTGGAACTTGAGGCCCTCGCGCAGCTTGAACTCGTAGGACCGTTGGTCGGGGCCCACCGTCCAGGACTCGGCCAGGCTCGGGGTCATGAGGTTGCCGGGCATCGGCTTCACGAGCGCGTCGTGCATCGCGTAGAGGAACCAGAACGGCGTGAGCTGGCCCACGACCTCGCCCGGATCGAACCAGTTCGGCGAGACCGTCACGTAGAGGGCCCAGCGCATCTCGCCCTCGGGCCCGGCCTGGGCCGCGGCGTCGGTGCCGAGGCCCAGGCAGAGGACGGCGCAGAGGAGCGCGATCGCGGGGAGCGGGCGCACCGTCATGCGAGCTGCTTGCGGACGAACTCGATGATCCTCTCGATCGTGCGCTTTCCGGCGTCGGTCATCGGCTTCTTGCCGATGTAGCCCTCGGCCTCGCCCTCGAACAGCTCGAGCTCGACCTGGCCGCCCGCCTTGCGGTACTGCGTGACGAACCGGTCGAGGTCGGCGCGCGGATGCGCCTTGTCGTCGGCGCCCTGCAGGTAGATCGCCGGCGGCATCTCGACACGCTCGCCGCGCTCGAGCGCGACGACCGGGCTGCCCTCGGCCATGGCGTCCTCGGTCTTCCAGTACTGGTCGTGACCCGGCAGCACGCGGTCGACGACCTCGGGATACGGCTTGCCGCCTTCCCTCAGCTTCTTCGCGTAGCGGTAGCGCCCGAGGGGATCGATGACGGGCCAGCAGAGCACGACGGCGCGCACGCTCGCGTCGACGGCCGGCGAGCCCGTCGGCAGCGGGATCGCCGCGTAGCGCGCGTCGCGAGGGCGCATCGCGGAGAGCATGGCCTGGTGCGCGCCGCTCGAGGCACCCATGAGGCCGACGCGGTCCGCGCTGCCGCCCAGCGCCTTGGCCTGGGTCTTGATCCAGCGGACGGCGTAGTTGACGTCGGCGAGCGACGCCGGGTACGGCGTATCGGTCCGGAAATCGATGGCCGCCACCACGATGCCGGCCTTCGCCATCGCCTCGTTCATCACGGCGTCGTTGAGCCGGTCGCCGCGGATCCACGCGCCGCCGTGCAGGTCGACGATCAGCGGGAACGGCCCGTCGCCCTTCGGCTTGTAGAGCCGGGCGAGCAGCGGCTTGTCGCCGTGGCGGAGGTATTCGACGTCCTGGATGTCGATCTCATGACTGGCCATGCGGGTCCCTCCTGGACTCGTCGTTCGTGCGCGTACGCTGCACCTCCGGGCGGCGTTCGTCAAGTGCGGGCGAGCAGCAGGCACGCGGCGCCCGCGCACGCGAGCAGCGCCGCGGCGAGTCGCCGGCCGAGATCGGCCTCGCCGAAGAGCGTGCGCCCGAGCACGACCGCCACCACCGCGGACAGCCGCCGGATGGCGTTCACGTAGGCCGCGGGCGCCATCGTCAGCGCCGAGGTCTGCATCGCGGTGCCCGTCACGCCGAGCAGTCCGTGGGTGACGACCGTCGCGAGACTCGCCGGCGCCGTGCTGGCGAGAAGGCCGCGGGGCGTCGTGGCCAGCGCAATGACCGTCGTCAGGACGGCGGTCAACCCGTGCGAGCACACGAGATAGCTGGGCGGGCCGAGGGCGAGCGCGGCCCAGCGATCCACCGCCGCGAGGAAGCCGAGCAGCACCGCGGCGCCGAGCGCGTCGAGCGCGTCACGTCGCACGAACAGCGCGCGCAGCGAGCCACCGCCCGCGGCGCCCCGCGAGAGGTTCGACGTCCCCGCCACCGCGAGGGCGAGGCCGAGCCAGCCGAGCGGGCTCGGCAGCGTGCCGGACAGCACCGCGTCGGGAAGGACCGTGAAGACCGGGCTCAGCGCGAAGACCGGTCCCACGACGGAGATGTCGCCGCGCGCGCTGGCGCGCGCGATCAGCGTGGCCATGCCCGTCACGAGCAGCGACGAAGCCAGCACCGCCGGCCACGCCGAGCGCGACCACGTGAACGCGTGGCCGGACACCGCGAAGAAGGCGAGCCACGCGAGGGTCGCCACCGTCTGGGTCCACGCGACGATGACGATCGGTGGGATCGCCTGCCCGCGCCCCTTCACCACCGCGAACTGCACGGCCTGGGTGAGGGCGGCGCCCAGCGAGAGGAGGAACCAGCTCAGACGCGCGCGCTCAGACTAGATCGACGACGGGCACGCGGCTGGCGACGAGCGCGGCCTGCATCGCCGCGATCTCCGCGGACGACGGCGCCAGCACGGGCGGCCGCGCCAGCGCGCTGCGGAAGATGCCGCGCAGGACCATGCCCTCCTTCATGCGCGCGTGGGCGTCGCCGGAGGGCTCGCCGGCGCCGTAGACCGCCTCCTTGATCGGCCAGATTCGGTCGTTGATCTCGCGGGCGCGGGCGAGATCGTCGGCGGCCATCGCTTCGAAGAGATCGTTGGTCAGCTCGGGGATGAGGCTGGCGCATCCGACGAGCGCGCCGTCCATCCGGTGCACGAACGTGGCGAAGAGATACTCGTCCATGCAGTTGAGCAGCGCGACATGGGGCGCGTCCGCGCGCAGCGCGCGGATGTCGCGCTCGTAGGCGCCGAGATCGCGCTCGCCCATCTTGAAGCCCTTCACCTGGGGAATCGACGCGAGCCGCAGCATGAGACGCGTCGAGTAGGCGGCGCGCGTGCTCGCCGGGTAGACGTGGACGATCACGTCGAGGCCGCTCTCGCCGCCGACAGCCTTCACGTACTCGTAGACCGCGTCTTCCTTCACGCCGAAGCGCAGCCACATGTGGCAGGGCATCACGTCCACCGCGTCGGCGCCCGCGTGGGCGGCCGCGCGGGCGTGCTCCACCGCCTCGAAGGTCCCCTCGGCGCAGACGGCGGAGATGACGCGCACGGCCCCCTTGACCGCATCCGCCACCACGCGCGTGACGGTGGCCCGCTCGTCCGGCAGCAGCGAGCCGACCTCACCCGTGTGGCCGTTGGTCATCACGGCCGTGACGCCGCGGCAGCCGGCCAGCCACAGCGCGAAGCGTGCGAGGTTGTCCTCGTCGATCTTGTAGTCGTCGAGCAACGGGACGGCCATGGCCGGGACGATGCCGCGGAGCGGGCGCGCCGCGCTCATCAGATCCCCGTGCCGAAGCCGCCCGCGCTGCGCACGGTCACGGCTTCGCCGAGATGCCCGGCCGGATGGAACAGCGCGATGCCGCTGAGGACGGCGGTGCGCGGGCGGCCGGTGAAGACCTTCACCATCTGCTCGGCGCGCGTGCCGAACGCGCCGTCGGCGGCCGCTTTTTGCAGCGCCGGCGCCGCGAGCTCGCCGCCCCAGTCGCTGTCCTTGAAGTTGCCCACGATCTCGCGCGTGCGGCGCCCGACGGCGTCGCGGTACTCGCGCAGGGCCACGAGGTCGACCGCGCGGGTGAGCTCCGTCACCTCGGGACTGGTCATGCCGATGCCGAAGTCACGGCGCGAGACGCCGAGGCGCTTCCGCCACGCGTCGTCGCACACCTGCTCGCGCCCGGCGATCAGCGCACCGACCATGATGTCCTCGGCGCGCGCGATGTGCCACATGAGCCACGCCAGCGAATTCAGGTCCTCGCGCGGCCGCACGCGCATCTGCTCGTCGCTGAGCCCCGCGAACGCGCGCTCCGCGGCCGAGGCCGGGTTGCCGCCGACGGCCACCGACTGCACCGCCGCGTGCTGCGCGAGGAAGAGATCCTTGGCGTCCATGTCAGGCCTCCTTCAGTGGGACTTCGGTACGGTCGGGTGCCCGGCCGCGGCATCCGCGATGGCGTGGTCGTTGTCGGCCGGCACGGCGCCGCTGACGCCGACGGCGCCGACGACGTGGCCGTTCTCGACGAGCGGCACGCCGCCCTTGCCGAAGACGAACTCGTACTGGCCGAGCGTGGCGACGTTGTCGGCGAAGAGCATCCGCTTGGTGAAGCGCTCCTCGAGATCGAGCGTGGTGGCGCGGAACCCGGCGGCGGCGTTGGCCTTGGCGCGCGCGATCTCCGGCGTCACCCAGAGCGCGCCGTCCATCCGCTCGCAGACGACGAGGTGCCCGGCCTCGTCCACCACCGCGATCGCCACCTTGAAGCCGAGCGCGTCCGCCTTCTTGAACCCGCGCTCGATGCACGTGCGCGCCAGATCGCGCGTGATGCCGCTCACGGCAGCTCCACGAGCACGTCGTCGCCTTCGATACGCGCCGCGTAGGACGCCACGGCGGCGCCACGCCCGGGAAACATGCACTGGCCCGTGCGCACGTCGTACATCCAGCCATGCCACGGGCACGCCAGGCGCGTGCCGGAGAGCTTGCCCTCGCTCAGCGGGCCACCCTTGTGGGCGCAGACATCGCCGAGCGCGTGCACCCGATCGCCGACGCGGACGAGGACGACGCGCGCGCCCTCCGCCTCCACGAGCATCGGCCGGCCGACGGCCACGTCAGCCAGCGGCACGCGAATGGCGGTCACGCGTCCTCTTTCAAGACGTAGGCGCGGTGCAGCCCGCTCATGTACTGCCAGCGCATCTCGGTCGCCTGCCGCACCTGCTCCAGCGCCTGCGCGCGCCGCTCGGGCGTGTCCGAGTGGCGCTCGACGATCTGGTAGCCGCGCTCGCCGTGGACCTCGTCGGCCTCGATGTGGATGGCGAAGAACTCCACCTCGTGGTCGTTGAAGCCGTACTTCGTCTTGAGCGGCGGCAGATTGCGCTTGTAGATGCCCGGCACCTGCGACTCCAGTCCGACGAGCAGCCCGGCGGCCGCGACGTGGAACGGCTGGCGCGAGGTCTCGAAGCACCACGCCGTCAGCGCGCGGGTCGTCGGCAGCTGCCGCGCCGTCTCGACCGCCTTGCGGCTCACGCCGCACGCCTCGCCGAAGCGGATCAGGAGGTCGACGTGCTTGGTGCCCGATTCCTCCTCGACGATGTTCTCGAGCAGGAAGTCGCGCGCGTCGGCGTCGGGGCAGTCGGCGTAGACGGCCGCGCACCAGCGCGGGAACTGCGAGACGTACTGGTAGTGCTGACAGACCCAGGCGCCGAGCTGCTGCCGCGTGAGCTCGCCGCTCACCCAGCGCTCCGTGAAGGGGTTCAGGCGGCTGTGGCGGGCGGAGACGGCGTTCTCGAGCTGGGTGCGGAACTCGCTCATGGCTCACCTCCCGGCGGAGGCGATGATGCGTCGCGGGTAGCGCGCAGTCAAGCGCCGGGCAGCGCGGCTGCGCCGGGTGAGCGCCGTGAGGACACTCGGGAAGATTGCGCTTGACACGTTTCGGGCGCGCACTCGGCGCGTGCCGGCCACACGCGGCGCATGGCGCCGCACGGGCGCACCGCTGCCCGGTAGGATCGCGATCGGTTTGCTCCTCGCGAAAAACGAGGTCCGCACGGCGATCGCCTGTTCTGGGGGCGCCACGGGCGCTCGAAAATCCGGGTGTAGAGTCGGCGCAGAACGAAGGAGAGTCACCGATGAACACCCCGTCGTACGTCAGTCTCGAGCCCATGCTTCAACCCATCGTTGGCTCCGCCGCGGAGGTGGATCGCCTCGGCGACGAGATCGCCGAGCTCTCCGCCCACCTCGATGCCGCTACCGCGCGCCTTCTGGATCTCATCCGCGAGTTCGACGCGCGCGGCGGCTGGAACACTGGCTTCCACTCCTGCGCCGCGTGGCTGTCGTGGCGCGTCGGGCTCGACCGGGGCGCGGCCCGCGAGCGCGTCCGGGTAGCTCGCGCGTTGGGCACGCTGCCACGACTGGCGAAGGCGCTCGGCCGCGGCGAGCTGTCGTACTCGAAGGTCCGTGCGCTGACCCGCGTCGCGACGCCAGAAACGGAAGAGCGGCTGCTCGCCGTCGGCAGGGCCGGCACCGCCGAGCACGTCGAGCGCATCGTCCGCGGCTGGCGGCGGGTCGATCGGCAGGCGGAAGTACGGGAGACCGCGCGGCGCCACGCGAGCCGCGCCCTGCACGTGTATCAAGACGAAGACGGCATGGTCGTCATCCGCGGGCGGCTGGCGCCGGAGGTCGGCGCCGTGCTCGTGCAGGCGTTGACCGCGGCCCGTCAGGCCCTCTATCAGCAGGCGCACGCAGGAGACGTTCCCGCGGAAACGCCGCCGATGGGCCAGCAGCAGGCGGACGCGCTGGTCCTCGTCGCCGAGGCGGCGCTGCACCACGGTATCGATCCGGGCACACCCGCGGAGCGATACCAGGTCGTCGTCCACGTGGACGCGCCGGTACTGGCGGATCCAGACGCTCCGGGCCAGTCCATCCTCGAAGACGGGACACACGTCTCCGCGGAAACGTCCCGGCGCTTGGCGTGCGACGCGAGCCGGGTATTGATGCGACACGGCCCAGATGGCCGCGCCGTGGAGGTCGGTGCGCGAACGCGGACCATCCCGCCGGCGTTGCGGCGCGCGCTTCACCATCGCGATCGCGGCTGCCGCTTCCCGGGTTGCGGCTTCCGTTTCGGCCAGGGGCATCACATCCGTCACTGGGCGAATGGCGGCCCTACCACACTTTCGAATCTCGCTGTTCTCTGTCGTCGGCATCACCGCGCGATTCACGAAGAGGGCTACCAGGTCGAGCGACACTCCGACGGAGAGCTGCGCTTCCGCCGTCCTGACGGGCGACTTCTTCCCGAGGTTCCGACTGTTGCTGCGCTGCCAGCTGATCCCCTCCACGTGCTGCGATCGCGGCATGAGGCGCAAGGACTTCACCTGCACGCTCGGACGACCATGCCCGGCTGGCTGGGAGAGCGGCTGGACGTCGGCTGGGCGATCGACGTCTTGCATCCGCTGGCCACGAGCCGTTGACACACCACGCCCGCCGCGGCAGAGGCGGGCGATCGACTCCTTGCGGGCCCTACCCGTGCAGCGTCTTCATCACCTCGGCGTTGCCGGTCAGCTGGGCGGGGCGCCCGGCGAAGATGATCTCGCCGCGGTCGATGGCGCAGAGCCGGTCCGCGATGCGGCCGGCGTTCTGCACGTGGGATTCGGCGATGAGCACGGAGACGCCGAGGGCCTTGATGGCGCGCACCGCCTCGATGAAGCGCGTGACGATGACCGGCGCCAGCCCCTCGAACGGCTCGTCGAGCAGGAGCA
>WNGG01002400.1_pt1 | contig 34310 bp, 36 predicted proteins | sample 5400661 | NCBI WGS metagenome assembly WNGG01 (sample SAMN13153372, study PRJNA577476) | soil metagenome | isolation source: 100 cm soil or saprolite under Garry oak tree replicate 1 | place: USA:California | collected 2016-06-15
GCGCTCAGAGCCCGGTCAGCGCTCCGCAACCAGGCCAGGGCCACCGCCCTCCGCACCCGCGCTACCTCCGCCGCCGCGGCCATCTCAGCCTCGGCCTCTGCCAGCGGGTCAGTCACCGTTTCACCTCCACCCACCGAAAAACGGCTGGGCGTGCGTCTCGCCCCAGAGCGCGAACGCCGCCGCGTTCACCGGGCTCATATCGCAGGCCACCCGCCGCCGTTCGAACGCGAACGCCGCGGCCAGCGGGCGGCGCACCGCGAACTGCATCGCCGCCCGCAGCGCCGGGTGATCATCGGCGGTCACCCGCCTGGCACGGACCTCCTGCTTGAACTCGTAACTCGCGGCGGCCACGTCGACCGCTTCGAGCATGTGCACCTGCACCCCGGCGGCGCGCAGGGGCGCCAGCAGGCCCGCGCAGGGCATCGGGTCCAGCCACACCTGGGCACCGGCCGCCACCTGCCCCGGCGCCTCATCCGCCGGGCCGTAGAACAGCACCGCCAGGTGAAAGCGCCCCGCGTCACCGGACGGCGCCACCTGCAGGACCGCCGCCGCGTCGGTGTCCACACTCATCTCCAGCCCGATCGCGCTCACGCCGTCGGCCTCCCGCCGCCTGTCATCGCCGCCCAGTCCTGTTCGCTGAACACCTGCCAGGCGCCGGCCAGCTCGGACGGCCACGGCGCCGCCGCCAGCCGCTCCGCGGCGAACCCCGCCGCGCCGAGGGTGGCCCGCTCCTCGCGCATCCGCTCCACCGTCAGCCTGCCCGCAGCCTCCGCAGGGTTGACCCGCCGCCACACTTCCTCGTCCTCCAGGTCGTCAACGGCGGGGTCGGCGGACCATTCCAGCCAGCACAGCCGCCCCGGGTCCGCCGACAGGGCACGGTTCCGCAGCGCCGCGAGCTGCCACGCGCCCGGCGTGGGCCCGTGCGCCAGCCACCAGACCTGCGAGTTCGGGTGATCGCTCAGCACCGGGATAAGCGCCTGCGCCTGCTCCAGGGTCACGGCGTGCGCCTCGTCCAGCGCGATGAAGTCGGCGCCGAAACTGCGCGCGCTCTCTTTCGACCTGTTCATGAACCGCAGCCGGGCGCCGTTGACGAAGGTGATGCACTCCTCGCCGCCGGTGTACCGCACGCCACCTTTCCGCACGTACCGTTTCAGCGGCGAGGACTCGATCAGCTCCAGCGTCTCGCGGAACTGCTCGCTGACGGTCCGCCACTCATGCGCCGAGTGGATCGCCAGCCGCTCGCCGAACAGCAGCAGCCCGGACAGCTCCCGGATCCGCACGCACAGGCTCTTGAGATTGCGCCGCGGCACCACGATCCCGACCGTGGACGCCGACCACCGGCCGCCGCGCCAGTCGACGGACCCGGCGAGATCACGCAGCTCCGCCAGCGGGTCATCATCGGCCGCGCCGTCCGGCAAGGCGGCAGCGAGCGCCTGCAGCGTGATCCGCAACTCCCGCGCCAGCGCCGCATTACCCGGATCCGCCACGTGCGCGGCAGCCAGCCGCCGCGCCAGGCCCTCCAGCTCGGCCGCCGGGTCCACACCGCCCTCCGCAGCCGCCGCAGCCGCCGCCGCGTCACAAACAGCCAGCTTGTGACGGCACGCTGAGTGGTCACCGGCCTTATGCAGGCGGTAACGGCGGCTCCTCACCGCGGCGCTGTCGGCCATGATCCAAGCATCCCACGGGCTGCGCCGCCGCGACGTGACGCGCGACGGGCGCGCGCGCGGATTGGTGTCTGCGGGGTCGGCAGCGTCGATCACATGTCGTGACCCCGTGCCCCCGTCACGCTCCGTACTCAGGGTGGTCAGTCGTGCCATGGGCCGTCGCCGCTGTCGTCGTCGTCTGGCTGGGGTGGCGGTGGCCTGCGCACCATCCCGGGACCTATGCGCGCGATAGATGCATCCTTCGCGCGCCTGCCGCGCCGCCGCTGCTGCTGGCGATGGCTGGCGCCGATGGCGGCCTTCCATGCCTGGATTTGATCCTTGCGAGTCATGATGTCTCCCCGGTGGGAGCCGGTGACGGTTCCCGGTTCCCACCACTGTGTGGGTGGTGGGAACCGTTACCCGCCGTGTCACTGTGATGAGCGGTTCCCGGCGGTTCCCACGATTTGGGAATCGCTCTGGCTGTCGTCGAATGAAGGCTGGAAGGGAACCGCCCGGCGCGGTCGCCGGAACCGCTTGTCACCTCATGCCGCAGCGGCTCGGAGCAGCGCCGCAGCCCGATACGCGGATCGCCGTGGTTCTCGCGTTCCTTCTGCCGGTCGAGGCTGAAGGTGTTCTCGGACAGTTTGGCCAGCAGCCATTCGGTGTCGACGTCGCCTTTCTTCGCCGATGATCCGCGGGCGCCGCGGGTGACGTCCTTGCCGGGGTGGTCGAGGCGGAGCATCGCTATCCCGCGGGCGCGGAGCGGGATGACGGTGTGCCGGTAAAGCGCGTGGTAGGTGTCGGCGTCGTTCTCCTTGCCGGCGACGACGCGGGACGTGGTGTCGATGATGACGATGGCGGCCTGGTGGGTGACGGCCAGGGCGAGGATCTGCTGGCCGCCGGTCAGGGAGTCGAGCGCGGCGATCGACGGGAAGGAGAACAGGACCAGGCGGCCGAGGTCGCCGGGCTTGTACCCGTACGCTTGGAGCCGCTCGACAAGGGATGTCTGCCGGTTCTCCACGTCGATGTAGACGACCGTGATCGGTTCCCGGGCGGGGTTGCCGAGGACGGGGTTGCCGGTGGCGAGCGCGGCGGCGAGCTCCAGCGCGATGAGGCTTTTGCCGGTGCCGGGGGTGGCGTACAGGGCGACGGACTGCCCGGCTTCGATGAGTGGCTCGATGAGCCACCGGATCTCCTCGGGCTGTTCTTCCCACGCGGCGTGCCAGTCCACGGGGGTGAACGCGGCGGCGATTTCGGCCAGGCCGCCGGCCTGGTAGTCCAGTGGTGAGCCTTCCTCGGGTTCCCACGGGACCAGGTCACTGACCGGGGCCAGCCGTTCGTGAATCTCTTTCACCCACGGCGGGCACCGGCAGTCGCCGGGCTCGTGTCTGCACGCTGAGCAGACCAGGGTCTCGTCCGCCGTCACGCCGCGCCCCGCCTGCAGGTGCCAGCCGTCTTGGGGCGGGCAGGTGCAGTCCTTGCCTGGCTGCCCGCATCCCCAGCAGACGCTTTCTGTGGTGCCTCTCCCGCACCGGCCGCATCTCACCGCGCTCATGCCGCACCCCGGCAGCACGGGCGCCAGGTCCCGCCCGCGGTGAGCACGGCGCGGGCGCATGGCCCCGGGCGCCGGGCAGGCCGCCGGAGCGCGCCGAGCGGGTCGTGGTAGCCGCTGGCCAGGACAGGCAAGCGGCGCGATGCATCACGCCGCCGCCGCATCGGTGTTGCTACGCTGCCAGTGTCGGTAGCTGTAGGTGGCGATTCGACGTTGGGCCGGGCTTCAGGGGTGGTGTCCTGGGGCCCGGTTCGCTTGTCAGGGCGCATCGCCGCCACCGTCGCCGGTCAGCATGATGACGGCCAGCTCGGCCTTCACTTCGGCGGTCAGCGGCGGCCAGGTGGCAACGATCTCGCGGGCCCTGGCCCTGGCAATGGCGGCTGCGAGGTCGCCGCGGGCCTCGGTGGTGTCGGCGTCCGGGTGCCAGCGGAGGGTGGCGGCGAGGCTGCTGGAGGCGCGGCGCACCCGGGGGGCACGTGCGGGCATAGGTGTCCCCTTGGGGGGACGGGCCAGGCTGCCTATGCTGCGTTCCCGGTTTCACCCGTACGGGCGGAGGCCACCGTCAGATGCGGTCAGCCTAGCGCACGGCGCCGCGGGTGACGGGGGTCTGAGACATCGATCTCCCACGTGTCACAGCAGCGTGAGCACCAGGCGGTCAGCGCGGCCGGGCCGATCTCGTCGGACCACGCGCAGACCCAGCCGTCCCCGGCCGGGCGGCCGCGCCAGCACAGCCACGTCCCGCAGGGGTGCCGCACGACCGTGGCGAGCAGGTCACCCTTCCCGCACCGGACCTGCTCGGCGCCGTACCCGCGGGCTTCGGCGCTCAGCTTCGGCCATGCCTCGAACATCCTGGCCACAAGCGTGTCAGGCCGCGGCCTGCCGATCGTGGAGCGGTTCATGGTGTCACCGGCTCAACCCGCACCGAATCCGGGTCGAACCCGGAGCCGCGCCGTGTCGCGGGCAGCAGGGTCACGGTGACCAGCAGCCGCGCCACGGCACGCTTGCGGGGCAGGCTGAGCGTGGCCCACACCTCGCCAGCGTCAGGCTGGTCCCTGAACTCAGCCAAGGGATCAGGCGCGGTGGTCGTGGCGAGCTGGGCGGCGATCTTGCCCAGCCGGTCCTTGCGGGCCCGGGCACCTGCCCGGTACTCGGCATCGGGCATCTCACCGAGAGCGTGCATCCTGGCCTGCTTCTCCCCGATCAGGCTGAGCCGGTGCGCCTCGGCCTTCAGCGCGGGCACGTCCACGCCGGGCCGCCCAGCCGGGCGGAGAAGATCGTGGTTGTCCTCACGGTTCAGGTACTCGGTGATGTGCGCGGCTGCCCATGCGTCGGCATGGGCAGCGTTGCGGCGCAGGTGGCTGTGCTCAGTGCAGACGTACGACGTAGTGTCCTTCCGGCCGCTGGCCTTGACCGGGGCGCCGCAATGGCACCGGGCGATCCCGGACAGCAGGTGCCGCGGCTCGTTGGCGTTGCCGCCGTTGGTGCGGCGGCCGGGGCCGTCCAGCATGGCGCAGAGCGCTTCCCAGGTCTCGCGGGCCAGGATGGCGGGCCACTTGGCGGGCACCAGCCCTTCCGGCGTGACGGCCAGGCCAGCCACCGCGGGCTTAGCCAGCACCTCGCGGACCCCTGCCGCCGTCCACGCGGCCCCGGTCACGGACGGGATCTCCCGCTCCCGCCAGTCGCGGGCAACCGCTTTCAGCGACGTGCCCGCCAGCACCGCGGCGGCGCCCTTGCGGATCTCATCCGCCTCGCCGGGCACCAGCAGCAGGGTCCGCTGGTACTTCACGCTGTCAGGGTCGGGCCGGTACCCGAACGGGCGGCGCCCGCCGCCGTACCAGCCTGCCCCGGCGAGGTCGCCGCGCTTGGCGGACACCCGCCGCGCGTTGTCCCGGGAGGACTTGTTGCCCATCGCCACCATGATCCGCGCCATAGTGATCTCGGCATCGGTGCCGCCGGCGGTGAGGGTCAGGCTGCCGGACAGCGACCGCGCGGACGCGCCCGATGCGGCGACGGCGTCCACCAGGTCCTCGAGGTCGCGCGGGTCGCGGCACGCCCGGTCGAGGTCCTCACAGAGCATCGCGCCCGCCCGCCCGGCGGCCAGGTCGTCAACGATGGAACGGAAGCCGGGCCGGTACACTCGCCACTCGGTGCGCCCGCTCGGGGTGACGACCTTCCGGCGCTTGAATGCCGACGCCGGGCGGCTGCGCCCGCCGCCGTTCGCGCCCGGGATCACGTCGTTCTCGACCACGACCCTGCCTGCGCCGACCGTCCAGCCGAGCCGCCCAGCCTCGGCCCGGAGCCGCTTCTCACGGCCCGCGAAACCGTCGCTGTCGTCCCGGAAGTCTGATAGCCGCAGGTAGATCGTTGCATCCGTCATGCCACCTAATGTACTCCGCTCCCGGTGCCGTCTTTCCGACCCCGGCGGTGCCGCCGATAGCCGTGATGACCGCAGTCCCGCCCGGCTGCTGCAGCACCCGGGACAAGGTGGCGAGCTGCTCGCGCCGTCCGACGAAGGCGGGCACCGCGGCGGGCAGGTGCGCGGCCACGACCCGGCCCCGGCCGGGCTGCCGGGCCGCTGGCCCGGTGCCGCCCGGGTCCGTGTCGGGAGCCAGGCGCCGGCCGGCCGCGGCGATGAAATCGGCCCGCGCCTCGTCCCGCAGGCCCAGGGCGTCGGCCAGGCGGTGCAGCGAGTCCTGGTACGGCCACCTGCTGCTGCCGCGCTCCAGGTTGCCGATCGTGCGGATGCTCAGCCCGGACCGCTCGGCGAGTTCCTGCTGCGACATCCCGGCCGCGCGGCGGCGGGCCCGCAAGCGGCTTCCGAACGCCCCGCCATCCTCACTCATACCAGGCGTCGTGGTCGCCGGGGTTGTGACCTGGGCATTCTGGCCCTCGAGTCCGGCCACGGCACCACACGCCCGCCATTACCTGAATGTCACGGCGTGCCTGCTCACGGACTCCCGTGGGATCGCGGCTGGAACCCCGGGCGCGCCGGCATGGGCGGCGATGCAGAGCGCCTCGGCGGCTACTCATGTAATGGTCAGCTACCTGCCTGACACCGGCGCGGGCAACGCCCCGGTCATGCTCAACACCCTGGTCGAGCGGCACTGCGGCGTCATCATCACCACCGGCACCGCCGCCCGCCAGGTCCTCGCCGCGGCGAGAGCCAACCCGCACCAGCGGTTCCTGCTCGTCGCCCCGCACCCTGCCACCGGCGCGGCAGCGACACCGAACGCGGTCATCGTCACCGCGGCCGACGCGCCCCAGCGCATCGGCCAGGCGATCCGCATCCTCGCCTCGGCAGCCTGACCCGCGGCCCCGCGCCGCGGCCGCCCCGCCCGCAACGCACAACCCTCTCGCCCTTGGAGTGCCACATGGTGCGCTGGTCATCGCCGCAGAGCCGCAGTTGCCACCGGTTCGGATCGCGGGCCTGGCTCCGCGTGGTGGCACCGGTGGCCACGATGCTGTGGGCCATCACGGCCGTGGTGCCCGCCGGGGCAGTGCCGGTGCGGGCGGGCAGCGGGGCAGCGTCCGCCGCGACGACTTGCGGCGGTGGGGGATTGAGCTCGCGGATGGGCTGCGTCTGGTTCTCTATACCGAGGATGCCGATGCCGAGGGCCGGATAGATGATCTGGTGACGGTCGGCACCGTCCGATACGACGACGACGAAGGCCGGTGGGCTGCGGAGATCGACTGGGAAAGGCTGGTCCACGTGTCCGAGCTGCCGTCAGATGAGGCACAGCGCTATCGCGATGGCCGTCCCGGGCCCGACCGGTGACGCCAGGTCCTTGCCGCGGCGGAAGGCGCAGGCGCCGCTGAGGGCACGCCGCGTGCCGGCGCATCACCGCCTCCCCAGGCTCGGGCGCGCCACCAGGCCGGCGTGCCATAAACATAAATAAGAACGGAACAGCCCTGCCCGGCACGCTCCGTGCTGTCATGGTTTGGGGAGAGCCGCCGGGAAGCGCTTTCCGTGGCACGCCGGCGGGCCATCGAGATGGCGGGAGAGGAGCCGGATGCCAGGTCAGGGCCGTGAGGTCGTGGTGGGCCTCGACAACGGCGGGACGGCCGTCAACGCGACCATGCTGGACCGCACCGGGCGGTTCCTGGTGGACCGGCTGGTGGAGACGCCCAGCCGGGTCGGGGAGGGCCCGGCGGTGGCCGTCGAGGCGCTCAGCGACGCGTTCACCGGCGTGCTCGGCCTGACCGGGGTCGCGCGGGAGGCGGTGCGGGCGGTGGGCCTGGACACGCCGGGCCCGGCCAGCGCCGACGGGGTGATCTCGACCCGCGGCGCGGTGAACTTCGCCGATCCCGCCTGGCGCGGTTTCGATGTCCGCGGTGCCCTGGAGGCCCGGCTCGGCCTGCCGGTGGTCTACAACAACGACGCGAACGCCGCATCGCTGTACGCCCACCACGCCCACTTCGGGCGGGATGCCGCGCGCCGGTCCTCGGTCGCGCTGATCGTGGGGACCGGGCTCGGCGGCGGGGTGGTCGAAAGCGGGCGGGTGGTGCGCGGCGCCTCCGGGATGGCCGGCGAGTTCGGGCACATCCAGATCCCGAGCGGGCTGGCCGCCGACGGGGAGAGCGTCGCCTCGCTGACCGGCATCCAGAAGAACCTGCTGCCCTACTGGCTGGCCCGGTTCCCCGGGCACGCGCTGCACGCGGCGGGCTCGGTCCGCCAGGCAGCGGCCCAGGTGCGCGGCTACGCCTCCGCGGGGGACGAGATGGCCATGGAGATCTTCCGGCAGCAGGCGATCGCGCTCGGCAGGCTGTTCACGATCGCGGCGAACGTCACCGACCCGGATGCCTACTTCGTCGGCGGCGGCGTGGTCGAGGCCGTGCCGAGCTTCCGTGACTGGTTCCTGGACACCGTCCGCCAGCACACCGATCTGCGCGACGAGCAGCGCCTCCTGGTGACCTTCGCGCTGGTGCCGGACCTGGACATGGCGGGTGCCCGCGGCGCCGCGATCGCCGGTGCCGGCGCGCTCGGCTGGCCGCCCCCCGGGCTGCCCGGGCCATAGCCCCGCCCGGGTACTTGTACGGGTCCCAGCCGGGTGTTTGTGCGCTTGTGGGGGCTCCGCCAGGTGCCGAGTATGTGGGCAAGCAGGGGAAACGGACGCATGCCGCCCGGCCCTGGACCGGTCCTACGAGGGAGGGCACATGCCACGCAGGCTGGCCGTGCTCGCGGCACTGCTCATCGCGGTGGGCGCCGGAGCGCTCACGTTCATCCCATCCCAGAAAGCGAACGCCGACTCGCCGAACGGATACTGCCACGCCGTCAAGGTGATCGGTGTCCGGGGGAGCGGCGAATCCAATACGGCCGCGCCGCACAATGAGGGATGCGCCTGCTGCGGCCAGCGTCCGAAGATGACATGGTGGCCATCTTCCTGGCCGCCGAGGTCGCCTCCGAACGCTACGGCCCGCAGATCACCGCAATCCTCACCAGGCTCGGGCAGCCCCGCGGCATCGCCGAACACCCCGATACCCGCGATGAGCCCGCCAACGCGGTACGGCGGCAGGTCCTGGCCGCCTACCGCGACTACCCGGCAGGCGACGTGTTCACCGGCATGCCCGCCGACGTGAGGTGGCATCATGCCGCGCTGACCCCGGCCGAGCTGGCCACCGTGCGCTACATCGACTACGGCTACTGGACCGATTTCTCCGGCGGCACCCGGCTGGCCGCCGACGGCGCCCGCAGGCTCGGCCCCTGGCAGCACATGCCGCCCGGGACGATCTACCGGCAGATCGCCGAGAACCTCCGCGACGGGAAACTGCCGCCGCCCCTCATCCTGCTCGGCGAGCCCGGCCCGGCCAACCTGGTCGTCATCGAAGGCCACAAGCGGCTCACCGGGCTGCTGCTGTGCCCGCGGTGGTTGCCGGCCGAACTGAACGTGCTGCTTGGCATCACCGCCCGCCACCACAAATAACCGCGCCCGCCGCGGTTGAGGATGCGGGTACGTGACCCGCGCGTTCCAGCAGCCCGCCCCGCCCCCGGCGGAAAACCAGGTGATTGGCGGTCACCGGCCTGGCTATGCTCGGCCCGTGGCCGGGCAGGCCGAGCTCACTAGCCAGCAGCAGCGCTCCCTCGCCGAGGACGGCTACCTGCTGCTGCCCTCGGTGCTGGCCGCCGGTGCCGCGGACGCCCTGGCGGGCCGCCTGGATGGCCTCGCCCGCGGCATCATCAGCGAATGGGACGCCACCCCCGGCAAGCCGTCGGAAGAGGCCGGTGTCGTCGGCATCCGCCTTGACCCCGCCGATCCCGGGTACGCCCCCCTCGTCCGGCAGCCGCTGCTGTTCAGCGCCGCCGGCGCGGTGATCGGGCCCGGCTGCCAGGTGAATGGGCTGAGCCTGCGCGCGCCGCTGCCGGGCTGCGGCCACCAGGGCCTGCACCCCGACTTCTTCCCCGGGCACCGCATCAGCGGCCCCTGGCAGGTGCTCGCCGCGATGTGGTGCATCACGGCATTCACGTCCGATAACGGGCCGCTGCGGGTGATCCCCGGCTCACACCGCACGCGCCGGGACCCGGTCGACGACATGGAGTTCCCCGGCATGGGCCCGCACCCAGACGAAGTGAAGCTGATCGCGCCGGCCGGGTCGCTGATCTTGTTCAACAGCGCCAGCCTGTGGCACTCCGGCACCCTGAACTACAGCCCGGGACTGCGGCTGGCCGTGACCGCCTACCTCAGCGCCCCCGCGAATACGCCACCAGGCGGCGCGAGCTGAGACCTCCAGGCGTCGCCCGCGAGCCCTACCTCGCCGCGCGTCAGCAGTGAAGCATGTCTCGGGCCGGGCGACGAGGGCAGTTGCGGCTGCGGCAAGCGTCATTGGGGGCCCCAGGACGGTGACCTCTGTATTACCTGACGTGACTTTCACGGCGCAGGAGGTCAAAATTTTCCTATCACGGGAAGGTGGTCGACCGGCGAACGCGTGGGTACGTTTCTTCTCTGCGCCGGACCCGCTGTTCGAACGAACGGCTGTCACGTTGCTACGGGGCTCCGGAGTAGCGCTTGATCCTGCTGCCAGCCAGCCGCCCCCCGGCACGCTGCCTGCCAGCCTTGCCGACGGTCATCGCCCTGGCCTGGTCTTCTTCGACCGCATGGACGCCGACCTCGCCGACGCGGTACGGCAATTCAGCGGCGCCGGCATCCGCCGTGTGCTCGCCATTGCCACGCCGACGGCGACGCTCGCTCCCAGCGACGCGTGGCGGCTGCTGTCCGAAGGCGCCTCGGACGTGTTCGCCTGGGACCACTCGGCCAGGCCCGCCGATGAAGTGGCGGCACGGCTGCAGCGCTGGACGGAAGTGGAAGAGATCCTTGAGTCCAGCGCGGTGCGCGACAACCTGGTGGGCGACAGTCCGGCCTGGTCCCGGGTGCTCCGCCAGATCATCGAGGTGGCGCGGTTCACCGACTGCTCGATCCTCGTCACCGGTGAGAGCGGCACGGGCAAGGAACTCACCGCGAATCTCGTGCACACCCTCGACCCCCGCAGTGACAAGGGCCGCTTGGTGGTGGCCGACTGCACGACGGTCGTGCCCACTCTGTCGGGAAGCGAGTTCTTCGGGCACGAGCGCGGCGCCTTTACCGGGGCGGTGTCACCGCGTGACGGCGCCTTCGCGCTTGCCGATGGCGGCACCCTGTTCCTCGATGAGGTGGGCGAACTGCCCACCCGGCTGCAGGCCGAACTGTTGCGGGTCATTCAGGAGGGCACGTACAAGCGAGTCGGCAGTGATACCTGGCGCACCACCCGGTTCCGGCTGATCTGTGCCACGAACCGGCGGCTGGACGAGGCACAGGCTCACGGAACCTTCCGTAAGGACCTTTACCACCGGATCGCCGCCTGGGTCTGCGAACTCCCGCCGTTGCGTGACCGCGTGGCGGACATACTCCCGCTGGCCCGCTATTTCCTCCGGCAGTTCAGCGCGAGCCTGGAGCCGCCGGATCTGGACCCGGCGGTCCGCCAGTTCCTGCTGGACCGCGAGTACCACGGGAACGTACGGGAGCTCCGCCAGGTCGTGCACCGGCTGCACACCAGGCACGTGGGCACGGGGCCGATCACCGTCGGCGACGTTCCCGACGACGAGCGGAGCGCCAGCACGGCGCGCGAAGATGGCTGGAAAGATGACTTCACCGGCTCCGTGCGGCGCGCGCTCTCGCACGGCGTGACCCTCCGGGAGATCGGCCGCGCCGCGCAGGACGCGGCCATCCAAATGGTGCTGACCGAAGAGGGCGGGAGCGTGAAGCGCGCGTCACAGCGGCTGGGAGTGAGCGACCGGGCCCTGCAGATGCGGCGCTCGGCCGCGCGGATCACCTCGGGCCGGGAGCCGCGCCAGGTCACCTCGGGCCCGGAGCCGCGCCAGGTCACCTCGGGCCCGGAGCCGCGCCAGGTCACCTCGGGCCGGTAGCCGCGCTGGGCTGGACCACCCAGGGGTCACCGCGGTCCGCGAGTGGCGGCTGGCCGCCCGCGAGACGCGGCACGTCCTGGGGTATCGCGGCGCGGCTTCCCGGCCGCCGCGGCCGCCCGGGCCGGGCCCGCGCGGTGAGTCGCAGCCAGTTCCCGGCCACGATCAGCCGCTCGGCCCCGGCTGGCAGGCCCAGTGCCCGGACCTTCGCGAGCTCGACCCCCGGGTGCAGCCAGGGCCCGTCGGTGCCGAAGAGGACCTTCGCCGGGCCCGCCCGGGCCACTGCCTCGGCCAGCAGGTCGAAGCGCCGGATGCCCGAGGTGTCGGTGTACACATTGGGGTGTGCCACGAGCTGTTCGATGACTGTCCGCTGGGCACCCCAGTCGTCAGCGAAACTGCCGAGGTGGGGGACGATGAACGCCACGTCCGGGTACTCGGTCGCGAGCAGCTCGACGGCGGTCGCCTCGCCCATCACGTCGTACAGGACCGGAACTGAGAACCTGCGGGCGGCCTCGCAGACCTCCCGGCTGATGCGCCCGTCGTGACGGTGCACCTTGATCCCGCAGAACCCCCAGTCCCGCACGGCGTGGCCGACCATCTGGTGCACCCGGCCCGCGTCGCGGGCCGGGTGCACCATCGCGTACCCGTAGAATTGGCCGGGCCGGGACGCCACGATCCCGGCCACCTCCCGGTTGGCCACGGCATAGTCCGAGTGGAACGCCGGGAACAGGACGGTGCGGGTGACCCCCGCGGCCCGGGCGCGCCGCAGGTACGCGCCAAGCGGCGCGCTGGTGTCCCACGGCCCGGTGAGGCCATCTCCGTGGCCGGCGTGGCAGTGGCTGTCAATGATCTCCATTGATCCTGGCCATTTCCGCGTAGAACAAGATCGACGCTGTTATTCCGGCCCGGAAGTTAGCCAGGCCGAACCGCTCATTGGCGGCATGTATCCGGTCGCCAGGGAGCGAATAGCCCATCAGCACGAGGGGGATCCCCAGCTCGTCCAGGCTCGCCACCGCGGAGATCGAGCCACCGGAGCGCATGAGCACGGGCTCCGCGCCGAAAACGGCGGCGAGCGCCCGGGCGGCAGCGGCCATGGCCGGGTGACCGGTGCCGGTCAGTACCGGCCGGACCCGCGCGCCGAAGGTCGCGGTCACCCGGACCCCTGGCGGGAGGAGGGCCCGGGGGACGGTCGTGGCGAGCCACGCCCGGAGCTGGCCGGCTATCTCCTCAGGCCGTTGCCGCGGCACCAGCCGGAGGTTCAACTCGACGACGGCCTCCGCGGGAATGACCGCCCGCGCCGCCGGGCCGGCGCCGCCCGCGCCGATCCCGTTGACGACAAGCGCGGGCCGCATCGTCGCCCGCTCGTACAGCGAGAATCCGCGTTCCCCCCAGCCAGCGGGGGCCGCGGCGGCGCGCAGGATGTCGGCGTCGGCAGGCGCGGCCAGCCTCGCGCTCGCCCGCTCGCCCTCGGACGGGGCCAGCACCCGGTCGTAGAACCCGGGAATGGCCACCCGCCCGGCCGGGTCATGGAGCCCGGCGACGATGACACAGGCAGCCTCGGCCGGGTTGGCCACTGCCCCGCCGAAGTGCCCCGCGTGCAGGTCCCGGCCGGGCCCCCGGACTCGGAGCCGGGCGGTCAGGACCCCGCGGAGGCCGGTGACCAGGGCAGGCACGCCGGCCCGGCGCATGGGAGTATCCGACACCACGGCGGCATCGGCCACCCGGGCGGGCTCGAACCCGGCCAGGAATCCTGCCAGGTGCGGGCCGCCTATCTCCTCCTCGCCCTCGAACACGCACACGACGTTGACCGGCAGCCGGCCCGCGGTCCGCAGGTACGACTCCATCGCCGCGACGTGCGCGAGGATCGGGCCCTTGTCGTCGGCGGTGCCACGGCCGTGCAGGCTCCCGCCCCGCAGCACCGGGCGGAAGGGCGGTGTGTCCCACTGCGCCGCGGGCCCCGGCGGCTGCACGTCATAGTGGCCGTAGACAAGCACGGTCGGGCGGCCCGGCGCCTTCCGCCACTCGCCGGTGACCACCGGATGCCCGCGGGTCGGGACGACCCCGACCCGGTCGAGGCCGGCTGACCGCATCCGGGACGCCAGCCATCCGGCGCACGCCGCCACGTCCCGCGCATGGTCAGGGTCGGCGCTGATGCTCGGGAAGCGGGCGAACCGGGCCAGGTCCGCCAGGAAGTCCCGCTGCCGGGACTGCGCGTACCTGAGCGCGCCGGCCGGCCCGGCGGCGCGCATCCCGCCGGCGGGCCCGCGCCGGAACATCCCGCTGGCACCAGCGCCGATGGGCGGAGCAGCCTGCGTCATGTCGTCATCTCCCGGCGCTCACCAGCCGGTCAGCCCGGGCTGCCGCGCGGTCCAGCGCCGCGACGGCCGCATCGACGTCGCTCACGGTATGACCGGCGGTGATGAGAAAGCTGACCACGGTGCCCCGCAGGCACTGCGGCCGGTGGAGCACCGGCCGGATGCCGAGGTGGAGCAGCGCCCGGTAAACCCCGGCCGGGTCGAGCGGGGGCGGCAGACTGACCGACTGAACGGGGAACCGGCCCATGGGAACCGGCAGTCCGGCATCGCGCAGCCCGCGCTGGAACCGGCCCACCAGGCCGGCCAGCCGCGTGCGCAGGCGCTCGCCGGCGACCTGGTTCACCGAGAGCGCCCGGGCGCCGGCGGCGATGTGCGCGAACGACGGCGGGCTGCAGTGCAGCCGCGTTTCGCTGCGCTCCTTGTAGCCATTGATGAACGAGGTACCGCCGCCCACCACCGTCACCGGGACGCCGAAGCCCTTGGCCAGCGAGCTCACCAGGATGATGTCCGGCCCGCGCACTCCGGCGTGCCGCAGTGAGCCACCGCCGCCATGCCCGTACCAGGTGCCCGCCCTGGGGTATCCCAGCACGCCCAGCGGCTGCGTGTCGTCTAGCACCAGTTCTCCGCCGAAGCTGCGGCATACCTCGAGATAGCCGCCCACGGGCGTGACGTGCCCGCAGCCGGGACACAGGCCATCGGTCACCATGACCGGCCGCAGCCCCCGGGCTCCGCCGCGGGCCAGGATACGGCGCAGGGCGCCTGGGTCATGGTGCGGCACGGTGGTGCAGGGGATGCCAAGCGCGGCTGCCCGCTCCACGCCCCAGCGGCTGATCGGATAGCTGGCCGCGTCCAGGTAAAGCGCGATGCCCGGCGCCCCCGCCCGGGTCACCATCCCGGACCTGACCACGAACAGGTCCCAGAAGGCGTGCAGCGTGGACGTGGCGAGCGCCGCCGCGTCGGTGCCGATGAGCCGTGCCAGGTCGGCGGCGAGGGCGCTGGCAGCCTCCGGTTCTGCCAGCGCCGCCGGAACCCCGCTGGTGAGCTGGGCCCACGGCGGCAAGCTGTGGCTCGCGTGCCGTAGGCCCAGGTAGCCGGAGGACGTGAAATCGATCACCACCCGTCACCAGCCGGCCGCATCAGCGCGTGGTCTGTTGCTGCCCGGAGGGGAGCTGTCTGAGTGGGCGCTGCCGGGCGGCCGTGATCTGCGGCCGGCCACCGGCGGCTGGGAGCTGCCGGGCGGCAGCGGCTGGGAGCTGCGGGGCGCCGGGGAGCCGCTGCTGCAGCAGCAGCGCCGGCATCGTGGCGTCGACACGGTCGGTAAGGTCCGCGCCGGTCACCGTCCGGTAGGCGTGAATGTATCCCTGGATCTCGGGCCGCCAGTAGCGCGCCCAGTTCGCCGCCTGATCGGGCTCGATAACGTTGGTCCACAGGCCGTAGCGGATCGACAGCAGCAGCTTCTCCCCGTGGATCGACAGATCACGGAAGTGCAGGATCGACGTGTCGGTCCACCCCTGCAGCGTCTTCATGCTCTCGACGTGGTCCATCCAGGGCTCCGGATAGTCCACCATGATGCGGCCGGGCAGGAACTCCCGCATCTCCGGCCGGGCCAGGAGCCACTCCATCATCAGGAACTCCTGACGAGCCGTCCAGGGCAGGTCACCGTATTGGTTGTGCGCGCCCTGGGTGAGCAGCAGGTGGACTTCCTTCAGCGCGTTCAGGACCGGGAACCCGTCGGCCATGACCGTGGTGTCGTCGTCCTCCTTGTAGAAGATGGAGCAGAGGCACAGCAGGTTGTGGAACGCCTCGATGAACTTCGACCGGCTGTCCACGCCGCGGATCTGGGGCACCGCCTTGCCGAGGAGCTGCAGCCCGTATTCGTGGTCGTACTCGTACGCCCTGCGGGGAATGGTCAGCCGGTGCTGCTCGTCCTGGACCCAGCCCCAGATGAGGTTGTTCAGCGGCCGCAGGGGATCGATCTCGAGCATGGCCAGCGGATCACGGTCCGTGGGACCCCGCCGGTTCTGGAACCGCCAGGCGACCGCGTTGATGCTCTGGACCAGCATCCCCTCCTCGAGCCAGTAGTTCCAGATCAGCTCCAGCAGGCAGGGGTTGGTGAGCTTGGCCCGCAGGATGCCATAGCAGTCCCTGGCCCTGCCCAGGCCGCCCGACCCGCGGATGGGGACATCCCCCAGCTTGAGCGCGATGATTTCCCGGAGATACGGGATCGTCTGGCTGCCGTCGACCCGCTGCAGGTAGGCCAGCCAGTTCTGCCGCATGGCGGCGGGCGACACGTTGCTGCCCAGGCGGATCGCCTGGCCCGGCGTATCCAATCCCGCGAAGCTCTCGTTCTCGAGGGTCGGGCCGGCGGCGCCGAGCATGACACCCGGGTCCACGACACAGCCGCAGTGGGCCATCATGAAGACCTCGGTCGCCACCTTGAGCAGTCGGTACGGTTCGATGTCCGGGAACGGGAGCGCGCGGTTGGCCTGCAGATTTTTGACCGCGACGCTTCTGTTCACGGCCGCGCGGCTGGCTGGCTCGTCGCCGCACATGATCGGGTCGATGAAGTCCAGGTAGCGGTTGAATCCGAGCGCGTTCGCGCTCTTCCTGATGATCACCCAGAGCATCTGGTCAGTCGTGGGCGGCACAAAGGCCCGTTGCATCGACACCGGGGCCGCCGGCTTCTGGTTGACCTTGAGTATGCGCGTAGCCATCGAGTGGCCCTCCTTAGTTTGGATTGAGGCAGCCGCTAAAGGGCTGAAATGCTAGACCAGCCTCAGGGAAACGCTGATGCCGTAATCACCGGGCTGGACCGAGGAGGTGTCGACCACTATCACCTTGCTGTGCTCGTCTCCTGGGGGTTGAATTGAGCACCCCCCCGTGTCCCAGAGCAGTTCGACGTTTGCTGGCAGGGGTGGCGTATACTCCGCCTCGAATGTAGCCTTCCCGCCCTGCAGCACGGACGACTCCGTGGCCTTGATATGCAGGCCGATTGCCTCTTCTATTTCTCCGAGTATTTTGTCTGCGTCCGCCTCGGCCTGTTCCGCAGCCAGCTGCTTCGCGGGGAGATCATCGCGGAGGCCCTTGATCTGCTCCTCCAAGTCTTCGATGTCTGACTGATATTGCCTGATCTGATTCTCATCGGTTGTTACTGCATGCTTGGTAGTTCCCAAGGCATTTTTGGCATCCAGAATCTGCTGCGGCGTTGGCATTGCCATCGGGACACGCTCCTTAGTTACTTATGCGGATGTCCTCGCCCTGGTGCCGAGGGCTCGCGGGCGGATTGGACGGACTGGTGCCCGCGGTTGGCGCGGGATGGCGGGCTGTCCGGTGCGGGCAGCCTGCGCCCGCGGTTGGTAGGGGGCCGCTGACCAGCCCGTCTGTCCCGGCCACGCCCGCCGTTGGCGCGGGGGTCCCGGCAGGCCGGCACGCCCCGCCGACGGGCGGATGAGCGCGCTGCCCGGAACGACCGATCCGGCCCGCCACTGCGGGCCGGCCGGGACTCTGGCGCCGGCTGGCCATTGCGGGCCGCCGATGCCAAGGGGCGCGGCGACACCGGCGGCGAGCGGCAAGCGGGCCATGCTTGCGTTGACGTCCAGGGTGCTGCGCAGTGCCCAGTAGGTGATCAGGTTCCCGAGCAGGCGGTTCTCCTTCTCGGGAGTGAGCAGGCCGCTGGCCCGCGCCTGGCCGAGAACCGCGAAAGCCAGCGTCGGCGGCGCCACACGCAGGCGTTCTGGGTTGGCCGCCCAGCGCCGGTAATGCGCCAGCAGTCGCCCGGGCGTCCGGCCCGGCATCCGGACAACCTCGCCCAGAGCCTGCCCGCGCAGCGCGAGCGGCCGGTGGCCGAGCACGGTCCGGACCAACTCGGGCATCGTGCTCTCCAGCCCGGCGACCGCGTCCGTCAGCTCGGGCCGCAGCCCCCGCGCGGGGTAGAACGACTCCCACACGTTGGCCAGCTGGCGCCATTGCGGGTTCGGGTACAGCGCGTCCCCGAACGCGCAACTGAGCTTGACCCGGATCCAGGCGAACGGGTGCGGGTCGTCGGCGTTCAGCCGGAACACGAACGCCCGCGGCAGGCTCACCACGCCGATCAGCCCGAGCGAGGACGAGATGCCCACCCGCGCCACCGACCAGACGTCGGCCACGATCTCCGAGATCCATCTCTCCCAGAGCAGCCACGCCCGTGCCGATGGCCCCCGCGACGCGTGCCGCCGCTGCTGCAGCGCTGGCCGGAGCGATTCCACCAGGCCAAGCAGCGCGGCGGCCTGATGGCCCACCTCGTGAACCAGCGACGAAGCGATGCCGTAGCCGATCATGCGTTCCCGCGGGATGCGGATGATCGCCACCGGGTTGTCGCCGCCGCCGGGCAGCCGGGTCCGGGCACGGCGGATGGCACCGCCGAGGCCACGGTGCAGGTAGCACACGATGGGCGGTGCGTCGAAGTACCCGCCGGGCAGCGCCAGCGCGTCCTGCGCCGCGATGTCGAGTCCCGAGAGCCATACCCCGGTCTCGCTTTCACTGCGCTGGGTGATCGCATCGGAGAACAGGTCCAGCTGCGACAGGGCCAGGTTGAACTGCAAGCGGAGGAACGTGAACTGCCGCTGCAGTTCCTCGGGCGCCGCCGCCGCCGCACCCGGACCTTGCAGCCACCGGATGAACCGATGGATCCGGCCGCGCAGGTCCCGCCGTCCGCGCATCAGGTACTGCTCGATACCTGTCTGTGCGGCCGGCGAGAGCGCTGCGGCCGGGAGCATGGTCTCTTGCAGGGCGAACGGCTTCACCCGGTCCAGCCGGGTGAGCAGCGCGCGAGCCTCCTGCTCGAGCATCCACGTCGCGAGGTGGCGTGCCTGCATGGTTCAGGCCCCGAAGACGATAATCTTCCGGCCGCGACGGATCCACCGCCCGGACATGGTGGGGCCATAGCTGGGGCCGTAGCCGGGGGCGCCGGCCCGCGCGGCTGGCGCAGGCGCAGCGGCTGCCGCGGGCGGAGCGGCCGGGCCGACTGGCGTGTACGGCTCGGGTTCCACGCCCCAGGGCTCCGGCGCAGGCTCGTAGCCACCCCACCACCATTGCCCGGGCTGGTACGGCCGCCGTCCCCCGCGCACGCCAGGACGCGGCACCCGCTGCACTCCGGGGCGCTGCGGCGGCATGCCCGGACGTGGCACCCGCTGCACGCCGGGACGCCCGTAGTACACCGGGCGGCCGGACGGCATCCGGCGGCCAGGGGGGACGCCAGCGGGCCGGCCGGGGCCGACCGGGCCGGGGCGCCGGTAGCCCGGCGCGCCCATGCGCACAGCGGGGTGGCCGTTCTGGCGCCGGGCCACGGCGGCCGGCGCCGTGGACTGGAGCGACTGCATCATCGCGCGGTACACACCCGGCGCATGCTGGCGCGCCGCCGCGGCGACGGCCGCCCGTGCCACCGTCCTCGGGCTGATGCCAGGCCGGGGCTGAGCCCTCGCGGCGTGCGCCGCGGACGTGGCGGCGAGGTTGACCAGCCGCCTGGCCACCTCGAACTCGGCCTGCTCCTGCGGCATGCTTTCCAGCTCGACCTCGAACAGCCCGCTGGCCATCGAGCCGAGCTTGCTGCCGAGCGCCGTGCCGATCCCGGGCGCCACCATCGATCCGAGGGCACCGCCGACCATCGGCAGCGCCTTTTTCGCGACATTCTTCAAGATCCCGCCGAGCGACTGACCGATGGGGGACTTGATGAAGCCGCCGACACCTCGGGCGACGCTCTTGAAGAGGTTGCCCAGGAACTGCTCCAGTTCCTGTTCATTGCCGATTTCCAGCAGCTCGGATGCCAGCTCGACCTCCTGCGCCTCGGACAGCGGAGTGCCGACCTCGCCGCCACCGATCAGCGAACCAATGGTTCCGAGGATGCCGTCAAGGAACTGTTCCGCCTCGCCGTACTCACTGGTCTCGCCGAACTCACCGAACTCGGTCTCTCCCAGCTCGCCGAACTCCCCGAATTCACCGCCGGTCTCCCCGAACTCGCCGAACTCCCCGAACTCACCGCCGGTCTCCCCGAACTCACCGAACTCGGTCTCTCCCAGCTCGCCGAACTCGCCGAACTCGCCGAACTCGGTTTCGCCGAACTCGCTGGTCTCGCCGAACTCACCCAGCTCCGTCTCGTAGGTACTCATGTCTTGTCTCCTTCGAACTGCCTGTGATCTGAAGTCGGCGCCACGTCAGTCGCCGAACAGGACAATGGCCCGGCCGCGCCGGACCCATCGGCCGCTGCGTGGCCACAGCCTGGTGGAACGCCCCTGCAACCGCGGGAGCAGGCCGGGCGCGTAGGTGCGCGCCGCCCGCTGGACCGCGGCCCGTGCCGCCACCGGCCCGGGCACGCCCGGTGGGGCCATGGCTGCGTGCTGTACGGCGGAACTGGTGAACCTGACGAGCTGCCGGGAGACCTCGAACTCCCGGTCTTCGCCGCTCAGCCCTTCCAGCTCCAGGCCGAGTAGTGACCCGGCAGCCGTGCCGATGCGCGCGCCTGGTTCTCCGCCGCCTTCCGGGGAGACCCACTGCCCGATCGCCCGGCCGACCACCGGAAGCGCCTGCTTGGTGAGGTCCTTCAAGGAGTTCTTGAGCAAACCGCCGAGTGCCCGGCCCGTGTCCGATCTCACGAAACGCCCGAGGGCCCCCTGCGCCGAGCCGATCAAATCACCCAGGAACTGCTCTAGTTCCTCCTCGCTGGAGACCTCCAGAAGCTCGGCCGCGAGTTCCATCTCTCGCGGCTCGCCGAGCGGCGACTCGTGCCCCGGAGCCTGGCCGGCGTACTCATCGAAGCTGCCGGTTTCCTGAAACTCGCCGCTGCCGCCTGGGCCGGGTTCATCGGATCTGAATGACCCGAGTTCGTACCCTGCCGCGGCCTCAAGCTGCGTTCGGTCGATATCGTGCATACCCTGTCCTCCCGCGCCGAGAGCCGAGGCACGTGCCGGGCGTTCGTCGTCGGGAGCACACCGCCCGGCGCCTGCCCTCGGTAGGTCCTCAAGTGGCTCCGACTACCGGGCATGCAGGATCCGTGCCAGCCTCATGGCGGGGTGGGCCGGGGACCGAGCGCAAAAAGTTTCGGATTCCCACCCGGCAGGGCCGATCGGGGCGAAATTTGGTTCGCCGGGCCGCCCGCGGCCCGGCCGCGCATGACTAGCGCAGGCCAGCGGGCAGGATGCCGAGCCGGTCCCGGTATTTGGCGACCGTGCGCCGCGCGACGTCGTAGCCGCGCCGGCGCAGCAGCCCGGCCAGCTCCGAATCGGACAGCGGGCGTTCCTCGCTGGTGATGATCGTCGCAAGCTCGGTCCTGACCTGCAGTGAGCAGTCGAAGAAGTCGGCCACGGGCATGACCCTGCCCGTCGGCAGCAGAGCGAACTTCCCCGCTACGGCCCGGCTTACCGTCGACTCGCTGAGACACAGGGCCCGCGCGATGTCAGCACGGGTAAGCGCGGTCATCGACGCGGGGCCGTGCTGGATGAAGTCCCGCTGGCGCTCGACCAGGCACGTGCCGATCCGCCGGAGCGTGTTCCAGCGCCGTTCCAGTCTGGCGAGGAAGGCATCGGCCCTGCGGACCAGGGCGGGAACCGGGCTGCCGTCGCCGCCTGCCATGGCGGCATCGGCGGCCAGGCGCCACGCCGGATCGACACGGACCGCACAGCGAATCGCCTCGGCCAGGTCGACGGCGTAGTGACCAGGCTGGCCGGCCCGCTCCACGATGACCAGGTCGGGCAGCGCCGGTATCCGGCGTGGCCTGGACCAGCGTTCGGTGCAGACGCGTTCCGCCGGGGACGGAGTCAGCTCACGCTGGATAAACGCCCGGGCCTCCCGGACGTCGTCCGCCGCGACCCCGAGGTCCTGGGCAATGGCGGAGAAGCGGCCCTGCGCGAGCGCCGCCAGGTGCCCGGCGACGATCCGCCGGGCGAGCTGGACGGTGGCCTCGCGGCGCCCGGTACCCGCGTCCTGGCCCGGCTCTCCGGGGCCGGGCCCGGTCAGGCTCTCCAGCTGAAGGATGAGCGATTCGCGCAGGTCCGAGGCTGCGATCCCGGGATGGCCCACCTCTCGCAGCGCCGCCACGATCCGGTCGATCCGGTCCGGCGCCACGCGGGCACGGCGGGCAAGTTCGGCCGGGGTCTCCCCCAGGAACCCGCGCGCGTCGAGGCTCCCCACGACAAGCTCCGCGAGGGCCCGCTCGTCGCCCGGCACCAGGGTCAGCACGTCACGGAGGAGGAGATCCTCCTGCCGTTCCTCGGTGGCCAGGCCTGCCGCACCGTCGAGCCGGCCGGAGCCCGCGGGCCGGGCAGGGCGGCGAGCCAGCTCACCCGTCCCGCCGCTGCATACCGGACAGGCGGCGGCGCGCCCGCCACAGAACCCGCACGCGGACTCCTCGACGCGCTCCAGCGCCGGGTTGTCCTCAAGTTCCCGCACGACAGCCCGCTCCAGCTCCATGGACGGCAAGGCGAGCAGCTCCGCGAAAGCGACCAGCAAGGGTGACGGGCGCAGGTGCATGGCCGGATGCGGGACTAGCTCGAAGTTCAGCTGAGCAGCCATGCTTCCTCCCGGCCGGACCGTCACCAGGATTGCTGCAAGATTCGTGCCAGCCCGGTACGAGGGCCGGGCTACCTCCACCCAAGCGCATGGCGCCGCAGGCCCGATAGGGCGAAGGGGCCACAACTATGCGCCCTGGCCGGCCTGTCGCCGGGGTGCACGAACCCCTCTCGTACGAGCGACCTTTCGAGCGGGGCTGTTGACGCAACCGATTGGTTGCCATAAGGTGGCAACCAATCAGTTGCTACTTGATGGAGGCTGCCATGGCGCCGGCGGTGTTCGGGTTCACCTGGCACATCTACGGGCTGCCCGGCGACGACCCGCGCCGCACCTACGTGGAGTTCACCCTCGAGCCGGCCGGGGCGGGCACCCGGTTGACGGTGGTGGAGTCCGGGTTCGCCCAGCTGCCGCAGGACGCCCACCGCAGCGCGTTCGACGGCAATGCCAAGGGCTGGGCGAGTGAGCTGGCCGAGCTGGCCGGCTACCTCGATGCCGCCTGATCGTGAGGCGGTCGCCGAGCAGGTCTTCGCCGCGCTGGCCCGCGACTGGGACGGCCCCCTCGTCGCGTTGAAGGACCACCTCGACGGGGCGGGCCATGCCAAGCTGACGACCGACAAGAAGGAGACAACCAGTGACCAGTCACAGGACCGGAACACGTGAAGGCTGGCTTGCCGCCCGGCTGGAGCTGCTCGAGGCCGAGAAGGAGCTGACGCGGCGCAGCGACGAACTGGCGCGGCAGCGCCAAGAGCTGCCCTGGGTCCGGATCGACAAGGACTACCGCTTCGAGACGGACGAGGGGAGCGCCTCGCTGGCCGACCTCTTCCGCGGGCGCTCACAGCTTCTCGTCTACCACTTCATGTTCGGGCCCGACTACAACGCGGGCTGTCCCGCCTGCTCTGCGATCGCCGACGGCTTCAACGGCTTCGCGGTTCACCTGGCCAACCACGACGTGATGCTGTCGGCGGTGTCGCGCGCTCCGCTCGAGAAGCTGCAGGGCTATAAGCAGCGGATGGGCTGGAGCTTCCCCTGGGCCTCCTCGTTCGGAAGCGACTTCAACCACGACTTCGACGTCGTCCTCACCGAGGAGCAGGAGCGTGCGGGCGCCTTCGAGTACAACTTCAGCGAGTTGCCCGTGTGGTCGCCGCCGGAGGATGTGCGCGGGCCGTTCGACGCGTGGGCCGCAACGACGGGCACCGACTGGGCGACCTACACGCGTGAGCGCCCGGGCATGAGCGCGTTCGCGCTCGAGGACGGAGCCGTCTACCACACGTACTCGGCCTATGCGCGCGGCCTGGACGGCCTCTGGGGCATGTACCAGTGGCTCGACCGGGCGCCGCGAGGGCGAAACGAGGCGCGCGGCCCCGGCGACCCGCTCAACTTTTTCCGCCGTCACGACGAGTACCACGCAAACGGGCCCAGCAAATAAAACCGGTGGGGTGTAGCGGAAACGAAAGGGCTTAACCGGCGTAGAGACGCAGAGCAGGCACCCTTTCTGGCGGCTGGCCGTCGAGGGCTCCGCGACCGGGTGGCTGGCCAAGCGGGCCATCGTGCAACTGGTCGCCGCGCGGGAAGAGCTTGGTGCGGACCCGGTCGCCGTCGGGATGGTCGATCTTGTCGAAGATACGCAGAGCATGTGCCCACGCCCGGCGGGCGGCCAGGTTCGATAGCGGCCTGGCCACGCCAGCCTACTCGGCGACCGCCGTACCCACCGCTACCCCAATGCCGGCGAACCGGGCGACCAGGAAACGCCATTCGGCGACCGCAGCTAAGATCAACTTCCCTGCATACGGCTCGAGTCGGGTATTGCCGATCTTGGACACGGGAGCGAGGACGGAAACGTCAGCTCACCGTCGGCCGCGGTCGGCAGGGCCTTTCAGGCGGGGCGGCGTGCCATGAACGTGTAGCCGTAGACCGCGAACGCGCGGGCGTTGCCCTCGCCCTTGGCGCCGCCGAAGGTGTCGACCGCCTCGCCGATGGCCACGTCGGTGAAGCCGCTGTCCTGCAGCATCTTCTGCCAGCCCGCACGGGGCAGCCCGCCGGCTATTCAACCGGTCCACAGGTCGATGTCGCGCAGCGCCCCGGCGGGCACGGGGCGGCCGTTGGCGATGTCGGCGAACTGCAGCCGCCCGCCGGGGCGCAGCACCCGGAAGATCTCGGCGAACACCGCCTGCTTGTCCGCGCACAGGTTGATGACCCCGTTGGAGATCACCACATCGGCCCAGGCGTCCGCGACCGGGAGCGCCTCGGCCAGCCCCTCCCGGAACTCGACCTGGCCCAGGCCGAGCGCCTGGGCGGTGCGGCGTGATTTGGCCAGCATCTCGGGGGTCATGTCGACGCCGGTCACCCGGCCGCCCGGGCCGACCTGCCCGGCCGCGATGAAGGAGTCGAACCCGGCGCCGGAACCGACGTCGACCACGTGTTCGCCGGGTGCCAGCGGGCGCAGCGCGAACGGGTTGGCCACCCCGGCGAAGGACTCCACCGCCCGGTCCGCCAGCGCGGCGACCGCGGCGGCGTCATAGCCCAGGCGGTGCGCCAGATCCCGGCCGGTGTGGAAATGGAAGCCGGCCCCGGGGTCGGCGGCCACCTCCCGGTACTTGGCCCGCACCTGCGCACGCAGCGCCCCGGCATCGACGGGAAGTTCCTGGCCCATGGTTTATCCGCCTTCCCCCGGCCGCGGTGGGTCAGTAGCTGAATGTTACCGCTGGGTCATCGCCGATCCACTTCCACATGGGTGCGGTGCCGCCGGGCTCGGCGTTGGCCGCGAACCCGGAAGGGTCGACGTTGCGGGCCTTCATGCAGATCGGGCAGACCAGGAACCGGCCGCCGGCTTTGGCGTACCGTTCCACCAGGTCCGCCAGCGGGGGGCAGCCGTCGCAGGCCACCGCCTGGGCGAACCCTTGCGTGGCCAGCCGGACCGCTTCTTTGGTCAGGAATATCAGTGTCTGCCGTCCCTGCTCGGCGGCGCCCGCCGCGACCAGGAACGCCACGGTGACCGTCTCGGCGTCCTCCAGGCCCGTGTTCAGACTGATGACGGCCTTGTGCATGTTGCTGTCCTTTCGCGCGGGCGGCTTGTTCGCAACCACCAGCGTGGGTGTCCGCGGGCAGGAACGCATCCGGGGGTTCCACGGATCTCGGTACGGAGGCCATCTCCGTAGCGGAGGAGCGCCGATGACGTGAACTCCTGTATTTCCTGATCAGGCTGGCGCACTGCAGCGCCATTACAGCGCCATTGCAGGCCTGGCTGCCATGGTGTCCAGAATCGCCGTGACCAAGCTCGAAGGAAACTGTATGGCAGGCCACCAGGACGCTACGGCCGACCGGTGGCTGGGTCGCGCTGGGATCACCGGCCGTGAGGCCGAGGTGCTTTGGGCGGTCGCCGAGCGGCTGCGCAACCGCGAGATCGCCGACCGGCTCCATGTCTCCGTGCGGACGGTGGAGAGCCACGTCGCCGCCCTGATGCGCAAGCTGGGCGTCACCGGCCGGGTGGCACTGGCCGAGCTGGGCGTTGAGCTGCGCCGTAGCGCCGGTACTGGCACCGTGTTGCCTGTTCCGCTGACCAGCCTCGTCGGCCGTGAGAGCGAGACGAGCGAGCTCGCGGCGCCACTCGGCGCCCACCGCCTGGTCACGCTTACCGGACCCGCCGGGGTGGGGAAGACCCGGCTCGCCTGGCGCATCGCCACCGCTCACTCCGACCGGTTCCCGGGCGGCGCCCGGCTCGCTGACCTGGCGCCGGTCGAGCCGGGACTGGTCGGCGACACGCTGGCACGGGCGCTGGGCGTCGTACCCCAGCCGGGATGGCCGCTGCGCGACATCTTGCGTGAGGTGGCCGGGGAGATGTGCTGCCTGCTGGTTGTGGACAACTGCGAGCACGTGGTCGCGGACGCTGCCCAGATCGTTGCCGACCTGCTCACGGCCGGTAGCCAGCTACGGGTGCTCGCAACGAGCCGCGAACCTCTCGGTGTCCCCGGCGAGGTCAGCTACCAGGTGCGGACGCTGCCCGTGCCCACCCCGCGCGACTCCTTCCGGGCGGCCACTGCCGGAAAGTACGACGCTGTGCGCCTGTTCGCCGACCGTGCGGCAACCGCCTCGCCCGGCTTCACGCTCACCGACGCCGTCGCCCCGGCCGTGTCGGCGCTGTGCCAGCGGCTCGACGGGTTGCCACTGGCGATCGAGCTGGCCGCATCCCGGGTGCGCACCTTCGGGCCGGAGCAGCTTGTGGAGCACCTCGACCAGCGCTTCGAGCTGCTGGCCGCCGGCGCCCGGACCGCTCCGCCGCGGCATCGCACGCTGCGCGGTGCGATCGACTGGAGCTACGAACTGCTCGACGACGGCGAGCGGGCGCTGTTCGATCGGCTCGGCGTGTTTCCCGCCGACTTCAACTATCAGGCCGTCCGATCGGTGTGCGGGGCGGGCGATCCCGGTGGCCGGGCCGTGCTCAGGCTATTGCCAAGGCTGGTGGACAAGTCGCTGGTGTCCACTGCCGGCCATGGTGCCCCCCGTTACCGCCTGCTGGAGACCATCCGGGCGTACGCCGCCGAACGGCTGGCCGTCTCCGGCGCCGAGGCCACCACCGGGCGGCGGCACGCAGCGCACTACCTCGCGCTGGCCGAACAAGCCGCCGTGAAGCTTCGCACCCCGGACCAGCGGGCCTGGCTCGACCGGCTGGCCATAGAGCAGCCAAACCTGCGTGCCGCGCTGGCCCACAGCATCACCACCGGCGACCTCACGTCCGCCTGGCGTTTGGTCGCCGCATTGCAGCGGTTCTGGGATAGCACCGGTCAGCGCCGCGAGGCGCACGAGTGGATCCGGCGAGCGCTGGCGATCGGTGACCCGCCCGCGAGCCCGCGGTCGTCGCCGGCCTTGCTGCGGCCAGCATGATCTTGCGCCCTTCAGACTCCCAGGCTGCTTTCGCCCTGGCCCAGCAGGTAGCATAGCTCGCCGGGGCCTGTCACTGGCATACCTGCAGGCATCCTTCGCCGCCGCCCGTCGGGCCGAGATCGCCATGCACGGTTCCGGTGCGGAACACCTTGACCGATCCTGTGTGGTAGTCGAAGTAGGAGACAATGGCGTAGACGGCATCATCGCCGCTGGCGTTGACGTTGAGCTGGCCCCGCGCCACGCTGGCAGACAGTTCGGCTCCCAGGCCATCAGCCCCGGCGGCCGGCCAGCCAGGCATGACGTCCAGGTCGGCGATGAACTGATCACGACCATTGGCCGTGCTCCACAGCGATGCCCGGAACCCCGCGCCGTAGGACACGATCTCCTGGGCGTACCGCTCGGGCATGAACGCGTCCAGGCCGACGTGGGCGTTCAATGCGTCCGGCTCACCCAGGTCCTGGAAGTTGAGGCAGGCGTTGAAGGTTACGTAGTCGTAGTTGCAGGCCAGATCGCCGACATCGGCGCGGGCAGGGCCGATAGCGGCAGCCTGTGCCAGCAGCACGGCGCCAGCGATCGCGGCGAGTAGATGTGACAGTCTCATTCGTCAGGCTCCATCCTCAGGTATCACGGCCGCGCACAGGGACACCAGGCCAGGCCCAGCCGCCGATGCCCGAGACCGCCCGTTCCGCAACCACCAGCGTGGATGTTCGCGGGCAGGAACGCATCCGGAGGTTCCACGGATCTCGGTACGGAGGCCATCTCCGTAGCGGAGGAGCGCCGATGACGCACAATGGCTACGGCGTAGCTGGCGGGCGAGCGGGGATCAGGTCAGGCGCTGCTCGCGGCGGCGCCCGCCGTTGAGGCATACCTTCATGCGCTCAAGCTGGATGCTCACCCGGCCATGCTCGCATCCCACCGCCTGTGCCTCGCGAGCTGACCTTGAACCCCCGGCGTGCCGCGCTGCGTATAGGGAACAGGGAAGCGTTCCGTGACTGTGAGCGGGGGTATTCATGCAGGTGCGGCTGCTCGGCCCGGTTGAGGTCGTGGCCCGTGACGGGCCACGACCGGTGCCCGGATTGCGGCGCAAGGCGATCCTGGCAACGCTGGCATTGCATGAAGGCGAGCCCATCAGCACCAGCCGCCTGCTGGATGCCGTATGGGGAGACGCGGTGCCGGTTGTCAACACCCTGCAAAGCCACTTGTCGTACCTGCGGGGAGTCCTAGGAGACAAGACCGCGATCCTCGCCTGCCCGCCCGGATACGTGCTGCATCTGGGGGGCGAAGGCACCGATGTGCGGGTGGCGGAGCGGCTTTGGGGGGAGGGCGCGCAGTCAGCCGATCCCGCCAGGCGAGTACAGCGCCTGACCGAAGCGCTGGCGCTCTGGCGGGGCCGCGCGCTGGCCGATGTGACCGGCCTGGCCTGGCTCTGGATGCACTGTATGAGCAGATCAGGCGGGCGTTGCTGGAGGCCAGGCTGACGGCGGGTGAGCACGCGCAGGTGGTGCCCGACCTGGAACAGATGGCCGCGGGGCATCCGTTTGACGAGCAGATCTGTGCACACCTCATGCTGGCGCTGTACCGGGCAGGCCGGCAGGCCGATGCGCTTGCCGCGTATCACCGCATCCGGCGCGCACTTGACGAGGAACTCGGCATCGCCCCCGGCCAGCCACTACGTGACCTGGAAACGGCCATGCTTCGCCAGGACCCGGCCCTGGATGAGGGCACGCAGGCTGTGGTTGCACCCGTCATGCCACAAGCGGAGCTGGTTTCCGCCCCGCCGCCGGTTCCTGCGCAGTTGCCCCCAGCGGGGCCCGGATTCGCCGGCCGTGCCGCCGAACTGGCCAGCTTGGACGCGATCCTGCCGGGACCGGGGCCGGGGTACCCCAGGCCAGCGCACCCGGGACCGGAGAGCCGCGGAGCGGCGGGCCGGGGGACGGTGCTGATCTCGGCGGTGTCCGGAACCGCGGGCGTGGGCAAGACCGCGCTGGCCGTGCACTGGGCGCACCGGGTGAAGGCGCAGTTCCCGGACGGGCAGCTATACGTCAACCTGCGCGGTTTCGACCCGGGTGGCTTACCCCTTGACCCGGCCGAGGCGGTGCGCCGGTTCCTGGACGCGCTCGGCGTGGCGGTGGCACGGATCCCGCAGGGACTGGCCGCTCAGACCGCGCTGTACCGCAGCCTGCTCGCGCGCAAGCGGATGCTGGTCGTCTTGGACAACGCGCGTGACGCCGAGCAGGTCCGCCCGCTGCTGCCCGGCTCGCCGGGCTGCCTGGCGATCGTGACCAGCCGCAACCAGTTGCCCGGCCTGGTCGTCGCCAACGGTGCCTCCCCGCTGAACCTGGACCTGTTGACCGCCGCGGAGGCCAGGGAACTGCTAGCCCGCCGCTTGGGCAGGGCCTTGACGGCCAACGACCGCCAGGCAGCCGACGAGATCATCGAGCGGTGCGCCCGGCTGCCGCTGCCGCTGGCGATCGCCGCCGCGCGAGCCGCCACCAGCCCCCACCTCCCGCTGTCGGCCGTCGCCGGCGAGTTGCGCGAGGCGAGCGGGGTCCTGGACTCCTTCGATCATGGCGATGCCGCGACTGACGTGCGCGCCGTCCTCTCCTGGTCCTACCAGGCATTGGGCGCCGATGCGGCGCGGCTGTTCCGGCTGCTGGGCCTGTTTCCTGGACCGGACATCACGGCCGCCGCCGCGGCCAGCCTCGCCGCCATCCCGCTCCCTCAGGCCCGTCGCCTGCTGGCCGAGCTGACCCGCGCCCACCTGCTCGCCGAACACAGCCCCGGCCGGTACACCTTTCACGACCTGCTGCGTGCCTACGCCGCCGAACTGGCCCGCGCGCACGACAGCGACCAGCGTCGCGACGCGGCGATACGCCGGCTGCTTGGCCACTACCTGCACACCGCCCACCGCGCCGCGACGCTGATGGAGTCATCTCTCGTCCCTGTCGCTTCCGTCGCTTTGGTACCGGCACAGCCCGGCGGCATTGACCCCGGATGCACCCGGGGATGTACCTAGCATCTGGGTTGCCTTCGGGATTGCGTCTGGAGCCGGGTATTTGCGGCTGGAAGGCACCCTTGATTCATAGCTCAGCCTCGTGCATATTGTCCGTTCTGCCTCGCCGTAGTTGGCGCCAGCCGGCCGGGTCGCCGGTGGCCAGCTCGATCGCAACCGCCGCGGCCAGCGCGCAGCCGCCGGTGACCGCGAGCACGATGCTGGCAGCCTGCATAGGCCCAGTCTGACCGGTCCGTGATGGCTGGAAAGGAGGTATACCGCAACCGCGGGTGCGGCCAGCTCACTCCGACCCGGTGGCTACCACACTCCGACCCGGTGGCTACCACCCTGGCCCCGGGCGGATCACGGCTCTAGCGTTGGCAGCCTAGGCTTCTGCCCGCAACGAGGGGGACACGATGAGATCGAAGCACGCGGTCGCTGCCGACACCGGGCAGGTCACGGCCGCGCCCGGGCTGCGCCGCGGCGCGCTCCTCGGGTACCGGTGGACGCTGCTGGCCTTCCTGCTGGCCGGGGTGGCCCAGATCTTCCTGGCCGGCCTGGGTGCGTTCCGTCTTCAGGACCAGGGCCTGGCCGCCGCGGGCGATAGCGCCTTCGCACCGCATCGCGCGCTCGGGTTCTCCATGGGCGGGATCGCGCTGCTGATCCTGGTGTTCGCGGTGATCGCGCGGCCGGGGCCCGCGCGGTCGCCGGCGCGGCGGTGCTTGTCCTGCTGACGACGCTGATGCAGTCACTGCTCGCCGGGTTCGCCGAGGATCATGTGGTCTTTGGCGCGCTGCACGCCCTCGACGGGCTGCTCATCCTTTCCATCGCGGCCTGCCTGTACTTCTGGTCACGACGGCGCGCGTCATAGGAGCGCACGGGTGACACGTGTTCGGCGCGCCACCGCCGCCGCCTGGGTCTCGGTCACGGCGCTGTCGCTGGCCGGGGTGGTGCTCACGGTCATGGCGTGGGGCCACCTGAAGACCTCGGACACGCTCAGCAGCCTGACCCAGGCGCCCTCCCCCGTGCTGTACGCCACGCTTGGCGCGCTGGTCGTCCGCCGCGCGGGCAACGTGATCGGCTGGTTCCTGCTCGGCATCGGGGCCGGCCTGGCAGTCCAGACGTTCGTCTCGACCTACGCGGTGCTGGGCATCACCCATCCCGGGACGTTGCCGGCGCCGGAACTGGTGGGCCTGCTGGCCGAGTGGAGCTTCGTGCCGCTCGTCTCCGCGATTGTCTTCATGCTGCTGCTGTTTCCGCCCGGGAGGCTGCCGTCGCCGCGCTGGCGGCCGTTCGCCGCGCTGGCCCTGCTGGCCACGGCGCTGACGATGGCCGGGTTCGTGGTGCATCCCAGGCAGATTGCGCTGCCGGCGCCCGGCGGCGCGTCCCTGACGATTGCGAACCCGCTCGGCATCGAGTCGCTGGGATCTGTCCTGTCGACGGTCTTGCCCGGGACCCTCGACAGCCTGGGGGTCGTTGACGTCGTGCTGCTGGCGGGGGCGTTGGCGTCCCTGGTGGTCCGCTACCGATTGGGCCGGCGTGAGGTGCGCCAGCAGATCAAGTGGATCACGCTGGCGGTGGTGGCGTTCGTGGCCTGCCAGGCTGCAGGGCTGCTGGGCGCCGCGGCCACCGGGACCGGCTCGAATCCGGTCACGATCGCGGCCTACACCGGGACGCCGGTCATCGTGCTGTACGGGATTCCCGCGCTGATCACGGTGGCGATCCTGAAGCACGGGCTGTACGAGATCGACGTCATCATCAACCGCGCCATCCGGTACGGCCTGCTCTCGGCGGCGCTCACGGCCATCTACGTCGGCATCGTGGTGGGGATCGGGACGCTCGCCGGTTACGCGGGCGGCCCTGTCCTCACGGCCGCGGCGGCGCTGGCGATCGCGGTGCTGTTCCAGCCGTTGCGCCGCCGGGCCCAGCTTGTCGCGAACCGGATCGTGTACGGGCAACGGGCGACTCCGTACCAGGTGCTCGCCGACTTCGCGGAGGACATGGCCGGGCAGCTGGACGCCGATGCGGCACTGGAGCGGATGTCATCGGTCCTGGCCGGTGCCACGGGCGCGGTCCGGGTGGAGGTCTGGGTCCGGGTCGGGCCGCAGCTCCGCGCGCGGGTGACCTGGCCGCATGGATCTGCCCCGGCCGCCGCCGTCCCGCTCACCGGCGACAACAGGCTCCCGGAGTTCGCCGCGACGCGGGCGATCGCGGTCCGCCACGGGGATGAGCTGCTCGGCGCGATCACCATTGAAAAACCGAAAAATGAGCCGGTGTCGGCCGCCGAGGACAAGCTGCTGGCCCACCTGGCGTCGCAGGCGGGCCTGGTGCTGCGTAATGTCCGCCTGACCGCCGAGCTGCAGGCCACCATCGACGACCTGCGGGCGTCACGCCGGCGGCTGGTCAGGGCCCAGGACGAGGAACGGCAGCGCATCGAACGGAACCTGCACGACGGCGCCCAGCAACAGCTCGTCGCGCTCATGATCCAACTCACCGTCCTGGACGACGCCGCAGACGACCCCGCCGAGGTCAGGCAGCTGACGGGCGAGCTACGGGACGGCCTGCACGCGGCGCTGGATGACCTGCGCGCCCTGGCCCGCGGGATCTACCCGCCGCTGCTGGCCGACCAGGGGCTAGGAGCAGCCGTCCGGGCACAGGCCGGCCGGGCCCCGCTTCCGGTCCTGGTCGAGGCGGACGGAATCGGTCGCTACCGGCGGGACGCCGAAGCCACTGCCTACTTCTGCATCCTGGAGGCGCTGCAAAACGTCGCGAAATACGCCCGTGCTTCTTCCGCCAAGGTCGCCCTGTCCTGCCCCGATGGCCACCTCGAGTTCACCGTCACCGACGACGGCGACGGCTTTGACACCGCAAAGCCCACACCCGGCACCGGCCTGCAAGGCATGGCAGACCGGCTGGCCGCGGTCGGCGGCACCCTTTGCATCCGCTCCGCGCCCGGGCTCGGCACCACCATAAGCGGCAGGCTGCCCACGGGCGAGCCAGCTTAGGGCCGCCCGGCGCGGGCCGGATCACGCCGCGAAACTCGCCAGATCAGCACGGCTTATCAGTCACGCCGATCCTGGCAGCGCTCACGGCCGCCCTTCGCCGGGCCGGCGCAGCGCGCCCGGCCGGTGCGCCATGGCCGCGCAGTTCCGATCGGGCCCCTTCTAGCCGACCGGATGGCTGCTCGCCGATCGGGCACGCCAGATCCGGGGGACTTGGGCAAGCTCAAGGAGGGTGCGGTGGCCGTGCCGCCTGGGTAGGCCCTGATGCCTCGGCGGCGGGGTTCGATGAGGCCCGGCGGCAGCTACGGTTGGGAGCCATGATGCCGGAACCTCGAAGTGGGGAACGTGCCCTGCGGAGCAAGTTCATGTTGATCTTTCGCGGGGGCGCTGTCGCGCGGCACGATCTGTCGCCCTCGGAGCTTCAGGCCCACGTCGAGAAGTGGTATCGCTGGTCCGATGAGCTGGCCCGGCAGGGTCGGCGCAACGCCGGAACCGCGCTCGACAACCCGGGGGCCGCGGTCCGGGGCCACGAGCGCGTGGTCACCGACGGCCCCTACGCCGAGTCGAAGGATCTGGTGACCGGCAGCATGATCTTCGAAGCCGCTTCCCTGGAGGACGCCATCGACGTGGCGCGCACTTGCCCGACATACGAGTTCGGCGGTTCCGTCGAGGTGCGGCCGGTCCAGGATCCTCGGATCTGAGCCTCGTGGACGAACAGCCGACTGCGGTGTCATCTACGGAGCTGGTCGAAGACCTGTTCCGGAAGGAGTACGCGCACCTGGTCAGCGCGCTGACCCGGGTCCTGGGCCCGTCCAACGTCCCGCTCGCCGAGGACGTCGTCCACGACGCGCTGGTCAGTGCCATGCACGCCTGGCGCTTCGGGTTGCCGCAGGACCCGAAGGCGTGGATCATCCGGGCCGCCCACAACCGGGCGATCGACATCATCCGCCGGGAACAGCGCCACAGGTCGTTCCTGCCCGAGCTGGCGACGACGACGG
>WNGG01000822.1_pt1 | contig 34245 bp, 35 predicted proteins | sample 5400661 | NCBI WGS metagenome assembly WNGG01 (sample SAMN13153372, study PRJNA577476) | soil metagenome | isolation source: 100 cm soil or saprolite under Garry oak tree replicate 1 | place: USA:California | collected 2016-06-15
ACTTAAGTATTTTGATAGCCAACAGAGTTTTTTTATCTTGTCACCCGTTGTGGATTCCTTTATATTGATCTCTGTCTGCTCGGCAATAATATAATCATAAATCACCGAAGCATTATCTGGATTTGTGTTGGCCACTTCTTTGTATAAACGTTTAATATAATTCGGTTGATTATAGGTGATTGAATCTATTTTCTTTACTAGAATTTGTTGTGATGAATCGATGTTTGATTTGATATTAGAAGTTTTTAATCGAATTTTTTTCAGCGCAGTTGGATGAGACAAGTCTCTCTATAATGGTATAATAAATTCCACTTTAAAAATCTTGTTATCAACCCACGAGTCTGGCGCCGGGAGTGGGACTTGAACCCACGAGTCCCGAAGGACATCAGCTGGCGCGTCCATGAATTCATATTGATCTCGAGGCTGACCCCTTTTAGGGTCGTAGACTTACCTAGCTCGGGTATCCCGGCAAGTATCCTTGATAGGGTATTGCAATTTAATGTTTTTTTATTCTCACAACATATACAAATCGACTGTTCAAATGTTAAATAGCTAAGTATGAGGTCTGTGAATCATTCTTTCATGAGCTCAAAAATACTATGCGGAGTTCATGCGAATACGATGGAAAATGTTTCAGTCACAGAATGAACCTAGAGCATGAACAGATATTATTAACACAAGATTTAGCTGATAACAAAATGAGCGTATAGCTGTCATATAACATCGATCTCCAATCATTTGCCTAATTATTCTTAACATTCTTGTTATAAACAAGTGCCAAAGATAATACTCATTAAGTTACAATTAGATCACAAGATCCAGATGAATACACCTTGATTAAAATGCTGCAATAATTTCGCCAAGTCAAATATATTCGATGAGATTAAAGCAAATGAGAAGGCTACGACCCAAACGCCATTGTCAATGTCAGTTATCATTGTCGCCGTTGTATTGATAGCCGGAGCGCTGGCTTTTATATCAATTCAGAAATCGCATGCGCAGTTAAATATGATTCAAAGCGAACAGCAAAAAGAGCTGAGCCAACTGAATGATTGTAGAAACAATGCAACTTGCACAAATATAGGTTCAATCAGTTTCATGATAACCAGCCAGGCGAAGAATTATACCAAACTGAATATTGGTGCCAGACAAGCAAGCCCTATTAATAACGACCCACAAAAAGATACAACGCCATTCATTTTGCCTTTTCCATAACAAACTTTTTTTTATTTTACAAAGCTTATTTTTAAAGCCATTATTAGAAAACCAATTTTTAAATAATTTTGTGGAAAGATCTTCGTTATAGAAAGCGGTTTTTACCTATCTAACTCTTTTACCTAGCATATCTGTAAGTCGTTTAAGAGCAGCAGATCCATCATTTGGGTCTAACCGTACGTCCAAAATACAGAAACCATCTTTATAGTGATGAGCTTCCTCCAAAGCCTTATCAAATTCATCTTCTGTATTAATGATAAATCCTCGTCCGTCCTCTCGATATACACGGGCCGCTTATACCGGAACCCTGTAGACAAGACACGATCAATTTCGGCTGGAGCGGTGTTGTTTAACACAGTAGAAGCGACTGTTATATGTTCGAATATCTTCTGTTGGGTGTCATAATCACGCACCATGTGATGAAGCAGCGGATTCTTTGTACGTTCTTTTGTACCAGGGGCACCACTGATAACTGCAACAGGTGATTTTTCGGCGTACGACCTTTAGACCTCCAACACAATATGTGATACAAACCGCTCCAAAACCCTTTACCCGTGCATAGGCATCTGCTGCAAATGCCGCCCCTTGTTCGTCACTCGTGTTAACGACGTTAAGCATCCTACTTCGGATCAACTCATCATAAAAAACCAAGTATGTAATCACCAGGTACCCCAAAAATGTGTCTAATACCATATTCATGTAGTTTTTGGATTAGATAACTGCTGACGGTATGCGTACTTTCCATACGTTTTCGGCGAAACGTCATTCTATTAAGATTTGTGGATCAATATCCGCGTGTTCTATTAAACAATTGATATGCTGACTATCGGGGATTCCAAATCCCAAATGTAGTTTAATTATGAAGTGTAATTCCTATCTACCTTCACCGCTTATTTTTCCGACGTAAAGGTTGGAGATGTTTGTTTGTGTTTTAATTCAAAGAGCTCGTTCGCATCTTTGTGTCTCGACCTAAATTAAAATAATTGTGATTGGCGGGGAAGGTCGAAGATATCAGCAGCTACGTCTATACTATTATGTTATTTTTCTCTTCTTTTTTCGTTTTCTTGACGTCAACTATCTCATTAATCCTATTGCTTAATTCTAATAAGCGCAATCCTTTTTCAGTAGTATTATAGGTTTTCTTAACCTCATCATTCTCAAGAGAAGCGCTACATACTCCTTTAGAAAAAATAAAATGAAAGAAACGCCTCATACATTATTTTTGTTTTACGAACACCATTCATTCTACTAGCAGACGCTAAAATAAGCGTAATTATTTCTGTCCTATCTCTGTATTTCATGTGGCCTCATTATAGTCAAAGTCACCATCTCCCGTTTTTTTCACGCCAGATGGAAATAAGAATCAAGTCCTTTTCTGTCTGCAAAATATTTAGGAATTTGCGGACTCGAAGCCTTGGAAGGCACGATGAGTTTATACAAAACAGATGCGGCGCCACTTCACCTATAATAGATGGTTTCTATCCAGATCATAGTCTTGCGTTACGTACCGCTCAGCGCGTTTATGTCCAGTCCAGCGCAATTCTATATTCGAAATTTCAGAAGACAAAAGGCAAATGTATAATGCGGAAACCATTCAAGTGGGTCTTACTGTGGCTCTATTGTGTTATCCCATTAGTAAATATGCATCGCAAATTGAGCATTTACCATGCAAAAAGGACGCTGCACATATACCGGTATCTTTACAGTTATAAAATATCCCACATTTAGTACATTGATGAGCACATCCCAGCATATTTTTTACGTCCAATCTTAACATGAGTTTTGGGAGACCTCAATGCAAAAAGTGACTGTGCCCATATTCTTGTACAAATGCAATACTGGATAATGGTGTATCTATTCCCAACTCCTATCTTGGCTAATTCTTGTAGTCGCTTAACTCGTTCATTTACTTTAGTAAGCAGCAGTTATGATTTATAACAAATGTTGTTTACTAAATTAAGATACGCTCCACATGATTGATTTATCTCTTACGTATCGCAGTTATGACTTGCTGTGAGTTAAAATAGCTCTCGCCTTGCTTCGTTATATTTTCTTATTTGAAAAAGTCACGATCTGTGATTTACCAATGTCAGTTCTTCTTCCTCGTCCCTATCACATATGTAACTATTCAAAGATATAAAACCATCTGAAAAAAGACTAAACATATAGCAAATAAATTAAACAATGACTTACCTAATTGTAACCTTATGCCTAAAACGTTTAGACAACTAATTCAAATGTAAAGCGTAACTAGCTAGGTCAAATGGAGTACGAAATATGAAGAGTTCTGTATCCGAAAATAATTGCCTGGCAAAACGTCATAAAACCGAATTTCTATACGGGCACAATTTATCGTACGAATCTATCTTTCCTAATGGAGCTCGCGTTGGATTATTCAAATTAGATTCAACCGAGCCTGACGATAGTGATAAGCCATACGATGAACCTTAAAGTGCAGCATCGCCTGCGGCTTTTGTCCCTATGTCATAAGATTCAGCAATATCAGACACGAATATCTTGCCATCATAGGATGAACCAGTACTTATAACATTTAGCACATCATCTATAATTCGCTTTGCTAGCGTGTTTTCTACAATTAATTCAATCTTAGTCCGCGGACCAAGCTCTGGAATGTATGATCTTGTGCCTCTTTCGACATCTATACTTTCTTGTTTTGACCGACCCCTTCCTTTGACATCATAACACGTCATACCGCCTACATTGTGCTTATGAAGTACTTCGTTAACTTCTTCAAGACGCTCATGCGGAATCAAGAGCTCCAATTTCTTCATACTATTGAAACCAGCAGAGAAACTAATAAGGCTAGTAGTTCAGCATCAAATTTAGCAACACTGACATTGACTGACGTACTCCCATAAAGCCCTTAGGAGTACGTTCACAGTCGATTCGAGTTAAGCAGGAAGCAAGTATAATACTAGTACAAAATCCAATTCAGTTTAAATAATGATAACTATTATGTCATTCTGTGTTAGCAGCGTCTATAAATCCGCCGACACTTGAGGAAGTTAAAAAATTAACTATGATTGATATTGCCATGATGAGCGGGTTAGCAGACTCTCTTAGAAGTACTCTCAAAAAATATATCCAAATTGATCCATATACAATGTCGGATCCATTTGGGTCCGGAGATGAGTATAACTATTCTGTCATTTTAGATAGGGAAGATCCAGGTAGAGTAGTTGCTATGGTCAAAGATGAGTATAACTATACTGTCATTTTAGATAGGCAAGAACTACGGAGAGTAGTCGCGATGATGGCTTCTAAGTTAGAACCACTTCCCCAGCTACCATGGGACGATATATTGGGTGATCGGCTGGTTAGATTATCTTTATCAAAACCAGATGCTAATAATCTTAAAAATGAAATGATGCCAAAGGATACTAACAACTTTTACCAATACAGACGTTCTGGCAAGATTACTGGCTACATAATGTTTGCGTTTCAGATTTGTGGACAGCATTAAATCACCACTGCGGACTTTAACAAAGATTTACAGCATTTGCCTATTTTGGTGTTCATATGTTCTAATTACAGAAATGTCAATAATCGAGCGAAATATTTTGCCATAATCTTGACCGACCATGCCTCTTTCCATTCTATTATGATTACTATACGCCCTGTCAGCGCATACAATATACCCTTTTTAAAAATGACTAAAAGGACGCTGAAACTGAGGATTCTCTCGTTTCCAACGGATGGCTAATCAAACATGTTGGCTTAACTGAGATACATACAACATGCTGGGTGCCGAATTCGTATTAGGGTGCGTGTATTCGTTTATGCAAGAATCATAATGTAGAACAATTTTAAAATCTAGCCTTTCTTTAGGAAAGAAACATAAATAAACTTACATGGATGGCTCTTCTCTTATCTTCAAACTGCCATTCGCCAAAATATCTATTCTCATAATATCGAGAATTTCTCTTGCTAGTTTTTTTTCCTCCCTATCGACAATATTCCTGGCCATTTTGAGGCGGTAAGCTGGTGCCCAGTGCTGGCCTATTTTATATTTACCTCGCATCTCTTCTGGAACTATCTTGATTACGGTAACTTCATGGACGGACGGCATATACGGATCAAGTTGTTCATATTTTCCCTCTTTTTGATACTTTTCCATTAGTAAATTTAGCGCCTCTGACTTCTCTTCGTTGTCCTCAACGATCATTGCGTTTCCTTTGATAACCACGCTGATGTAGAGAGTATCAGCTTGCGAAGCGTCACTTGGATGAAAATAGTAAGATGGTAAAAAGCAGACATGCCGATCAACTTCGAACCCTGTCTTCGAATTTCCTTTGATATTCTCCAGTTTTTCTCCGACCGGATGAGAATGCATATAAACTGCATCTAGTTTTATTATTCGACGCGAACGGACCCGTGGGTCATTTGCTTGTACGAAGACAAAATTCATTGGTATGACTTGAGGGAAGCCATTCGGATCTAGAGAAGCTATTCTACCAACCGGTTCGCTGTTTAAAAATTCAATAATCTTATATTTGGATTGTATCTCCAGTTTCTTTATGAGCTGCATTGCTATAACCTCCTAATTCTTACAAAAAGATTATAATTAATTAACTTATTCAAAAAATAATAAGCCGGCACACTTTCAGACTTTATAAAGAGATAGAGACCAAAATACCAAAGACAGACTCCAGTTCCATATCTTCATACTGAGCGGTAAAACAAATCCAAACAACCGGGTTGGCAGCCGATGTATTGCGTGGTCGACGACTTCAAGAACCACCATCAGCCCATCAAAATTTAGTATTATTGTAGTAGTAGTCATGATTTAATAATTTAGCTATATATTCTCTACATCTTTGCAGAATGATAAGACCAACACAAAGAATCCTAATTGGAGGCTTTTGGTAATGAACGACGAAGGTGGTATTACCATTACATTAAAGGTAGATTTAAAGATTGAAGGATTGTTCCAAATTCAATGATTTCGTAGAATCTTTATCATGTTTTAAGGCCGGTTTCTATGATCTATAGTTTCTTGACATCAATAGGCAAAGTTGAATGGATCTGACTTTCTATCAGGAAATGAGAAATAAAGGCGATAGCGTCAAGTTCTGTTTTGAGACATATAATGCCGAGTTTAGAAGAGTAATTCCCAGAATAACTGTGAAATGCTTTCCTCATAAAGCGATCGCAGTAGGTGATTTGACTAACAAATCGAAGGGAGAACTAGAGTCAAGAGGAAGCTCCGGATGAGGAATGTATAAAATGAAGAACGATAAGTGACGCGTTGGTGTTCGTATAAGAAATAGAGCCTCGAATATATTACGAAGTTGCAGGTACGAAATCACTCGTGCTAGGCGTATTTGAACCAAAGGAATCTATTGAGATGATTGGGAATTAATGACGCATACTGCAGAATATAATAAAACATTAAAATAGTATTATTAGCTAAATGATTTATATATGCCTCTTCTAATGGTTAAATGCAAAAAATGTGGATTCGAATATCCGTTTGCCACACAAATGAACGCTGAGACACTCAAGACTATTAGATTAGATAACAGTAAGGAAAACTGTCCTGAATGCAAACGAATATCTGCTTATAATAAAGCGGACTACTTCTTTAGATAAGCCACACTCTATTTTTTTCTATCCTAATGACTAAACACTTCGTAGTGTTCTGATATGAGATCTGACGATGTTACTGATCTCATAGAAATTACTACTCCTTTCTGGGAAACATCTCCTCGTAGGGTTCTAAAATTCTTATGCAAAATTCCTTACCCTTCTCTGTGACATCATACTTGATTATCTTTTTGTTGCCCCATGGTTCTTCTATCCTTCTGATAAACCCTTTTTGTTCCATATCATTGACTATGTCTTTATGCTTCACAAGATTAAGGCCACAATAGCTTAATAAAGAAGTCTGGTTGAGTTGACCGTACTCCGTTAACTTGAGTAAAATGTCTTTTCTAATGTAAATGCGATCACGATATTCATGCGACAAGTAGTTGATTTGACTGTAAATGGAAAGGAGGACACGAAGCATTAAGTTTTGTTATCCATCCGTTAACACAACCTCCGGTAGTGATTATTTTCTCTCGGTCTAATCCGGCGCCTTACAAATGCCTATCAATGCTTTTTAAACACCTTATTATACGTGTTAAAAACGGGTGAGGCTTCATCGCGGAGTATATTGAATACGTGGCCGTTAGAAGTTCGTGATTAAATTATTTCGTAAATCTGATTTTAAATGTGAAGAGGTTAAAGCAGAATTGACATTCAAAATCGTGCGTTTGAGTTAGGGAAATATTTGTGCAACAAGTGGCGCTGACTTGATCGCGAGGACGTCTTCAAAAAAATGGCTGAATCTGTTTGATCCTTACTTCAGCAATTTCAATTTCCTAATTCCAAGTCGTTTAGGAACCTTTTAAGGGAATTTAACACCATTTAATACCAACATCTATATAACATTGAAGCCAATGATAAACATGTCAACAAAAAGAGAAGCCGAAAGATCAACCACGACACAGTCCGAAGAGGATAAGACAAAAGAAGAAAAACAGTATTATCAGAGCAACGCCAATCAGTCGATAGAGCATTAGATGAAACTAAAGATAATATTAAAAGAACAATAGAGGAAGCAAGAAGAGAAATACCACGTAATAATCAAGCAATTAATGATTATCAAGAACACTCCCTCCAAGCAACTAGAGAAATTACGGATAGTTACCTAGAATCCCAAAAGGAGATTATAAAGTCATTTCAGTCAACATGGGTTCCATATGTAGAGAATGCGTATAGCGCATTTTGGAATAATTGGGCATCTCCACGAAGGGCAGCTGAAATCTATGTGAGAACAGTAAGCAATTTTGCAGATAATGTAATAGCTACAACGAGAATAGCAAACAATGCGATGTTTGCAAATATGGAATCATTCAAGACATTTCTTCAGCGTGAGAAAGAGGATGTTAAGGAATTTTCAAGAATAGGAGTCAATACCGCAAGAACGTTTGCACAAACATCTAAAGATGTTGCGAGAGAACACGACATCAGCAATAGGTACTACTAAAGTACTTATTGTTGTAATGATGAATTAGCTGCAAAGACAACTCTTCTACTTCTCAATTATTAAAACATACTTATTAAATAATAGTAGATCTTAAAAAGATTGGTAAAAACCTGCGATAATAGCTGGTCTGAACCCAGAGCAGGTAACAGGTAAAATCAGGGGGCGTAGATATTTGCCTATACCGGGAATTTATTAGTTATATGAAACCTTCGTAACTTGGCTAATCTCAGTTATTCAGCAGATTTTTGAGCTCATAATAACACGAAATTAAATAAACAACGAAATTAATATCCATTTAAAGAACCTAATGATAATTAAAAGCCAAAAAGTAAAGAGAGCCCTCCTTACTGCATTGGCTGATGACGAAATGGTAGAAATTATGGGTTCTGTTATGCATCATTCCAAGTCCTTTAACGATATTACAAGGGATAATAGCAATATTCCGCGGACTACTGCTTTTAGAAAAATAAAGTGGCTTCTTAATGAAGGCCTTCTCATAGTCGATAAAATTGTGATTACGCCATCTGGAAAGAAATTTAGTTTGTATCACAGTACATTAAAGGCTATCAACGTTAAATATGAGAATAACGATGTGTTTGTCGAGGCAGACCAAAATTTTGACATCGCAAAAAAGTGGCTAGAAAAATTTTTCTCATTAGATTAATAACATGACGGATGTAATAGTTATTCAACATACATAGTCTTTAAAGGGCCTCGAGTTTTCTGTTAGCAAGGTGGGCCTGTTCTTTCAGATTAACTGTCAATTCCTCGCGTTTAGCAATGATAACACCGACTCGGGCAATAGATCAAGCTCGTCGTATCCGGCATAGCTAGCACAATACCTATAGCTATAAACCCTTGGACCATAAGCATATCCGAAAGGAGAATACCGCCAGGGGTGCATGCAGGCCGACTGTCATCATTAAATTCAAAATGCGACAAGGTTATAAAAAAGAGCGTTCATGGATTGAATACACTGATAAATCTCAACCGCATATATCAAGAAGACTGTCTGAGCTTCATGAGTAAGCTTAAGGATCATGAAATCCTAATAGATGTCATTGTTACTTCTCCACCCTATAATATGAACAAGGAATATGGATTATACAAAGACAATAAAGAGAGGGATAAGTATTTAGGATGGATGCAGAAGGTTGCAGAAAAAAGTTACCATATTTTAAAAGAGGATGGCTCGTTCTTCCTTAATGTCGGAAGTAGACCCATTGATCCGACATTCCCCTTCGAGGTTGCCAATCAATTTAGAACTCTTTATGAGCTCCAAAATACAATTCATTGGATAAAGTCCGTTTCTATTGACGCAGAGGATGTAGGTAAGAATAATGAATTCCATGGCAACATATCCATAGGCCACTTTAAGCCGATAGTTAGTGATCGATACTTGAGCGATCTACACGAATATATCTTTCACTTTACCAAAACTGGAAATCTAAAACTGGATAAATTGAAGATAGGCGTAACATACCAAGATAAAACTAATATCGGAAGATGGAAATCTGCAAAGAGGGATAAGCGAGATAGAGGGAACGTATGGCTCATATCATATCCAACTATTCAGGAAGGGCGCCCGCACCCTGCAGTATTTCCTATAAAGTTGCCCGAACGATGTATAAATCTACACGGAATTAAGCCAAACATGCTAGTTTATGATCCGTTCATGGGAATAGGTAATACTGCTCTAGCGTGTATGCGTTTAGGGCTTAATTACCTCGGGACAGAGATCGACGCCGAATATATCAAAATTGCTCAGCACAAGATGGCTTCTGCTCCATTAGAGACCAATTTATCAGAGGGCAGCCATGAAATCATTTAAGGATTTGCGGTTACAGCTAGTTCTTTCACTTAGATATGAGTTTCTCACATTTGTTTGCAAACCCACAATGACAATAAGATGAATGCAGACATTCATATACTTGAATCTGTGTGTCACTAACATATCCTAACACTTTACCCTCGTTACAATAATGCAAAATTCAACCGTATGCTCAATGTGCAAAGAAGACCAGACGATTATCACAGACCTATTGACTGGTGAGATAGTTTGTAGCAAATGTGGTCTTGTAATTTCTGATAAAATTCAAGACACTAGACAAGAATGGCGCGATTTCGTGAATTCTGAGGAAGCAAAAGATAGAAGGAGGACAGGAATGCCTACCTCTTTGGCTCGGCATGATATGGGACTGTATACAATGATTGGAAGAGGGCGTAAAGATGCTAGGGGACAGGTTTTGGACGCATCTATGCGCTCTACAATGGGAAGGTTGAGGACATGGGATCTTAGAACCCAAGCAAGCGCTAATCGAAACCTCAGAACTGCCTTTAATCAACTTAACATACTGAAGGATAAACTTGGTCTTCCAGATGCAATAATTGAGAAAACGGCGTACATCTATAGAAAAGCCCATGAAAGGGGATTGGTGCGTGGAAGGCAAACAGCAGCCGCATTAGCAGCAGCTCTCTACTTAGCATGCAGGCAAGAAGGTACCCCAAGAACGCTAAAGGAGATTTGCCTAATTAGTAACCTCAAACGCAAAGCAATTTCACGGGAGTACAGGGATATGGTGATTGAACTTGACATCAGAATTCCAACTGTCGATCCAACAAAGTGCATTGCGAGGATCGCAAACCAGATTAACCTTAACCAGAAGATAAAACAGAAAGCAATCAATATCATGAATGCTGCTACTAAAAGTGAGCTTTCCGCGGGAAAGAGCCCGATGGGACTTGCCGCATCGATTCTTTACTTATCATGTCTAATTAACGGAGGTAGTATAAGCCAGACTGTGTTCGCACAAACAGCAGGAGTAACAGAGGTGACCATCAGAAATATATGTAGGAATCTAAGAAATCATCTTGATTTGAGTTAGCCTGCTTTGAGTTAGATATTACCAACAAGGCAGAAATATAAATGAGATGGGATTGTACTTAAATTAATGGTTCTATTGATTCTGAGATTGTATCAAATCAGTGCTGGCTCCTTTTTGTATATTATATCGACGTCTTTTCTAAATTGCCCACGCACGCTTCAGGGGCATATTTTTTATCCCATGCTATGCCCCTATCAAATTAGTAGGCATGAAATTCTTACTCACCAGCATCTTCTGCTTACCTTATTTTATTTTTATTTCAATCCTTGAACTATGATGCATCTGAGTGTTAGTTATCGAAAGATCCCTAAAGGAGTGCCCTATAACTATATACACGTCATGAACATCACTAATGTACAAAAGTGGTAACTGCCAAAAAAGCAATGGTGATCGGACTGATGGCTGTACTTGGTTCATCAGTCTTGGTTGGCGCTCTTTCGCTCTATAATCGATCTTCATTAAATGCTCCTCCTACTATAAGTAATCAAAGTGGACTTAACGTAAGGTTAAACACCATACTTGACCTTTGTCTGAAGTCTTTACCAAATGGGATACAGGCTTGTGATAAACAACTAAAAGACCTCGTTACTCAGGTTTGTGCTGCTAATAATGGAGAATTAGATGCATGTCATAATGGAAAAGTGGATCAATACTATGTAGCCAGAGCTGCAGAGGTATCTAGATCTGCTATTAATAAAACACACTGATATTAAAAGGCAGCCCGCTTGATTCAAGGATTCCAAAACTGGACTGCAGAAAATCATGAAGAGTTTTGTTACGCACCGGCAGTCGGAAATCACAAGGCTACTGGATAGCAGACAAACCGTTGGCATACTTAGTTTAAGTTGCAGCTCGCTGTGATTTCTTTTGAAAGTGTTACTGATATTCTCCGATACTGTACATGTTTATGCACTCACACCTCAGGCAACCTTATCCTGAATATGCTTGACCTGTTGAGTTGATAGCTTGAGTTTCAAATTCTCCTCCTCTTTTGTGTGAGGAGTCGAGCGTACCTATGTAAGGGATCGATACAGCGCTACCTTGTGTTTCCTTTATCGTTACAAAGCATCCATTCAATCATAAATCATGATATTATCTCCACTCCTGCTTAGCATGAGCAGCTTTGGTACTCCCCTTTTGTGAAATTAGTGTGACTGCCTTTTTTAGATCTATTGAGGGACTACGGGCATATCTCTACTTAGTGGAACTGCTATTGAGGAGAGGACTTGGTGGGTTGTCATTACCAAAGAGTATAGTAGCGCAACGATAAATAATTATGCATTTAATCAAAGGTATATATCCAGATAAAATGGTTGAGAAAAGAAGAATGTGTCAACTATTTTTATTTATTGATAGTTGCTTTGTACTTCTGTTGCATGGTTGTTTTCGATCAAGGACCGCGCATTTTCAAAGGGAAGGACCGCTACGTCTTCTTGCCGGAATGGCCCATATCTTTTCATATCTACCCCCATAAACTGCTCCATTGGTTTTAGAAACCTGACTACTATCTGCTTGGAACGAACCCGTTTTGAAATCGATTCGAGTACCTTTGGCCTGCCTGTGATAATTGCCACCAGGATGTCGCTTCTCCTTCTTTCCGACTCTTTTTCTGCATCCAAGATGTATTTTTCCTCCTCTGTGAGTTTCGAATAATCTATCGCCGCCGCAGTAGTCGTAGTGGTAGTAGTGGTAGTAGTGGTAGTAGTGGTAGTAGTGGGAGTAGACGCAGCTGAAAATGAAGATGATGATGCCGAAGAAGCTACCATACTTTGTTGGTCAAGCACCTTATGGCGTCTGACTTCAAGAAGAAACCTAATCGTCGTAGAAATCAGTTCTACCATTGTATCTCTTATTCTTGCTTCTAGTCCCTCGCATCCATATACTTGCAGATTTTCGAGGATAGTTGCAAGTTTTGGGTAAGTATTAAAAGGTACTGCCTGTAGCGTCGGAATCTGGACTTCTTTTAGCAGCAAATTTACTATTTCAGTGATTGTCATTGATTCGTTATCGTTATCTCTGTTCCCTATTTATGCCACCCCCATCTATCCATATCTCTCTACACCCCTTATCTCTTTCTAATCTATCTCTTATGTGAGCTCCACATTAAATAAGATTCTTGACTTAGAGAAAAAAAGAAATTCTCGTCTCTTTCTCACAACTATTATATCTCATCATCAATTCTGACGCCACATAAGCTCGGAGTAGTGGTCTTCACGCATTATTTATACCCATATTTTATACAAATCCTTTAACCGATGCTGTCACTATTTTCACGCGGGGGATACATTATTCAACCATGCTCTGTACAACTGCCGTCGTTCGGATATTTCCTTTTTTCTATTTTCGCACTTTCATTTGTGGTTCAGCCATCCTCAAAGAACTAGACGAATGGGTTATTTTTTGCATTTACCTCATCGCACCGATTCGAATCTCCGTATCGTGATTATGCTTTGACTCCTATGTCAGCTGCAATGAACTCCTGTAAACTAGATGCTAAATGTTTACTTACTCTGGTACAGATTCACAAACGAACCTCCCGTTTTCAATCCTTACGAAAAGAAATCTGTTGTCCTTGAAAATGAGTGTAATGTCATTATCGCCTACTTCTACATCTAGAAGCTCCTGACCTTTTATACCATCGAACTTTGCCATGTCTAAAGTATTATTATTCATGCTTCTATTTATTAGTGCAACGCTATTAGGATTAGGTGCTCCGCGCGTCCTAATCCTCAGCTGCGTTGATCTTATTTCTCATGATCTATGCGGAATACAAAAAGCAGTGTGCGACCCTATGCTTTATTAGTTTATTATTGATATACACTTATGAAACGGAGTCGGAGTAGTGATACATCTTAGATGCAACGATGTCAAATATACTGAATATATAGGAAAAGAGGTCACAATAAGGGGCTGGGTACATCGACTTCGAAAACAAAAAGAAAATACTTTCGTGCTGATACGCGATGACAGAGGTGGAGTAATTCAATGCATACTTTCTAGTGAGAAGGCACTGACTCTCACGATCGAGTCATGTATAGAAGTTATGGGCAAAGTGCGGCAAGATTCAAGAGCCCCAGAGGGTGGGTATGAAATCAAAGCAACTGATCTCAAAATATACAGTGTTGCAAAAGTTGGCTATCCGATAGGGGAGTATCAGAGCGAGGATCTTTTGCTCGATAATAGGCACTTGGCAGTTAGAACTAGGCGAATGAGCTCAATAGCAAAGATCCGGGCTTCGATTTTAAAATATGCGCGTCAATGGTTCATTGAAAATAATTGGTTGGAGGTAAATACTCCTAGTATAGTAAAGGATGCAGTCGAGGGTGGTTCAACACTTTTCAAACTGAGATATTTTGATGAGGAGGCGTACTTGTCGCAGAGTGCGCAGCTCTATCTTGAAGCGATGGTCTTTTCTCTAGGGCCTGTGTGGAGTGTTACTGAGTCTTTCAGAGCAGAAAAGTCGAGAACGGTTCGACATCTTGCTGAATTTACACACTTGGAAGCTGAGGCTCCTTGGATAATTCTAGATGACATATTAAGAATCCAAGAACAATTAATTTCGTATATCGTTCAAAATACTGTTAAGGAAAATTCAGCAGATCTTGCTTATCTAAAAAGAGATCTAACTGACTTGATATCGATCAAGACGCCTTTCGACAAATTATCATACGAAAAAGTAATTGAAATTCTTCGTTCTAAAGATTTTAGAATAATCGAAGATAATGGAACCGAACGTAAAATAGAATGGGGTGACGATCTGAACATTGATTCAGAACGTGAATTAACAAGAGATTGCCCTAAGCCAATTTTTGTAGTCGACTTTCCTATCTTATTAAAGCCATTTTATGTCAAGGAAGATGATGAACAAGGAGGGATAGGATTGAGTGCAGATATGCTTGCACCTCGTGGTTTTGGAGAGATTAGCAGCGGAGGAGAAAGAGAGACTGACATCACTTCTATCACAAAAAGAATAGAGAAAGAAGCTCGTGATCCCAAGAACTATGAGTGGTACTTGGATCTGAGAAGGTACGGCAGTGTGCCGCATGCTGGATTTGGATTGGGAATAGAGCGTTTGGTTAGGTGGGTGGCGAACCTTGAAGATATAAAAGATACAGTACTATTTCCAAGGACTATGTCGCGCGTAAGGCCATAAGAAGTTTGTCTCGACCGATAGCCGTCATCTGATCTTATTTTAGAAATTACATTTGACTTTACCGATTTGAATTATCTTCTGTTCCGATCCATGACTTAGCATACCGTTTAGAGGATTTTTAACAGATCTTCAAATAATCAATCATGTTTATCTTGCTGTGTTAGATACTCTTTCATGCACAGTTTTCAGTGAACGGAATTATTTAAATAAGTAGCATTATCTTACTAAGTGACTAACCAATAATGAACCAACAACCGAGTTAAAAAGTAACATTCTAAATGTAAATAGGACTAGGAATAGCTTATTCTCAACAGCGTTTTTCTTAGAGTTAAACGGCCGATTTTGATTGCTATTGCTTTCGCAAATGCAGACAAGACAAGAATGATATCAAAATAGGTAGTATTCTGTACGTTGTTAATTAGAAGGCATCACGCATACCCATATACTACTACTTAGGCTACTCAATCATCTAGAATCCTGAACCTATAGGATCAAGGGGCTTCATTACTTCTCGCAATAGTGTTGTGGCATACGATCCCTTAGGCAACTTAAATGATAGTGTGAGCACTGAATTATCTATTACAGAGAAATCGCTGCAACACAAAGGGGCCTGTCTAAATCCTCCTTGCGAACTCAGTTCTTGCATTTCTTTAATATAAAAGTCTCTAGCCATCACACCTTCATCCTGCATTGTATCTTTCGTTATTAGCTCAAATCTACCTTTACCTGCTTGAAAGGAGTAACCAGCTAACCTAATCGCTGGAACTGCATTAGATTCCAAATCAGATATAGAATTGAACTTTCTTATTTTGCCAAATATTAGTGGACCTTCGATTTCAAAGCAGAGATCCCCGTCTTTACCTTTAACCAGGTTTTCCCCACTTAGGATTGCTTTGCTTAAACAGAGGTTGAATATATATGCCTGATAGGCCTGAACAAATAATCGACGCAAATTAATTGGAATGGTTCTCAGCGCATAGATTACATCCTTTCCTTGTACTATTGCGGACATCAGCTGATACTCAATATCCAATCCTCGAGGGAGTTGCTTAAGGAGCTGCGGATAATTATGAGGATCTCGACTCTTCTCCCTGATTTCCCTGCTCATTTTGGAATCGTATTCACTAGTATAACATAATAGTAATTCAACGGCGTTTTTGAAATTACGCCTTAGGATCTCCTTTCCAACGAGATGTGTCACTGCTCGCTCACTCCCAAACCTTTGTAGTCCATAAAAATTGGCAATATTTTTTACCTCAGGACCGAAGGTAGATACGTCCAACTGTCTGTTGTGGTTAAGGGCAATGATAAACTCATTCCCGAGAAGTGACGCTTTTCCTAAAGGCTTTCGGCTAAAACCCTTGAGAGTCAAAAAGAGTTGATTGGTTCTTATCTCTGTAGGTATATTTTTTAATTGCTCTGTTGTTGCATACTGCTTTGTATTTGCTTTTGCGTCTTTTAACCCTATGACTTTAAGCGGAATGCCGAATCTTCTCTTGATTTGCGATATTGCATGATTAGAGTCAATATTGCTTTTCTCTAAAATGTAAAGCGGGTATCTGTGCAGCTCGTCTTGTACAGAAGACAGATCATCGAAGACAGCCAAATCTACAATTTCGGAGACCAGAAACTCATCGGCTTTTTGCTTTATCATGCCGCCTATCCCCTTAAACCCTGTGGAATAGCAATTCATGCCAACCTTCTGATCGATAATAGGCACAGGAAATTTTATCATTACAACTCACACGTGCCTTCACCAACTATGCTAGACGGTTCTTCTCGACACCATTTTATTGTAATATCACCAAACATGACCAATCGATTGTCAGTACGTATCAATATCTAAATCTATATACTGAATGAGAGATGACCTCGCCAATAATTTGTTAACTGCTGAACTTTTTCAGCCACATTAAGAAAGTAGCAAGGGTACTTTCATATGGTAAAGAGCTCGAATCCTTAACATTGTAACCGAGTAGTAACATTCTGTCTTCAAGTGTCCTTCTTAAAGAATCAGGAAGGTGGTTTTCTTTTAATGGCTGAAATATCTCAAAAAATTGGTCTTGCTTATGGCAAGCTATATGTTGTGCAAAACAATCCCTGAGAATGGTCGGATCCCCTGCAATTCGATTGTTCATTTGAGACAGATTAAAGAGGGTATTCGCTGTATTATCCATTAGTTCTACAGAAATTTGTAAGACTCTTTTGGTATAGTTCTCTCTCGTGAAATTGGAATCCATTTTGTTAGGCGAGTTATGAAACATACGAGCAGTTCTAGTCAAATTCGCAACCGTTCTTTTTGCGAGATCCGTGGCAACCAGAATCTCCTCTGCTCCGTAGAGTCCTTTATTTTTTCCAAAAATAAAGAAAGTTCCCATTAGTTCTTCTTTTTTTATGAAGGGGAATCCTAATTTGCCTTCAATAAACGACGTAATTCTTTGCGATATGTCCTCTGGTAAAAACATCCCCATGTATGAATCCGTCACGACAGCCAATGCCTATATTATAGATACTGGAAGGATTTAATCATAGTCAGAAACGCAGCTCTAGCAAACAGAACTCATCCTCATTACCCTTGGTGATTATCTTGTTGTCTCGCTCATGTCTCAGGCGCAATCCATCTTGGGTAGGTTACCGTTCCTTGTCTCCTGGTTGCTAAAATCGGTATCCTGCCGGGAGCTGAGATAGTATAGTACCCCCTGCAGAGGATTGAATTGCTGCTACCTTTTGGTCAATGATGGATAAGGACCAAAAAAGATTACTAATGCAAGCATCACTCTCATTCTAAACCATGGATTGGCAAAAACAAACCCTACTTCGTGGCCGTTCTGTATCCGTGTGTGAAGCCTGCATCATAAACCTTTGAAAATTCATATTTCTTGGGGGCTATCACATCCCCGACTATGATAACGGCAGTCTTAATTATTTTTGCTTCCTTTGTCTTCTTTACAATGTCACCTAGTGTTCCCTTGATTATTTTTTCGTCTTCCCAAGTTGCTCGATAAACAATAGCTGCAGGCGTCTCCTTCGTATAAGCCCCACTCTTCATAATCTCCTTGACTACTTCAGCTATCAAATGAACGCTCAGGTATAGTGCCATTGTAGCGCCATGTTTAGCCAGTTCCGAAATCCTTTCTCTTGGAGGGACTGGCGTCCTTAATTCCGCTCGTGTTATTATTAGTGTTTGAGTATTACCAGGTAAAGTCAATTCCAGGTTCATGACAGCCGCTGCACCAAGTATTGCAGTGATTCCAGGAACTACTTTACATCGAATTCCGTCTTGCTCTAACTTGTCAATCTGTTCTCTAATGGCGCTGAAAAGGCCTGGATCTCCATCATGAAATCTTATAGCAAGTTTTCCTTTTTTTATGGAATCTCTTAAGAGTTGATAAATTTTTTCTCTATCAATAAGAGACGCATCATGAAGCACTGCATCTCTTTTTTTATTTTCCAAAATCTTGGGATTTAGGAGCGAGCCAGAATAAACTATTACGTCCGCTCGCTCTAGCAATTCCTTGGCCTTAAGTGTAATGAGGGATGGGTCGCCGGGACCAGATCCTACAAAATAAACTGTGTTACTTTCTATCATGGTTCTTCTTTTTCGCCACCATTATCGAAAAATATTTTTCAGTGGGACCTTTAGTTCCCAGCAAATCGCGCAGTTTCTCCATTTTCAAGATCTCTCCTTCAACGGATATGTCCTGGGCAATAGCTATAGCAGAATCATCTGCAAAGCCTGCTTCAGAAAGCATTTCAATTACCCTATCAAAATATCTACCGTCCTTAAGAAAAATAAGTGTATCGCAACAATTCGCAACTTTTTTGATTCTATTTAGATCGTAGCAAGCCGGAATTATAGCAACAGTTTCGTCACCTTCAGCAAGACTTATCTTTGCTTGTGCAGCAAATGCAAACATCGATGTAACACCAGGCACGATTTCAATTTCGATTTCTTCATGATTGCAAACTAACTCTCTGTGAATGTAAATCCATGTACTATACAATGCTGGGTCACCTACTGTTAAGTATACCACTTTTTTGTGTGATCTCACCGCGTCAGCTATCTCCAGAGCATTTCTCTTCCAATAGTCCCTCAACATTTCTCTCTCCTTGGTCATCGGAAATACGAGGCTAACGGTTCTAGCTGATTTTTTCAAATGCCTTTCGACTACTGAAAGAGCGATACTCGGCCTGCCCTCTTTGGCGGTAGGTGCAAAAATTACCTCTGCAGCTTTAATTATATTTACGGCCTTGACAGTAAGCAACTCTGGATCGCCTGGTCCACAACCCACACAGAATAGCTTCATGCGTACAGTCTCTCAGCCAGGATTATTTATATTCACTTTCTCATATTCTCAATTATTAGCATGAGGCCAGCAAAATCTTCCTTGTTGCCTTGGCCTTGATATAATATTAATATATTTATTCATGGTTTTGTGGCAGAAATTATCGTTATCGGATTTCGTGCAACCATCATTGTTCCACTTGTTATCTTCTTAGCCTTGGCAATCGTGGCCTGGGTAATATCTACTTCGCAAAGTTGAGTATCATTAATCGTACTGATCGCATCATACAATGTTTCGACTAGAATAGTATCGATTACGATCCTACCTCCCTTCTTTAATCGGTCTATGCCCAGGCGAATAACTCGGGCTGTGTCCCCTGAGCTCCCACCGATTATAACTGCATCAACCTGTGGTATGGATGGCAAAATATCCTGCGCAGATGACAGGAATAACTCAGCTTTCACCCCAAACTTAAAGAGATTCCTCTTAGTTAGTTCTATTGCAGTCTTGTCGAAATCAATTGCATATACATTCCCTCCTCGAGCTTGCAAACAAATCTCTACTGTAATGCTTCCGCTCCCGCAACCTACGTCAATCGCCCAGGAATCCTCTCTCAAACGTAATTTACTAATTACAAGCGCTCGTATCTCTTCCTTTGTAATTGGAACTTGTTCCGACCTTTCAAATAATTCATCGGGAATGCCACCAGTACGGTAAGTCCAAAGCATTGGATTCATGTTATTTTGGAACACCATTTATTTTAACGGTGGCATGTTCTGATGCAATCCAGTATAAACTGCAATCATAAACATAATTAGCATGAAAATAAACGGAAATATTCCGTTGGTAGCCAACTTTCGCCTCTGCGGCTTTGGGGTATTCTTTGCTATACGCTTCGCAACTTGATATGATATAATGTAGAATACTAGCCCCATCAATAAAGCCGTCCCAACAGCGGGGCCTTGACCAGTTCCCGGTGCAATAGCAAAACCCGTAAATATACCAGCAACCAACCCAAGAATGGTTCTCATGTAAAAAACTCTGTCAAGAGGATCCAATTATATTACTTTTGTCATTAATTTATACTAGGTTTAATTCCTTGCGGTTTATCGTCAGCAAGTTCGGAATGGGCGTGTAGACATTATTATGGGCCTGCAGTTTATTTTGGTTAATATTTGTGGTAGACCTATCTATCAAGTGTAATGGAATTGTCAGGCATTGAACTGAGGTATCTCATAAGCGAGATTAATTCAAAGATCAATTCAGAATATTATGTAAGTAATATCGTTGGGGTAACTAGAGATTGTTTTCTCTTCCGGATGCATCATTCTACTGAGCCCGATATTACGCTAATGTTATCTGTTCGAGGCATATGGCTTACAAGGTTCAAGTTCAAACAAGTCGAGGAGAATGAGCTTATTAGTATTATCAAACCTGAGGTCGAAAGAGCCAAGATCGAAGCTATCCAACAATCTGGTAGTGAGCGTATCATCACAATAAAGTTTAGGCATTTTGACGGTAAATCAACAGTAATTGTGGCCGAGCTTTTCGGTATTGGAAACATCATATTATGTGATGAAAAGATGCAGATTCTCGCCATTCTAAATCCTATTCAAGTTAGACACAGAGTTCTGAAGAAGGGACACCGATATTTTCCTCCCCCAACTCGGGGAACTGATGTATTGGATATCACACTTGACCAGTTACAAATTATGCGAAACAAGATAGATGCAAAAGACTTAGACGTTTTGCGTTGGTTAGGAAGAAATATTTCAATTCCAAAAAAATTTGTGGAGGAAATAGCTAGGAGGGCCGGTATTTCTGCTTCAAATGTTGGACAACTCTCAAACGGTGACATGTCTAAAATCTATACAGTTATCAAGGAGCTAGTTGCAGATATCAGTGCCGGAAGTCACGAAGCACTTGTAATTTTAGGTGACGATGGAAAAGCGCTAGATGCGGTTGTTATTCCAAATAGAGACATTCCTACCTTGAAACCGATGGGAACGAGGATGAGAACAGCTCACTCCTATATGGAAGCAGTAGACGATGTTCTAACCAACGAAATAACGGAACGGCATAGCAGTTTGAAAACTACTGAATTTGATAAAAGAGTAGCAATTCTGGAGCATGACCTAGCAGAACAGAATAAAGCAAAAGAGGAAGTGATTGCGAAGGCTGCTGTCATAAGGCAGATTGCTAATGACTTGATGGCAATATCTCTCGAGGGAATTAAAAATACTTTCGATGACGATTCAATGAAAGAGTTCCTTGCTGCTAACTCGGCACTCATCGTTATCGATAAGGGGAGAAAATACCTTGAAGTACTAGGTGAACGTGTCCCGACAACAGATTCGAGCTTCGCAAAAATATCGTCTCTATTGTTTGGAAGAGCAAAAGAGCTGGAAAGAGGCTGTATATCTATTGAAGACGCAAAGGCAAGACTGTACACTCAACTTGGTAATTTAAGAAGCAAAACAACCGCAATCCAGGACAAGATCGTTATCAAAGAGCAAATTGCTAAAGAATGGTATGAGCGTTACAGGTGGTTTATTACGAGCGAAGGATTGCTTGCAATTGGCGGAAGGGACGCGTCATCAAACTCGGCCATCATTCGAAAGCATTTGACAGAAAATGACATCGTATTTCATGCAGAGGTCCATGGTTCACCATTCTTTATTCTTAAGGACGCAAAGCAGGTTAGCGAAATAAGTGCTAGTCACATGGAGGTAGCACAGGCAACTGTGTCCTTCAGCCGAGCTTGGAAGGACGGATTGTTCAGCGCTGATGCGTATTGGGTTGACCCTAGTCAAATAAAGAAAGGTGCTCCGACAGGACAATTTGTTCCGAAGGGTTCGTTCGTAATAGAAGGTAAGCGTAGCTACATAAAGGGTATCGAAATAAAACTGGCTGTTGGACTTATTTGGTCCATCTCGCGCTATGTTCTTGCTTGTGGACCTTCTAATGCTATAAAGAAACACTCGGTAGTTTACACGCAATTATTGCCAGGGGGGACAGACCCCAATAGCGTAGCAAAAAAAATTAAAGCAGAGCTTGTCAAGGCAGCCTATACAAACACAAATATCAAAGACGATAAGAATGTTCGGCTGGCAGATTTCACTAAATCAATCAGTATTGGCGATTTCATTAGGGCAATCCCAACTGGACATTCAAAGATTTCTCTAACTGCAAGAGGGGAGGGGGAGCCGAGCTCAAGCATTGCTGAGAATCGATGAGCAAAGTAATTAAAGCTAGAAATGAATTCACTGTCGTGGTGAAGAGAGAGCTAGCTAAACAACATAGAGACGCTAATATGACAACAAGAGTTCTTGTTAGAGATATCATGAACAGTCCGGTGGTTTCGGCCGCTCTTACGAATACAGTTAAAGATGTTGCTTTAAAGATGAAAGATCAGAAGGTTGGTAGCATTATAATAATGGAAGGAGAAAATCCGGTCGGAATTGTTAGCGACTGGGATATCGTTTCAAATGCTGTGGTTAAGGACGTCAAACCAAGTACGCTAAGAGTATCAGATATCATGCAAAAACTCCATTCCATAGAAGGGGAAGAGGGTGTCACCGAAGCTGCTCGAATGCTACGACAACACAATATCAAACGGTTGGGTGTAGTTTATAAGAAAAGACTTGTCGGCATTATTTCAGCGTCAGACGTAATTGCGGTTACCCCAGATCTCGTCGATGTAATTTCTGAGAAAGCAGCAATTGTCAGGGGAGAGACAGGCCGGTCTGCTGGTTCTGTTTCTGGATACTGCGACGAATGCGGGGAATGGTCTGATCTTTTGCAATTTGCAGATGGGACCTTTACTTGCGAAGAATGTAGGGGCGAGGAAGTCAGTAATTAAATCAAAACCGGTTTTCCTAGTCGATGCGATGCTCGGAAGTGTCGCTCGAAAATTGCGATTTTTTGGTTTAGACACGTTGTACATCACAGACAGCACAGATGATGAGATAATAAGTATTGGTATCAAGGAGAACAGAATTATTTTAACTTGCGATAAGAATATGTATAGGAGAATAATGAAATTTGGGGGAGAAGGGACCTTACTCAAAGGTTCGAACGATGTGGAAGATATTGTTCAAGCATTTTTCAGTTACGGAATGATGCTATCTCCATACATAGAGTTCAATTCTCGATGTTCTATGTGTAACGCATTGTTAGTTGAGAGAACACAGGCGGATGTTAAAGGAAAAATCCCTTTAAACATCATCAATTGGCATAGACGATTTTTCGAGTGTAAACACTGTAACAAACTCTTTTGGGAAGGTAGTCATTATACGAGTCTTATGGCAATGTCGAAAAGGATAGACAGCCTTATCAAGGAGCATCTAGAGGAAAATAATTCTTATGCCACTGATAGTATTAGCATGTTCGTCGTAAAAAAGCCCTAGAGCGTCCAATTAATTTAGTACAAAGACGTTTGAAGATCATCACAAAAGATGAGAGTCTATTTCTTGCCCTTTTTGTGTACCACCCATTGCTCATAGTTCCTTATCAATTCCTCTACATCCTCGACGCTTTCCGAATATGTAATAATTACGGCAAATTTACCTTTGCTATCGTGTCCCCTTGCAAAATAGCCCCAGAATGTGTCCGGTAGTCTCGCAAAGTTAACTTTGTTTTTGCTGACGCCAATCAGATTACTTGAAATCGTATCAATAACTCCGATGGCATCATCAGCTTCCAGCATGACAGGTTCAATAATCAGTATAACTTATAAAATCTTAGGACCTGTTATAATTAAAAATAGAGGTATGTATCTGCAGTTACTATAGTATAGAAGAGTTCGATATCCGAAATCAAGAATGGTATGCGAGGCGGACGAGACGTTGGGTATTTTTGGATCAGGTAACTAATTCATTTATTGTAAGCGCCCTGCCACAGTACCTACATTTCATTATTATCTTATGTTTGTCTATGATATCGATAGTAGATCTGATATCCTCTTCACTATTTGTGACGCAATTTAAATTTGGACAGTTAAAAATTCCTACAATGGAATCGGGGAGCTGTATCTTTCGCTTTTCTACTAATTTGTATTCTCTTATTATATTGATGGTCGCATGGGGTGCAATTAACGCCAGCTTATTAGTCTCATTTTTTTCTAAAAATCTATTTTCTACCTTTATGATATCTTTTTTTTCGTGTTTGCTACTTGGAACATTTAGAGCGACAGTGATGACGTTGCCTTCTTTTCCGGTTATATTGAGCGTGCGCAAAACGAGCATAGCCCGACCTGATTCAATATGATCAATCACCGTTCCATCCCTAATTCGTCGAACAAGAAGCTGACTACTCTCAGACATAGCCTTTGCTTACCATTTGTATCATCTCCAGGTAATATTAAACATAATGAAATGTTGTTCACTTAAAAGGTCTGCTTGATAAGGTAAAGCTATAAGAAACCATGTTCGCCTCCTCACTCACTATTGACGAGTGATTGCATATTATGAAACATCGGCTTTAGTTCAGAGGCCGGACCATGTATATCTATTCTTGTGGTACCCTGGATAGAAATCTTCGATATTCTAAACATTAGCCCTTTCTCTGAATATTCCAGTCCATTCAGTCGATCGAGTCTCTCACTTACAATATCATCTGACCTGAGAATATGGCCCCTCTGTGCGAATAAAATTATCCTTTTGTCCGTTATCAAGACGCGATATTTTTTATCTCCATATCGAACAGAACATTTGCTATGAAATTTTACGTTTTCCAAAGGGAGTAAAAAATCCTGAAGCGGCATGGAAAGGTACATTGTGAATATTTGACGAAATATATATTGAAAGCAGTTGAAGCTATTTATCAAAATTGCCAACAAATTTAATCTAAAATGATAACAACAAATTCATGACCAGAAATTACATTCCTGAGTCGTTGACGTACGAAGGATGCTATACTAAAAATTGAATAAACTATTTTACCGTAGGTTACTGGAATATCTTTACCTGGATCTACCGTGAAACTTTTATTATGATTTGCAATTTAATAACATCTTGACTCAGCAAGAACCTATTCTGGGGGGCAAGAAGAGAAGGTTTGAGGATCTCAAACAGCTGCCAGAAAATCGTCCTGCTATGTTGCTCTCGGCGATCTATTTAGGTGAAGAGCAAAAGGTTTACCTGAAGTTTTACGATCTTCATGAGCATTCTATCTGCTTTTGGCGTGACAGAACGAATCACAGACCATACTGCTATACAAAAATGCAATATTTCGATACGGTCAAAAAAATTATCGAGACAGAGAAAAAATTTACCCTGGAACAGACAAAGAAAATGGAGTTGATTACCGATAAAGAGATTAATATCCTTAAGATAATTGCTCCTGATCCTCTCTCAATTGGCGGTACGGATGATAGTATTAGAGAAAAAGTCACTGCATGGGAAGCGGACATAAAATATCATGAAAATTATCTCTACGATACAGGATTAATTCCAGGTGCATATTATTTTAGAAAAGGAGAAGAAATTAGCAAATTCGAGCACCAAATTTCAGACAAGGTTCAACATGAACTCAAAAACCTGTTGTGGGATAAAATTAAAGAGGAAGCGGGAGGAATCGGTAATCAACAGTATCAGCAGTACATAACGAGTTGGGCCAACCTCCTCAACCAGCCTATTCCTGACTTAAGAAGACTTTCTGTCGATATCGAAGTTGAATCGGAAGAGGGTAGAATGCCTACGCCTCGTGATCATGATAGGTCTGTTATTGCAGTGGGATTTGTTGCAAACAATGGATTCAAGAAGGTACTCGTGTTAGACCAAAAGAAAAGTCAAGATAATATCCCATTCATCCCGGAAGCAGAGATCTGCAACACTGAAAAAGAGATGCTACAAAAAGCATTTAAAATTATCGATTCATACCCTATTATACTCACCTACAACGGTGACGATTTTGATCTCCCATATCTTTATGCCAGATCACAAGATCCGAGGATTGATCCGATTACAAAACTGGTCATCTCTAAAGATGAAGTACCAATAATAGTGAAAAGGGAGACATTTGTGAAACGAGGGACTCAAGCGGAGCCAGTTCAAACAAGACACGGTTTGCATATCGATTTGTTCAGAACTTTTCAGAACAGATCGGTGCAACTATATGCCTTTAGCCACAAATACTCAGAATTCACGTTGAATGCGATTTGTGAAGCACTCCTTGATGACAGCAAAATCGAATTTGAAGGTGATATAAGTGATCTTCCGATGCAGAAATTAGCGGAATATTGCCTCAAAGATGCTGAGCTAACCCTTCGCTTGACCACTTTCAATGATAACTTGTTGATGAAACTTTTAGTGGTTATCAGTAGAATCGGCAGGTTATCTCTGGATGATATTTCCCGTTTCGGCGTTAACCAATGGATAAGAGGGATCTTATATTATGAACATCGAAGACGAGGCGCGTTAATCCCGCGACGTGCTGAATTACAGGAAAAGGGAACAGCTTCAACTACCGCAATAATTAAGGAGAAAAAATACCGAGGCGGCCTGGTGGTGGAGCCAAAACTAGGCATCCATTTTAATGTAGTAGTAGTCGACTTTGCAAGTCTATATCCCAGCATTATTAAAGTTCACAATCTTTCTTACGAAACCGTCAACTGTCCCCATTTATCATGTAAAAGCGATCCAAACCAGCATATCCCTGAAACGACCCACTGGATCTGCAAGCAAAATAGAGGAATAACTTCTCTTTTAATAGGCTCCTTGCGAGATTTGAGAGTAAATTATTATAAATTCCTGTCTAGGGACAAAACACTGAGCCACGAAGAACGTCAACTTTACGGAGTAGTTAGCCAGGCAATTAAAGTAATTCTTAATGCTGCCTACGGAGTGATGGGGGCAGAGATATTTCCGCTGTACTGTTTGCCTGTCGCTGACGCAACCGCTGCTATTGGAAGAAGTACCACCGCAAGGACGATCGAGAAATGCAAGCAAATAGGTATAGAGGTGATTTACGGAGATACAGACTCACTTTTTTTGAAAAATCCTACCAACAAACGAGTGGATGAAATTGCGGCCTGGGCTAGAAGCGTCCTTGGAGTAGACCTAGAGATAGACAAGCAATATCGTTATGTGGTGTTCAGTATTCTGAAGAAAAATTATCTGGGTGTCCTGGTCGATGGAACAGTAGATGTCAAAGGCCTAACTGGGAAGAAATCCCATACTCCTCCGTTTATACGAAAGGCATTTTATAATATCTTGGATATTTTGAGCAAAGTAAATTCTGAAAACGACTTCGAATCTGCTAAACAAAAAATCAAAACAATCATTCAACAAAACGCGCATAATTTAGAGCAAAGAAAAATACCACTAGAAGAACTTAGTTTCAATGTAATGATAAATAAATCTCCGGACAAATATGGTAAGGCAATGGGAACAAGTCGGGCCATATCATTAGACGGCAAAGATACGAAGACAGGGAACTACAAAGGTTTGCCGCAACACATTAAGGCAGCCAGGTTGCTAGTAGATATTGGCAGGGACGTAAAAGCGGGAGATATTGTATCGTACGTAAAGACAAAAACCGGCGACGGGGTTAAACCTGTGGAACTTGCAAAACCAGAGGAGGTAGATACAGAAAAATACTTAGACGCCATGGAGGCAACGTTCGATCAGCTACTTTCGTCCCTAAACTTTAATTTCAAATCACTCTTGGGCAAGCCCCGACAGTCGAACCTAGATGATCTATTTTGGGGTAATTGAATTTTCTTGCTGATTTCTACGAGAAAAAGAAAAAGTTAATAGATTTTTCTTTCCATTAATGGCAGGAGAGCTTATTCAGTCTCTCTCAACTCTCTATCCAATATTGATGTGAATTGGGTGATAATGGAGTGTACTAGACCAAGAAGTTTGACGTGGCGATCGGATAATACACTATCAAATATGAGTCTAGTCTGATTTTATAGATGTGTACGTATCCGTAGCAGCTACTACGGTTACGGCTATGGGTTAATCGGTAATCTTACGTGCATTGAAAATTGACGCGCGCGATGAACGTAAGGTTTATCTGCTGCTAAAAATAAGAAATTTTAATCAAGGTATATTACTTACAACGTGATAATTATTGAAAAGATATCTAGACGCTCTCTCGAGTCTGTTCATTCCTCCCGAAAGAACAAGAGGAAGGTATAACTTCGCAGACATACCTGTTAAGGTTTCATTCGAAAACTCTAATGTTGTACTCTACGGTGCACCAATCGATATCACAACCAGTTTTGGGAGAGGGACCGAGAGGGGACCTGAAGCAATTAGGTTAACTTCGGCACGCCAAATAGAAACTTTTCTGTTGGATGAAAACGTGGATATCTATGAGCGCGCGAGAATATTTGACATAGGAGATCTGAAAATCCCTGCATCAGTCAAGAACATTAGAAAAAGAAATCCTGATAATCTTGCCTCTAATTTATCATGTCTAGGTAGCAAGATTCATAAAATAACTTCTCTAATTCATGATGCAAAGAAAATACCGGTTCTAATAGGTGGTGAACATACCCTGTCTTACTACACTCTCAAGGCGCTTTGCGATGAAAAACCATTGGTAATTCACTTCGATGCCCACAGGGACATGAAACCTGAATATGAAGGAATAAAGATGTGCCATACTACTCCGTTTTACCATATTATGAATGATGAATATATCCCAGGAAAGAATATAATTCAAATCGGAACACGGCAGACTGATCGAGAAGAAAATGAAATAGCCAAAAAAAATAAGGTTGTGACATTTGACGCCTGGGAAGTACATGAGAGAATTGATAATGTATTAAGGTACATTCGAAAAGTAACGCATAATGTAAATATCTACATATCTTTTGACATAGACGTTTACGATTCACCCTATGTACCATGCACAGGGACACCAGAGCCATTCGGCCTGGATCCCTTTGATGTTTGGAGAATTCTTAAGAGTATACGTTCAACCTCAAAGCTCGTAGGCGTTGATATCGTTGAAGTGGGATTGAGAAATGGTGATTATCGTGAAGGATCCTTGGCATCACAAACTTTGCTCCGGATACTCTCGCGACTGCCCGGATTAAAGAAACTTTCGGGCATAGACAACAAGTTACCTCCAAGAGCCTGAATTACATCAAATGAGTGGATATGATTTTGAGAATTTTACTTTCAAGTTCATTGAAGATGTTGAGAATAATATTTTAGAATATCAAACTGAACTCAGTGCCGGCTCCCCGCCTCCTATCTTCTATGTAGGGGGGGTGTCTTGTACTATTAACTAAACCATGATTTGTGGTCGGTGAGACAGATATGGTGGAAGATTTAATGGAAGATAAGGCTTCCCGTTTGTCAAGGAATTTATTTCGTCTACAAGTTGTGCTAAGATTATCTTTCGTTGTTCTCCTTGAGTTCGATCGCGGACGACAAAGGTTCCAGTCTGCCTCTCTTTATCTCCTATTACCATAGTATAGTTAATCCATTCGGTTTCAGATTGTCTGATCTTGTTTGCAACAGATTCATTTCGATCATCTATATCTATCCTGACCTTTCGTCTAGAAAGGTCTGCATAGATTTCTCTACACAGATCTAAATGCTGCGTGCTTACCGGGATGAGACGGACCTGGGTGTGTGCAAGCCAAAGGGGAAGTGATGGCTTACCCCCGTCTCTTGCAACTCTTGCGCAGTTCTCTAATAGTGCGAACATTACTCTTTCAACTGCACCACTTGGAGAGTTGTGTAATATAATGGGGTTTTTCTTCTTGCCATCCTCGTCAACAAATTCGATCCCATAACGGCTACCATTCTCGACATCTATCTGGTCAGTAGAGAGAGCAGATGCTTTTCCAGTACTATCGATATAATTAAACTCCCACTTTAGAATAAAATAAAAGGATCTATCCTTCCATATCTCCACTAAAACTGGCCTTCCAAACGTTCTAACGATTTTATTTATGATTGCTTGGTTTTCAGTATAGAAATCTTCAGTAAACCGTATTGCCATCTCGAGGTCGTTTGTCGTAGAAAGCCCCAATGTATTGATCACTGCGGTAGATAGTTCAAATCGCCGGAGTAATTCCTCTTTTGCCTGCTCCATACTTCTGCATAGCGCGTGACAGTCAGGCATACTGAAAGCCCTAAGTCGTCGTAGACCGGAGAGCTCCCCACTTTTTTCCCTTCTAAAGCTATAGCGAGTAAGCTCATAAAGCCTTAATGGCAGATGCTTATACGATAACTGAAAGTCTTTAGCCATCAAGAATTGGCCGAAGCATGCAGCAAATCTCAAGAAGAGTTGTTTATTGTTATCACTTGTGATGATATACTGGCGAGCAGGAAAGCGATTGAAATAACTCTCTAGAGATGGATGTTTGGAATCATACATTATAGGTGTTTCAACCTCAATCCCTCCATATTCCATTACCTGCTGAGTAACATATTGTTCAATTAACGATTTCATCAATTTGCCCTTTGGATAGTAACGCATATTCCCAACATCTGAAGCAGGCTCATAATCCGCAATTGCCATCTTTTTCATTAATCTGACATGAGCTGGCTGATCGTCCGTTGACCTCTTCTTGGCCATTTCATAGTTAGCTAGAGTATGCAGCTTTTGGTCTCCGGCTTTGAATTTGTAGTCCTTGATAAGCGAGAGCTTCCCGTCGGGTTCCAAAATGCACCATGTTGATGCTAATTTTTCTTCCTCGTCAAGTGCGGACGAAACCTTCGTTTCCCAAGAATAACTAATACGGTCGCCGCTGCTGGCAGCAACTTGGGCAATACTGGCGGCCTGTTTTGTTATTATTATTTTATAATTTTCTGCCAACGGATGTCCTTTAACCTTGATTTCAAAAGCCTTGGTCCATCCGAAGGGTGCTCTATAAACCTCGAGGATCCGCTCCTTTGCAAATTTTTCAACTGACATAATAACTTTAAGAGCACGTTCCGCCGGAGCAAGATCAGAGGTCAGGTGCGCATATGGATAAATCAGTAATCGATTGCTTTTCAATTTGGCGAGATAGCTCTCGATTTCATTAACTGCAATACTTGCAAGGCTTTCGTCATCTCCATTCTCTACAGCAACAAGAGTAACGACAATCTCTTCCAAACGAACTTTGCTCCTGGAGACATTTTCTTCGGCTTCTCTGATTTCCTTGGCGATGGGTTGATACACTACGAAATCAGAATGAAGTTGAAGTAAGCGCATTTATTAGACGAACAAAGTATAATCAGAGAGGAAATAAAGGTTTTTCAAATATGACGTATGGATTTCTCTTTTTATTGCCATCGAGCCCTCTCGTTCTCTCGATCGTCTTTTGTAACTTTTTTCCATTCTTTGTAATGCGTTTTACAAAGATAGACACGTTTGTCCGAATTGACAATCAGATCTGCAGCCATACGTGCTTTGCTACCGCTCATCGACCGCTGGGCAGATTGCTCGCAACCTTGAACGCTACAATTCACTCCTTTCTCCACCCTACCCATGTACGTCCGGAAGAACCAACGCAAATATAAAAGCTAATCGACACCGAGCAAATCTTGAGATAGGGCATAAAAATCCCTGCATAGACACTGTACAGCAGGACAAATTTTAGAAGCGTGAATTACCTTGCAATATTCTTGGGTTTGCCGATCAACTTAACTATGACTTGATATAACAGACCGAAAAACGAAATCCTGTTCTTAACATTAACAGATATTAACAGCTCGAATCCGTAAACAAAATATATCTTTGATCATAGAAATTAAAGTGTTTGGATACTCACCGTTCTTCGAAGGTAATAATTTGGTTTTTGATTCTAAACAGAGGCTCAGATTTGTGGAATTAGCACTATCGTTAGACATCATGGAATATATTCAAAACCTCGCTTTTTCTCACAACTAGCTTTGGAGTTGCCTAGTCGTCCAAGTTTATGGGAAGGATAATGAGACAAGTTGAAAACAGAGAAAAGTAAGAAAAAAAATAGAAGGTGGGATGCGATCCTAGTAAGTATTGGAATGACGATAGGTTTCTCTATTATTGTCATGAAAATTACAGGATACTGGCCATGTCATTTGATAAATGTTATACACATCCAACAGGTATCTTGTGATAGGTCTATACCTGAAAACGTGTCTTCGATAACAAATTGGCTCCAACATGTATTCTTTCCTCCTCACTTCTCAATACAAATTCCTCAAAATACCTAATGACGGTGATCTCAGAGATTACTGGTAACGAAACCTGCCTTCCTTCGATCATATCTAGTAACATTGCAGGAAAATTAGCTCCAGCCAAGCTCGTAAATATCGTCCCACCTCCCATTCTTGGATTTATTTCTATCAATTTAAGTCTGCCCTCTGCAGACTCTTTCATCTGCATACAGCAGGGACCCCTAATTCCGACGAGTTCTGCTATTTTCATGCAATCCATTTCTAAGGCTGGATCCCTCAGTACTCTGCCTTTAGTGGAAATACCTGCCTTTGTTTGCATTCGAATCCTAGGTACAGCGATTATCGGCTTCCCATCCAGATCAGAAAGTACATCTACTGTGTATTCTGTTCCCGGTAGATATTCTTGAAATACGAGGTCGTCGCGTTTAGATATTATGTATCTAAGATCAGATTCATCGTCGATTTTGACTATGCCACGGCTTCCCTTCCCAAACCGAGGCTTGGCAAGTACCGGAAATGTATCTATCTTGTCTGACTCCGCCGTCGTAAACGGAAGAACAAATTTATTAGAAAGAGTTTGAAACGTCAACATCTTGTCCCGACAAATTTCTAACTTATCTCTGTCGCTTACAATTGCTTCAGCCCCCATCTCTGCGAGTTGTTTTCGGTTTTCACTATAGGGGTAAATATCGGAACCTGAAGATGGCATCAGAACTTCAACTTGATACATTTTTACTATTTGAAACAATCTATCTAGGAAGGAGTGTTCGTCAGCCTGAGGAATTATCTCATTAATGTCAGCCATGAAAAAACCTGCGGATAACGAACTGGAGTCGGTTGCAAGAATCTTCCCTCCGAAGCCAGCCATCTTCAAAGACTTGATAGTGTTTATACCGGCAGGTCCTGCAGCACCCGGTACTAGAACTGTCGACGTGGTGAACCTAGGCAAATGGCATAACCAATTAGTACACTCGTATAAGGTATATAACTTATAAGCATTTATCCAAAAGTCTGTTGCGTTTTATGCGGTTAATATTTTTATAACAAAGATCAGTATCGTATTCTATGAATCTACGAGAAGATTTCCATGTTCACAGTAATTATAACGATCATTCAGCACATGATCTTACGATCGCAAACGTAGTGAGGCAAGCAGAGGAGTTGAACTTACTAACTGTTGCATTTACCGAACACATCAGAAAGACTTCAAATTGGCTCACCGAATATTTGCGGGAGATCGAATCGTTCAGTAGGGATAGTCCAGTAAAAATAATTCCGGGGTTTGAAGCGAAAATCTTAGTGGACGGTTCTATTAACTGTCCCGAAGAGTATGGTAAAAATTATTTCTTAATAGCAAGTTTTCACACTCTCTATCATGACAAGAGTGTATGGCTAAAGGCATTAACAAGAGCTATCGAAAATCCTAGCGTCGATGTGATCGGGCACATAGCGCCAGAAACTTCCTTTAGAATGGAACAGGATGAAGTCGAAGACTTGGCTTCTTTAATAGTTAAAAATAAAAAAATAATTGAGATTA